>Ga0209370_1003050_pt1 | contig 11105 bp, 4 predicted proteins | sample AgamicAtPrz_FD_187164 | JGI IMG/M metagenome (GOLD analysis project Ga0209370, IMG submission 187164) | Agave microbial communities from Guanajuato, Mexico - At.P.rz (SPAdes) (version 2) | ecosystem: Host-associated > Plants > Phyllosphere > Phylloplane/Leaf | place: Guanajuato, Mexico... | reverse complement strand
CGTTGATCTGCTTGAAGTGGTCACTGTCGAGAAACAGCAGCGCCAGGTGCTCCTGCTGCCGCTCGGCATTGCGCAGGCTGCGGGTCAGGCGCCCCTCGAAAAAGGCGCGGTTGGGCAGGCCGGTCAAACTGTCATGGCTGGCCTGGTGGGCCAGCGTCTGGTTTTCGTTCTGCAGGTGGCTGTGCCACACCTCCAGTTCGTCCAGCAGCGCATTGAAGTCGTTGCCCAGTTCGTGGAGCTCGGCAATCGCTGCTTCCGGTACGCGCCGGTCGAAGCTGCGCTCCCGGCGGGCGGCATGGGCGACACTGGCCAGGCCGCGCAGCGGGCGGACGATATCACCGAGCAAACGCCGCGACAGGTATTGCGCAGCCAAGGCGCTGAGCAGCGTACAGAACAGGATGCCGGCCAACCCACTGAGCAGGAACAGCAACAGGCTACGCCCCTGGCCGACCAGTTCGATGCGCCCGACCTGCCGCTGCTGATGGGTGATCGGCAGGTTGACCGGCTCATCCAGCAAGGTGCTGGCAACCTGCTGTTCCAGCTGCGCGAGCAGGCCGCTATCGCCGCGCTGCCAATGCGCCAGTTGCAGGCCTTCGTTGTCGAATACCCTGGCTTCGGCCACTTCTTCGGCGCTGGCAATCAGCGCCAGCGCTTCGTTGGCCGCGGCGCCGTCGTCGAACACCACTGCCGCTTCCACGGTGTAACTGATCGAGCGGGCGATCAGGTGCAGGTTGTGGTTGGCGTAAACGCGCAGGGCGAGCACGCCCAGCAGGGTCAGGGAAACGCCCGCCAGGCCGACGGCGAGCAAAGCGACGCTCAGGTGGCCACGGCCGAGCACCGAGCGCAGGGTCGGGCGTGCGCCGCGCTTGTGCACCGGCTTCATGGCTGCACCGCCCGGCGCTGCGACAACTGCAGCACGCTGGGGTGAATGCGCACACCGGAGCGTGCCACCGAGTCGAGGTTGACCTCGAAGGCGACTTGTCGGTCGCTGACCCGCAGGCAGAACAGGCTGCCGACCGTGCAGGGGTCGTCCGCTTCGCTGATGCTCAGTACCGGGTGGCCACTGACGCGCTCGAACAGCCGGTCACGCTGGCCCTGGTCGAGCTTGCCGATATACAGGGCATCGCAGGCCTGGGCAACCTGGCTATCCGTCGCCAGCAGGCGCCGTACCTGCAGCGGCTGGCCGGACTCCTGGACGTGGCCTTTGATCAGGTCATCGGCGTACTCGGTCGGGCCGACCAGGCACAGCCGCAAAGGTGAGGGTTCGACGGGCCAGCGGGCGTAGCTGAAGATCCCGAGCACCACCTGGGTGACGGCTTTGGCGCGTTGCTGCGCCTGGGCGACGGTTGTTGCGGTGTCCGCCCGGGCAGGACCTGCTGCAAGGAACAGGGCGGCCAGCAATAGCGAAAGCACACAGCTTGTCACTCGCCTTACGGCCAGCTTCATGCGGGAAATCTCTCAAGATCCTATAGGATTACGGCGCAACGATAGCATATGGCCGCCCTACAAGACCGCGTGCGGATTCAGACCTGTTCGAGCATCAACCCGGAAATACGCCGAACCTTGCGTGCCACCGCTTCTTCGAAAATGCCCTGGCGGGGTTCGACCAGGCTGAAGCAGTGCTTGGCGCGGGTAATCCCGGTGTATATCAGCTCCTTGGTCAGCACCGGGTTCAGCGCATCCGGTAGCACCAGGGCGGTATGACCGAACTCCGAGCCCTGCGACTTGTGCACGGTCATGGCGAATACCGTTTCCACCTCGTTCAACCGGCTGGGCAGGACGAAGCGTACCCCGCCACTGCCGTCGTTGCGCGGGAAGGCCACGCGCAGCAGGGGCTCACCCTGCTCGTCCGGCAGGCGCAACGCGATCCCGATGTCACCGTTCATCAGGCCCAGGCCGTAATCGTTGCGCGTCACCAGCACCGGGCGCCCTTCGTACCAGGGCTGCTGGTTGTCGATCAACCCGGCATTGTGCAGCACCTGCGCCACCCGCTCGTTGAGGCCTTCGACACCCCAGGCCCCGCGGCGTACCGCACACAGTAGCTGGAAGTCCTCGAAGCTGTGCAGCACTTTGCCTGCCCATTGCTCCCATGCAGGGTCATCAACGGCGGTATCGAACGCCGGGCGGTAGCGTCCGAGGGTACGCAGATAACTGCGGTAGCCCTGCGGGCCATCGCTGCCGCGGCCGAGGCCGTCGAGCAGCAGGCGGTCGAAGGCGCGGTCGTGCACCTGCTTCAGGGCCAGGCTGTGCACGTCGGCTGGCGGCATTGCCAGCAGACTACGCGCCGCGTGCGCTTCCTGGCGGTTGACCAGCCGCGCCAGCTGGCCAATGCCGCTGCCTTCGCCGAAACGCCGCGAGAAGCGCAGCATCACCACCTGCTGGGCCAGCGGATGGCGCTGCGCGTCACCGGTCTTGAGGCCGCTGCCGGCCAGCGACTCGCCACCGACCTGTTCCAACCATGCCTGGGTCGCCGGCGAGTAACAGCCGTCTTCGGCGTCACGGCACAGGTCGCCCAATACCGCGCCGGCTTCGACCGAGGCCAGTTGGTCCTTGTCACCCAGCAGCACCAGGCGCGCCCGTGGCGGCAGGGCATCGAGCAGGTTGGCCATCATTTCCAGGTCGATCATCGAGGCTTCGTCGACCACCAGCACGTCCAACGGCAACGGGTTGCCGGCATGGTGACGGAAGTGTCGCGAGCCTGGTCGGCTGCCGAGCAGGCGGTGCACGGTGCTGACCTCGGTAGGGATCTGCTGGCGTACCTCGGCGCTGACCTGAAGGCGTTCGACTTGCTGGCCGATGGATTCGGTCAGGCGCGCCGCCGCCTTGCCGGTCGGCGCGGCCAGGCGAATGCGCAGTGGCCTGCCCTGCTCCACCGCCGGCGCCTGCAGCAAGGCCAACAGACGTACCACGGTGGTTGTCTTGCCGGTACCGGGGCCGCCGGTGATGATGCTGAAGCCGGCGCGGGTAGCCAGGGCGCAGGCGAGTTTCTGCCAGTCGACCTGGCCTGCCGGCGCGCCCCCATCGAACAAGTGCGCGAGGCGGCCGGGCAGGTCGGCCGGTGCAGCTTCGGCCTGGGTCAGGCGCTGGCGCAGGATATGGTCGATGCGCCGCTCGTAATTCCAGTAGCGGCGCAGGTACAGGCGCTCGCCGCTGAGTACCAGTGGTCGCGCTTGCTGCCCTGGGCTATCGCCGGCAGCCACCAGCGCGCTGGCGGCAATCCGCTGGCGCCAGGCGTGCAGGTCGAGGTTGGCCAGCAATTGCGAGGGCAGCAGCAAGGGGCCGGTCAAGGCATCACCTTCGGGCGGCAACGACAGGGCAAAGTCGGGTTCTGCCAGGGTTTGCTGCAAGTCGAGGCAGACATGGCCATGGCCCAGCTGATGGCTCGCCAAGGCAGCGGCCAGCAACAGCAAGGGATCGCTACCGGGAGCGCGCTCTTCCAGGAACGACACGAACGCGCGGTCCAGGGCTCGCAACCAGCCGCGCTCCACCCAACGGTCCAGCAATTGCAGCAGGTCAGCGCTGTCGCGCTGTGGCTTAAGGGCCAGCAAATGCTCTGCCTGCAGCGGGGTGGGCAACAGGTCGACGAGGCTTCGGCTCATGGTGCGGCTCATATCATGGCTCCGGCAAACAGGTCCTGTTGCATGGGCGGGTGCTCGCCGCGGAACAGCGCATCGAGGCTTTCGATCAACTCACGCGGCGGCTTGGTGTGATACACGCCGTGGCCGCTGCTGCAGGCACCGCGCAGGAAGATGAACAGGGCACCGCCGACATGGCGGTCGTAGTCATATTCGGGCAGGCGCGCGCGCAACTGGCGATGCAGGGCTAGCACATACAACACGTACTGCAGGTCGTAACGGTGTTCGAGAATGGCCTTTTCCATGGCCAGGCCATCGTAGGCCTGGATGTCCGGGCCCAGCCAGTTGGACTTGTAATCGGCCACGTAGTAGCGCCCGTCCAGCTCGAACGCCAGGTCGATGAAACCTTTGAACATGCCGTTGAGCAAGGTCGGTTGCGCCGCCGGGCGCGCCAGGCCGGGGTGGGTATGGCGCGCCACCAGGCGGTCGAGCTGTTCGGCATCGACCTGACGGCTGGCGAACCAGAACTCCATTTCGACCTGATAGTGGCGCAACTGCCCAAGGGTCACGCTCAGGCCCTTGCCGGACAAGGGTAGCGCCTCGCCCAGCAGGCGTTGCAGCCATTGGCTGAGGGTGGTGATCCAGCCGGTCCAGTCACGCCGGTTGCAGCGCTGGCCAACGGTTTCCTGGATCAGCTGCGGGTTGCCACTCACCTGGCTGAAGCCCTCACGGCCCGCCCACTCCAGCAAGCCGTGGAGGAAGGTGCCGGGGTTGGGCCCACGCGGGAAGCGGTGGATATCGCCACTGTCGGCCGGGACCTCGCGCAACATCTGCGCATCAGCCCTTTCGTCGTCGAACAACTGCTGCGCCTGCGAACTGTCGGCGCCGAGCGCCTGCTCGCCGATGCGCAGGGCGCTGTACGAAGCGATCCACCAGTGCTCGGCCGCCGCACGGCGCGGCTTGCGGGCCGGCAGCAGCTCCCGCGTGGCATGCGGCATGCGGTAGCGCTGCTGGTCCGCCTGCGGCAGGCCTGGGCAGCTGATGTGCGGGCTGGTTGCCGCCAGGGCCTGCAACCAGCTCCCCAGTTGCTCCGAGCCCGGCAAGGCGAGGCCGCCACCGAGCAGGTAGCCGAACGCCGAACGGTGCAACTGCGAGCTCTTCTGGTTGCCGCGCTTGAGGTCGGCAACGCCCAGCCAGCAGGCATGCTGGGCACGGGTCAGGGCCACGTAGAGCAGGCGCAGGTCCTCGGCCAGGCGCTCGTCATCGGCGCGCGCGATCTGTTCCGGGTCGGGCGTGAGGGTGAGATGAGCGTTACCCAGGCTGTCATGCCAGGCCAGCGGCAGACGGCTGCCGTCGACCGGTTTGCTGGTGCAGATGAACGGCAGGTAGACCAACGGGTATTCCAGGCCCTTGGACTTGTGAATGGTCACCACCTTGACCAGTTGCTCGTCGCTCTCCAGGCGCAGGATCTGCTCCTCGCCGGCCTGGCCGGAACTGGCCAGGTGCTCGGCCAGATGCCGAATCAGCGCCTGTTCGCCGTCCAGTTCGCCAGCGGCCTGCTGCAGCAGCTCGGCCAGGTGCAGCAGGTTGGTCAGCACCCGCTCACCATCACCGCGGCGGATCAGCGTGCGCGGCAGCTGGAAGTCATGCAGCAGGTGCCGCAGCATGGGCAGCACGCCCTGGCGCTGCCAGATATCGCGGTAACGGCGAAAACGCATGACCCAGTCTTCCCAGACGCGCTCGTCCTGGTTCAGCCGGTCCAGCGCCGCCAGCGACAGATTGAGGGTCAGGCTGGCCAGGGCCGCCTTGAGCAGGCGTTCCGAATCGGGCTCGGCGCAGGCCTTCAGCCAGGCCAGCAGGTCGTGCGCTTCCTGGGCGGCGAATACCGAGTCCTTGTCGGACAGGTAGACGCTGCGCACCTCGCGCGCGGCCAGCTCGGCACGGACCATTTGCGCCTCGTGCCCATCACGGACCAGGATGGCGATGTCGGAAGGCAGGCAGGGGCGCAATTCGCCCTCGGCATTGCGAAAACCTGCGCTGCCCTGCTGGCCGCCATTGAGCAAGGCGACGATGTGGCTGGCGCAACTGGCGGCGAGTTGCTGGCGGTAGGCGCTGCCGGAGACCGGCTCCTCGCTTTCCAACTGCCAACATTGCAGGGCGGCACAGGGCTCACCGTCGATCAGGAATTGCTCGCCCCGGCCTTTGGCACGAACCTCGATGAACGGCAGCGGGTTGTCATCAGCCTCGCGGAACAGGAATGCACCGCGCCCGGTTTCACGCGCCTCGGCCTGCAGGAACAGCTGATTCACCGCTGCGACCATGGCCTTGCTGGAGCGGTAGTTGGTATCCAGGCTGTGCAGGCGACCGCTGGTAGCACGGCGCGCGGCCAGGTAGGTGTAGATGTCGGCGCCACGGAAGGCGTAGATCGCCTGCTTGGGGTCGCCGATCATGAACAGGCCGGTTTGGCTGCGGTTTTCGCTGATCTGATAGATGCGCTCGAAGATGCCGTACTGGACCGGGTCGGTGTCCTGGAATTCGTCGATCAGGGCGACCGGGAACTGTTCGCGGATCAGGCCGGCCAGGCGCTCGCCGGCCTCGCTGGCCAAGGCCTGCTGCAGGCGCACGAGCATGTCGTCGAAGCCCATTTCCGCACGCCGACGCTTTTCGATTTCGAAGCGTGCCGCTACCCAGCTGGCCGCATGCTCAAGCAAGGGTGCCTCCGGGCTCTCCAAGGCCTGCAGCTGTTGTTGCAGGGCCTGCATGGCATCGAATGCCGGGTGGACAGGTGGCTCACCGGACTTCCACGCGTCAAGCATGCCCGCCGGCGTCAGGCGGCTGAAGCCGCTACCCAGCTCCAGCTCGACCAGCTGCTCGTCAGCAGCCCAGGCGCAGAGCTTGTCGCACCAGGAATCAAAATACTGCGCACGCATCTTGCGGCCGTCGACCTGCTTGGCGGCCACCGCAGCATGGCAGATCTGCCGCAGCTCCTCGGCCCATTGCGCCCACGGGGCCTTGAGCCGGGCCAACTGCTCGCCACGCTGCTGCAACGACGCCTCGATCAGCGCCGCCGGTTCCAGCCCTTCCTGCTGGGCGCGCACCCGGCCAAACAGCGGGCGAATGCGCGACAGCAAGGCGTCGGGGCTGCCCCAGTGGTTGCGCACCCAGGCCAGCGCATCGCCCTGCATGCCATAGCAGAAGCGCCGCCAGTAATCGCGCACCACTTGCGCCAGCAAGTCGCTGTGGTCGGTTTCCAGGGTCTGGGTAAACAGGCTGCCGCTGTCGAAGGCGTGCTCGCGGAGCATCCGCTGGCACCAGCCGTGGATGGTCGATACGGCGGCCTCGTCCATCCATTGCACGGCGATTTCCAGGCGCCCGGCACAGCGCGGCCAGGCCTCTTCCGGATAGTCGTCACGCAGTTGATGCAACAGCGGATCAGCGGCTTGCAGCTCACCGCGGAAGAACCGCGCGGCTTCCGCCAGGCGGGCGCGGATGCGCTCGCGCAGCTCTTTGGTCGCGGCGTCGGTGAAGGTCACCACCAGGATCTGCGGGGGCAGCAGCTCGCGATCGAAGCCCTGCTCGCCGCCGTGGCCGAGGATCAGGCGCAGGTACAGCGCCGAAATGGTGAAGGTCTTGCCCGTGCCGGCGCTGGCCTCGATCAGTTGGCTGCCATGCAGGGGGAAACTCAGTGCCAGGGGACGGTCCTGGGTCATGCGCCTTTCTCCGGGTTGCCCAGGGTCTGCCAAGGGGCGTCGAACAGCGGGCGGTACAACGTTTCGCACCAACCCTCGAAGGTTTCATCGGCGGTGAGCGCGGCGAAGTCGCGGAACTGGCGGGCCAGGGCGACGCTTTCACTGCGCTCGCCGAAGCTGGTGAGCCCGTCGCCTTCGTAGGCGCGGGTTGCGGCGGCCAGGGCTTTGTCGCTGTCGTCCTGGGCCAGCCAGGCAAATGCGGTCTTGGCCGCGACCGGCAATGGTGCGTTCATCGCCGCCTGACGGGCCACCAGCAAGTCGCCCAGCAACTGCGCCGCCTGCGCCTGCGGCAATGGCGCAAGTAGCAGGGTCAGGTCACTGGCCACCAGTGCGCTGTGATAGGGGTAGCCCGCCGCGCAGGCGGCCAGGTGGTTGACCCAGGGCATGATCAGGCGGTGCCACTTGAGGGCATTGCGCCCCGCGCTGATGGTGTTGGGCACGGTCGAGATGCTCAGCAGGCTCTGGTCAGCCGCCTGGAACACCCGGCCCAGCCAGCCTTCGAGACGCTGCTGGCCATGCTGGAAATGCACCGGTAACGCACCCTCGACCAGGTGCGGCCAACGCTGCAACAACTGGCGGTGGCGTTGCAGCAGGTCTGGCAGCGGCTCGATCAGCTCGCGCTGCAGCAACTCGCCGAAGCCCGCCAGAGGCAACAGACCACAGGCCTGCAGGCGCCGGGCCTGCGCCTGCAGGGCCTGTTCGGCATTGTCCGGCTCGGCCAGCGCTGCACCAAGCAGGCTTTCGCTCGCACCGTAGCGTTGCAAGGCATCGAGAACGAAGGGCTCTTCGTCCGGGGTCGGGGCCTCCAGCGCTTCGAAGTACACCTTCAGGCGCTGACTGAAGAAATGCCGCACCGGGTGGCGCAGGAAGTCACCCAGCATGGGCAGGCTCAAAGCTTCATCGTTCTGATAGGGCGACAGCCCGGGGTGGTCCTGCTCGTCTTCCTGCCCCTGCTGGTGCAGCACCTGCCATTCATGGGCAAAGCTGAACAGCGGGCTGTCTTTTTCGAAGTAGCGCGGGCTGAACGGTTGCAACGGATGCTCCTGGGTCAGGGCATGCAGCAGTTGCTGGCCTGGCTCAACTTGCTGCCCTTGTTGTGCATTGGCCAGATGCCAGCCGGCCGCGAGGTGGTCGCGTAGCTGGCCGATCAGTACCGAGGCCGGGCGCTCGCTGTTGTCTCGGATGCTACGCCCGACCCAACTGACATAGAGCTGGTCGCGTGCCGAGAGCAGCGCCTCCAGCAGCAGGTAACGGTCATCCTCGCGACGCGAGCGGTCACCTGGGCGGTAGTCACTGGCCATCAAGTCAAAGTCCAGCGGTTGCTGGGCACGCGGGTAGTCGCCATCGTTCATGCCCAGCAGGCACACCACCCGGAAGGGGATGGCGCGCATCGGCATCAAGGTGCAGAAATTTACGGAGCCGGCGAGGAAGCGCTGGGACAACTTGTTTTGGTCAAGGCCGGACAACCAGGCTTCGCGCACCACAGTCAATGGCAGCGGCTCTTGCAGGCCAACGGTCTCGCAGACTGCAAGCCAGTTGTCGCGCAGATCCTGCAATTGCATCAGCAGAAACTCGTCACGCTCGCCCTCGGCCAGGAAGAATACCTGCAACAAGGCATGCAGGCGCTCGCCCCACTGGCTGACCGTGGCAGGTTCGGACAAAGCCTGGCAGGCCACGTCGAGGGCTTCCAGCAAGGCGGCCAGCGGGCCGATCAGTGCCGCATCCAGGCCGCCGATTTCATCGTAGGGTTCGATGTCGTCGCAGGCTTCGCCCACACCCACTGCATAACCCAACAACATCCGCCGCAGGCCGAACCGCCAGCTGTTCTGTTCCAGCCCGGCGGGTAACCCGAGGCTGGCCCGCTGCTCGGCATCGAGGCCCCAGCGGATGCCGGCGCCCTCGATCCAGCGGTGCAGCGTGGGCAGGTCGCTTTCGCGGATACCGAAACGGGCGCGGACTGCCGGCACGTCCAGCAGGTCCAGCACTTCACTGACCGCGAAGCGGCTGTCCGGCAGCTTGAGCAGGTGTTCGAGCGCAATCAGCAACGGCTCGCGGCCGCGCTGGCCCTGGTCGGTCAGGGTGAACGGGATGTAGCGCGGGTCGTTGCGCTGCAACTGGCCGAACACGGCGCGGATATGCGGTGCGTAGGTATCGATGGCCGGCAGCATGACGATGACGTCACGAGGGCGCAGGGTGGGGTCGGCACTGAAGCGGGCCAGCAACTGGTCATGCAGTATCTCCACTTCACGCTGCGGGCTGTGGGCAATGTGGAAGCGGATCGAGCGATCCTGCGTCGGGTCAACTGCCGGCCACAGTTCGCGGGTTTCGGCGAGCGGGCGCAGTTCGAGGATGTCGTCCTGCAGCTGGTTGAGCAGCGTTGCTGGCGAGCCGTCGCTGAACAGGTCGATGCGGCCCTCACTGAACACACCCTGGTAACTGGCAGGGTCATCGTAACTGTCGAGCAGGTTGATGTAGTCGCGGCCCTGTTTGCCCCAGGCAGCCAGCAGCGGGTGGGCATGCTGATGCAGCGACTGGTCGTCCAGTTGCAGGGGCATGCCTTGCTTGCGCTGCTGGCGTTTGTATTGATGGCGCAGCAAGTCCTTGTCGGCAACGATATCGGCCCAGTGGTGGCGACAGGGGTTGTGCACGCACAGCAACACTTGGCTGAAGCGTGCGAGGCCGGCCAGGGCTTCGAGAGCCTGGGCTGGTAACGAGGAAATGCCGAACACGATAACCCGGGGTGGTAGCCCCGGCGGCGCCTGTTCCAGGCTGTTGATGCGTTCGATGAAACGCTGATGGACGCCGGCACGGCTCTGCGCCATGCCCTGCTCGCCGACATCTTCCAGCAATGCCCGCCATAGTTCGGCTTGCCAGCGGTTCCCCGGGGGCAGTGGTTTGCGCTCGCCACGGGCGGTGTTGAGGATGTGCTCACCGGCAGCCCAGTCCTTGAGCCAGTCAGCACGGTAGACCTGGTACTGATCGAACAGGTCGGCCAGGCGCTCGGCGAGCTGGTAGCGCTTGCGCAGGTCACTGTCGTCGGTAAGGAAGCGCCGCAAAGGCTCGAAATGCGGGCGTTCGATCAAGGCCGGGAGCAGACGCATCAGGCGCCAGGTCAGTGGTGCCTTGTCGAGCAGGGAAACCTGGGGAATCTCGTCGCGCCCCAGCACGCTCCGGTACAACTGCCACATGAAGCTGCCTGGCAATTGTACGTCGATGGCAGCAGCGATGCCGCAGCCGCCAAGGTCATCTTCCAACGGGTCTTCCGCCAAGGCCAGTTTGAGCCATTGGGCGATGCCATTGCTTTGTACCAGGGCGATTTCGTTTTCCAGCGGTGCCAGGGGATAACGACGCATCCAACTCACCACCAGGCTGCGCAGGTCGTCGAGGCGGTTGCCATGGACGATCATGAAGCCGGGGTGAAGGTGGGTGGTGCTGGGCATCGACAGGTCTCTGCAAGGCGCTGGTGGCTGAGGGGCAACGATATCACGCGAACAGTATAGGAGCGGCTTTAGCCGCGAAACAGGCGACGCGGTTGGCCAGGGAGATCGGGGTTGCAGGGTTGCAGCCGCTGTGCGACCGATCGCGACGCAAGGCCGCTGCGACAGGGGTCGCGATTGTTTAGGCAGCGCAAAGACAAAACCCCTACCTGCATACGCAGATAGGGGTTTTGCGAAATGAATCTTGACGATGACCTACTCTCACATGGGGAAGCCCCACACTACCATCGGCGATGCATCGTTTCACTGCTGAGTTCGGGATGGGATCAGGTGGTTCCAATGCT
>Ga0209370_1003048_pt1 | contig 11115 bp, 7 predicted proteins | sample AgamicAtPrz_FD_187164 | JGI IMG/M metagenome (GOLD analysis project Ga0209370, IMG submission 187164) | Agave microbial communities from Guanajuato, Mexico - At.P.rz (SPAdes) (version 2) | ecosystem: Host-associated > Plants > Phyllosphere > Phylloplane/Leaf | place: Guanajuato, Mexico... | reverse complement strand
AACATCCGCGTATATTCCCGGCTGAAATGGGATAAGCTTTCGTAACCGACAGCATAGGCCGCTGTGGTGACATCGTAATGCTCATTCAGCATGAGTCGTCTGGCTTCATTGAGGCGCAGCCATTTCTGATACTGGAGTGGACTCATTCCCGCAAGCTGCCTGAAATGTCGGTGGAAAGAGGGCGTGCTCATCTGAACCCGACTCGCCAGCTCCTCGATGCGTAAAGGCGAAGCAATATGGGTCTTTAACCAATCGATAGCTTTACCGATACGGTAGCCATGGCCGTCTACTGCTGCAATCTGTCTGAGATGATCGGACCGATCGCTCATCAAAAGCCGGTAATGTATCTCTCTTTGAATCAGCGGGCTGAGAACAGGAATGGCTTCAGGCTCGTCAAGCAATGAAAGCAGGCGGCAGAAAGGCTCCAGCAAAACATCTGTCATGGTTCCTATACCGACACCTGTTCCCGCATCGCGTTTTTTCACTGGCGGCAGGCCTCCCTGCGTAATTAATTCCATCAGCACGCGTTGGTCAAGTTTATAGGCTATGCCGACGCATGGCCGAGTTGCTGATGCGCTTAACACTTCCGAACTGGCGGGTAAGTCGAGAGAGGTGATCAGGAATTTTTTTGCATTATAGGTATAAGGCTCGCCTCCAACCCACATTATCTTCTCGCCGTCAGCCACCAGAACGATACTCGGTGGCACCATGCAGCTCACCGGAGGAGCAGGTTCGTTTCGCCGGAATAATTCCAGTCCTTCGACAGCGGTGGGAAAATCACCGGTATCGGGCGTGCGCTGAGCAATATTCCGCGAGAGTTCGTCGAGTCGTTTCTCAACCGACTTGTTTGAAATCATCTGTAACGCCTCACATTTGTTGCGTCTATGCACCCCCGTCAACTTACCTGTTATGAATACTGAAATATACGGTTTGGCCTCAGGTTAATAGGATCGGGCAAATAATGCAGAGTATTTTAATAACGTATTTCTTTAATGATATTCAAAATAGCAACAACGCAACCCGTATCGAATTCGGTTCCTGGAAATTTAATGTAAGGTTTTGATATCATGACGCTAAATTCTTCAACTCGTTTTTTTAATGGTGCACTCCTTGCCGGTGCGATGGCTCTGATTTCAACAGAATCTGCGGTTGCCCAGCCTGCACCAGGCACAGCAGACTCTTCGGCGCGTCTGGTTCAGACGTGGGATAAAACCTTCCCAAGAAGCGACAAAGTGGATCATCAAAAGGTAACGTTTAAAAACCGTTACGGCATTACGCTTGCCGCTGATGTGTATCTTCCTAAAGATCGCGGGAACAAGAAGCTTGCTGCGCTTGTGATTTCCGGGCCATTTGGCGCGGTAAAAGAGCAGGCTTCAGGTCTCTATGCTCAGACCTTAGCCGAGCGCGGATTCGTGACGCTGGCATTTGATCCGTCTTATACCGGTGAAAGCAGTGGGGAACCTCGCAATATTGCGTCACCTGATATCAATACCGAAGACTTTATGGCCGCAGTCGATTTTATTGGACTGCAACCCTATGTGGATCGTGAACGTATCGGTGTCATCGGCATCTGCGGCATGGGAGGGATTGCCCTGAATGCTGTTGCCGTGGATAAACGCGTAAAAGCGGTCGTTGCCAGCACCATGTATGATATGAGCCGCGTGATGTCGAAAGGTTACAATGACAGCGTAACACCGGAGCAACGCGAGCAGGCGCTGGAGAAGATGAGCCTCCAGCGCTGGGAAGATGCGGCAAACGGCAAACCTGCATACCAGCCAGCCTATAATAAACTGAAGGGCGGTGAAGCACAGTTCCTCGTGGACTATGCGGACTATTACATGACCAAACGCGGCTATCATCCACGAGCCGTCAACTCTGGTAACTCATGGTCCGTGACAACACCGATGGCCTTCATGAATTTCCCGCTCATGACCTATATTAAGGAAATTTCTCCGCGTCCGATCCTGTTCATCCATGGCGAAAAAGCGCATTCGCTTTACTTCTCCAAAACGGCTTATGAAGCGGCAAATCAGCCCAAAGAGCTTCTGATTGTTAAAGATGCCACTCACGTTGATTTATATGATCGTATGGATAAGATCCCGTTCGATAACATCACGGCATTCTTCAACAAATATCTCAATAAACGATAACTCCATCAGTTGACAGGTGCAGTGGCCAAATGGCCATTGCACTGAGGTGTGAGGGAAGGTAACGGTGAAGGGGGTTAATTGGGCGGTGGTTCTGGCGTCCATAATGCATTTAACTTATGTTGTAAGAGAATTTAGTTCATAAACCAAAATTTAGCTATCCACATGATTTCAATGTATATTCACTATATATAGTTGAGTCTACCTCCAGATAACCTCATGAACTAGTAGGAAATGGGCGTCTAATGTGCATTTCTCGGCAACTTACTTAGTTACAGTATTTCCCAAATTAATCGTATAACCCGGCAAATCAAGATTTAGGTTGTATCTGATTGTCTTCTTGAATAATTTATGAATCTTAGTAACATTTAGATACACCAAAATCTAATCAGAACAGCTCTCTGAGGGCGGTAGCATTCTCAGGGTTGATTGGATTTGAATGAGGCCTTCGTCCCTGACCCGATATCCTGATCCATTCAGAAAAAGAATTCCGACATACGAGACAATCTCTTTTGTCATGCGGGGTTGCATTGACCAGCCGATAACTTTTCGGGAGAACAGGTCAACCACCAGGGCCAGATACATCCAGCCTTCGTGGGTTCGGATGTAGGTTATGTCTGTCACACTTACCGCTTAATGAATTTGATAAAGTGCAATAAAATTCAAGCTATTGATTTTAAGAACAACACGAACGTTTCAGTTTAGTGGTTGCTGCGCGCTGCAGATCCAGCCGCCTACATCAACTTTAGGAAGGTAATAAGTATGGGTAAGGCTATCGATATCTTGCTTTACGTGGCTCTAAGCGAGGAGTTTGATGTCGTTATAGATATGCTAGGATCAGATTTTAAATCCCAAGAGCAGGTAGGTGTTGCACTGACAGGTTTCTTCGGCAATATCGACTCGCCTGTTCTTAACAGAAGCTTCGAAGTTGCTGTGTTCCCGGCAGGAAAAATGGGCAATACCCGATCCGCTAGTCTTACTTCAGCACTTATCGAGAAGCTGAATCCGGCCAACATCGTGGTGCTAGGCATAGCAGGATCACTGGTAAACGACATGGAACCTGGCGATGTATTTATACCGGACACTGTGAATGAGTACATGGCAAATTCAGCGACCCATGGGGAAGGTAAAAACTGGAGTTTTACTACCTCAGGTAACCAATTTCAAAGCTCTTTGAGACTACTCAATAGGTTTCAATTTTTCGCACACACCAGTGGCGACTATTACAAACGTTGGCAGCAAGACACTCAGATTGCCAAGGCTGAACTCATTTCAGAAGAGGTACAGCTTGCCCTTGCTAGCAATGAACTGATCCTACGAGGTAGCTGTAAGCTCTTTGCCGGTGATGACCGTAAGTTGGCCAGCGGCCCAGCAGTAGGTAAAGGCAAGGGTTTTGTGGATTGGATCATCCGTGAACATGATCGTAAGGTTGCGGCCCTCGAAATGGAGTCGGCAGGTGTATACGATGCCGCGACTGTTCGCACAACGGCTCCACGAACCGTGGCCATCCGCGGCATTTCTGACTACGCGGACGCTCGAAAAGAAAAAATTGAAGACACAGCTAAAGGTAAGTTTCGAAATTTGTCCGCTAGAAACGCTGTTTCGTTTTTTATTCACACTGTCCAAGCTGGGATGTTCGGAGCTGAGGAAGAATTGGCGCAGGTCGCATTATCGCCATCGCCACATGTGCAGCTTGATTCTCGGGTGAAATCTGTATTCGTCATAGGTGGTCACACCGGTGAGACCGCAGATGTTGATGCTGAACTCCCACGTTTGAACAAGGCGTCGTTGACCCTTGGGCATGTTCTCGCGAAAGCGGGAGCACAGCTACTTATATGCAGCCCATTTACTGATTCGGTCGACTACTACGCAGCAATGGGCTATGCGGACTCTAAGTGTGGTGGATTAATCCAGTTCCATAGTCCCAGTCATCCAACAGTTGAGGAAAAGCGATGCCTTCTACGCAAAACGCTTGGACGACCTGGCCTCGTAATCCAGGATTGGAACTACCCTGGTCCAGAGGGCAATGAGGAAGACGCATGGTTCCAGTCCTGGTTTTTGGCCCAGATTCAGGCGCTGGAGAAAGCTGATGTGGTTGTTGCTCTGGGAGGGAAGGTTTCGCAAACGGCTAGTACACTTTTGCATCTTGCTGAGGCCAGGGGCCTTCCGATCATTCCGTTTGCATTCCTCGGTGGAGTGGCGAAGCGCTCATACGAGCGCCGAGATTGGTCGAGACTTAATCCAGGTTTTGACCCAAGCGTTTTGTGCGACGTCGATGGTGTTGAACATACGATTGAGATAGCTAATCGACTCATGTTAGATCGAATGCAGCCGAGCCGTCTCTTAGAGAGACCGAAAATGGTTTTTGTTAGTTTTGCTCATCAGGACGCCAAAATGGCCAATGCACTACGGGCCGTACTAGTAAAAGAGGGTATTGAGGTCCTAGTTGGTGACGATGAGATCAGGTCAGATCAGATGATCACAGCAACCATTGAGCAAGCGGTTCTTCGCAGCGATGTTTGTGCAGTTCTTTGGAGCCGTCAGTATGCCCAGAGCCCATGGTGTTATGACGAAATGAGTCTGGCAATAAATCAGCAGGAATATGGCAAGATTAAGGTATGGCTTTTCAATCTAGATGACTCTCCGATTGTCCCAGCTCAGGCGCGCAAGCTGCCCACTATCTCTGTTAGGAATGTTCAGGCAATGCACAATTGCGTGCATGAGCTTTTGGGCAAGTAGTAGTTTGTCCCTGTCGACCTGTCGACCTGTCGACCTGTCGACCTGTCGCAATGAGGCTCAGCGTCCTGCGGCTGATAGGTTAGGTATTTGTAAATAGCTTATCGTCTCTAACGTAACGGTACTTCAATTGCCAAAAGCATTAAAAAATAGGTATATAATGATTTTTCCATTTGATAATAAAAGTAATATTTCTGCCGTTCTAAGAACATTAAAGAACTCTACACGAAATAAAGTTAGGGCGATTGCATCTGGAAGTGATACAGACTCTATAGATTTGATGAATAATCTAAGAGAAAAATGTAATGTCACTGAGTTGTACCAAGCAGAAAATGCAGTCAAGGCGTTGTCAATAGGTCGCAAGTTACTTCCAGATTTATTTCCTAAAGAGCCTCAGTTCAAAGATGACTTCATAAGGCTAGATGATTTAGGTTTGGAAAAAAATCTTTCGTATATAGATAACGCAATAAAGTTAAATAAAAGAAAAGTTGAAAAATTCCTTGAGGATTTATTTGAGATAAACGAAAGTATATATCAAAATGATCTTTTTTTAGCAGAAAAACTAATAAGCAAAGCTATAGAAAATCATGGTCATAGTCATCTTTTATTAAGGAAAGCAATATTTGTTATATCCAGTGATGAGATGTCTAAATTTGATAGCCTTTCAAGGATTATTACATCATATGGAGTAAGAAGTAACGTAGTAAACACTTTGCTTTATTGTTTTAAAGAAGAACAAGACTATTTAAGCGTTAAAAAATCTGTAATGTCTACGAAAGACCGAGGAGTTTTCAATCAATTTACAAGAGATTTACTACGGATTGGATTTCATCCACATGCCAAAAACACTGCAGACCTGATTCAATTGACGCAAAGTTGTTTACAGTCAAGTTTAGTGGATGCCATCATTATTACGAAAGTGAATAGTAATCTTTTTGATAAATCTAAATACATCAATATCGATTGGGTTTTTAAATTAATTAACAATAACTCAAAGCCTATTCAGGAAATTGTAAATCTAACAGAGCAATATGAAGACCCAGAAGGAGTTTTTTTCCAACGTAGTTGTGCTTGGCTAGAGAATGATGAAGTTGTTGAGTATAGATTGCTTATTGACCACTTTAATGACTCTCCTGAATCTCCATACTTTGAAATGAATGATGAATTAGTATTGAGAATAATCAAAAATGTAAGAATTGAAGGTATTGAAGAAATTCTTACCAGTGAGAACTTGTTGGAGTTTGGTGGGAGCAAGTTGTCCGTAAATAAGTCGTCAATTTCAAATTCAGCGCTCCTAAATTTAATGATTCATATAAATGAAGGCATGATAATTACCACTGAAGATGTATTACTCCGATTAATGGAGAACACTCGAGATTTAGCACGAACAATAAATATCAGTTTTATCAAAAATTTTATACTGTCTTCACCAGGCGTGCTATCCGAGATTGTGTTGTTATTGTTGATTTACAAGAGAAGCAAAAATGAAGCTGACCATTATAAATTACGTAGAAAGCTACAAAACTATATAATTAAGTATAATGAATCAAACTTAGTTAATTTTATAGATAGTGTCGCTGAAAAGTCTCGGGCTGTTGCTGAATTCACATATGAGGTATGTACGGAAGATTTTATATCTAAGCTTAGTCATGTCATAGGTACGACAGAGAAAATTACAGAAACTAGAGCTAGTCTTCATGATTGGATGGGGGATCTAACTGGTGATACTAACTATAAGGTGAGAGCAAAAAACCTAAGAATAGATCACAAGATTAACCTCGTCAAAGGTGAACTAGACGACAATCGAATATATGTAGATACTTCTAAGTTTTTGGAGTGGATGCAAGATGAAATAGCGCAAGACCTAACGACAGTGCTTTCGTTTTCACTGCATGATAAGGAAGTGATTAATACAAATGAACCACAAATTATTCAAATAATTTCCAAGTGTTATTCAGAGTTTTGCTCTAATAACCTATTTGGTATAGCATCTTATTTAGGAAGAAGACTTCGACATGGTACTTTTAAAGGCCATTTGTATCATAGCGTAGTTAATGATATAGAGCAAACTTATGATGACATTATTGATGATCCTTTAATATTCCCTTTATGGGGAGCTTTTAAAGAAAATTACAAGAATGAAGTGGACTCTATTGTTAAAAATAAACTTCATATAAAGAATGGCAGTACATTTGAAGGATTTCTTTCTCCAGAAATCACAGGGCATAACAAAATAGAAGTTCTGAACGGCTGCATTAACAATATCTATTCTGATTTCGATAAAAGTGAAAGCTCATACAACGCTATTTTATTAATTAATGAGTATTGTTGGAGGCTGGCTGAGATTGATATGAGATCTGTTCATGGCTTTTTGAAAAGTAGAAAAAATTATCTTGTAGATTTAGATTTGTTGAATGAAATTAAGAGAAAAGCGCTACAAACAAAAATGGACGAATCGAGGGTGTCTAGTTTTTATAGGGAAGTTCAGCGCCTAGTAAATGACAAATTGACTGATATGTATAGTTGGTTCAAAAAACCTCAAAGTATATCACCTAAAGCATCATTGAACCTGTTATATAAAGTAGTGGTAACTGAAGTTAAGCAGAGCTTTCCAAATTTTCAACCAGACACAAGTTTTGATGAAGAACACGACATCGAATTAATAGGAGGTGCTTATCATGTACTCTATGATGCTCTCTACGTCATTGTTTTCAATGCTGCAAAACATGGTAAAAATGCAGGTAGTGTTTACAGAAATTTCACAATTGAGCGTGATGAATTAAGTGCACTTGTCCGCGTGAAATTTGATTCAGAAATCTGTGATTCTTCAAGTGAATTTACTATTAATCAATTACTTAAAGTCGATTTAGATGATGCTGAGATTGATACAGCCCAAACTGTCGAAAACTTGAGTGGCATCAAAAAACTTTACCACCTAGACAAGTATGACGAGAACTTTGAAATAATTACCATAGAATGTGTTAAACGAAAAGTTTGCATCGATATGATTTACAGGTTGGGCCATCTATGAAAAATATATTGATTATCGAAGACGATAGTTTCAAGGCTGACAGCTTAGTCCAATTTTTGATTGGCTACTATTCGGATCCAGAAATCAAGATAGCTGGAAGCTTAGCTGAAGCTATTAACATTGTGAATAGTGACATTTTTAATCTGATTTTAGTGGATATGGCGCTGCCCAGTCATCCTTCCGTTATTGGCGGCGGTTCTCCAACATCTCTTCTAACAGGAGGGATTGATGTGCTGCTCGAACTAAATTATTTAGAGAGGAATGACCCATGTATTGTCGTAACTCAATACCCTGATATAGATATCTCAGGTAAGTTTTACGATTTAACTCAAGCTAAAATTGAATTCAAGACGCAGTTAGGGTGTAATGTCATGGCTTGTATTGAGTACAAAGAGGAAGAATCGTCTTGGCAAGAACATTTGAAAAGCATATTGGATAATTTATGAAAGTTTTAGTTGTAGAAGATAATCCGCAGAAGTTATCGGAAATCAAGGGCGTCTTAAATGGAATTGGGTTTGAAATAAACATTAAAGAATGCGATTCTATTTTTAAATTCAACACAGAAATAACCAAGGAAAAATTTGATTTAGTAGTTGCTGATTTGGTTCTGCCTATATTTGGTAAGGATGAGGAAGAGCCTCAAGATGTTACTTCGAAAATTATAGAGCTAATTAGAGATTATGAGTCTAAAAACTATAAGACACCAGTTATTGCAATCACTCAATTTTCAGACTCAGCTGAAAGTAATTTTTCAAACCTCAATAAATATGACATCAATGTAATAACTTATGAGCAGGGGTCTGACGAATGGAAATCGGCTTTTTTTAGGAAGATCGAGTTATGCATCCCAAAGACTACTTATGATTTTATTATTGTTTGTGCTTTAGAGAAAGAAGCAGCTGCTTATATCGAGGCCGGTTACGCAAAGCCCAAGACTTCAATCAAGTATGGACTTTCTTGTCAGGATATGATGATTGAAGGACATAAAGGCCTTATAATTGTCCCTCCACGAATGGGATTGGTTAATACATCTATCGTTAGTGCGCGAGCTATTGATTTATTCGAACCCAAAATTATCTGCATGAGTGGTATTTGTGCTGGTATAGAGGGGAATGCCAACATTTACGACATAGTCATTCCTTCGCAGTGCGATCAGCATGATGCAGGTAAATGGACAAGTAAAGGTTTTGTACCAGAAAGTTATTCAATTCCACTGATTCACGATACCGAAATCGCTATCAATAGAATTGTAAGAGAAGATGGGTTTGTTGATGCAGTCGCGCAAGGTGTGCATCTTTCAGAATCTGAAATGGTTGATGGGTCATCAACTTTAGATGTGAAAATATATACCGCAACAACATCTAGTGGTAGTAGTGTAATTGCTGACGAGAAGATGTTGGACTACATTACTTCACAACATAGAAAAAAGACTGCCTTTGAAATGGAATCTTACGCACTTTATGAAGCTGCACGACGCTCTCCATTAAAACCAAACTACTTCAGTGCTAAGTCTGTCGTAGATAACGGTAATACTAATAAGGGAGATGAGTATCATAGAGTAGCTGCTTTGATATCTGCTAAGGCTGTTTATGGGTTAATAAAAGAACTTATTTAAAGTTTTGAATTGTTCTATTGGTTAGGATTATCGCTTAAATTTCTATTAGCTAGAAACTGTAGAACAAACAACAAACAAGTACTATAAATTGAGGTAATGTATGTCTAATTTAAACAATTTAGGCACAGAATCAGCGGCGAGTTACGCTTTAGGTCAAGCAAAGCATTTTCAATCGAAAGCAGATCACAACAAAGCTGAAAGTATTTGGTGCTTTCGTGGAGTAATGATTTGTTCGTTACTTGCTCCTTTATTCGTCAGTCTCGGGGAAGGCGTGTGGTTGTCAAAGGTTATTCCATCAGTACTATCGGCGATAGCCGCATTTTCTACCGCATGGCTTCAGCTAAGAAAACCTCAAAATCTTTGGTCAGTTTACAGAACAGCACAGAGAAAAATCGAAACTACTCTAATTCATTACAAATACAAAACAGGGGATTATGAGGAAACCAGCGATGTAGGTGCTGATAAGTTACTTATATCAAAAGTGATTAGTTTTGCTACAGAAGCCCATCATATGTGGACTAAAGCTCTACCCGATACTAACTCACTAAAGGAGTCCATACATATTGAGGCCAAAGACAAGTAGTGTAAGCAAACCTAGTTTACTTCACTCACTTTTGAGCGTTCCGTTTATTCAGCCAACAGCCGGTATTCTTTCGGCGTCAGGTTCTTAAGGGAACCATAGGGACGCTCGCTGTTGTACTCATTCTGCGAGTGTTCCGTAATTTCCCGTACTTCATTCAGCGTTCTGAACATCTGTCATCCCTATTGACACTTTTCGCTGATGCCCGCCATGCTCAAGAAGATAAATTTTATGAAAAGCATGGCAAGCATAGTGATACAGAATCGTTCCGACAGTTCCACGCAGAGTATATGTGTGCATTTCCTGCCGGAGATATGGATGCGGCGAGAAAATGGGAAGAGCAGGCGCAGCAACTGCAAAATTTGCTGACTTCTCAGTTCCTTGGTGCCGCAACAGCACATTCCTTACTGCTGGTTGGGCCAGCGGGTATCGGCAAAACCCACGCGATTGTCAGCGCAGCATTGCGTCGACTGGAACATCAGGCTTTACCTCGACGATCACCAGATTATTAATGGTTCGCTCATTCGGTATGATGTGTTTGTCCCCCAGAAATTGGGGCTCCAGAGTGATTTTATTATTTCGCCATGCAATATGAAGTGGGTTACGAATATCTGGATGATAAAAACTACATGGGGGTAAACGGCAAAGGGAAGGGGGGCTGACCAAGGTGACCATTGCGCCAACGCTCACCTTCGATTCTGGATTCTGGAGCCGTCCACAGCTGCGCTTCTTTGCCACGTATGCCAAATGGGATAAAGGCGTCTCTGATGCGATGGACAGAAATTACGACTGGAGCACCGGTACGCTTAGTCCTGGGGGATACTCCCGCAGCGGGGATACCGATACGCTGAATTCATGAACTTAAGAACAAATCCATAACATTTAACATAATATACATTATGCGCACTAAAATGGATTAAGGCAAAATCCAGCATTTCATGGTCCTCCTTGTCCTCGTCAACGAACGTGCTCAAACCCACATTACCAGGCATCCAATCCACCATAA
>Ga0209370_1003046_pt1 | contig 11122 bp, 10 predicted proteins | sample AgamicAtPrz_FD_187164 | JGI IMG/M metagenome (GOLD analysis project Ga0209370, IMG submission 187164) | Agave microbial communities from Guanajuato, Mexico - At.P.rz (SPAdes) (version 2) | ecosystem: Host-associated > Plants > Phyllosphere > Phylloplane/Leaf | place: Guanajuato, Mexico... | reverse complement strand
TTCCGTCGTCTACGCACGCGTTTCGAGCGACGTGCCGACATTCACGAAGCATTCTTGAAACTTGGCTGCGCGCTCGTCTGCTGGAACATCTTCAGGCGAGCCGAGCAAGGTTTTTGAACTGACCTCTAAGCGCCCGGCGAGCCGGCCTGCGGCGCGAACCACACGGCCGCGACGTGCTGCCCGCGAAAGCGGATGTCGAGCGCCGTCACGCGTACGCGGCCCGGCCGCGTGGCGTCGTGATCCGGCTCGAATGCCACGCGGAAAGTATCGCCCTGCGCGCCGCGCTGTTTCGGATCGACGCGCGCGCCCACCATGCGGACGATCTGCGCGGCGATGCCGGCGGGCAGATCGGCGCGCGCCAGCGACGCGTGCAGGCTGCCGACGATCGCGCCGGCACGCGTGCCGCGATCCGGCTGCGCGAGCGTGAACGGCTCGGCGGATGCCAGATCGACCGAACCTTGCGCGAACGCGGGCTGCGCGCCGGTCGCGGGCAGCGCCGACGCCAGCCCGTAATCGAACCGCGACGCATAGCCGCGTTCGACCGCATCGCGCGCGGTATCGCACAGCACGCGATACGCGACGCAGGCGCCGAAGCGCGCCACCGGATCGCCGCGCCCGGTGTCGGTCGACACGTTCAACGCGTGCGACACGTACGCGACATCGAGCGGCGCGGACGATGCATGCAGGCTGCCCCACGTCGTGCGCGCGAAATTGAAGAAAGGCACGTCGCCAAGGTCGTTGGTTTCCGCCGTCGCGGGCGCGACCGGCGCGGCGTCGTGAAACGCCTGCGCTGCCGCGCCCTGTGCGCCGGCCACGCAGGCCGCCGCGACGATGCCGCGCAGGAACGCGCGGCCAATCGGGAAACGGTGAACGCCGCGGGGCGCGGGTCGACCTTGCTCGCGTGCGACACGGAAATGCAGGGCTGACCGCATGACGTCGTCACTCGCTATTCAATGAAAAATCGGGAAAGAACCGAGCATCGCGGAGGAACGATCGTCGCGACCCGGCTACTCGAAAGCGAGTGTATCGGCGTGGTCGAAACGGCTGAATAAGACTCGTCTTATTTGATAGAAAATAGGAGTAGTACTCGTACTAAATCAACGTAGCCTGGATGCCCCGCATTCGCGCGAGACCCGTGCTGCCGTGTACAGTCGAGGGCTGCCGGCGCGCGACACGTGCCGCGCACTGTGTGTTCAAAACCGGAATCCCGTCATGTTTCTCGATCATCTTCATCCGGAACGCTGGACGTTCCTGTGGAATGCGTTGTCCACGCTCTCCCTCAAGCTGTCCGCCGGCCTGGCGCTGCTCGTCGCCGGCTGGTGGCTGTCGAAACGCGTCGGCAACTGGCTGAACCGGCTGCTTTCGAACAAGGAGCGCGTCGACGACACGCTGCGGCCGATCGTTTGCGACGTCGCGGTGTGGGGCATCCGCATCGTCGCGATCGTCGGCGCGCTGTCTCAGCTCGGCATCGAAACCGCGAGCATCGTCGCGGTGCTCGGCGCGGCGGGCCTCGCCATCGGGCTCGCGCTGCAGGGCACGATGCAGAACATCGCGGCCGGCATCATGCTTCTGCTGCTGCGGCCGTTCAAGGTCGGCGACTACATCGACGGCGGCACGGGCGTCGCAGGCACCGTCGAAGAGGTCGGCCTCTTCATGACGCGCCTCACGAAGCCGGACGGTATCTGCGAGTACGTGCCGAACAGCGCGCTGTGGGGTAGCTCGATCCGCAACTACACGCGCAACCCGACGCGCCGCCTCGATCTCGAAGTGGAAGTGTCCGTGCATGACGACATCGATCGCGCGCTCGACGCGCTGCACGCGCTGGCCGTGGCCGATCCCGACGTGCTGGAGGACCCCGCGCCGGACGTGATGGTGATGCGCTTCGACGACAGCACGGCCGTCGCGAACATGCGCGTATGGACGCATACCGACACGTTCTGGGCGATGCGCTGGCGCCTCGCGCGCCAGGTCCGCAAGACGCTCGCCGATGCGGACTGCGCGCTGCCGATCCGCACGCGGGAATTGCACATCGTGCACGACGCGGAGCGCCGCGCGGACGATGCGCGCATGCGCGTTTCGTAAGGCAGCGGGGCGCGGTGCGCCCCGGCTGCGGCACCCCATCCTGACGATGTCGAGCAGCGCCTTCCTGCCGCCGCAGCGCAACCGGCCCCGCCGCGATCCGATGACGTTCCGGTCTGGTGCATCGCATGCCCCTCGCACACATTCCACCCCGCCGATCCCCCTCGATTTTCCCGCGTCGCGCACCGTCATTCCGGAAACCCGGACGCACAAAAAACCCCACGAAAACAAGGATATTCAGCGTCTGCGACACATTGTCCGAGTTCGGTTATATTACGCGCCCCTTGCCACCCCGCCCCCGCAAAACGCGTCGCGCGCGGCCTCTTTCAACGCAGCCTGAAGCGCCGTCCGCTCGGGCTTGCCGCCAGAGCCCCGGCGCGTGGCGCACCGTCGCGACGCAGGCGCTTGCCTGCTCGCGGGAAGCCGATTCGAAGGTGTCCTTCCGAATGGCTTCCGTGCGCAAATGCAACGGCGCGCAGCGCCGATCCGGAATTCCGGATTCGCGGTCCGGATCTCCGGACTCGCGTTTCGGCGCCACGGAACCGCGCGCCGGGCGGCATGGCAAACCGATGCATTCAAGTTGAAGAAGGGATCTGCTGTGATCAAAACGTTACGGGTAATACTGTCGGCGCTCGCGCTGTGCGTCGCGACATCGTCCGCGCACGCCGCCGACACGAAAAAGGTCGACGTCCTGCTGGTAGGCGGCGGCATCATGAGCTCGACGCTCGGCGTCTGGCTGCACGAACTCCAGCCCGACTGGTCGATGACGATGGTCGAACGCCTCGACGGCGTCGCGCTGGAAAGCTCGAACGGCTGGAACAACGCCGGCACCGGCCACTCGGCGCTCGCCGAGCTGAACTACACGCCGGAGAAGGCGGACGGCAAGATCGACATCTCGAAGGCGATCGAGATCAACGAGTCGTTCCAGATCTCGCGCCAGTTCTGGGCGTGGCAGGTGAAGCAGGGCGTGCTGAAGAACCCGCACGCGTTCATCAACTCGACGCCGCACATGAGCTTCGTGTGGGGCGACGACAACGTCCGCTTCCTGAAGAAGCGCTACGAAGCGCTGCAGGCGAGCCCGCTGTTCCGCGGGATGCAGTATTCGGAAGACTACGACCAGATCAAGCAGTGGGTGCCGCTGATGATGGAAGGCCGCGACCGCAACCAGAAGGTCGCGGCGACGTGGACGCCGATCGGCACCGACGTGAACTTCGGCGAGATCACGCGCCAGTTCGTCGGCTACCTGAAGACGCAGCCGAACTTCACGCTGTCGCTGTCGAGCGAAGTGCGCGAGATCTCGCGCAACGCCGACGGCACGTGGCACGTGTCGTGGGTCAAGCTGCATTCCGACGAACCGCCGCAATCGGTCGACGCGAAGTTCGTGTTCATCGGCGCGGGCGGCGGTGCGCTACACCTGCTGCAGGCGTCGGGCATCCCCGAGGCGAAGGACTACGGCGCGTTCCCGGTCGGCGGCTCGTTCCTCGTGACCGACAACCCCGAGGTCGTGAAGCAGCACCTCGCGAAGGCCTACGGCAAGGCGTCGGTCGGCTCGCCGCCGATGTCGGTGCCGCACCTCGACACGCGGATCATCGACGGCAAGAAGATCATCCTGTTCGGGCCGTTCGCGACGTTCTCGACCAAGTTCCTGAAGAACGGCTCGTACTTCGACCTCGCGAAGAGCACCAACCTGCACAACGTCGCGCCGATGATGCGCGTGGGCGTCGACGAATTCCCGCTCGTGCAGTACCTCGCCGGCCAGCTGATGCTGACCGACGACGACCGCTTCAACGCGCTGAAGGAATACTTCCCGAACGCGAAGAAGGAAGACTGGCGCCTGTGGCAGGCCGGCCAGCGCGTGCAGATCATCAAGCGCGACCCGGTCAAGGGCGGCGTGCTGAAGCTCGGCACCGAGATCGTCGCATCGCAGGACGGCAGCATCGCGGGCCTGCTCGGCGCATCGCCGGGCGCATCGACCGCCGCGCCGATCATGCTGAACCTGATGAAGAAGGTGTTCAAGGACAAGGTCGCGACGCCCGAGTGGCAACAGAAGATCCGCCAGATCGTGCCGAGCTACGGCACCAAGCTGAACGACAGCCCGGCGAAGGTCGTCGAGGAATGGACCTACACGAGCGACGTGCTGCAACTGTCGCCGCCGCCGAAGATCGACCTCGGCGCGCCGTCGCAGGCCACCGGCGCCGCGCCGGCCCGCCCGGCGAAGGCATCGGCCGACATGGCGCTGTAACGCGCCCGACGCCGCGCGGTACCCCGCGGCACCCCCATTACGCCGCCCGACACGGCCGCCCTCTCCGGGGCGGCCGTTTTTCCTGGTGCGCGCCGGGCGGAGGCACCGGCTTCCGCTAGAATTGCGGCACGCGCGACCCCGTCGCCGCCCGATTCATCACCCGCATCGACACAACCCGAGCCACCGCCGGTGCGGCCCGCGCCCGAGCCGCGCGAGCGCCGCCCGCCGTGGGCGCGCCCGCCCAGGCGCGCCATCAACCGAATTCAGCTGGAGAAAGACCGTGTTTACCTGCCGAAACCAGAGCTGCGGCACGCAGTGGGAGCAGTCCGACGTCGTCATCAAGGACGAAGGCCAGGGGCTGCTGTTCCGCTGCCCGCTGTGCGGCGCCCGCAACTATCTCGAACGCTTCGAGGACGACGAAGGCAACGTCGTCTACGAGCAGATGGAAGGCCGCCCCTACCTCGGAGACCTGTCTTGACCCCACCGACCGCCACGCCGTTCAGCGCGCTGCCGCTGACGCCCGCCACGCTCGCGAACCTCGCGCAGCTCGGCTATGTCGACATGACGCCGATCCAGGCCGCGAGCCTGCCGATCGCGCTGGCCGGCCAGGACCTGATCGCGCAGGCGAAGACGGGCAGCGGCAAGACCGCCGCGTTCTCGCTCGCGCTGCTCGCGCGCCTCGACGTGCGCAGTTTCGACGTGCAGGCGATGATCCTGTGCCCGACCCGCGAGCTCGCCGACCAGGTCGCGCAGGAAGTGCGCCGCCTCGCGCGCGCCGAGGAGAACGTGAAGGTGCTGACGCTGTGTGGCGGCACGCCGATGCGTCCGCAGGCGCAGAGCCTCGAGCACGGCGCGCATATCGTCGTCGGCACGCCGGGCCGCATCATGGATCACCTCGATCGCGGCAACCTGAAACTCGACGCGCTGAACACGCTGGTGCTCGACGAAGCCGACCGCATGCTCGACATGGGCTTCTTCGACGACATCGCGAAGGTCGCGCGCATGTGTCCGACGACGCGCCAGACGCTGCTGTTCTCCGCGACCTATCCGGACGGCATCGCGAAGCTGAGCCAGCAGTTCCTGCGCAATCCGAAGGAAATCAAGCTCGCGGAACGCCACGACGACAGCAAGATCCGCCAGCGCTTCTATGAAGTGACCGAGGACGAGCGGCTGCATGCGGTCGGCCAGTTGCTGAATCACTACCGGCCGGTGAGCACGATCGCGTTCTGCAACACCAAGCAGCAGTGCCGCGACCTGCTCGACGTGCTGCACGCGCAGGGCTTCCACGCGCTCGCGCTGCACGGCGAGCTCGACCAGCGCGAGCGCGACCAGGTGCTGATCCAGTTCGCGAACCGCAGCTGCTCGGTGCTGGTGGCGACCGACGTCGCCGCGCGCGGGCTCGACATCGCGCAGCTCGAAGCGGTGATCAACGTCGACGTGACGCCCGACCCGGAAGTGCACGTGCACCGCATCGGCCGCACGGGCCGCGCGGATCAGGACGGCTGGGCGCTGAGCCTCGCGAGCATGGACGAGATGGGCCGCGTCGGCGCGATCGAACAGGCGCAGAAGCGCGACGTCGAATGGCATCCGCTCGCCGAGCTGAAGCCGGCGGACGACAGCGTGCTGCTGCCGCCGATGGAAACGCTGCAGATCCTCGGCGGGCGCAAGGACAAGATCCGTCCGGGCGACGTGCTCGGCGCGCTGACCGGCGACGCCGGGTTCGACGGCAAGCAGATCGGCAAGATCAACGTGACCGAGTTCTCGACCTATGTCGCGATCGAGCGCGGCGTCGCGCATGATGCGCTGCGCAAGCTCAATGCAGGGAAGATCAAGGGCAAGCGGGTCAAGGTCCGGTTGATGGACGAGGAGTAAGCGGGCCGCGGCGCGGGCCATCGCAGCACCGCCGTGCGCCGCCCCGTGCGTCACCGGAGTTCGGGATAGCCGTGCGCGGCGGCCGCCTGCGCGAACCGCGCAATCGTGTCGTAGTCGGCCGGCGACAGCCGTTCGAACCCCTTCAGCCTCAGCGCGCGCGCCCGTTCCGCATCGGCGGCGACCGCGCGATTGAGCGCATCCCGCAACGCGCCGACCTGCGTATCCGGCAGCGCCCGCGATGCGACGAACGGCAATCCCGGCGCGGGTGCGGTCATGCCGATCACGCGAATATCCTCCAGCAGACCGGGCAGCGCGTCGCGCACATACGCGAACGTCACGCAGTCGATCGCCGCGCAATCGGCTTCTCCCGACGCCAGGGCACGCAGCACGTTCAGGTGCGAACCGAACGGCGTGACCGAGCCGAAGAACCGTCCATCGTGCGCATGCGGCGCGACCGCGTGCCGGAAGGCGTTCATCCCGCTGTGCGAATCCTCGCCGTTGAAGGCCGCCCGCAACCCGCGGCAGGCGGCGAGCGTCGTCGCCCCGCCCGCATGCACGCGCGCCGACACCACCAGCACGCTGCTATAGCGCGCACCGTCGCAGCCGTCCGCGTCGAAAATCGGGGTCGCAACCAATCGCACGACGTCGCGCAAGCCGAGCATCCGGTACGGATAGCCGCAGGTCTGCGACAGCAGCAGATCGTCGCGCCGCCACAATGCCTGCAGGTCGTCGAACGGCGCGTCGGGCAGCGCGACGTCGGCAGGCCCGCCCGCGTTCGCGAACGCATCGAGCGCGTCACGCAGCAGCGCGCGCCACAGGGCGGCGTGGCGCGGCGTCACGTTGTACATCGGCAGAACTGCGATCCAGGAGCTCATGCGGGCATTCTACGCATCGGCGGTCGTCACGAAGCTTATCGGCCGCACCACGATAAGCAAATGCGAATCGATTGGTTGGCGTTGCCGCGCCGCCCCGGTACCGTTCGAAGGCCTGCCGGCGCCGCCGTGCGCGATGCCGGGCGGGCCGACCGTGATCCGCGAGACACCAGCGCACCCGGGCCGAGCGCCCCGGTTCCATCGCTCGTTCCCCGCACTGCCCGATCCATCCCGCCTCAACGCCATGGCCGAATACTTCGACGTCGACCACGCGCGCGCGATCGCCGCGCTCCACGCCCGCTTCACCGCCCGCACCGAGTGGCCGACCTGGCTGCTCGTCGTCGTCATCTACGGCGGCTGGCTCGCCGTGCTGCTGCTCGTGCGCGACGGGCACCTGTCGCTCGCCGCCGCGACGCCGCCGCTGATCCTGCTCGGCGCGTGGCACCTGTCGCTGCAGCACGAGCTGCTGCATGGCCATCCGACACGTTCCGCCTTGGTGAACAAGTTGCTCGGCTATCCGCCTCTGACGATCTGGTATCCGTACACGCTGTATCGCGACACGCACCTCGAGCATCACCGCGACGAAGACCTGACCGTGCCGGGCATCGATCCCGAAACGAACTACGTGACGCGTGAACGCTGGGCGCGGCTGCCGCGCTGGCGCCGGGCGCTGACGGTCGCGCGCAAGACTTTCCTCGGACGCATCGTCGTCGGGCCGCCGCTCGCCATCGCCACGACGTTCCGCGACGCGTTCGCCGCGTTCCGGCGCGGCGACTTCCGTTATCTGCCGATGTGGTTGACTCACGTCGCCTGCGTGGTCGCGCTGCTCGCCTGGCTGCAATGGGCGATCGGCGTGCCGTGGTGGTACTACCTGCTGGCCGTCACATGGCCCGCGCTGTCGCTCGCGATGATCCGCTCGCTGTACGAGCATCGCGCCGCGCCGCATCCGAAGGCGCGCATCACGATCAACGAAGCCGGCTTCGCAATGCGGCTGCTGTACCTGAACAACAACTATCACCTCGTCCATCACGACCTGCCGAAGCTGCCGTGGTACGACCTGCCGCGTGCGTACCGGATGCGGCGCGACGCGTATGCGAAGAAATGCGGCGGCTTCGTGATCCGCGGTGGATATCGCGCGCTGCTCGCGCGCCATGCGTGGACGCCGACCGATTCGCCCGTGCATCCGTTCGACGCGGGCACGGCATCGCTGTCGACGGGCAGCGGGATCAAGGTGGCGGTGGTCGACAGGGTGCTGCAGATCAGTACGTGACGTTGGCCTCCGCGTTTGGGTACCCATCCTTACGAACAGCCGACAACGCCGATCGTCGTCCGCGAATTGCCAACCGCGTCGGCAATGCCCAGAATGGCCGCTCATCCGGGGCTTCCGACGATCATTCGCCCCGGCTCCGACGCACGGCCGCGCGCCGCATTCCCCGACGACGATGCAACCGAATACCCCACCCGACGCGATCCGCACGCTCGGCAACGACTGGTCCGTTTCCGCGATCACCGCGGGCTTTCTCGCGGTCCTGATTTCCTACGCGGGCCCGCTCGCGATCTTCTTCCAGGCGTCGCAGGCCGCGCATGCGTCCAACGACATGGTGTCGTCGTGGGTCTGGGCGATCTCGATCGGCGCGGGCGTGTCGGGCCTGTTCGCGAGCTGGAAGCTGAAGGTGCCCGTCGTCACCGCGTGGTCGGCACCCGGCACCGCGCTGCTCGTCGGCCTGTTTCCGCAACTGACGCTCAACCAGGCCGTCGGCGCGTACATCACGGCCGCGTTGATCATCCTGGCAATCGGCGTCTCCGGCTATTTCGACCGGCTCGTGCGTCACATCCCGCGCGGCATCGCCTGCGGCATGATGGCCGGCATCCTGCTGCCGTTCGGCATGCATGCGTTCTCCGCGGCGACCGCGCAGCCGGTGCTCGGTTTCGGGATGATCGCGGCGTACGTGATCTTCAAACAGCTGCTACCGCGCTACAGCATCGTGCTCGTGCTGCTGACGGGCGCCGCGCTCGCGACGCTACTCGGGATGACGCATCTCGGCAACGTGTCGCCGAGCCTCGCGCGGCCGATCTTCATCGCCCCCGAATGGACGCTCGGCACGACGCTCAGCCTCGCACTGCCGCTCGTCGTCGTCAGCCTCACCGGCCAGTTCCTGCCGGGGATGACGATCCTGCGCGTGTCCGGCTATCACACGCGCGCACGGCCGATCATCACGGCGACCAGCGTGATGTCGCTGGTCGTCGCATGTTTTGGCGGAATCACGATCGTGCTCGCGGCGATCACCGCGGCGCTGTGCACCGGCAAGGACGCGCACGAAGATCCGGACCGGCGCTATATCGCGGGTATCGCGAACGGCGTGATCTACCTGATCGGCGGGCTCTTCGCGGGCACGATCGTCACGCTGTTCTTCGCGCTGCCGAAGGCGTTCGTCGCGATTCTGGCCGGGCTCGCGCTGATCGGTGCGATCGGCGCGAACGTGCACGGGATCTTCGAGGACGAGAACCATCGCGAGGCGTCGGTGATCACGTTCCTCGCGACCGCGTCGGGGATGACGTGGCTCGGGCTCGGGTCCGCGTTCTGGGGGATCGTGATCGGGTCGGTGGCGTATGTGGTGCTGAACAAGGTGCGGCAGCCTGCGTGATGCGCGCCGCGCGTCGCCGCTTCTTTTACCGCGCCGGCTGGCGCACCAGTTGCGCGAGCGCATCGGCCAGCGTCGTCGTACCGTAGGCCCGCTCGGACACGTCGGCCTCGACGTCGATCTTCCCGGCGTTATGCACGTCGTACAGATCGACGATCAGCTGTGCATGACGCTCGCTGAGCCCTGCGCGCAGCAGCGTCGCGTTCCACGTGTCGCGCGGCAGTTCGTGCGCGACGATCGGGCGGCCTGCCGCCGTAGTCAGCGTATCCGCGATAGCCGTCACGCTCGCCCGCCGCGGACCTTCGACGCTGACGATACGCGGCCCGCGCCCACCTTCCGGCGCATCGAGCATCAGCCGCGCCGCGACGACGCCCACGTCAGGCGCCCAGACCGTCGGAAATACCTTGCCGACCGGGTGGTGGAAGCTCGGCAGCACGCCGGTGCCAAGCGCGACCGGCAGCACGCGCGCCCAGTTCTGCAGATGCTCGGCCGAGCGCAGCAGCGTCAACTGCGTAGGAATCGTCTTCAGCCGTTCCTCTAAATCATGGAACAGACGCGTGATACCCGTATTGCCTTCAAGCTCCGCACCATAGTCCGACAACGCGAGCAGCGCGGGCGGCGGGTTCGCCGCGAGCGCGGCGGCCGCGACGTCGATCGTCCGCGTCATCGTCGCGGCCGGATCGGGGTCGGCGGCCGGCACCGGGCACAGCATCTGCACGGCCCGCGCGCCGTCGATCGCCGCGGCGATCGCATCCGCGTCCGTCAGGTCCGCGATCGCGACATCGCAGCCAAGCTGCACGAAACGTTCACGATGGCGGGCGTCGCGCAGCACCGCGCGCACGGAATGGCCTGCGTTGCGCAAGGTCGTCACGGTCGACAGGCCGACGTTGCCGGATGCTCCGAAGATCACGAACACGATTCGCTCCTGAGGGATGAAAGTGCTGTGATTGTCGGTACGCGCGGCCGGGAAGGCGCTCACGGAGGGATGAATCGAGCAGGAAAGGATGACGCGTTGAGTGGCCTTAGCCATGCGGGCTCTCCGATGCAAGCGCGTCAAAACCGGAGAAGGCGAATGCAGCAATTGTCCAACACGCTGTTGGACAATTGCCTTGGGATCAAATGCAACGTCCGCGTACCGCTGTTGCGTTATGCGTCTCTCCCGCCATCCTCACCGTCATACGCGAGCCGCAACCCGCCCCGCGCGCCCGACCGCGCAATCTCCGTCGGCGTCGCACCGAGCACGCGGTTCATCCAGTTCGCCATGTGACTCTGATGCGCGAACCCGGCCTCCAGCGCGATCTGGCTGATGCTGAGCCGGCCTTCGAGCAGCAGCGCCTTCGCGCGCTCCACCCGGCGCCGCACGACGTACTGGTGCACGGGCATCCCGAGCGTTTCGCGGAACAGCACCTTGAAAT
>Ga0209370_1003037_pt1 | contig 11147 bp, 9 predicted proteins | sample AgamicAtPrz_FD_187164 | JGI IMG/M metagenome (GOLD analysis project Ga0209370, IMG submission 187164) | Agave microbial communities from Guanajuato, Mexico - At.P.rz (SPAdes) (version 2) | ecosystem: Host-associated > Plants > Phyllosphere > Phylloplane/Leaf | place: Guanajuato, Mexico... | reverse complement strand
CAATGCTGGCGCCAAGGTGGCTCCCAAGTATCGTGATCCTGCAACGGGTCAGACCTGGACCGGCCGCGGCAAGCCACCAAAGTGGATTGCAGACCAGGACCGTGAAAAGTTCGCTATTTGATCTGCTTGCGCACGTTGAAAGAGCCCGCCTTGGCGGGCTTTTTTCATGGGGCAAAGTTTGCGGCAGCGCAAATCGGAGTTCTCGTCGATGCAGCTGACTAGGCGGCACAATAAGAGTCCATGAACAAGCAGGTGTTGATTGCAGGTGGCGGTATCGGTGGTCTGGCCGCTGCCATAGGGGCGGTACGTGCCGACTGGGGGGTACGTTTGTTCGAGCGTGCCGCGCAGTTTTCGGAAGTCGGTGCCGGCATTCAACTCGGGCCCAATGTGGTGCGCCGTCTTCAGGCCTGGGGGCTGCAGCGATCCTTGCAGCAGGTCGTGGCGTCCCCCCAGGCCTTGCGTGCCTGCAGTGCCGTGACAGGGCAGGAGTTGAGCCGTTTGCCGCTGGGCGTGGATATGGTGCAGCGCTACGGGGCCAGCTATCTCACCATTCATCGCGCCGATCTGCATGGGATCCTGCTGGAGACCCTGCAGGGTCTGGCCGAGGTTCACCTCAACCTCAACCAGGCCGTCAGCAGCTACAGCGAGCAGGACGGCGTGGTCACCATCCGCACCAGCTCCGGCAAGCTCATCGAGGGCGATGCCCTGATCGGAGCCGACGGCGTGCGCAGTGCCATGCGGGCCCAGATGCTGGGCGACGGACCTCCGCGAGTGACAGGACATCTGGCCTATCGTGCCATGGTGCACCAGGCCAATCTGCCCAAGCGCTTGCGCACCAGCGAGGTCACGGCATGGCTGGGGCCGCAGCTGCACGCGATTCAGTACCCCGTGCGCCGGGGCGAGCTGCAGAATCTGGTGATCATCGTCCAGGGGCCGGCGCCTGAGGATCTCGACCACTGGGATCATTCCGCCAATCTGCCCGACCTGCTGCAGCATCTTCAGGGAACATGCGGCTATCTGCAGGATCTGGTGCAGCATGTGCCCGGCGGGGGCGGCGAATGGCGCTTGTGGCCGGTGGCCGACCGCCAGCCGCTGTCGTCACAGGCCCAGATGGCGCAGGGTCTGGTGGCCTTGCTCGGCGACGCCGCCCATCCCATGCGTCCCTATCTGGCCCAGGGCGCCGGCATGGCCATCGAGGATGCGGCCGAGCTGCAAAGCGCGCTGTCCATGCATGATCTGGATGTCAGCCTGAGGCTGCGGCGCTATGCGCTGAATCGCTGGCAGCGCAATGCCAGGGTGCAGGAACGCTCGCTGCGCAATGGCCGCATCTTCCATGCGACAGGGCCGCTGCGCTGGGGACGCGATCTGTCGCTGCGCGCTCTGGGGGGGCGCATTATGGATGTGCCCTGGCTCTACGAGAACGCGCTCTAGCGCGGGCGCAGCTTCCAGCGCTGCGCCAGCAGTGCTCTAGTGATCGGCCTTGAGCAGCATTGGCGATGGCTTGATGACCCGGTAGGCCAGCACGCCGCCACCAAGCATGGCGGCAATCATCAGCATCACGGCCTGGTAGATGTCGGCATTCTGGCGCTCCGCAACTCCCGCGACGAGGCCCGACAGCCACTGCATGAGTGCGGCTCCGAGAAACATGGCCATGGTGAAGATGGACAGGGCGCGTCCCGTCGTGGCCGGCGGGTAGGAGGAGCGCACATCGGCATAGATCAGCGTGCCGTAGCCCGACAGCACACTCATGACCAGCAGCAGCACCACACTGCCCACGGACTGGTGGACCAGGGCCAGGGCCACAAAAATGCCGGCCATGAGCAGCGCAAAGCGTGCGATGCGCTGGCGGCGTCTGGCCGGACCGGGGTCCAGCCGGCCAAACATGGAGGGCACGAACAGCGAAATGACGGAGCAGGCCAGGGCCACGTTGCCGGTGGTGACCAGGGAGAACTGGTAGCGGTCCATCAGCATGGGGCTGAGCCAGAGGCCGCGCACGGTGAGAAACGAGGCATAGCTGACCATGCCCAGCAGCACGATACCCCAGGTGTGGGGCAGCAGCAGCAGGCTGCCGAAACCCTGCAGCGCCTGCATGAAACCGGGCTTGGGCAGGGCGTCGCCGGGCAACTCGGGCTCGTGCACCTTGAAGAAGATCAACAGCCAGGACAGCACACTCAGCACGGCCAGCAGCGCAAAGCCGGCACGCCAGCCCAGATGCTGCACCAGCCAGGCCATGGGCGTGCCGGTGAACAGCAGGCCCAGTCCGCCCAGACCCAGGCCTATGCCCGAGAGATAGGCAAATTTATCGGCCGGAAAGTGGCGTGCGATGAACATGGTGCTGGCCAGAAAGGCGGGCGAGCAGCCCACGCCGATCAGCAACTGGCCCAGCATCAGCCAGGAATAGCTGGGTGCCAGTGCGGACAGCGCGGCGCCCGCAATCGACAGCGGAAAGGCCAGCAGCACGGTACGGCGCAGGCCGTAGATATCCATGCCTATGCCCATGAGCAGCTGCGCCACGCCGAAGGACAGCGCAAACAGCCCGGCAAACGAGCCCAGGGACTGCGCGGAGAGGCCAAAGTCCGTGCGCAGACCGTCGGCGATGATGGAGGTGACCGTGCGAAAGGCCTGGCTCAGTGCAAAGCCCGTGAGCAGGCAGACCAGCATGGCCCAGGCGGAGGAGTCGGGCTTCGGGCTGGGGTTCGGCGCAGCCTCGGCGGCGCTGTGATCGGAAGGCATGGGCAGTTAGTTGTGATGTTAGGTTTTGCACGGAGCCTAAATAATTCAGGCTGCCCGCGCTGTCACGAAAGAGCAGCAGGGGCAGCCTGAGTGGCGATGGCCGGACCCGCTTACAGCTCGGTGCGCAGGCTCCAGATCTCGGGAAACAGTACCACGTCCAGCATCTTCTTGAGGTAGCTCACGCCGCCGGTGCCGCCCGTGCCGCGCTTGAAGCCGATGACGCGCTCCACCGTGGTCAGGTGGCGGAAGCGCCAGAGACGGAAGGCGTCTTCGATATCGGCCAGCTTTTCGCCCAGCTGGTACAGATCCCAGTGCTTGTGCGGATTACGGTAGACGGTGATCCAGGCCTGCTTGACGCCCTCGCTGGCTTCATAGGGCTGGGTCCAGTCGCGCTGCAGGCGGTCGGCAGGCACGGCGATACCTTCGCGCGCCAGCAGTTGCAGGGCCACGTCGTACAGCGATGGCGATTCGTAGGCAGCCTGTACCTGGGCCAGCAGGTCCGAGCGATGCGCGTGGGGCTGGAGCATGGCCGCGTTCTTGTTGCCCAGCGCGAACTCGATGCAGCGGTACTGGTAGCTCTGGAAGCCGCTGGAGTTGGCCAGATAGGGGCGCATGGCCGAGTATTCGGGCGGCGTCATGGTGGACAGCACGGTCCAGGCGCTGACCAGCTGCTCCATGATGCGCGAGACGCGCGCCAGCATCTTGAAGGCATCGGGCTTGGTCGCGCCCGAGGCATTGGCAATGGCGGCGGTGGCCGCGCGCACCTCGTGCAGCATCAGCTTCATCCAAAGCTCGCTGGTCTGGTGCTGCACGATGAACAGCATCTCGTCATGGGCCGGCGACAGCGGGTGCTGGGCCGTGAGAATCTGGTCCAGATGCAGATAGTCGCCATAGCTCATGTCGCGGCTGAAGTCGAGCTGGGCTTTCTCGTCGCGGACGATGGCTGCGCCGCCATGCAGAGGGCAGCCGGAGGATTCGTTCGTCATGGTGAAATCATGTTTGTTGGATCGGTGCGCGCAGCGTAACCGAATCCGGGCCCGCAAAGCCTGCAAGAACGTGGATGCAAGCTGCCAAAGCTTTGCGTAAAGTCAGGCCAGTCACAGACCCGTGACGGAAAACGCACTCAGCCGAGATTCAAGCCATGTCCAGTCCTCTGCCCTCTACAGCCGCCGCCAACCCGCCAATCGATGAGCGCATGGTCCTGTGCTGCCGATGGCTGGAGAGCGAAGAGCCCATGCCCGCGCTGGATGAGCTGGCCCAGCGGCTGGGGCTCAGCCCCTGGCAGCTGCACAGAAGCTTCAAGCGTGCCACGGGGCTGACGCCCAAGGCCTATGCCAAGGCCCATCGCGGCAGGCACGTGCGTGCCGCGCTGGCGCAGGAGGCCAGCGATTCGGTCACTGACGCGGCCTATCTGAGCGGCTACGAAGCCAGCAGCAGCTTCTACAAGGATGCGCCGGCCATGCTGGGCATGGCGCCCCAGTCCTATCGCAGGCGTGGCCAGGACCAGCGCATCCGCTTTGCCCTGGCCGAATGCTCGCTGGGCAGCCTGCTGGTGGCCAGCACCGACAAGGGCGTGTGCTGCGTGCTGCTGGGCGATGACCCGCATGCGCTGGTCGACGATCTGCAGCGGCGTTTTGCGGCGGCGCAGCTGATCGGGGCCGATGCCCGGTATGAACAGACCGTGGCCCAGGTGGTGGCCCTGATGGAGCAGCCCCGGCTGGGGCTGGCCCTGCCGCTGGATATTCAGGGCACGGCGTTTCAGCAGCGCGTCTGGCAGGCGCTGCAGAGCATTCCCGCCGGGCAGACCGTCAGCTACAGCGAGCTGGCCCGGCATCTGGGCCAGCCAAGCGCCACGCGGGCCGTGGCCAGCGCGGTGGCGGCCAATCCGATTGCCGTGGCCGTGCCCTGTCACCGTGTGCTGTGCAACGACGGCAGCATCTCGGGCTATCGCTGGGGCGTGGAGCGCAAGCGTGCGCTGCTGCTGCGCGAGGCCCAGCAGGCCCAGCTCAAGCTCTCTTAAAGAGAGCTGCTTACACATGCTATTCAACGTTTTCGGATGGATATTTATTTGAAATCGTTGATTGATGAGCGATAGCAGCTATGAATTTCATGAATGAAGCACAGGCGCGCTCCGGCGCAGCCCGCTGTGATAGAAAACCGCATGCTGCTTGAAGTCTCCATTGCCCTGCCCGCGCGTTACCGCTTTGACGAATTCGTGCATTTCCATGATCGCGACGAGCAGCAACTGGCCGAGCGGGTTGATGCCGGCGCGCGCAGCCTGCGCAAGGCCATCATGTGGAAGCACAGCCCCGCCTTGCTGCAGCTGCAATGGCAGACCGGACAGGTGCAGGCCAGCTTGCAGGCGCCGCATGCAGAGTCGGCCGAGGCAGACCGGGCCGCGCTGCAGGCCATGGTGAAACGCATGCTGGGACTGATCTACGCGCCCGGCCAGCTGGAGCAGGCGCATGGCGACCACCCCGAGCTGGGCGCGCTGCTGTCGCGCCAGGCCGGCCTGCATGTACCCGGCTCGCCCACGCCCTTCGAGGCGCTGACCTGGGCCATCACCGGCCAGCAGATCACGGTGGCCGTGGCCGTTTCGCTGCGGCGCAAGCTGATCGCGCTGGCGGGCGAGCCGCTGGCGCAAGACTGGGGCATGCCGGCGCTACACGCCTATCCCGATGCACAGCGCGTGGCGGCCTTGGGGCTGGACGCGCTGCGCGGCGCGGGCTTTTCCCAGGCCAAGGCCCAGACCCTGCTGGCCGTGGCCCAGGCCGTTGCCGAGGGGCAGCTGCCGCTGGACGACTGGGCCGCCCGCAGCGCCGCTGGCCATTGGCAGGAGCAGGATGTGGCCGCTGCTTCGGCGCAACTGCTGGCGGTCAAGGGTATCGGTCCGTGGACGGTGAACTACACCTTGCTGCGCGGCTATGGCTGGCCCGACGGCAGTCTGCACGGAGATGTGGCAGTGCGCCGGGCCATCGGTCTGCTTACCGGCAGCGACAAGCCCGACGCGCGTGCCGCCAGCGACTGGCTGGAGCAGTTCAAGCCCTGGCGCGCGCTGGTGGCCGCGCACCTCTGGGCCTCGCTGGCGGACAGCTCCTATTGAGAGGCGACTATTGGGAGGCGACAGGCCGCAGCGCTTCAGAGCGGCGATAGCACCAGCAGCAACAAACGTGCGGGTTGGCCCGAGGCGTTGGCCAGCCGGTGCTCGCTGTCCACCACCAGCGTGGCCGTGTCGCCCGCGTGCAGCAGCACCTGCTCCTGGGCGGTGAAGACTTCGATGCTGCCTTCCAGCACATGAAAGACCTCGCGCGTGCCTGCGCGATGGGCCGCGAAATGGCTGGAGACCGCATGCGGCGGAAAGCGGTAATGCACGAGGTTCACACCCGCGCTGGGGCTGGCCAGGGCCAGGCGCTCCACGCCGCTGGCCTCGTCGACAAAGCGCAGATTCTCGCCGGCACGCGTGATCTGCGCGCTGGGTGCGCTTTGCACCAGCTCGCCAAGCTCGCAGCCCAGACCTTGTGCAATCGCCATGGCATTGCGCAGGCTGGTGGCCAGCAGGCCGCGTTCCACGCGCGACAGCGCGCCTGGTGAGACGCCGCTGGCCTGGGCCAGCTGATCCAGTGTGATGCCCAGCTGGGCGCGGCGCGCGCGGACGGCTGCGCCGAAAAGCGCATCCTGCTCCGATGCCTGCGATGCGGTGGTGGAGTTCAAGTCCGGCTCCTTTTCATGGCGTCTGTTCTTGTGTTGAAAATTTTCCTATGAGAAAATAATTTTGCGTATAGGAAATTATTTTTCGAGGATGAATGCAATGTACATGTTTATCAGTGCCTTGCCCGTGGCCACCGTCATCGCCGTCCTGCTGGCGGGCTGGCGCTCGCTGCATGCCGCAGCGCTGGGCGTGGCGGTGGCGCTACTGGTGATTGCTGCAGCCTTCGCGCAGCCCGCTTCAACATGGCTGGCCGCGGGCATGCACTGGGCGCCGGTGCTGCTGGAAGTGCTGCTGATTGTGGGAGGCGGGCTGCTGCTGTCCGAGGTGCTGCGCGCGTCGGGAGCGCAGAAGGCCCTGGCCGACTGGCTGCTGGCCAGGGCCGGCTGCGGCACGGGCGCCGTGCTGCTGGTGGTGCATGGCATCACGCCGTTTGCCGAGTCGGTCACCGGCTTCGGCGTGGGCGTGACCATCGGCATTCCGCTGCTCGCGCACTTCGGTTTGCCGCCTCGCAAGGTGGTGCTCATCGGTCTGCTGGGCCTTTGCGCCGTGCCCTGGGGCTCCATGGGGCCGGGGACGCTGGTGGCGGCCACCATGACGGGTCTGCCGTTCAAGGAGCTGGGTCAGGCTTCGGCCCTGGTCAGCGTGATTCCGTTTGTCATCACCGGCATGGCGGCGGCGGCTCTGGCGAGTGTGCCGGGCCGTCGCTGGCCGGCACTGCTGCAGGGCCTGCTGTCGGGTCTGTTGCTGACGGCGGCCGTGGCTCTGATGAATACCCTGGCCGGCACGGCACCCGCAGGGGCACTCGGGGCGTTGCTGGTGGTGGGCTGGCATCTGCTGCGCCTGCACGTATCGCAAGCGCACGCGGACAAGCCGCCCCTGAGCGCACCGGGACGGCGAGCGCTGGCGGCCTATGCGCTGCTGCTGGGCGGCGTGCTGGCGGCGGCAGCGCTGCTGCGCACCCTGGATCTGCCCGCTGCCTGGCATGGGCTGGCTTCGCCGGGACTGTGGCTGCTGGTGGCGGCGGTTTTTTTCACGCGCGGCCGGCCGGCGCGCCCATCGCTGGCAAAGGTCTGGCGCTCCTGGCTGCAGGTGGCACCGGTCACGGCGCTGTTCATTGTGCTGGGCGTGCTGATGGCGGTTTCGGGCATGGCCGCGCAGCTGGCGCAGGCGCTGGCCCGCAGCGGGCCGCTGTATCTGCTGGCCGCACCGTTTGTGGGAGCGTTGGGCGGCTTCGTGACCGGCTCCAACACCGGGGCCAATGCCATGTTTGCGGCCACGCAGGCCGAGATCGCCCGTGCGCTGGGCGCGCCGCTGCTGCCATTCATGGCCGTGCACAACGTCAGTGCCTCGCTGCTGCTCATGGCTTCGCCCGGCAAGGTGGAGATGGCCGTGCAACTGCTGGCGCAGGGGGCTGGCCAGCGGCGCTGGGTGCAGCAAAGCGTGCTGATGCTGGCCCTGGCTGCCGTGGCGCTGATGGGCGTACTCAATTGGAGCTGGGCACGGGCCTGACCGGGTGCCGGCCGGCCCGTGCCCGGGCCGCAGGCCTCAGGTCACCGCATGCACGGTATTGAACTCGGGCCGTTGCCATTCGCCCGATTCCAGCACCTGGCGCAGATGCTCGACGGCGTTCCAGACATCGGCAAAGCCCACATACAGCGGCGTGAAGCCGAAGCGCAGAATGTCCTTGTGCTTGCCCGTGCCGCCGTCGCCCTTGCGGAAGTCGCCGATCACGCCACGTGCGATCAGCGCCTGGACAATGGCGTAGGCACCGCTGTTCTGGCCGTCAAGGCCCAGGCCTTCTTCCCGGGTCAGGCAGACCTGGGAGCCGCGTGCTGCATGCTCGCGCGGTGTCGCCAGGCCCAGGCCGTGGCCCTGGCAACGCTCTTCCACGAGCTGGATGAACAGATCGGTCAGCGCCAGCGATTTCTTGCGCAGCGCGGCCATGCCGCCGAAAGCCTCTGCCTCGGTATAGATGTCGACGCCGCATTGCAGCACGCTCATGCTGATCATGGGCTGTGTGCCGCAGAGATAGCGTTGGATGCCCTGGGCGGGGTGGTAGTCGGGCACGAACTTGAAGGGCTCGGCATGGCCGAACCAGCCCGATAGCGGCTGCCAGAAGCGGTTGATCAGGCGCGGATGCGCCCAGACAAAGGCCGGTGCGCCGGGGCCGCCGTTAAGGTATTTGTAGCTGCAGCCCACGGCGAAGTCTGCATCGGCGCCCTTGAGGTCCACGGGCACGGCACCTGCGCTATGGCACAGATCCCAGACGCAGAGAATGCCTTTGGCATGGGCGGCGGCCGTGACGGCTGCCATATCGTGCATGGCACCCGTGCGGTAGTTGACATGGGTGAGCATGGAGATCGCCACGTCGGCCTGCAGCGCGGCGGCGATTTCCTCGGGCTCGAGCAGTACCAGCTCCAGGCCGTATTCCTGGCAGACGGACTGGGCGATATAGAGGTCGGTGGGGAAGTTGCTGCGCTCGCTGATCAGTTTCTTGCGGCCGGGCGCATCTTCGCGGGCGATGCGCGCGGCAGCGCTCAGCACCTTGTAGAGATTGATGGAGGTGGTGTCGGTGAACACCAGTTCGCCCTGGCCCACGCCCAGCCAGGGTGCGAACTGGTTGCCCAGGCGCTCGGGCAGCGTGATCCAGCCGGCCTTGTTCCAGGAGGTGATGAGGTCCTGGCCCCATTCCTGCGTCACCACTTCGGCCGCGCGCGCGGCGGCGGCCTTGGGCTGGGCGCCCAGAGAATTGCCGTCCAGGTAGATCACGCCCTGGGGCAGGGCAAAGCGTTCGCGCAGCGCGCGCAGCGGGTCCTGGGCGTCCAGAGCCTGGCAGTCCTGCAAAGTGGTCATTGTCTTCCTTCTCTCATTTTGATAGCTTCTGACGCTGATTGTGTCTGCGCTGAAGCGGGTTTTGATTCAAATCTGGCGGGACCGGGAACCGCTTATTGTGTCCGAGACCGAGGCGGCCAGGCCGCCTCGCAGCGAGGACATCGGTTTCTTTGCGCTCAGCGCTTCAGCGCAGGCTGCGCAACACGGCACGCACCGGTGAGGCATCGGCTTCGGTGAGCTTGAGCGGCAGAGCGATCAGCTCATAGTCGCCTTCGCTGACCTCGTCGAGCACCAGGTTCTCCAGCACGCGCAGGCCGCGCTGGCGGATCACCATATGGCTGTCCAGGCTCTTGCTGCTGGCGGGATCGATGCTGGCAGTGTCTATGCCGATCAGCTTGACGCCCAGATCGGCCAGCTTTTGTACGGTCTCGGGGGCATAGGCGGCGAGGTCGGCATCCCAGCCGGTGGGCGCTTTCTCGTAGGTGCGCACCAGCACCCGCGCGGGCAGGCCGGCATCGATGGCGTGCGCGATGTGGCGCCATTCGATCAGCGGCCCGCAGCCCATGGCGTGGATCACTCGGCAGGGGCCGAGAAAGGCATCCAGATCGACGGCACCGATGGCTGCGCCCTGCGCATCGTAGTGCAGCGGCGCATCGGCATGCGCGCCCACATGGGGCGAGAGATGAATGGCACTGACATTGACCGGGCAGCCCGGGCCAATGCTGGCCACCCATTCCTGGCTATAGGGCGTGTCGCCCGGAAACACCGGTGCGGCAGGATGGATGGCAGGAGAAATATCCCAGATCTGGCGTGTCATGGTGCAACTAGCAATATGTGTATTTCAGCGGGAGCGCGACAGGTAGCGCAGCCTATGTCAAAGACACCGAGCAAGGGCCGCCCCGCAGCGATGGTGTCGTCCCCCTCCCGTAGCGCGCAGCGCGCAGAGAGAGGGAAGCGGTGGGGCCGCCAAGGCAAAGCCGCTCAGGGGGTGACCTTCTTCTTTCTATACCAAAGAGCATAGACCAGCACCAGCACGATCAGAAACGGCACGCCCACCAGCACGGTGGTGTGGAACTCCTTGGTAAACAGCGTGGTGACGATCACGCCCGCCATCAGCAGCGCCCCGATCAGCGTCAGCACGGGAAAGCCCCACATGCGGAACTCCAGCTTCTGGCCAGGATGCTCGCGCTGCCAGCGCGGGCGGAAGAACAGATGGGTCACGAACACCATGAACCAGGCAAACATGGCACCGAACATGGCGATCGACATCATCAGCTCCAGCGACTGCTCGGGCTTGAGCACGTTGAGCACCATGGCCACGGCCATGCCCAGGCAGGAGACGGCAATCGCGCCCAGCGGCACGCCGCTTTTGCTGAGCTTGCTCAGTCCCTTGGGGGCATAGCCGCCGCGCGAGAGGCTGAACATCATGCGCGAGGTGACGTAGAGCTGGCTGTTCATGGCCGACAGCGATGCCAGCAGCACCACGAAGTTGAGGGCCGCGGCCGCGCCGGGAATCTGCAAAATCTCCATCACCTTGACGAACGGGCTCTTGTCCGTGCCCGCATGGCTCCAGGGCACGATGGCCAGCATCAGTGCCAGCGACAGCAGATAGAACAGCACCAGGCGCAGCACCGTGGTGCGGAAGGCACGGGTCACGGCCTGCTTGGGGTTCTGGGCTTCGCCGGCAGCAATGGCAATGGACTCCAGGCTCAGATAGCTGAAGATGGCCACGATCACGCCCACCCAGGTGCCCCACCAGCCGTTGGGGAAGAAGCCGCCGTCGACAAAGTAGTTGTCGAAACCCACGCCCTCGGGCCGGGTGCCGAAGACCACATAGGCGCCGATCAGGATAAAGGCCACGATGGAAATCACC
>Ga0209370_1003033_pt1 | contig 11159 bp, 10 predicted proteins | sample AgamicAtPrz_FD_187164 | JGI IMG/M metagenome (GOLD analysis project Ga0209370, IMG submission 187164) | Agave microbial communities from Guanajuato, Mexico - At.P.rz (SPAdes) (version 2) | ecosystem: Host-associated > Plants > Phyllosphere > Phylloplane/Leaf | place: Guanajuato, Mexico... | reverse complement strand
GATTGCGACACGTATTCGAGGCTGAACGACGGGAAGGTCCACGTCGCGGATTTCAGCATGTCGATGCCGTCGAGGATCAGCCGGCCGGCCGCGCCCGCGAAGAAGTGGTCGGGCTGCTGACCGTGCGCGCGCCAGTCGAGCACGCTGCCGCCGCGCCCGAGTTTCAGCGGCACGCCGTATTGCTCCGCGTGCGCGTGCAGGATGCGCAGGTCGAACTGCACGAGATTCCAGCCGATCACCGCGTCGGGGTCGTGCTCGTCGAACCAGTCGTTGAGCCGCGCGAGCATCGTGGCGCGGCTGTCGCAGTAGTCGAGGTTGAAGTCGACGGCGTTTGCTGCGTCGCTGTCGCCTCCGTTCGGCGGCCCGAGCATGTAGACCTGTCGTTGCCCGCAGCCTTCGAGCGCGATCGAGTACAACTCGCCGTGGACGCTGGTTTCGATGTCGAGCGACACGCAGCGCAGCGCCGGGCGATAGCCGGTTGCGGGCTTCAGCTCGCCGCCGGTGAGCGTGCCGTCGCGGCCGGGCTGGCCGCGAAACTGGACGCATGCGGTGATGAAGCGCTCCATCGCGTAGCGGTCGGGCGGCTGCACGTCGGCTTCGTAGACGTCGACACCGGCGGCGGCGAGCCGCTTCTGCAGCCCGGACAGATGGCGATAGCGCTTGCAATAGAGGCCGACGACGGGGCGCTGCCGGAAGTCGCGCAGCGCGAGCGGGCGCAACTCGGCTTCGCGCTCGCCGGCCAGCGTGCGTTCGGCGAGCGCCTGCTGTTCGGCCGGAATGAACGCGACGGCTTCCTGCGGGCGCAACCGTACGCGGCGCGGACCGTGTTCGGTTGCCAGCCAGAACTCGATCTCGATGCCGGATGCGGTGTCCCGCCAGTGGCGGGTGAGGATGAAACCCTGCTCGAACGCCGTCAAAACGCTTGCTCGTCGTGGATGCTCAGGCGGCGGATTTTAGCGCCTGGAAGCGCTTCGCGCCGGCGGCGGCCGTCTGGCATCAGGTGGCAGGAAGGCGGAGCGCGACGCGCCATCCCGTCTGGGCCGCATCGATCGGCTGCAGCAACCAGCGGCGCGCGGCGATCGTATTGCGCTTCTGCGTGACGTATTCGTCTACCGCGAGTTCAAGGGTATCGTCGCCGACGCGGGACAGTGTCGCGGCGGCGCCGGAGCCGTCCGCGAATTCGATGACGGCGGGATGCGGCTGGGCGGTGCGCGGCGCATCGCGGTCGAGCGTCACGATGCTGCCCGGGTAGAGGTGCGAATGGTTTGTCCGCAGCAGGACGGCAGTGGGCATGAAAAGCGCTCCGGAAAACGCCGGCCTGGGCGACGTGAGCCGGCTTCCGGAGCCTACATGAAGGTGAGCGTTTGCGGGATCATGGCTGGCAGACGCCAGGATGTGCGGTGCCTGAGGCCAGACTCGAACCGGCACCGCCTCAAACATGCCCCTCATGCTCGATCGCCCTGCCATGCGCCGCCCGCGTCGCGACTCTCACCGGCACCCCGGAAGCCCTCGCCGCCCGCTTCGCCCACATCGCCGTCAGAATCGGCACGAGAATCGCCGTCACGAGGCACGCGGTTGCGACGATCGCCGTCGCCGCCGGCACCATCGGCTTGAACTTCGGGATCATCTCGCCGATGATCGCCGGGTTCGCGACCGCGGCGCCGGCCGTCGACGACGCGGCCAGCCCGGCCGTCCCGTTGCCGCCGCCCAGGAACTTGTCCGCCAGAATCAACGGCACGCCCGTCACGACGATCACCGCGAGCCCGAGCGCGATACCCGGCAGCCCGCTCTTCGCGATCACGTTCAGATCGATGCCGTTGCCGAGCGCGAAGCCGAAGAACGGGATCAGCGGATGGACGCAGCGCCCGAACAAGTCGCGCAGCTGCACATCGAGATTGCCGAGCGTGAAGCCGATCAGGAATGGCAGCACCGCGCCGACGAAAAGCCGCGTCTCGAACACCGCGACGCCGGCCGCGCCGAGAATCAGCATGCTGACGAGCGGCCCCGATTCGATCGACATCAACACGAACGCACCGGCTTCTTCCTTGGTGCCGTATTGCTGCATCACGGCCGCATAGAGGCCGCCGTTGGTCATGTCCATCGACGTCGTGATCGCGAGCAGCGACAGGCCCGCGAACAGGCCCGTGCGGATACCGTCGTCGGGGATGAACCGCGCGGCGATCAGCGTCGCGAGCCATGCGACCACGATCTTCGTCGCGAGCAGCGTGCCCGATTTGCGCAGCACGACGCCCGTCGCGCGCAGGTCGATCGTCGCGCCCATGCAGAAGAACCAGACGGCGAGGATCGGCACCGTGCCCGCGATCAGGCCGTTGGTGAACGAGCCGAAGTACTTCCCGGCGTTCGGGGCGAACGTGTGCACGCACGCGCCCAGCAGCATCGGGACCAGCATGAGCCCGCCCGGAATGCGGTCGATGGCCTGTTTCAGCTTCACGTCTCCTCCGTGGACGTCGATGCGTCCCGTTGTCGAATGATGTCTGCTGACTGACTATAGGACATGATTCGGAACGGTGGTCCGTTTTTATGCGTTTCGATGGTCGTCGTATCATCCGGAAGCGACGACCGTCGCGCAGGATTGAGCGAGTGCCGGCCGCGAACCGGCAAACCGAGAAAACGATAGGGCGTAGCGGGCGAATGATGAAGATGAAAACGACGATGCGCATCGGCATCGCGATGCTGGTGCTCGGTGCGAGCGTGGGCGCGAACGGCGCGCACGCAAAGAGCGCGGTCGATTGCGGGAAGCTCGACGCGGCCACGAGCGGCCCGGACGACAACTTTCGGCCACCGGCGTCCGGCACGGTCGTCGGCACGGGGCGCGCGTATTTCTACTCTGCGCCCGACGCGCAGTGCATCACGAAGCGTACCTTCATCGTTCCTGGCGATTCGGTGACCGTCTACAAGTCGCACGGGCGCTGGTACAACATCATGTACGTGAACGGCAAGACCGGCGACGACGTCGAAGGATGGGTCGAGCAGGATCGCGTGCGCGTCGGCGGTCAATACGGCGCGCAGTAGTCGCCTTCGGCGTCGCCGCTACACCGTCGCCCATGCGACGTCGCGCTTCAGGTTCTTCGCGCGCAGCGGCCGCTGGTACAGGTATCCCTGCGCGTACTGGATCCCGACCGCATGCAGCGCGCGATGCTGGGTTTCCGTCTCCACGCCTTCCGCGATGATCTTCATGCCGTAGTGGTGCGCGACGGTCGCGATCCCTTCGATCAGCTTCTCGCTGCCGCTGTCCAGTTGCGAGACGAACTGTCGATCGATCTTCACGTAGTCGAAAGGGAAGCGCGACAGCATGTCGAGATTGCTGTGATGCGTGCCGAAATCGTCGATCGCGAACTTCGCGCCTTTGGATCGCAGCGCCTGGAAGATCTCGGTGGTGCGCGCGTTCTTCTCGAGCAGGATGCGCTCGGTGACTTCGAGCACCAGCGTGAAGCCGGGCGGCAGCGCGCGGATCGTTTCCTCGACGACGGCCACGAACCGCGCGCGCTCGAGATCCCGCGGCGCCACGTTCACGGCGATGCGCAGCGGCGCGGACGGCGTCAGCGCGGTCAGCTCGGACACCGCCGTGCGCAACACGAATTCGGTGACCTTCGGCAGCAGCGTGCTCGATTCCACCTGCGGGATGAACACGGCCGGGCTGATGGCCCCCCACTTCGGATGGTGCCAGCGCAGCAGCGCCTCGACGCCGACCGTCCTGCGCGTCTGCACGTCGACGATCGGCTGGTATACGACATGGAATTCGTTGCGCCTGAGCGCGTGGCGCACGGCCTTCAGCAACAGCCGCCGCGGCGCCATCGCGAGCAGGTAGGCGGCCATCACGAGGCTGTCGGCCAGCAGGACGATCGTCGCGCAAATCAGCCGGTCGTGGCGCTGGACCTGTGACGCGTAGCGCGCCGATGCGACGACCGACACCGTGAACGGCCAGCGCTGCGACGCAATCGTGCTGCCGCCCGTGGGGCCGGCGTCCGTGTCCGGCGCGAACGTCCCGTGCTGATCGAGGCGGCCCGACCCCGCGATCGACAGCGTGGCCGTTTCCGCCCCGTTGGCGGTGCCGAGGGCGAGCGCGTCGGCCACGTAGTCGCCTTCGATCAGGTACAGGACGCCCGCGCCGCGCGCAGTGGCGCGGAATGCGTACAGCACCGGAATGCCGCGCTGGAACGCCGTCTGGCGCAGCAGCGTGACGGTCATCGATCCCGGTTCGGGCTCGCGCGCATACTTGACGAGCGGCACGTCGATCGAGCCGAGCGCCGACGAACATATGACGCGGCCGTCGTTCACCAGCGCGACCGCACGCAGATAGCGCAGGCGAGTGCCCACTTCGGCCAGCGTCCGGAACACCGTCGCGCACGGCTGTCCGACCAGCGCGGTCAGCTCGTCCGCGTGGCGGAGGCGCACGCCGTCCAGGATGCGGTCCACGGAAGCCACGATGTCGTGGGCCACGGCGCGCTCATGCGCGGTGACGGTATCGCGGGCGTAGCGGTCGGCCAGCACGATCGCGAACGCGGGCACGAGCACGCAAATGATCACGGCGGCGAAAAGGACGACGCGCGGCCACGCGCCGCCGCGGTGGAAAAGATGCGTCGAGCCGGGCGGGAGCGCCCGTAATCCCGCGGTTGCCTTTGGTGTTGTACGCATGGCGTGGCAAGTCGAACCGGTCGGTGCGCCGACGGCGCGCAAGCCGCACGCCTGATTCGGACCATGCGGCTTGCGCGCCGGTTTCGGGACGCCGATCGAGTCGGGCGTCGCGACGGCATCCGCTCGGCCAGTCGCGATCAGCCATTCATCTGGCAGCATTCCTTAAGAACATGCGCACATTCGGCATGTATCTCGATGTAACGTACCGAAAAAAGCCCCGGCCGCACGGTGCGTGCAGCCGGGACAAAAGACACCGTCTCTTGGCACGAGGATGGTGCGTGGCAAGTATAAGATGCGGCGCGCCATTACGTAATATCGTTGTCTAAAAATTGATGATGTTTCGGGATTGCGTCTCGAAAAGAAACATTTCAATAGGGCGCCGTGGTCGGCAATTTGCCGCCAGCGCGTCAAACCGGAGCGTTGCGATGAAAGAAAATGCCGCACCGACGGTCATCGTGACCGATGGCGCCGCCGCGGCGGACGGCGGTTCGCTGTGGATCCGGATTTCGGTGGACGGGGAGGCCCGCGACTATTCGCTCGATCGCGCGCTCGCGTCGCGTGGTACGCCGCGTTACGACAGCATCCGCGGCGCGCACGGCGTGCTGTCGGAAAGAGAGCGACGGGAATTGCGGGGGTTGCTGGCGCGCATCGCCGACCCCGCGATGTGGGCCGGCATCGTCGGCACGTTCATCCAGGTGCTGACGCGCCCCGACGAGCCATGAACGATGCGGTGCCGGCGGCGCGTCAGAAGTCGTTGCGCATCTTGTGGAGCAGGCCGCTGGGCGACTGGTGCGTGTCCACGGCGGTGAGGACATCGGTCACGAACCACGGCAGGTTCAACTGCGTATCGGAATCGCCGACGCAGACGCGGATCGGCGGCGCGCTGGACGGCGAATGGGCGCCTTGCGCGGCATCCCGCGACGGCACGCAATTTTTCGCGTAGGCCTGAACCGGAACCGGCGCGATGCCGGAGGACGCACCGGCGAAGGCCGGCGCGGACACGCCGATGGTGGCAAACAGGGTCAGGGCAGCGGCAAGGGCGACGCGTTTCATGAGGGTTCTCCGGCGATGCACGTTCGACCATGCGAGCCGCCGTGAGTTCGTGGGCGCAACATGCGAGTCACTTCCCCGAACAGACTGCTGGCCGCGTACAATGCCGGCCGTCCGCGTCTGCCGCTCGCCGCAGGCCGCACCACTGCCGCGGCGACTCGCCGCACGGGTGTCGTTCCACGCATGTATATTGTCGCCGTGCATCGATCGGCCGGCGATATCGCGCCGCTTCGTTTGCACGTCTCTGTGCGCGCGCACTGCCAACCCGCCCGAGCGCGGTGCTCGCGGCGAAGCGTCCAGAGCAATTACAAGAGCCAGAGAGCGTTCCGAGCCCGCCCATGAGCGATACCGAAGTCGTTTTTCAAATAACCGCGGACGATCTCGTCCACGCCTACCGCCTGCATCTTTGGCGCAGGTACAACTGGAAATACCTGCTCAAGTCATTTGCGATCGGTGCGATCGTGTACATCGTCCTGCTGGTCGGCGGCGTCCGGATAGCAAGCGGACATTTTCCGGAATGGCGCTATGTCTGGATGGCCGCGGGAATCGCGGCTGTCGTCGCGATCGGCGTGCCCATCCTGAATCATCTGATACTGCCGCGCGCAGGTCGCAAGATTTACGACCAGCAAAGGACGCTTCATCAGGTTCACACGGTCATTTTCCAAGGCGACCGGTTCATTGTCGAAACGCCGACTTCGCGCGACGAAATTCACTACGCGGATCTCATTCACTGGAGCGAGGATCGTCAAATGATCCTGCTGTATCAGTCATCGGTGATGTTCCGCGTGGTACCGAAGCGCGTGCTGAACGACGGACAAGTGGCATTCCTGTATCGAGTGCTGCTTCAGAACGGCGTGCACAAAGTCTAGCGGGCCGTGGCCGGACGGCCTGCGCCGTCCGGGTTTCAACGCGCGCTTGCGGCCAGGAGGCCCCGCGCATCCCATCACTGATACCCGTAACACTGCTTCAACCCCGCGTAGTCGTAGAAGTGGCTGTCCGGCGCGATCTTCGCGCCGTCGCACGCGGCCTGGAAATCCGTCTCGCGCTCGTTGTACAGCATCTTCACGATGAGGCGCGATCCGTTGCGATAGACATCCCACTGCATGTTCGCGGCCATCGGCGACACCTGGTCGCCGCGCCACGGATTGTTCGCATACGTGTACGTCTGCGCCTGAGGCGTCGGCACGAACACGTTCTTCAGGTTCATGATCGACGCGAACGGAATCACGATCTCCGCATGCGTGAAGCGCAGCTTCGCGGCGTGCGTCAGGTCGCCGCGCGCGATCGCGTCGACTTCGCCGAAGAAATCGTCCTGCAGCACCTTCGCCATCCGGTACGTCACCGGGTTCGCTTCCTGGATGCCGGGCCCCTTCTGATAGTAGTCCTCGGCATCCTGCAGATACGCGAGATACTGCGCCTGCTCCGCGCCGATGTACTTTTCCATCGTGACGCCGCCGGTTTCCGCGGTCATGGCCGGCGCCACCTGCAGCAGGTTGTACAGCACGTTCACCGCATCGACGGCGGTCGCGATCTTCGTCTTGCCGTCGCCTTTCAGCGTGTTGGTGAACTTGCCATCCGTCGACGTGAACGCATAGGTGCCGGTGTTCGCGAATGTGTAGCCGTCGGCGCCGAGCTTCGCGATGAAGGCCGGCGACACGAGCGCGGACAGCACCGTTTGCGCGACGTCGGCGGCCTGCGGCGCGGCCTTGATCGCCTTCAGCTTCGCGGCCACCGTCGCGTCGTTTGCATAGGTCTGGTACGCCTGGCTCGCCTGATAGGTCGCGTAGTACGGATCGCTCGTGTCGGTCACGAGATCGGTGGCCGGCTTCAGCGAATGGAAATACAGCAGGAAGCGGTTGGTGCCGGCCGGCTGCGCGACCGGTGCGCTCGCCGGATAGCCGGCCGGCGCGGCCGGCAGCGTGATGGCCGGCGCCAGCGCCGGCTGCGCGGCAACCAGTGCCGCCGAGAAATACGTCGAACTGTCGACCGCGCGATCCTGACCCGAGTTGACGACGACCACCTGCCGGTTGCCCGCCGCGAACAGCGCGGGTAGCCGCTGCGCGAGACGCGCGGCAAGTTGCTGATGTTCGCGGATGCCGGTTTGCGTGAGGTTGCCGTACCCGGGTGTCGAGATGCCCTGTACGCCGTAGCCGAGCAGCGCATTGGCCTTCATCATCGCGTACGTGTCGGCCTTGAGCTGCACGCCGAGCGGCGTCAGCGCGCCGTCGGCCTCGGCCTTGACCAGCATCGCGTAGATCGCGCCGTCGTATTTGAAGCCCGACAGCCCGCGCGAGCCATGACGGGCGACGAGTTCGGTATAGACGGGCGCGTAGCCGGCCGGCGGCGCTTCGTACGTCGCGGCGTCCTGCTGCGGGCGGTACGGCGTCTTCGTCTGGTAGTAGGTCGCGGGTGCCGGAGTCGGCGTGGGCTGAGGTTGCGGCTGCGGTGCGGGCGCCGTGCCGTTGTTGTCGGCCGACGTGGCGGGCGGCGTCGAGTCATCCCCGCCGCAAGCGGCGAGCAACAGGCAGGCAATCGCGAGGGCGGTGGTGGTGCGGGTCGGGCGTGTCATCGTGGCGGGCAACGGACGGCACGATGCGCATGCGCGTCGCGCCGTCTCCGGGGCAATGTGGTCGAACCCCGAAGTGTTGCAAGCGACTTTGACAGCAGAATGTCAGAATGCGGTCGGACAATTGTCGGATTGCCGCCGAATCGACGATGATGGCCGGCCACGGCCGGCCCGTGTGCGGGCGTTCAGTGCAGCCCGGCCGATGCGATCGAGCGCACCGTATCGGTGATGTTCACGCAGCGCGACAGCCCGAAATGCTCGGCTTCACGGCGTTCCGGTTCGCTGCTCGCGATCCCGACCGCGCGCTCGCGCGGCACGCCGAGCGCTTGTAGCGCGACATCGAACGGATGCTGATTCGATCGGGAGTCCTGTTGATTGGTGTCCGTGACGACGACCGAGAAGCGGTCGAGGTTCGCGCGGCCGAACTGGCCTTCGAACATGTCGTTGAGCCGCGCGGCCGGCAGCGTCGTGACGAGGCCGAGCCGATAGCCTTCTTCCGATGCGCGGTCGAGCCACTGGATGATTGCATCGCGCTGATGGCGCGACTCTCGCGAATCCGGGGTTGCTTCGATCTGGGCGAATGCTGCGTCGAGACGGGTGACGATGGCTTCGATGACCACGGTGATTCCTTTTCAGAAACGTGATGATCCGTTCGCCGACGGGAATGCCACACACCTTAGCGTCGATCCGGAAAACGCGACCAATTAATATTTTTAGCCGACTCATACGATTCGACTAATGAATGGGGCGGCAAGCCAGAGCGGGCGCGGGCTGTGTGTCGCGCGGCATGCCCCGCATGAATGGAATCGTGTCGACGGCGTTCAACGTGATGCACCAGCGTGGCGCGCATGGTGAATGCATCGAGCATATGCATATAAAAAAACGACATATCGAGCGATGCCGGCCCGATATGCCGCGTTGCGATGCCGTGCGCGAACAGGTGCGATCAGTGCAGCTTGATCGACGGCTGGTTACGGCTTTGCAGCCAGTGGCTCAGCGACTGGAACAGCGCGCGCTTCGCGCCGACCACGCTGAACAGGTGCTTGCGATACAGGAACTTGTACAGCCCGATCGCCGCGAGCCCGTCGACGATCAGCGAGCGCGAGCGCACGCCGATGTCCGCCTGGTACACGGCGCCCGCCTGCCCGAGCGACACGACGGTGCCCGCGTCGTGGAACGTGAAGCCGGCCACCGGCTTGCCGGCGATGCGGCGCGCGAACGCGTTGACCAGATACACGGCCTGCTGGTGCGCGACTTGCGCACGCGGCGGCAGGCACCCGCTTGCACCGGTCGACGGGCACGCGGCGCAGTCGCCGAACGCGTACACGTGCGGATCGTCGGGCGTCTGCAGCGTGTCGGTCACGATCACCTGATTCGACCGGTTGAGCGCGATGTCGCCGATGTTTCGCAGCATCGCGGGGCCCGCGACGCCGGCCGCCCAGATCGTGATGTCGCTCGCGAGGCGTTCGCCGGTCGCCGTCGTCACGGCGTCCGCGCCGACTTCCGCCACGCGCGTGTCGGTCAGCACGTCGACGTTCAGCGCGCGCAGTTGCGCGTGCATCTTGCCGGACAGCCGTTCGTCGAGCGCCGGCAGGATGCGCGGGCCGCCTTCGATCAGCCGGATGTGCACGTCGCGCGCGGACACCAGCGCCTTGAAGCGGTACGTCGTCAATTGCTGGATCGCGTGCCGCAGCGCTGCGGCCAGTTCGACGCCCGTCGCGCCCGCGCCGATCACGTTGATGCAGATCGGCGCCGCGCGCCGCGCGGGCTGCTGCTCGGCGACGTGATTCGCCTTCGTGCAGGCGGCAAGGAACTTGCGGCGGAAATCCTCGGCCTGGTCGAGGTTTTCGAGGGGCAGCGCATGGCGCTCGGCGCCCGGCACATTGAAGAAGTTCGTCACGCTGCCGACCGCCAGCACGAGATCGTCATAGTCCAGCGAGCGCTGCGGCAGGATTTCCGTGCCGTCCGCATCGTGCACGGCCGCGATCGTCGCCGTGCGCGCCGCGCGGTCGACCCACTGCAGCGCGCCCTGCACGAAGCGGAAGCCGTGGCGCTTCGCCTGCGCTGCGTATTCGATCGTGTGGGACGCCGGATCGCGATGGCCCGATGCGGCTTCGTGCAGCAGCGGCTTCCAGAAGTGCGTCGGATAGCGGTCGACGAGCACGATCTCGGCCTGCCCGCGGCGTCCGATCGTATCGCCGAGACGCGTCGCGAGCTGCAGGCCGCCGGCGCCGCCGCCGACGATCACGATGTGCGGCAGGCGCGGTGCGCGGTCCATTGCAAGGGTGGGCGTGGTGTTGTCCATGTTGGGCTCCCGCTGAATGACGATTCGGATGACATAGCTCAAGAACCGACGATATAGTTTCGTACCCAGTCGAACAATTTAATGTTTATAAGCGACTCATATGTATTCACTTATAGGAAAGACCGCGACGTTCCGGCAGTTGAAGGCGCTGGACATGATCGCGCGGCTCGGCAGCGTGTCGCGCGCGGCCGAGGAGCTGAACCTGACGCAGCCGGCCGTGTCGCTGCAGGTTCGCCTGCTCGAAGAGGCCGTGGGCGCCGCGTTGTTGCAGCGGGTGGGACGCGGCGTGCAGCTGACCGCCGCCGGCGAGATCGTGGCGCGCTACGCGCGCGAGATCCTGCACCTGTGGAGCGAGGCCGGCGACGAAGTGGCCGCGCTGACCGGCGATCTCGGCGGCACGCTGCGGATCGGCGCGATCACGACGGCCGAATACCTGATCCCGCCGCTGCTCGTCAAATTTACCGCGACGCGTCCGCACGTGAAGACGTATTTCAAGGTCGGCAACCGCGACGACATCATCCGTATGCTGGCGACGCATGAAATCGATCTCGCGGTGATGGGCAGCGCGCCGAAGGAGCTGCG
>Ga0209370_1003032_pt1 | contig 11161 bp, 22 predicted proteins | sample AgamicAtPrz_FD_187164 | JGI IMG/M metagenome (GOLD analysis project Ga0209370, IMG submission 187164) | Agave microbial communities from Guanajuato, Mexico - At.P.rz (SPAdes) (version 2) | ecosystem: Host-associated > Plants > Phyllosphere > Phylloplane/Leaf | place: Guanajuato, Mexico... | reverse complement strand
TGACTTTGAAGAGAAAAAGCAAGAACAACTTGAGTTCTTTGCCTTCTACGAAGAACGCACTAACTACAACGAGTGATCGGGCATTACTCAACGTAGCGACAATTTGAATGTAATATAGGCCCCGCTTAGTGCGGGGCTTTTTCGTTTCTGGAGAATGATAATGTTTGAAGCTTATTGTGAATGGGAGATTGGAATTGAAGGTAAAATCTTTGCTACAGAAGAGGTTGCATGGAAGCATCTTAGGTATAATCTTGATGCTTGCGGTATTGAAGAAACGCTTGAAGAACTTAAAGACGAATACCTAGTAGGAGTAAGGGAGGTTGAAGTAATTTATGAGTGATTTCACCCATGCTGTAATCGACCTTGACCCTATTAAATACGCTGTGTCTTCTGTTGGTGAGAAGAAGACAATCAAAGCTGTTCATCGTCAATCTGGTGATGAATACGAATGTAAGAACCGTACAGCGTTTTGGGGGAATCATAAAAAGAAAGAGGGTGGTATCCTTGCTGAAATGAATACCGAGCTTCCTGAAGATGCTAGACGCCTTCCTGAAGAGTTTGATATCATTGATGTTGTTACACCTGAACCTTTGAGCTTCGTTCTGCACACTGCTAAGGCATTCACTGATGATATCCTCACTGCATCAGGTTGCACGACATATCAGGCTCTACTGGGTAAGGGTGATAGCTGGCGTGTTGGTGCAAGTACCTTGCTTGAGTATAAGGGTAACCGTAAGGAAACTGTAAAACCTTATCATTATGATGATGTTGTTCACTACCTTCAGAAGAAGTATCAAGCTGAAATGGTTGAAGGTCTTGAAGTAGATGACCGTTTGGTAATCGATACATATGGTCGCCCTAATGCATTTGCTATTGCTAAAGAAAAGGATATCTACTCTTCGGCTATGCACTTCTTTGATAGCTCGAAACCAGACCTTGGTATTCAAAACGGTAACCAGTTTGGTAAGCTTTATTTGAATGACAAAGGTGATGTGAAGGGTATTGGTCGTATGCACTGGATGTGGCAAGTGTGCTCCGGTGATGATGCTGACAACTACAAAGCAAACTGTTTCTCTGATGTACCATGGGCAGCTAAAAGTGCTTACAACGCCCTGAAGGATTGTAAGGATGACCGTCAACTGTTTCAAGTAGCGGTAGACATTTTCCAGACTCTTTACCCTGAACCAAAGATTGTGAAAGGTTGGCGTGGTGATGAGTTTGAAATTGATTGGCTTTACGTCTTCCAAGAAATGGCTACAATGGCATGGATGTTGCGTAAACCGAATGACAAAGTAGATATCAAGCGAACAATTGAACGACTAGGAGTAGAAGTAAAATGACCGTAGAAATTGGTGATAAATTCAAAAGTGTGAAGTTTAACAAGACTGGTATCAAGAATGGCTTTGTGTTCGAAGTGAAAAGTATTGACAGCTTCCATGGTATTGGTAACGACCCTATCATTTATGATACTGACGGTATGTATGCAATCCACGAAAGTTGGATTACCAATGGTTGGATGGTTAGTGTAGGAGACGAAGAATGATTATTTTCGGTTACGGTGTTGCTCACAAAGATACAGGTAAACGTCTTGCACTTGGCCGTGGTGCCTATGACACTAAGAATGCAGCCAGTGCTGCTTTGAACAAAGATCGAAAGAATTACGATTGGCACATTAAAAATGGGCGTCACTATTATGGTGACATGAACCCACATGAATGTATTGTGGTTCCTTTGGTCAACGGTACTCTTCAATGAGTAAAGAGATTTGGGAAGAGTACCCCCATATCTGGAAGACTGAAGCAGCATTTATGAGTTTCCTGCGTGGCGGCATTCGTCGCTACGTTTGGTCTAAGAATCCTGTGAAGCTTGAGTTTGAGAAAGAAGCAACAGTCAAGATTCCAAATGACAACCCTAAGAGCATGAAGAAGTTCCCTATGGTGAACGGGTATGAATGTGCCCACTGTAAGGGGCTATTTAAGGCTAAGGACGTTCAATGTGACCACAAGGTAGGTGAGTATAGCCTACGGTCAATTAGCGACGTACAGAGCTTCGTTGAAGGTATTGCATTGGTCCGTAAGACTGACTTGCAGATGCTCTGTAAGCCTTGTCATGAAATCAAGACTTTGGCGGAACGCTCAGGCATCAGTCTAAAAGACGCTGCCGTTGAGAAGAAAGTAATTGAAATGGATAAGAAAAAGGCTCAAATAGTGATTGACTTCTTGAACCGAAACGGGTATAATCCGGCCCGTAAAAAAGAGGATCGAAAGATTCAATTGCGTGAACACTTCACAAAGGAGAGTAACAAATGAATGTACACACCTATCAACTGCTTGAAATGACAAGCACCTTCATTCAATCTGCAATCGTATTCAGCTGGGGTATCTGATGTACGCTATCTATCTTGAAATGGTTGACACCGATCAAACCACATCATCTTACATGGCTTCAGGTATGACCAAAGAAGATATGCTTGGTGGTCTGTATAGCGAGCTACATGAATGGCACGGTATGAACCTCCAACCGGCAATGATCTTTGCAATCAAAGACAACGAAATCGATGAAAGTATTGAGAAGGAAGTGTTGAATTATTGTGAGTCTGCTCGGGTTGCAAACGATCTAGTGAAAGCTAACAAGGGTGTATGATGGGATTATTCATTATTGACATGGCAACACCGCCAACTATCGAGTCACGATTGGAAGCCGCTATTGCAAACATTGAGTTGTTTGTAGAAGAGACACGCGGTTACTACCAAGACGAAATGGGTAATTCACCGTTGTTCTACCTATTAGAAGATTTTGCAAAGTCTTACATTAAAGGGGCTATCGAACTGAGTAAGGAGGTTTAATGAATTGGCATAGTGAAGCACTTGACCTGCATCAACAAGGGTTGTCTGGTCGTCAGATTGCAAGACTGCTAGGTAAAGGTAAGACAACAGTAAACAACGTCATCGCTAAGATGTATCAACGTGCTGACGTTCAAGCTCATAGCATTGCATGGCAAGTACATAGTGCTAAGAACAAAGAAGGTCCACGTATTCTTGTCTATGACATTGAGACAGCACCGATCATTGCTCATGTTTGGAAACTGTGGGATAACAATGTTGGTCTTAACCAAATCGATCAAGATTGGCACATTATGAGTTTTGCCGCCAAATGGCTTGGTGAAGACGAAGTGTTCTATTATGACCAGCGTGATGCTGTAAACATTGAAGACGATTCGTACCTGCTGAGTAAGTTGTGGGAACTGTTAAATGAAGCTGACTTCGTTATTGGTCACAACATTAAACGGTTTGACACTAAGAAGGTGAATGCTCGCTTTATCCTCAATGGCTTCCCCAAGCCTTCACCATATCGTCAGTATGACACAATGGTAGTTGCCCGTGACCAGTTTGGTTTCACATCAAACAAGTTGGCGTATCTGTCGTCTGTGCTGTGTCCAGAACAACAGAAGAACAAACATGAAGAGTTCCAAGGTCATGAGCTTTGGTCTGAGTGTTTGAAGGGTAATATGCGGGCATGGGAATGTATGGAAGAGTACAACAGGGATGACATTCTGGCAACAGAAGCTGTTTACAACAAACTGTGTGTGTGGGATAATAAGCTGCCTAACTTCGATGTTTACATTGATGAAGAAGTAGACATGAGTAATTGGGTACATGATGGTAAGTTCGCTTATTCCAACTTGGCCAAGTATAAACTGTATACCAATGTTGAAACTGGTCAAGTTCGTCGTGGTCGTACCAATGAGTTGACTAAAGACAAACGCCAAACATTGTTGGCGAACGTGGGGTACTAATGTCTCAAAGTAAAGCACAGAGCTTGAAAGAAACTCTGACGAACACATTTGTGGGCATGGCTGGTTCCTTCGGGATCACCATGCTTTGCTTACAGTTTTTCAGTGAACAGATGGCAATTGCAGCTACCACAACCATCTTGTGTACGGTTTGGAGTATTGCAAGAGGTTATACAATTCGTCGTTATTACAACAAACAACAGGAGAAAACAGCATGAGTCCAGAGCAATTCGTATATTGGCTACAAGGTGCATTAGAACTTGGTCGAGTGACAAGCTTGGATGAAGAGCAAGTGATGGTTATTCAAGACCATCTGAATTTGGTACTGAAGAAAGAAACACCAAAGCGTCAACAACCTCAGCTTCCGGCAATGCCACCAATTCCGGTACAAGGTCCAACCATTGTTGAATCACCACGCTTCCAGATTCCTAACTGGAATCCAGACACAACACCAGTAATCACCTGCTAAGAATTAATAGGAGAAGATATGACCACAGTAAACAACATGACTATCACTTTGAATGTACCTGAGATTACTGACGAAGTAGTCAAGAAAGCGTTTGAAGATATGATGAAAAAGATTCGCGGTGAAAAGTCGGCATACTATCAAACTTACACACTCGAAGTAAAACGATGGAATGAAATCATGCAGAACGCACCTCATTCGTCAGGTGAGAAGGTTTCGATCATGAAACAAATTCTACGTCAGTCTAATTTCGTTGTTGAAGAGGCAAATGAAATTCGGACAGGTGCTGACAATTTCGACATTGTTGAAGTTCTAGATGGTCACCTTGACACACGTTTTGTAAATGACCAGATTGGTGTGTACCTTGAGTCATTGGGTGTTGACCTTAAAGGTGCTTGGGAAGAGGTTTGTGATTCTAACAACTCCAAGTTTAGCGATGATCTTGATATGATGGCTGACAGCCTTCGTAAGTACAGTTCGGAAGGTGTTGAATGTCGCATTGTTGAAAGTCCAATCAAAGGTACTTATGTATTGAAGCGCGTAAGTGACGGTAAGATTATGAAACCACTGTGTTTCCGTGAACCTAACTTGCTCCCATTCATTCCAGAGGGTCTGCGTTAATGAGTAAATTCAAAGTTGGTGACAAAGTAAAACTTATCGGTACAGGTTGGGGTTTCCATGTTGAAGGAACAACAATGACTATCGTTGAATACATCAACGAGTTTAAAGCCATGACTGATGATGAAGTAGAACTTCAGTTAGTGGAGTCATTCCCTGATGATTTTGAAGTGATTGAACGACTTAAAAAAGAAGCTGCAACACCTATCACAACGCTTGTTTCGGAAACAACCACACGTGCAAATGCTGATGATGTATTGGCTACTCGACTCCCATTGAGTGCTGAGCTTGGTGTATTCCGTCCTAACTTGGAAGACCGCAAGGTTGGTAAGGTTCGCGTAGAACTGGTTGATGATGGTTTCCCATTGGCACTGCGTGAAGTGGCTAAAGTGATGACTTGGGCTCAGACAGCAAAAGGGTACAAGGATCATGATTGGCAAAACTTGCCAAACCCTGAGCAGGCACTTGCTGCTGCTGCTAGTCGTCATCGTTCTGATTACATTATCCAACGTATGGTTGAACAGCTTGCACCAACTGATTGTGTAGATGTTGAAAGTGCGATCATCCATAAAGCTCATGAAGCATTTGGGGTACTGGCTCAACTGGAACTTATTCTGCGGGGTAAAATCAAGTGATTGTAGAAGCTGTAAAGAAACAAACTATCGATGTTGAGGTTGATCCTGTAACTGTCATTGTTGATATTTTCAACATTTGGCGGCAAATGAACAATGTACCATATGGTGCAGAACTTCGATCTGGTTATTGGATGGTTTTTGAGCGTCAAGGGCATGATAGTGATTGGGTTCAAAAACGATTGGCAACACCTGAAGAAATTGAAGCGGTAAGTGCATTCAAAGTTGTTGCAAATATTGCCAAAGAAATCGATTAAAGTCACTTGACAAAAGAGGGCGGTTCATGTATAATGACGCCCTTACCCTACACAAAGGAGAAAACATGCAAGTTTGTAAAGCCCGCGTTATCGCAAAATCCAAATCCGCTGTAACTGGTAAAATCATTACCACCATCGAAGCTGAATTCCCACGTATTGTACTGGCAGAGTTCAATACACACAATGCAATCAGTAAGAATGCAAGTTCCTCCCGTGCAATCCCTGTACCGAAAATGCTTGAGCAAGTTCGTACCAATCCTGCTTTCCCTGCTCGGTTTGGTGCCGCAAACAAAGGTATGCAGGACAAGGGTGAACATTCCGCACTTGTTCCGGTTTGGGGTGGATGGGATAACCCTATTCCACCTGACTTGGCTTGGGAGCAGGCTGCTAAGAGTGCTGCTTTCTTTGCTGAGAAATTCCATGAAGCGGGTTATGCTAAACAGGTTTGCAATCGTCTGATTGAACCTTTCCAGATGATGAAAGTTGTTATGACCGCCACGGAGTGGAACAACTTCATGTGGCTTCGTAATCACGGTGCTGCTGATCCAAGTATTGAACAGCTTGCAAAGGTTATCAAAGAAGCAATTGATGGTACTGAAGTTGTAGAACTACAACCCGGTGAGTGGCATGTACCGTATTACAATGATGGAGTGTGGAAACTATGCCCTACTTTGAGCACTGTTGAACCGTGTGATAAGTTTGGTCATACACTTGAACACGCTCTGATGATTAGTTCGTCGTGCTGTGCTCAAGTATCTTTCCGTAGTCTTGATGACACTATTGAAAAAGCAAAAGGTGTTGTAGCTAAGCTGAACCTTCATGGTGAAGAGCCAGACCAACCAGTACATGCAAGCCCTCTTGAACACCAAGCTACACCGATCATTGAATTGTTTGATGATGAGTTGTTTAAACCGATGTATTGGCCTGAAGGGGTAACCCATGTTGATCGTGATGGTACACTTTGTTCTGGCAACTTGAAAGGGTTCATCCAACATCGCCAGCTTGTTCCTAATCATGTGAAGCGGGGTTAAGATCATGGCTGAACAAGGTAAAGAACGATTTGAACAAGTTGGTCTGTTTAACCAGTACCTGACACAAGCTGACCTAGAGCTTCATCCTCTATGGCTTGATGCATTCATTAATGGTCACAGAGAGTCATTTGAGACGATTCTGAACGACTTTGGTGCCGACCTGAAGTATGGATATGAAGAAGAAGTAGCGTATGCGAGAGCACGCCGTAGCGACCTTCTACCTAGTCAACAAGTGTCATATGGTATGTTGGTACGATTCAAAGAGCGTACAGACAAATGGTGGGTTGATAACATGATGGCTGTAGAAGACATTGTAGACCTTACCAAGGATAGCATTCGAGCTACAGGTATGCGTGAAGCTCTAAACTCTGCAAGTCATCTGTATGATGCAATGAAGCTAGAGGCTTCTAAGAATGTAATTAACGTAAATATTGCCTGCAATGATGGCTCAGAAAAGAAGGAAGAAAGTGAATGAAAGTAACAGTATTTGGTATGGCAGGTTGCAGTGGTTGTGAAGTGGTTAAGAAAATGTTTGAAACCCACGATGTAGCATTTGATTATCTGGACGTAATGAATCCTGATAACATGGCACTTGCACAAAAGTATAACGTTCGCGGTATTCCAGTAACTATCGTTGACAACGGTACTCTTGAGGTTGCATTTATTGGTAGCACGGTACAGACGATTCAAGCGATTCGTGACCGGGTGGGTATCTGATGACAGTACGCATTCAGACCCCATCAACCAGCTTTGTGAGTGATTACCCTCAAGCAATTGAGTTTATGAACGAACAGCAGACAATCTTCTGGCCTCACTTTGAAGTGAAGGTCAGTAAGGATAAGCAAGACTTTATGGTTAACCTCACCGAGCAAGAAAAGCACGGTGTTGTTACCACGCTGAAACTGTTTACCAAGTACGAACATATCATTGGTGATGAGTTCTGGTTGAACTTTGTAATGAAGAAGTTCCCACGACCAGCAGACATTGTTCCTATGGCAGCAATGTTTGGTGCTAAAGAGCTTGCTGTTCACATGTTCTTCTATAAGACACTGAACGAAGAGCTTGGTCTTGCTACTGATGAGTTCTACAATGACTACATCAATGATCCAGAGTTGAAAGCTCGGGTAGACTTCTTAACTGAAACGTTGGAAGACAAAGATGATCTTCGGGCACTTGGTGCATTTACCTTTGGTGAGGGTGCTATTCTGTACTCTAGCTTTGCTTACTTGAAGCATTTCCAAAGCTCGGGTAAGAACAAATTGGTGAACGTTGTATCTGGTATCAACTTCAGTGCACGCGATGAACATTTGCACTCTGTAGCTGCTGCATGGTTGTTCCGTACACTGTTGCGTGAAAAGATTGAAGCTGGTGAGATTACAGAGCTTGAAATTCTTAATCTTCATGATGACATTTACTCTGCTGCTCGCACTGTATTGGAACATGAACGTGTAATCATTGCTAAGATTTTCGAGAAGGGACCGATTGACGGTATTACTGCTCACCAGTTGGAACAGTTTGCAATGCATCGTATCAACCTTTGCCTTGAAAACATGGGTTACAAGCCACTGTTTGATATCACTAACGAAGTGGTAAAGGAATGGTTCTACAAGGGTATCACTGGTTACTCTTCGCAAGACTTCTTTAACAGTAAAGGAAATCAATATTCCCGCGATTGGAACCAAGCTGGTTTCAGTTGGATTAATCGCATTAAGAACAAGGAGACACAATGACAGCGGTAACATATGAAACACTGAGTAAAGAGCGTAAGCAGATGCAGGAGGCGGGGGATATCCCCGCTCACTGGTCTACCGCTAGTTGGCAGTTGTTTAAAGAGAAGTATCTGTATAACGCTGCAAACCCACGGGAACAGTATGAACGTATTTCCAAGACTCTGGCTGTACACACACCTGACCCGGATGCATGGGCTAAGAAGTTCTTCGATATCATGTGGAAAGGTTGGTTGTCCCCTTCGACTCCAATCCTTAGTAACTGTGGTACAACGCGTGGTTTGCCTGTATCCTGTGCAGGTGTTTACATTGAGGATTCGATCAACGAGATTTATCTTGCTAAGCGTGAGATTGCCATTCTGACTAAGAACGGTTTCGGTACTGCTGGTTATCTCGGTGACATTCGACCACGTGGTAGTAAGATTAGCACAGGCGGTAAGTCAAGCGGTATCGTCCCAATCATTGAAGGTATCATGGGCGAGACTGGTGACATGTCGTATGTTGCCCAAGGTACTAATCGTCGCGGTGCTTTCGCTGGCTACGTTCCAGTAGACCACGGTGACTTCCACGAAGTGGTTGACTACTTGATTGCTCACGATGACGGTGTTAACATTGGTTGGAACTGGTATGACCGTAACACTCAGGCAATTTACGATGGTTGTGAAGAGACGGACTTACGTTGGCAGAAGATCAACAAGACCCGGATGGTGACTGGTAAGGGTTATCTGTACTTCCCTGACAAAGTAAACCGAGCACGACCACAGATGTACGTGGATCATGGTCTTTATGTGAATGCGGCCCAGTTGTGTAACGAGATTAGCTTGTTCAATGACAAGGACCATACCTACACCTGTGTACTTGCTTCCATGAACGCTTTGTTCTATGATGATTGGAAAGACACTGACGCTGTGTTTGTAGCTACTGTGTTCCTTGATTGTGTTGCTCAAGAGTTTATCGAGAAAGCTAAGAACATTCCCGGTTTGGAGAAGGCTGTACGCTTCACTAAGAAGTCACGTGCCTTGGGATTGGGTCTGTGTGGTCTGCATTCGCTGTATATGGAGAAGTTCTTGCCGTTTGATTCGCTTCCAGCGATGTTCTTGAACGTGGAGATTTTCCGCAAGCTGAATGAGGATTCTCTGAAGGCTTCGCAATGGATTGCTAGCGTCTACGGTGAACCGGAATGGTGCAAAGGGTACGGGGTAGCTAACACACACCGTCTTAGTGTGGCTCCAACGAAGTCTACAGCGTTGATTATGGGTGGGGTGACTGAAGGTATTAACCCTCAAGATGGACTCGTTAAAACGCAGCGTACAGCGGCTGGTGAGGTAGATCGTGTAGACCCTCAGTTCCTTGCTTACCTGAAACGAGAAGGTCTGTACAGCAAGGCTCGTATCCGTGAGGTACGGGAAGCGATGGGTAGCTGTCAAGGTGTTGACTGGTTGTCGGATGAAGCGAAAGCTGTGTTCCGTACTGGCTTTGAAATCAACCCTTACGCTCAGATTCGTCAAGCGTCTCAACGTGGACCTTTCCTGTGTCAGTGGCAAAGCTTCAACCTGTTCCTTTCGTCGGATCATGGCGAAGAGTACATTGCAGATGTGATGATTGCAATTGTAGAGGATGAGAACATGCATGGTTGCTATTACACCTATGGTAAGGCTGGTGTTCAAGCCTCCAACGGTGAATGTCAAGCATGTCAATGAGTTAGCCCCGCTTCGGCGGGGTTTTCTTTTGCCTAAAATAAATGTTGACAAGGGTTTCAGATGCTGTAGAATGACCACACAAACAACTGAGAGCTTGAACATGGTATGGATTGTGTGGTTCATGGTGATCGTCTTAGGTATGATGACAGATAGCCGTCTCGATAAACTTGAGAAGCGTGTTAAAGAACTTGAGCTTGACCTTTACGGTAAATCGCGTGAGGATGAGAAATGATCCTGATTAAAGTGAGAGAAGAAGGTCAAGTGGTAGCCGAGTATAAAAGTCCTGTGATTCCATCGAAAGGTGAGTATGTAGGGAATGTATTCGGATTGAGTCAAATGATTCGTGGTAAAGTGATCAACATTTGGCACCGATTCAATGGCGATGAGTTTTCTCACATTGACGTATACCTTGAGGTTTTGTGATGAAGTACATTTTCTACCCAGTGTTATTTCTAATCGTTGGTGCAGGTTGGTGTGTCGGTAAAGCATTCTGTCTGTTTGGTAAGCACAGCGGTATCGAAATTAAGTCGAGTCATTTCAAAGAAGGGGTTGAAGTAGTGACCACACATGAGGTACACTGCTCATTCTGCGATCATGTGGAGTTTAAAGTATGATCTACTCCGGTAAGCAAATTGTGGTAAAGCTTCACGGTGGTGAGGTGAAGGTTTTCCGTGGGTCAGCATTCACTCTTCACATCGAACAGTATAAAGACTATGGTTGGGTGAATGTATATTTCAACGGTAATGAGTGCTGGAACATCGCCAGCGAGAAGGTTGATGAAATTCACGAAGGTGGATACAGTAAAGAGAGGCTTAAATAATGGTTGACAAGAAAGACGTAATCATCGAAGATATGACTCACACTCTGAAGTCGCTTGAGCGTACACTTCGTGCTGCTGGTAGTATTGAATTCCAGTGCTACCACAACGCTCGGGACC
>Ga0209370_1003028_pt1 | contig 11179 bp, 7 predicted proteins | sample AgamicAtPrz_FD_187164 | JGI IMG/M metagenome (GOLD analysis project Ga0209370, IMG submission 187164) | Agave microbial communities from Guanajuato, Mexico - At.P.rz (SPAdes) (version 2) | ecosystem: Host-associated > Plants > Phyllosphere > Phylloplane/Leaf | place: Guanajuato, Mexico... | reverse complement strand
TTGTCCTGACCAAGTAATACAGGCGACACCCCCTGTCCGAGGACAGGGGGCACAAGAAACATCTTTGGAAAGAATTCAAAATGGCAATCGTTGAAGTTAAAGTCCCCCAGCTGTCCGAATCCATCACGGAAGCCACCATGCTGACCTGGAAGAAAAAGGTCGGCGAGGCAGTGGCCATCGATGAAATCCTCATCGAAATCGAAACCGACAAGGTCGTGCTGGAAGTGCCCGCTCCTTCGGCTGGCGTGATTACCGAAATCCTGCAAGGCGACGGCGCAACCGTGGCTGCCGAGCAAGTGATCGCCAAGATCGACTCCGAAGCCGTCGCCGGTGCTGCTGCTCCTGCAGCCGCCCCCGCTGCTGCTCCTGCAGCCGCCCCCGCTGCTGCTGCGACTCCTGCTGCTGCCCCCGTGGCCGCGGCTCCTGCCGGCGCCGACAAGAGCGGCGTGGCCATGCCTGCTGCCGCCAAGATCCTGGCCGACAACAACCTGTCCGCTGCCAACGTGGCTGGCACAGGCAAGGACGGCCGCGTGACCAAGGGCGACGCCCTGGGTGCCATCAAGGCCGGCGCAGCCATCCCCACCGGCGCACCCAAGGCAGCTCTGCCTCAGGTGGCAGCTCCTGTGACCAAGGAAAACCTGGGCGACCGCCCCGAGCAGCGCGTGCCCATGACACGTCTGCGCGCCCGTATTGCCGAGCGTCTGCTGCAGTCTCAGGCGACCAACGCCATCCTGACCACGTTCAACGAAGTGAACATGGCTCCCGTGATGGAACTGCGCAAGAAGTTCCAGGACCAGTTCACCAAGGAACATGGCGTGAAGCTGGGCTTCATGTCCTTCTTCCGCAGTGAACGCCTCCATCGATGGCAACGACATCGTCTACCACGGCTACTTCGACATCGGTATCGCCGTGAGCTCGCCTCGCGGCCTGGTGGTGCCCATCCTGCGCAATGCAGACCAGATGAGCTTCGCCGACATCGAAAAGAAGATTGTCGAATTCGGTCAGAAGGCCAAGGAAGGCAAGCTGGGCATTGAAGAAATGACCGGCGGTACCTTCTCCATCTCCAATGGCGGTACCTTCGGCTCGATGATGTCCACCCCCATCATCAACCCCCCTCAGTCCGCCATTCTGGGCGTGCACGCCACCAAGGATCGCGCTGTGGTCGAGAACGGTCAGATCGTGATCCGTCCCATGAACTACCTGGCCATGTCCTATGACCACCGCATCATCGACGGCCGCGAAGCCGTGCTGAGCCTGGTGGCCATGAAGGACGCGCTGGAAGATCCTTCTCGCCTCCTGTTTGATCTGTAATTCAGCAGATCGAGCTTCTACAAAGCCCACCACCAAAAGCGGTGGGCTTTTTTCGAGTTAAACAGAGAAAAGATTCAAATCATGAGCAAGCAATTTGACGTCGTCGTGATCGGCGCAGGCCCCGGCGGCTACATCGCTGCCATCCGCGCTGCACAACTGGGTTTCAACGTCGCCTGTATCGACGAGTGGAAGAACGCCGCTGGCGGCGCTGCCCCCGGCGGCACCTGCACCAACGTGGGCTGCATTCCCTCCAAGGCGCTGCTGCAGTCTTCCGAGCATTTCGAGCATGCCAAGCTGCACTTTGCGGACCACGGCATCTCCACCGGCAAGGTCGAGATGGACGTGGCCAAAATGATCGCCCGCAAGGAAGCGATCGTGAAGCAGAACAACGACGGCATCCTGTACCTGTTCAAGAAGAACAAGGTCACCTTCTTCCACGGCCGCGGCTCCTTCGTCAAGGCTGTCGAAGGCGGCTACGAGATCAAGGTTGCCGGCAAGGAAGAGGAAGTCATCACCGGCAAGCAGATCGTGGTGGCCACTGGCTCCAACGCCCGTGCCCTGCCCGGCGTGGCTTTCGACGAAGAAAACATCCTGTCCAACGACGGCGCTCTGAGCCTGGGCAAGGCTCCCAAGAAGCTGGGCCTGATCGGCGCCGGCGTGATCGGCCTGGAAATGGGCTCGGTCTGGCGCCGTCTGGGCACGGAAGTGACCGTGCTCGAAGGCATGGACAAGTTCCTGCCCGTGGTGGATGAGCAGATCGCAAAGGAAGCCAAGAAGGCTTTCGACAAGCAAGGTCTGAAGATCGAGCTGGGCGTGAAGATCGGTGAAGTCAAGTCCGGCAAGAAGGGCGTGACCGTTGCCTACACCAACGCCAAGGGCGAAGCCCAGACCCTGGAAGTGGACAAGCTGATCGTGTCGATCGGCCGTACCGCCAACACCATCGGCCTGAATGCAGAAGCCGTGGGCCTGGCCTTGGACGAGCGCGGCGCCATCGTGGTGGACGATCTGTGCAAGACCAATCTGCCTGGCGTGTGGGCTGTGGGCGACGTGGTGCGTGGCCCCATGTTGGCGCACAAGGCCGAGGAAGAAGCCGTGGCCGTGGCCGAGCGCATTGCCGGCCAGCACGGCCATGTGAACTTCGCCACTCTGCCTTCGGTGATCTACACCAGCCCCGAAGTGGCATGGGTGGGTCGTACCGAGCAGCAGCTCAAGGCTGAAGGCGTCAAGTACAAGGCTGGCTCCTTCCCCTTCCTGGCCAACGGCCGCGCGCGTGCACTGGGCGACACGACCGGCATGGTCAAGTTCCTGGCCGACGCCGAGACTGACGAAATCCTGGGCGTGCACATGGTGGGTCCCATGGTGTCCGAGCTGATTTCCGAAGCCGTGGTGGCCATGGAGTTCAAGGCATCGAGCGAAGACATCGCCCGTATCTGCCACGCTCACCCCTCGCTGTCCGAATCCACCAAGGAAGCGGCTCTGGCTGTGGACAAGCGCACCCTGAACTTCTAAGTTTTTTCAGTCTTGCGCGCAGGTTTTGACATGGCTGTGAAGTGCCCGCGCGCAGGCTGAGTTTCTTTTAGAATTCAGAACAAAATGGCTGCTAACGCTTAGTGCATAAGCGGTAGCAGCTATTGTTTTTTGAGCATCTGGAGACAAGACGGTGAATGTAAGACAAGCCTACGAGGCGGAACTGGCCGCCAAGGGTTTCAAAAGCGATCCCGCGCAGTTGCGTGCAGTCGATGCGTTGCAGCGCTGTGCCGACGAGTGGGCCGTGTACAAGGGCAAGCGCTCCAATGCTCTCAAGAAACTGATCAATCACCCCGATCTGCCCAAGGGCGTCTATATGTACGGCGGGGTGGGGCGCGGCAAGAGCTTTCTGATGGAATGCTTCTTCAATGCCGTGCCCCTCAAGCGCAAGGTGCGACTGCACTTTCACGAATTCATGCGCGAGGTGCACCGCGAGATGCATCTCATGCAAGGCACGCAGAATCCGCTCGATGCCCTTGGCGCCAAGATCGCCAAGAAGTACAAGCTGATCTGTTTTGACGAGTTTCATGTCGCCGACATCACCGATGCCATGATTCTCTACAAGCTGCTCGAGTCGCTGTTTGCCAACGGCGTGGGCTTTGTGACGACCTCCAACTTCGAGCCCGACGGCCTCTATCCCGGTGGTTTGCACCGCGATCGGATCCTGCCTGCGATTGCCCTGCTCAAGGAGCGCATGGAAGTGGTGAACGTGGACAACGGCACCGACTATCGCCGCCGCACTCTCGAAGACGCCAAGCTCTATCATTGCCCGTTGGGCCCGGACGCCGATGCTGCAATGCAGGAGACCTTCGATCGCCTGGCCGAAGCCCATGACGAAGAGCCGGTGATGCAGATCGAAACCCGCAAGATTGCAGCCAAGCGCCGTGCCGGTGGCGTCGTGTGGTTTGACTTCCGCGAACTCTGCGGCGGCCCGCGCTCGCAAAATGACTATCTGGAAATTGCCACGCAGTTTCACACCATCTTGCTGTCCGATGTGCCAGAGCTGCATGTGAACATGGCTTCGGCCGCACGGCGCTTTACGCTGCTGGTGGACGTGCTCTACGATCGCCATGTCAAGCTCATCCTGTCGGCTGCAGTGCCGCCCGAGAAGATCTATACCGAAGGTCCTCTGTCCCACGAGTTCCCGCGCACCGTCTCGCGTCTGAATGAGATGCGCTCCAAGGAATATCTGGCGCTTGAGCGCCGCGTGGTGGACACCAGCTTGACCTGATCGCCTGCGGGCAACTGCCTGCGGCCTTAAGATGCCAGCCTGTACTTCGAGTTCTGAGTTGATGACGATGCCCACTATCCTTGCCCAGCTGATCCGCCGCCGCATTGCAGGCTTTGCACTGGCGCCTTTGGCCGCCATCTGGCTGGCTTGTGTGCCGGCCATGGCCCAGGTAAAGGTGGATTCGGCGCAGCAGACCGACAAGCAGGCGCAGAAGGAGGTTGCCGACAAGGCGCGTCAGCAACTGCAGCAGCAGCGTGAAGCCGAGCGCGACGAGATTCTCAGCAAGCGCGCCGTCATCGAGCAGCAGCGCGTGGCTGATGAAAAGCTCTGCTACCAGAAGTTTGCCGTGGAGGGCTGTCTGGCCGATGCCCGCAGGGCGGCACGTGAAAAAGATGCGCCGCTGCGTGCGCGCGAGCTGGAAATCAACGACGCGGAGCGCAAGGAAAAGGCGGCGGCCAAGCTGAAGGCCATTGAAGAGAAAAAAGCCGAAAACGCTGCCGTTCCCATGAAGTCGCAGCAACGCGAGAAGAACGGCAGGAGCCAGCCTCAGCCCACCGGCCCGGGTGCCAAAGCTACGGTTGACGAGCAGGCGGCGCAGGCCCAGCGCCAGACCGAGGCTCAGCAGCGTGCCAGCAAGCAGGCCGACTATGTGCGCCGCCACGAGCAAAACCGTGTCCAGGCCGATCAGGGGCGAGCCGAGCGTGAGGCCAAGGCCCGGGCAGATCATGAGGCCAAGCTGAAGGCTGCAGCCGAGCACAAAGCCAGGGCTTTGCAGCAGGCCAAGGAGCGCGGTCAGACGGCAGCGCCGCTGCCAGCACCTGCTCCTTGATGCATTTGAGGATTGACAGTGCTCTACAGCAGGGTGCTACCGAAAGCATTGCTGCAAGCGCCCGTTTCCAAGGCGCTCAAGCCGTCTTGGATTGTCCGGACTGAATGGCTCTTCAAGCGTTTGCCGCTGCGGCTGAGGTGTCCAGCTTGAGTATTGCCAGCGAGAGGTTGTCACCACCCCCGGCCGCGCGCCGCCTGGCTTTTTCAATCAGAAATTGCGAGGCTTCGCGTGGCGAGAGTCCGTCAAGCACAGTGCCCAGCTCCTGTGCGGTGAAGTAATGCCACAGGCCGTCCGAGCAGGCCATCAAGCTGTCGCCCGGCAGCAGTTTCTCAATCATGTGGTGGCTCATGGGCGGCGGCGGCTCGGCACCCAGGCAGCCCAGCAAGATATTGGACTGTGGGTGGTACTGAGCCTCGGTTTCGGTGAGCTCGCCGCGGTCGACCAGTGCCTGTACATAGGAGTGATCAAGCGAACGGTGCATGAGGGAAGAGCCGCGAAAATGGTAGAGCCGTGAATCGCCGGAGTGCATGAAGTGGCAGCGACTGTCGGGCAGGACCACAAAGACCGCGATGGTGCTGTGGGGCTCCTGTTCCGCTGCTATGGCGGTAAGGCGAATGACGGTGTGGGCATCCTGCACAATGGTGCGCAGCATGCGTGTGCAGTCTTCCTTGGCGGGCTCAAAGCGCTCGAAAACCTGGCGGGCCGTCAGCATGACCTGATCGGATGCCTTTCTCCCGCCGCTGCGCCCGCCCATGCCATCGGCTACCACGCCGAGAATGCAGCCCTTGGCATAGGGATGCGCCATGAGCAGAACCTGGTCCTGCTGGTATTCTCGGTCACCGCGATGAATGCCGGTGGCCGCCTGAATGCGGTAGCTGGATGACATGAGTGTGTGCGAGTGCGCTCGCGGAGCGAGATTTAACGTTGCGTTACATTTTATCGGCCAGAGGCTGGGCCTCGGCGAACATTTGCGATCTTATGTGAGCTTGCGCTGACTTGGCTTGTTGGAAGGTGAAACGGTTTTGACTCATTTGCAGGAGGCGGTCGCGCAGGTGTTTGCACAGCAAGGTGCGCTCTCGCTGGCTGAACCCGCATTCACGCCGCGTCCAGGCCAGACCCGCATGGCGCTGGCGGTGGCTCAGGCCATAGAGGAGGGCGGGGTGCTGGTGGTGGAGGCGGGCACGGGTGTTGGCAAGACCTACGCTTATCTGGTGCCTGCCTTGCTCAGCGGTCAGCGCGTGCTGGTGTCCACGGCCACCAAGGCGCTGCAGGACCAGTTGTTTGCCCGTGATCTTCCGCGCCTGGTTCATGGTCTGGGCCTGCCTCTGCGCATGGCCAGGCTCAAGGGGCGTTCTTCCTATCTATGTACGGAGCGGCTGGAGCGTGTGCGCCAGGGCCGCACGGCTCCCCAGGATCCGCAGGTGCTGCGCGCCGTGGCCGATGTTGAGCGCTGGGCCAGGGTCACGCGTACCGGCGATCTTGCCGAGCTGACAGCGCTGGATGAGCGCTCCCCTGTGATGCCCTTGGTGAGCTCCACCAAGGACAATTGCATGGGGTCTGACTGCCCGCACTGGCAGGGCTGTCATGTCAACCAGGCGCGTCAGCAGGCGTTGGAGGCCGACGTGGTGGTGGTCAACCATCACCTGCTGTTTGCCGATCTCGATGTGCGCGACAGCGGCATGGCTCATCTTTTGCCCAGCACCGGCGTGGTGGTTATCGATGAAGCCCATCGGCTTAACGACATCGGCGTGCAGTTTGCCGGAGAGGCTCTGTCCAGTCAGCAGTTGGTGGGGTATGCACGTGATGCCCTCAGGCTGACGCAGGAACATGCGCGCGGCATGGCCGACTGGCTGGTTCTCTGTGCCACGCTGGAGCAGGCCATGCGTGAGCTGCGCCTGCAGGCCGGCAAGCCTCCGGTCGGAGGACGGCTTGCGTGGCAAGCGGTGACCCCGCAGGGACTGGATGCAGTGAAATGGCGTGCGGCACTGGTGCGGCTGGGGCAGAGCCTGCGTGCCCTGTTGATTCCACTCTCAAGCCTGGAGGGGGCAGGGGCAGAGCTGCAGCGTCTGTATGAGCGCGGCGCAGAGTTGCTCGCGCGACTGGCACGCTTTGCTGCTCCTGCAGATGATGAATGCGTGCGCTGGCTGGAGGTCGGGGCGCAGTATCTGCGCATGCTGGAGTCTCCGCTGTCGATTGCCCGCATCATGCAGCAGCGGCTGCTTCAGCGCTCGCTGGAGGATGCCGGCACGGACCAGGGCGAGGAGCCCGATTCTTCAAGGAAGAAGGCCTGGATTTTCACCTCGGCCACGTTGGGCAATGACGCCCAGCTGAGCTGGTTTGTCGAGTCCTGCGGCCTGCGCGGAGCACAGGTGCTGCAGGTGGAAAGCCCGTTCGACTACCATCGGCAAGCCGGTGTCTATGTGCCCCAGCCCTTTGCTGCGGCCGGCAGCGCACAGCACAGCCAGCAGGTCGCCCAGTTGGTGCTGGATGCGGCGCAGCGCATAGGCGGCCGCACCCTGGTGCTGACTACCACCCTCAAGGCCCTGCACGCGATCAGCGCATCGCTGCGCACCAGCCTGGGCCTGTTTGATGATCTCGATGTGCTGGTGCAGGGCGAGGCGCCCAAGCTGGCCTTGATTCAGCGCTTTATGGCCGCCGGAGCAGTCGCCGGACGAGGAGCTGTTCTGGTGGCTTCCGCCACTTTCTGGGAGGGGGTGGACCTGCCCGGCGACATGCTGCAGCTGGTGGTGATCGACAAGCTTCCGTTTCCGCCACCTGACGACCCGCTGGTCGAAGCCCGTTCGCGACTGCTGGAGAGCGTGGGGCGAGGAGCGTTTCATGATTACATGCTGCCCGAGGCGGCACTGGCCCTCAAGCAAGGGGCCGGGCGTCTGATCCGCAGTGAAGCCGATCGTGGCGTGCTGGTCATCTGCGACAGCCGCTTGATGACTATGGGCTATGGAGCGGAGTTGATGTCGGCGCTGCCTCCCATGCGAGTGCTGGGCAGTCAGCCGGAGTTCGAGGCGGCGCTGGAGCAGTTGTCAGCGCAACATGCCAGGCGCGACGGCGAGCAGACGCCGGCGCAGGATTCAGAGGCGTAGAAATGAAAAAGGATGCGCTTGACGCATCCTTTTGTCCCTTGGGCGGCAAACGCTGCTTACCAGAGCTTCCACCAGGATTCTTTTTTCTTCTCTACGCTTTGCTCGGTGTTGGCGCCATAGCTGCTCTCCAGCACGCGCTGGGCGTCGTCACGCAGCTGAGTCATGCCCAGGGCGTCATAGGATTTGACGAGGATCACCATGGCTTCGCGCACCGCGGGCACGTTCTGGTAGTCCTTGATGGCAGCCTGCGCACGGGCAATGGCCGCCACATAGGCGCCTCGGCTGTAGTAGTACTTGGCGACATGGACTTCGTACTGGGCCAGCGAGTTCACGATGTACTGCATGCGCTGGCGGGCATCATCGGAGTACTTGGAATCTGGAAAGCGGGTCACCAGTTCGCGGAAGGACTCGAAGGAGTCCTTGGCGGCTTTCTGGTCGCGCTCGGACAGATCCTGGCGGGTCAGCCAGCCGAACATGCCCAGGTTGTCATTGAAGTTGACCAGGCCCTTGAGGTAGAGGGCATAGTCCATGGCAGGGCTGGCAGGATGCAGCTTGGTGAAGCGGTCCAGCGTGGCCAGAGCCTGCACTTTTTCGCCGGCCTTGTACTGGGCATAGGCTTTTTCCAGCTGAGCCTGCTGGGCCAGTGGCGTGCCGGCGGCACGGCCTTCGAGCTTTTCAAACAGCGGCACGGCCTTGTCATAGGCACCGGAGGAAGATTCATCGCGCGCTTCGGTATAGATGCGCTCGGGTGTCCACTTGGCCGTCGGGTCGTCCTTGGTGCTGGAGCATCCCGCCAGCGTGGCGGCGATTAACACGGCAGGGACTAGAGTCAGTGAAATACGCGGCATGGTGGACAGTTTTCTGACAATCATTAGCGGTAATAGGAGGCAGGCCCGTCGCATCTGGCGGCAAGGCGCAAAACCTACACCATACACCACCAGGACCGGACCTTCCTGAAAAAGGATCGACGCATTGTAATGGGCCGCCGGATCGCGCTCGCGAGTTGCTGGCGTCTTTACGCTACGGCCGCAGCGAATCTAGAGGCATTGAGTCCGCAGGGACGAAGCGCTCTTCCTACAATAGCGGCCATGTTTGTCCATCTGCGCCTGCACACCGAATTCTCCGTCGTCGACGGAACCACCCGCGTCAATGCCATGATCAAGGCCGCTGCCGAAGACGGGCAGGTGGCGATGGCCATTACCGACTTCAACAATCTGTTTGGCGGCATCAAGTTCTATCGCGAAGGCCGTGGCAAGGGCGTCAAGCCTCTGCTGGGCGCCGAGATCATGCTCGAAGGGCTGGGCGATGCGCCGCCTTCGCGGATCATCGTTCTTGTGCAGAGCAAGCAGGGCTACCACAATATTGCCGAGCTGCTGGCACGTGGCTGGACGCGCAATGTAGTGCGTGATCAGGCGCAGCACAAGTGGGAATGGCTGCAGGAACTGGGCGAGGGACTGATCGTGCTGTCCGGTGCGCAAGCCGGCCCCGTGGGCATTGCTCTCACCCGTGGTGATGAAAAAGGGGCGGCCGAGATTGCCCAGCGCCTGGCCACCATGTTCCCGCACCGCTTCTATATCGAGCTGCAGCGCGCGGGCCGTGCCGATGACGAGTCGCATGTGCTGGCGGCCGTGAAGCTGGCCAGCCGCTTGAATCTGCCGGTGGTGGCGACGCACCCGATCCAGTATGCCAAGCCCGACGATTACGAGGCCCACGAGGCCCGCGTCTGCATTGCCGAAGGCGAGATCCTGGGCAATGCCAAGCGGGTGCGCAAGTTCACCCGCGACCAGTATTTCAAGACCGCTGCCGAAATGGAGCAGCTGTTTGCCGACATTCCGAGCGCGATCGAGAACACCATCGAAATTGCCCGCCGCTGCAGCCTGACGCTGGAGCTGGGCAACCCGCAGTTGCCCAATTTCCCCGTGCCGTCCGGCATGAGCATGGACGAGTTCTTCCGCCACGAGTCCTATCAGGGGCTGGAGGAGCGCCTGGTCCACCTCTATCCCGATGCGGCCAAGCGCGACGCCCAGCGTTCGCGCTATGTGGAGCGGCTGGAGTTCGAGCTGGGCACCATCATGAAGATGGGCTTTCCGGGCTACTTCCTCATCGTGTCGGACTTTATCAAGTGGGCCAAGGCCAATGGCTGCCCAGTGGGGCCGGGCCGTGGCTCGGGTGCCGGCTCGCTGGTGGCCTATGTGCTCAAGGTGACCGATCTCGACCCGCTGGAATACAACCTGCTGTTCGAGCGTTTCCTGAACCCCGAGCGCGTGTCCATGCCCGACTTTGACGTGGACTTCTGCCAGCAGAACCGCGACCGCGTGATCGACTATGTCAAGGATCGCTACGGCCGCGATGCCGTGAGCCAGATCGCCACCTTCGGCACCATGGCCGCACGTGCGGCCATCCGCGACGTGGGCCGCGTGCTGGACATGAGCTACACCTTCTGCGACGGCATCTCCAAGCTGATCCCGAACAAGCCCGGCCTGCATGTCACGCTCAAGTACCCGCCCAATCCGCCCAAGGAAGGCGACAAATACACCTATGCCATCAAGGAGGAGCCGATTCTGGCCGAGCGCATCGAGCGCGAGGAAGACGTCAAGACCCTGATCGAGATGGCGCAGAGCCTGGAGGGCATGACGCGAAACATCGGCATGCACGCCGGCGGCGTGGTGATTGCGCCGGGCAGGCTGGCCGATTTCTGTCCGCTGTACCAGCAACCCGGCAGTACCTCGGCCGTGGCCATGTACGACAAGGATGACGTGGAAGCCGTGGGCCTGGTGAAGTTCGACTTCTTGGGCCTGGCCACGCTGACGATCCTGGAGATTGCGCGCGAATTCATCATGAAGCGCCACAAGGGTCAGGAGAACTTCCAGTTCGAGAACATTCCGCTGGACGACTACCCGACCTACAAGCTGTTCTCGGATGGCAAGACCGAAGCCGTCTTCCAGTTTGAATCGCGCGGCATGCAGCAGATGCTCAAGGAGGCCAAGCCCTCGCGTCTGGAAGACCTGATTGCGCTGAACGCTCTCTACCGCCCCGGTCCCATGGACCTGATCCCCACCTTCATTGCCCGCAAGCACGGGCAGGAAGTCGTGGAGTACCCGCATCCGCTGGTCGAGTCGGTGCTGGCCGAAACCTACGGCATCATGGTCTACCAGGAGCAGGTGATGCAGACCGCCCAGG
>Ga0209370_1003027_pt1 | contig 11179 bp, 10 predicted proteins | sample AgamicAtPrz_FD_187164 | JGI IMG/M metagenome (GOLD analysis project Ga0209370, IMG submission 187164) | Agave microbial communities from Guanajuato, Mexico - At.P.rz (SPAdes) (version 2) | ecosystem: Host-associated > Plants > Phyllosphere > Phylloplane/Leaf | place: Guanajuato, Mexico... | reverse complement strand
CCGCCGGGATCGGCCCGCCGTGCTTGGCCGCGACCGTCAGCTCACGAATCAGCTTGGTGAAGATCTTGCCGCGCTTGGCGTCCTGACGCCCCTTGCGGTGCTTGATGTTGGCCCATTTGGAATGACCAGCCATAACTCACTCCATCTCTTTCATTAGATTGCGATTGCCGTAAGCCGAGATGAGAACCGTCGCGAGCGCAGGTCAGGCAAGACGGAAAGCGGTGAGAAAGCGCAGTTTGCTGTAGCAAATGAGCATTTCGAACCGCTTTCCAACGCAGCATGGCCAAGCGCAGCAGGGTATCACTCGGCTTTGGGTTGCTCGCGCAGGCGAATATGCAATTCACGCAGCGACTTGCCATCCACCACACCCGGCGCCTGGGTCATGACGCAGGCCGCGCTCTGGGTTTTCGGGAAGGCGATCACTTCGCGAATCGAGCTGGCACCGGTCATCAGCATCACCAGACGGTCGAGGCCAAAGGCCAGACCACCATGGGGCGGCGCACCGTACTTGAGGGCGTCAAGCAGGAAGCCGAACTTCTCCTGCTGCTCGTCTTCACTGATGCCCAACACGCGGAACACGGTCTGCTGCATGGCCTTATCGTGGATACGGATCGAACCGCCACCCAGCTCGGTGCCGTTGAGCACCAGGTCGTAGGCGCGTGACAGAGCCGCGGCCGGGTTGGCCTCCAACTCTTGCGGCGAACACTTGGGCGATGTGAACGGATGGTGCATGGCGGTCAGGCTGCCGTCGTCGTTCTCTTCGAACATCGGGAAGTCGACGACCCACAGCGGCGCCCATTCGGCAGTCAGCAGATTCAGGTCGTGGCCGAGCTTGATGCGCAGTGCGCCCAGGGCATCACAGACCACCTTGGCGCGGTCGGCACCGAAGAACACGATGTCGCCGTCAACGGCACCAACGCGATCGAGAATGGTGTTGAGGTTCGGCTCGGCAATGTTCTTGACGATCGGCGACTGCAGGCCTTCCACGCCCTTGGCGCGTTCGTTGACCTTGATGTAGGCCAGACCCTTGGCGCCGTAGTTGCCGACGAACTTGGTGTAGTCGTCGATCTGCTTGCGCGGCATGCTCGCCCCGCCCGGTACGCGCAGCGCGGCAACGCGACCTTTCGGGTCGTTGGCCGGGCCGGAGAAGACCTTGAAGTCGACGTCCTTGAGTTGGTCGGCAACGTCGACCAGTTCCATCGGGATACGCAGATCCGGCTTGTCGGAGCCGAAACGACGCATGGCCTCGGCCAGCGTCATGTGCGGCAGTTCGCCGAACTCGACACCCAGCACTTCCTTGAACAGGTTGCGGATCATGGTCTCGGTGAGGTGCATGATCTCGGCTTCGCCCAGGAAGCTGGTTTCGATGTCGATCTGGGTGAATTCCGGCTGGCGGTCCGCGCGCAGGTCCTCGTCACGGAAGCACTTGGCGATCTGGTAGTAACGGTCGAAGCCGGCGACCATCAGCAGCTGCTTGAACAGCTGCGGCGACTGCGGCAGGGCGAAGAAGCTACCCGCGTGGGTACGGCTCGGCACCAGATAGTCGCGGGCGCCTTCCGGCGTGGCGCGGGTGAGGATCGGCGTTTCCACGTCCAGAAAGCCGTTATCGTCCAGGTAACGACGGATGCTCGAGGTGATGCGCGAGCGCAGCTTGAGCTTCTCGGCCATTTCCGGGCGACGCAGGTCGATGAAGCGGTAGCGCAGACGAGTTTCTTCACCCACATCGGTGTATTCGTTGAGCGGGAATGGCGGGGTTTCCGCTTCGTTGAGCACGTCCAGCTCGTAGCCCAGCACCTCGATAGCGCCGGAAGCCATGTTGGCGTTGCGTGCACCTTCGGGACGCAGACGCACCTTGCCGGTGATTTTGACCACATACTCGCTGCGCACGCGGTCGGCCTTGGCGAAGGTGTCGGCACGATCCGGATCGAACACCACCTGAGCCAGGCCTTCGCGATCGCGGATATCTAGGAAGATCACACCACCGTGGTCACGACGACGGTGAACCCATCCACACAGGGTGATTTCCTGGCCATCCAGGCTTTCGTTCAACTGGCCGCAATAGTGGCTGCGCATCATGATCGGGTTCGCTTCTCTGATCGGTTCTGGATTCGTCGACATCGCCTGCCAAAAAGGGCAAGGCGCCTGAGCCGCACGCGTGAAAAGGGCGGAATTATATAGGCTTTATTGACAAGGCGCAGCACGTGATGCGCGCCATCGCCCTGGCAGATGAGCTGAACCGGTTAGCCGCGATTGATTCAAAGCATGACCGTCATTGAGACGAAGCCGGCGCACATGACGAACGGTCATGATAGGATTTTTGCCATTGACCTTTTAACCATTGGCCCAATTAGGAGAGCCCCCATGGAAATCAATATCGGTATCGCCGAACAGGATCGCGAAGCCATCGCTGAAGGCCTGTCGCGCCTGCTCGCGGACACCTACACCCTGTACCTGAAAACCCACAACTTCCACTGGAACGTCACCGGCCCGATGTTCAACACCCTGCACCTGATGTTCGAGGCGCAGTACACCGAGCTGGCACTGGCGGTCGACGCCATCGCCGAGCGCATCCGCGCTCTGGGCTTCCCGGCGCCGGGTACCTACGCCGCCTACGCCCGCCTCTCCTCGATCAAGGAAGAAGAAGGCGTGCCGAGCGCTGACGAAATGATCAAGTTGCTCGTACAAGGCCAGGAAGCGGTCGTGCGCACTGCGCGCGGTATCTTCCCGCTGCTGGACAAGGTCAGCGACGAGCCGACCGCTGACCTCTTGACCCAGCGCATGCAGGTTCACGAGAAAACCGCGTGGATGCTGCGCAGCCTGCTAGCTGCCTGATCACCACACCAACAGGGCTGCCATGGCAGCCCTGTTTCGTTTCATCACGCCACAGCGGCCTGCCCAGCGCCGCCCATTTGAGTAGCCCCTCTCTTTGCTGTTAAATACGCCCCGTGCCGCCATCCCACCTCCTGGGCCGGCGCATAGGCTGGCCCTCCCGAACCATCATCGCCCTTACGTCTCGGCAAATCGCGTGGAGCCAGCTCTTCCTGGTGATCCTTTATCAAGTGAGTGCGTTGAATATGTTGAAAATCGTCCACCTGCTGGTGGGGCTGTCCGCCCTGCTTTTATCCATCGCCCCCGGTCTTAACGACGGCATCCAGCCCTTCCTGCAACATCCCGATGCGCTGTGCCTGGCACTGTTTGGCTTTCTCAACCTGGTTCTGGCTACGCAGTTTCCGCTGTGGCACAGCAATGCCCGTCAACATCTGCAAAACCTGGCGTGCGCCCTGCTGATCCTCGGCACCCTGCTGCAAGCGCTGATCCTGCTTGCCCCGCTGCCGCTGATCGCCGAACAACCTGCCCTGCTGTTCAGCCTGCTGATCATCGCCCTGGCCGTTGCCCTGCACCTGGGCACCAACCTGCGCTTCGACAGGAAGAAGGCTGCGCCGCAGCAAGATCTGGGCGACCGCGAGACCGGCACCGTGAAGTGGTTCAACACCTCGAAGGGGTTCGGTTTCATCTCCCGCGACGCCGGTGAAGATATCTTCGTGCACTTTCGCGCGATCCGCGGCGAAGGTCACCGCGTTCTGGTGGAAGGCCAGCGCGTGGAGTTTTCCGTGATGCAGCGTGACAAGGGCCTGCAGGCAGAAGACGTGATCGCCGCCCTGCCAACCCGACGCTGAATTCAGCACCAACAAAAAGCCCCGCGATGCGGGGCTTTTTCATTTCTGGCATCTGCCTTCAGTAATGGGGCGGCGGCGCCTCATCTTGCAATGCACTGAACGGGCTGACTTCCTCCTGACGCTTGGCCAGCGCCTGGATTTGCACCTGCAAGCGCTCGATCAGTTTTTGCTGCTCCACCAGCGCGTCATTGAGAGCCTGGATGGTGTCATCCTGAAAAGCCTGACGACTTTCCAGCTCGACGATGCGTTCTTCAAGCGCCGTCATTCAAACCTCCCCGGCACGATACTGACGCGGCATGACGGAGCGCAGCTTGTCACGCAGAACAGCTACCTGTGCCTCATCATAGGACTTGGCAGGATGCCGCCCCCACACAGGAGCCGGCCAGGCATCATCGGTGCGGTAACGCACGATCACATGCATATGCAGCTGGCTGACCACATTGCCCAGGGTGGCGATATTGATCTTGTCGGCCTTGAACGCATCCTTGAGCACCTCACCCAGCAGCGCGGTTTCCGCCCAAAGCGCTTGCTGATCTTCGGCGCTCAGCTGAAACACCTCACTGACATCCTCACGGCGCGGCACCAGAATGAACCATGGGTAACGGGTATCGTTACTGAGCAGCACGCGACTCAGCGGCAGATCACCCAGCACGAAGGTGTCCTGCTGCAGACGCGAATCCAGTACGAACATTTGCTCACCTCATCTCGACAAGCCGCCCACCAACAGGGCGCCAATAAAGGCGGCAGCATACCCGGCAAGGTATTGAAAATTAACCCCGAACGAGCGCACCAAAATCGCGCACCACCGTAGTGATGTGCGCACCATATTGTTTCCCAAAGTAAACATTCAGCCTGAGATGAAATCGCCAAGTAAAACTCATTATCAACAAAACACGCACATAATTAGCAAGCTATTTAAAAGCACACTAACCAGCTCACCAAAAATCTAATGATTAAGTCGACAATCTGTACTTCTCACACGTAAAAAGCAGCTCAACGCCATTATTTATAGACTCTTCGAGATTTTGAGCACGTCTTTTGCTTATAAGCCCGCAACGCTCCCTGATGGGGCCCCGCGGTAACGCTTGAAGGCCCTGTAATAGAGCTGTAAACCGTTGGATGGTACGTAGAGGGCAGGGCTTGCCTGATTGCGACCTGCGGCTTGCGCTTAGCGACAGACGCACAGGTTGCAACGAAATGGATAGATCGAAACTATCGCCAATACAAAGTGCCGTGCTATAAGTTCCATCCGACACAAAAAGAAATAGAGCTGCTCGCCATAACAACCTTATTGAGCAGCGGAAGTACTCTTCTAAACCAAAGGAGCAAATCACGATGCGAGTGATGAAGTGGAGCGTAATCGCCCTGGCTGTGGCCGCGGGTACCTCTCAGATGGCAGTGGCTTCGGAGCAGTCCGAGTCGAAGGGTTTCGTTGAAGACAGCACCCTGTCGCTCCTGGCGCGCAGCATGTACTACAACCGCGATGCCCGTAATGGTGCTTCTCGCGGCGCCAAAGAAAACGGCTACTCTGAGGAGTGGGGTGCCAGCGCCCGTGCACTGTTCGAATCCGGCTTTACCCAAGGCACCGTTGGTTTCGGCATCAACGCTTATGCCGGCGCACTTTGGCAGCTGGACACTGGTGGCGGCCGCCGCGGCCTCGGCATGTTCCCGGAAAACGAAGGCAAGGATCTCAGTATCGCCAACGCTGCAGTCAAAGCGCGTATTTCCAGCACCACACTGACCTATGGCTCGCAAATGCCAGCCCTGCCGGTCCTCGCTTACGATGACGGCCGTCTGCTGCCAGAAACCTTCGAAGGCACCATGATCACCAGCAAAGAGATCGAAGGTCTCGAGCTGAACGTAGGCCGTTTCACTGCACAAAACGCAATGAACCAGTCAGGTCGTGATAGCTTCCGTGACGACGACGGAGTCGGCATTTTGAAATCCATCAATGTGGCAGGCGGTTCTTACGCCTTTACCAAGGATTTCAGTGCGGCTCTTTACTACAGCGACCTTGAAGACCGCTACAAGCGCAAATACGCAAACCTGAACTACAACCTGCCGCTCACCGAAGAACAAGCGCTGGGCTTCGACTTCAATATCTACAAGAGCGATTACGATAATAAATTCAACGGTGGCGGCGATAACACCATTTGGAGCCTGCAGGCCAAGTACAGCGTTGGCGCACACGCTTTCATCCTGGCTCATCAGCGCAACACTGGTGACCGTGGCTTCGATTACGGCGTAGGTGATGGCGGTGGATCGATCTTCGTTGCCAACAGCTTCCTGTCCGACTTCAACCAAGAAGATGAGCGCAGCTGGCAGGCGAGCTACGAGCTGGATTTCGCTGCCTACGGCATCCCAGGTCTGAGCTTCAAAACAGCCTACATCTGGGCTGACAACATCAAGACGGATGAGAGCAATAACGGTAAAGAACACGAATTCTTTAACCAAGTTAAATACACCGTTCAAAACGGTCCGGCCAAAGACCTTTCCTTCCGCCTCCGCGGCTCGGTTCTGCGCGCCAACTCGGATGTCAACGACCAGAACGTTGCTGACACCAACGAAGTTCGCTTCTACGTGAACTACCCGCTCAGCGTTCTGTAATCTCACAAAAAGCCTGATCGCAGTTCAGAAACCCGGCTTCGGCCGGGTTTTTTATTGCCGCTCAAAACCCGAAGCTGCTCAGGCCAGCCACTGATAAACGAACAACACTCTAGAAACGCCAAATCCATACACAACATCCTCTCATCCTGTACGCCACCACCCTCGCGCCGTACAATGCCGAGCCATAAAAATCCCTTCGCAATCGACAGAACGGCCCATCATGCGTACCAGTCAGTTCCTGCTTTCGACCCTCAAAGAAACGCCCTCCGATGCTGTCGTGATCAGCCACCAGCTGCTGCTGCGTGCCGGCATGATCCGCAAGCTCGCCTCCGGCCTGTACACCTGGCTGCCGATGGGCCTGCGAACCCTGCGCAAGGTCGAACGAATCGTGCGTGAAGAGATGGACGCCGCTGGCGCGCTGGAAGTCCTGATGCCCGCCGTGCAGCCTGCCGAGCTGTGGCAGGAGTCGGGCCGCTGGGTGCAGTACGGCCCCGAGCTGCTGCGCATCAAGGATCGCCATGATCGTGAGTTCTGTGTAGGCCCGACCCACGAGGAAGTGATCACCGATCTGGCCCGTAACGAGCTGAACAGCTACAAGCAGCTGCCGCTCAATCTGTATCAGATCCAGACCAAGTTCCGCGACGAGATCCGCCCGCGTTTCGGTCTGATGCGTGGCCGCGAGTTCATCATGAAGGACGCCTATTCCTTCCATGCCGACCAGGCGTCCCTGCAGCAGACCTACGATCGCATGCACCAGGCCTACTGCAATATCTTCACCCGCCTGGGCCTGAACTTCCGCCCGGTAGTGGCGGACAACGGCTCCATCGGCGGCGCTGGCTCTCATGAATTCCATGTACTGGCCGAGTCCGGTGAAGACGATATCGTGTTCAGCAATGCTTCCGATTACGCCGCCAATATCGAGAAGGCCGAAGCCGTTCCCCGCGAGACCAGCCGCCCGGCGCCAAGCGAAGAACTGCGCCTGGTGGATACGCCGAACGCGAAAACCATCCAGCAACTGGTGGAGGGCTACAACCTGCCCATCGAGCGCACCATCAAGACGCTGATCGTGCATGCCGAGGAAGAAGGCAAGCTGATCGCGCTGATCGTTCGCGGCGACCACGAGCTCAACGAGATCAAGGCCGCCAACCAGCCTGGCGTCGCCAGTCCGCTGGTAATGGCCTCGGATGCCGAGCTGCGCGACGCCATCGGCGCCGGAGCAGGCTCCCTGGGCCCATTGAATCTGCCGCTGCCGATCATCATCGACCGTTCGGTGGAGCTGATGAGCGACTTCGCCATTGGCGCCAACATCGACGACAAGCACTACTTCGGCGTGAACTGGGAGCGCGACCTGCCGGTGCCGACCGTCGCCGACCTGCGCAACGTGGTGGCTGGCGACCCGAGCCCGGACGGCAAAGGCACGCTGGAGATCAAGCGCGGCATCGAAGTCGGGCACATCTTCCAGCTGGGCACCAAGTACAGCGAGGCGATGAACTGCCAGGTGCTGGGCGAAAACGGCAAGCCGGTGGTGCTGAGCATGGGCTGCTACGGCATCGGCGTGTCGCGCGTGGTCGCTGCTGCCATCGAGCAGAACAACGACGAGCGCGGCATCATCTGGAACGATGCTCTGGCGCCCTTCCAGATCGCTCTGGTGCCACTGCGTTACGAAACCGACGCGGTACGTGAGGCGACCGACAAGCTGTATGGAGAACTGACCGCCGCCGGCTTCGAAGTTTTGCTCGATGACCGTGACAAAAAGACCAGTCCGGGCATCAAATTCGCAGACATGGAGTTGATCGGCATTCCGCATCGTATCGTGGTCAGCGACCGCGGCCTGGCCGAAGGCAACCTGGAGTACAAGAGCCGTTTGGAAACCGAGGCTCAGCCAGTCGCCGTCGACGAGATCCTGTCGTTCATCCAGAACCGTATCCGCCGCTGACCCGCCAAAGAGCCGTCATGTTCAAGCGAAGCACCCTACGCCTTCTCGGCGCCACCACCTGTGGCGCCTTCTTTCTCGCTGGCTGCGCCAACCACCTGCCGCAACGCAGCGAGCATGAAGAACGTGTCGAACGCAAACTGCTGAGCCACAGCCTGCAGATCGACGTAGGGCAGCCCGAAGTGCTGGAGCTGCCCCAGCGCAGGGTGCGCGTGCAGGAGCAGAAGGTTTTCGAGGTGACGCCGTTCGAGGTCACCCGCCACTACGACCGTTACACGCCGTACCAGCCGTGGCGCGAGATCTATGAAATCCCGTTGGGCGCGGTGGCCATCGTCGGCGGCGTCGGGGCCAACGTGCTCAACGTGGTCGCGCTCGGGCGCATTCCGGACACCGCCACCAAGGATTGGATCAGCTATGGCGTGGCGGGCATCAACCCGTTCATGAACGTCGAGTCCAACGGTCGCTCCCAGCAGAACCTGGCCGGCATCGACGAAAAGCGTCAGGAAACCCGCACGGACTACTCCAGCCTGCCCTGGGCCGAACGCCCCGTGACCATCAAGGCCGGCGCGCAAACCCACGAGCTGCTCACCGACCGCAATGGCGTACTGCGCCTCAACCTGCTCGATGGCCCGTTCGCCGATCAGGACATCGCCCGTGTCGGCACCCTCGTGCTGAGCGTGATCGACGAGCAGGACGCCACCAGCGCCGAGGCGACTCTACAGGTCAGCCGCACTTTGCGCGGCAAGCTGCGCGAAGCCCATGACCTGATCTACGACGACCTCGAAGGCGGCGACGTCGAGCAGTGGGTACATCGTGTCAAGCGCTTGTCCGATCTGGGTCTTGAGGAAGAGGCCAGCGAGCTGGAACAGAGCCTGATCGAGCTGACCCGCAACGATCCGGAACTGCAGGCCGAGTTTCTCAATTCACTTACCCAGAAGGCCGGCCGACTGGCTGCCGACCCGGGCGAAGACTAGTTCGTTAACGGCGAATCTCGAAGCCTTGCGCATCCTGTACCGGATGCTCGCTCAGCGTTAGCGATACCACGCGAGCGCCTGAGGGCCCGCGTTCGAGCCACTGGACCAGTGACTTCACCGCGCCCTCCTCGCCCTCGAACAAGACCTCCACCCGACCATCGGCCAGATTGCGCACCCAGCCTGATAGCTGCAAGCGCCGGGCTTCGCTAGCCGTGCTCTGGCGAAAACCGACACCCTGCACGCGCCCTTCGACATAAGCGTGCCGGCAGATGATGCTCATGGTCTCAGCCCTCCTGACGCAGCGCCGCCAGCCGCGCCTTGAGGCCTTCGGCGTTCTGCTCACCAAGCAGGCGCTCACGGACTTTGCCCTGATCGTCGACGATATAGGTAACCGGCAGGGCGTCACTGGGCGGTAAACCGAAACGCTCGGCAGGATCCTTTGCCAACACGGTGAACTTGATACCCAGCGCCTCGGCCGCCTTGCTGAGATCTTCACCCTGCAAGCCGTCGAAATTCACGCCGAACAGGCTGATGGACTGCTTCTCCAGTTCCGGCGCCAGGCCGTTCAGTTCGGGTATCTCCGAACGACAAGGCCCACACCACTCGGCCCAATAATTGATAACCAGCCACTGGCCTTCGAGGCGCTCAACCGCTACCTTCTGCCCATGCTGGTCGACACCCACGTCCGCCTTGCAACCTGCCAGCACCGCAGCGGCGATGAGCACCATCATCAGCCCGATGACTCGCGGGAATCGCTCTACCATGGAAACGGTCCTCTATCGATAAGGTTGCTATGACACTGGATGCCCTGCAGCTCGCTGTACCCGACGCGCTTCAGACCGATTTGATCGACCAGGCCACCCTCGGCGCCAGCCTGAGCGCCGCTCGCCAGTTGCCGCCGGACGCCGGCCTGCAAGAGGTGATCGCCCTGCTCGCGCGCCTGAATCGCAGCGCGATGACCTTACTCGAAAGACAGAGGGCGCTGCAAAACTTCAGTGACGAGTATCGCCACTACGGCGCCCAGGGCAGCCGCTCCACCAGCGCAGAACACCATTTGCAGCTGTGCAGCGAATTGGCCACCGGCTATAAGCGCCTGCTGCTGCAGATACTGCAAGGCCACAAGCCGTCCCAGCCGCACCTGGCCTGGTGCCTGTACATGGCCCAGCACTTCATCGCCCAGACCCTTCTGCGCCATTTCCAGCAGTACCGTGAGGCGGACGCCAGTCTCTGGCAGGACAGCCACCTGCTCTACTGGCTGGGCGAGCAACACGGCTGTCTCGACGAGCCGGTAGCCGCGGCGTTTACGCCCACACCGGCCGACACCTTGCGCGGGCTTTACCAGCAGATATTGCTGCTGGCCCTGAGCAACCCGCCGCACCTGCAGCCAGACGAATGCCAGCGACTGTTCGCTGCCCTGGCCCCGCTGGCGGCGCTTGCTCGCCTGCTGCCCTGGGATGCGGAAGACAAGTCCGAAGGCCCGCTGATCGATCTGCAGCGCCCACAGCCGTGCCTGACCTATCAGCAACGCCCACAGGCTGGCGATGAAAGCCTGCGGCGCCTGGAGCTGGGCGCCCTGCTGGTGGCACTTGGCGAGCCTGCGCCACTGCGCAGCGCAGACGAACGCGAGCTGCTCGAACGAGTACATCATCACTGGCTGGGTACCGATCAGCGCCGCCACTCCCGCACGCCGCAGCAAAGCGAGTGCCGGCTGGCCATCGGCATTCCAGCCATCCACGCCCAACTTCTGCAGCAGCGGCCGCAGTGCGCACCTGGGCAGATTCTCGATATCGGCCCAGGCGGCGCACGCCTGCTCTGCCCGGCACACGTCGCCCACAGCCTGCCGGTCGGTCAGTTGGTGCTGCTGATTGCCGACAGCGACGTGCTGGCCCTGGTGTGCTGGCGCCACCTCAATGACGATGGTTTTCACCTGGGCCTTCGTTACCTCAAGGGGCTCGCACAACCAACGTGGCTCAGGCGCGCGCCCAGCA
>Ga0209370_1003018_pt1 | contig 11200 bp, 10 predicted proteins | sample AgamicAtPrz_FD_187164 | JGI IMG/M metagenome (GOLD analysis project Ga0209370, IMG submission 187164) | Agave microbial communities from Guanajuato, Mexico - At.P.rz (SPAdes) (version 2) | ecosystem: Host-associated > Plants > Phyllosphere > Phylloplane/Leaf | place: Guanajuato, Mexico... | reverse complement strand
ACGCAATCGGCCGGCCATTGGAGGCAGTACGAGGCCAACGGGGTGGTATTGGTAAAACGTCCTGACGCCGCGCCGCGATATTCGGCACTGATGGTCGCCTCGAGGGCCGCTACCTGCTGGATGCACAACAACAGCGCTGCCGCCACCCATCCACGCCATAATGCAGGGCTCATCCCTCCATCACCATGGGTTTGCGCACCGAGCCTTCATGCAGTTCGAACTGGTGTACCTTCGCTGCCTGCCCATCGAACTGCCGGGTACGCCCAGGCAGCAAGTGATGCTTGGTTGCCGGCTCACACAGCTGGTCCTGCGCCTGGCACTGACGGAAATGGTCGAGCACCACTGTTGCATTGCCTTCGTTGCTGACCGTCAGCGCCCCGCCCTCGCGGCGGATGGGGGTCCGGTAGCGGGTCTGGTCCGGACGAACGAACACAAGCGTGCCATAGCCGGCCAACAGATTGACACCGGCCTTGAGGCTATCACGGTACTCTCGCGCTTCCGAGCCGCTCACAGCAAAGCCATCGCCCTGTTCGGGCAGCACCGGGATGAAACGCAAGCGATAGTAGCGTTCCTTGTCCCGGACACCGCGGTAAAGCAGACGTACTGCCTGCATGCCCCGCGCCGGGACGATCAGTCGCGCCGGGCTCACCACCAGGCCGCGCTGTTCGAGCGCCAGGCCCTCGAGCGCCACTTCGCGAGGCCCGCCGCTACCGTCGTACACCAGCTCCACCACACTGACCTTGACGAATGCCGTGGAGTCGCCGCCATTGCGCACGCGCTTGAGCAAAGTGCTCTTGCCTTCCTCCAGATAGTCGTACAACCCGCCGACGTTGAGCTCCGGAGCCGACTGCGCGAGAGCGGGCAGCACCATCAGCGTCAGACAACAGCAATTGAACAGCTTCATTGTTATTAAGTCCCCACGGCAGTAAGCCATTGACAGCCAATCAACATCGCCGCGCCCATTGTTTACCCTCGGGCACGAACAAAAAGCAGGAAAGCTCCCAAATAAAAGAAGAATTTTCCCAATGACAGTTTTTCCTGAATCGATACTACTCACCCCCTGCCCCCCACCGAGGTGTCATCAACCTGTGCCATGCCCCCCGGGGCGCACGCAACATCGCCAGCCAGCAGCACATCGCCCTCGCGCTCCAGACGCTGGAGATCCAGTGCCAGCAGACACACGGCCGTGCCGCCCTTGCGCACTTCCAGCATCGGTGCAGACTCACTCATTTCCACAGCGAAATACCCCTCGCTCTCGCTGACACTGCGGCTGGCATGGTTGACCACCTGGACGCCTTGCATCGGCTCCCCATGACGATCAAGCAGGCGACCGAGTACGGTGACGGTGCGCATCACCCGCAGCTTGCGGTAGCCGACGCCGCCGCGGTTGAGGTGGTAATCGAAGCTGGTGGGCTGGATCACCGCCGCCGCCTCGTGCTCGCCCTCGAAGTCGAACTGCACGAAACCCGACTTGTAGGCACTCACGGGGATCACGTTGCGACCCGGACGCAAGGTGGCGCTGGGGCCTTGCAGATCATCGGCACGCAACTCGAGCCCTTCGATATCGCTGTCGACGTCGACGATCAGCCCGGCATCGTGGGGCAGGTACTGCCCCGTCATCGCCAGCTTGCCCTCGCCTATGGCGACGATGCTCTGCAGGTTGAGGCCCGTGCTGATCTCGCCGTTGAACGACGAGCTCTGGGCATAGGCGTCCCCGTACAGCAGCGAGCTCTGGAACTGCGCGTTGCCGCCGAAGCCCGCGCCGTAGCGGTCCACGGTGGCGGTGGCGCCAAGGCTCTGCACGGCACCGAAGTCGACGTCGCGCTGGTAGGACAGTGAAGCGTTGTGGTCGCGTCCGCCATCGTGCGAAGTCCGGCTGCCGATACTGGCGGCGATGCGCTCGCCCGGTTCGCCCAGGCTCATGCTCAAGGCCAGGTTGACGCCCCGGGCGCGCGCATCGCCACTGCTGCGGGTGCCGGGCCGGTCGAACAGGCTCAGCCGCCAGTTGGCATCGGAGCCGAGGAACTTGCCGTAGTACGACCACCCCAGGTCCATGCCGATGCCATCGGCCGGACCGGAGTTCTGGGTCAGGCGCACCGTGGCAGTGCTGCGGTTGTTCAGGCGATGGGTAAGCATCACCGATGTCTGGCTCTGCCGGTCGTAGCGCGCGCCCTGGCCGTGATGGGTGCGCCTGGCGGTGTCGAGCCACGAGCGGCTGTGGCTGAGCACCAGCGAGCCCAGCTCATGGTTGTGGATGGCCTGCAGGTCGTAACCGTTGCCCAGGCCATCGGCGCGATAGGCGTTGCCATAGAACTGCACACGGTCGAGCACGTTCCAGTCCAGCGAAGTGCCGTACTGCAGGGCTTCATCCACCTGCTGCACGGAAACCCCGGCAATGGCCCGTGGATGCAGCAGGTAGTTGGCCATCACCCCGGCGGCAAGGCTGTCATCGTGTTCGTTCCCCCAGTTGCTCAGCAGGCTGGTCTGCTGCCCCAGGTAAAGGTTGTAGCGCCAGCGGCTGTCGGGGTTGCGCCAGTTGCTGGGCTTGTAGACGAACTCGTCGCTGCGCGAGGTCTCCTGGCCATCCTCGAGCAGGCGCACTTCCACCTGGTAGATGCCACCGGGCAGCACGCGGGTGTCCAGGGCCTGCAAGCCGGGCTGGACCGGCTGGCTGTTGATCAGCACGCCATTGCGGTATATCTCCACCACCCCGGGGCGGTTTGGCGTGACGTAGATGGGCGTGGAGCTGGGCTGGCCATTATCGATCAGCAGGCTGTCGCTGCTGCCGAGCATCAGCCCCAGGGTGGTATCCGGGCTGCTGCCCAGCAGCCGTGGCTGGCGAGTGAGCCCTTGCGCGCCGGGGGTGAAATAGCCCAGGCGGTAGAAGTGTTCATCGTGCAGACGCTCGGTGTAGAGCTGGCTGACGCGATGGCGAGTGCCTTGCTGGCTGTCGCTGCCCCGATCGACCTGGGCATCGGCAAAGGTCGTCCAGTTGCGCACGCTGCCTTGCCCCTGCAGCGAATACAGGCCGCTGGTTTCGCGCCCGTCGCTGACCAGATTGACCTGGTTGCGCAACAGCAACCCGCCGCCTCGCTCGGGCAGGACGTGGAAGCGAGGCGCATCGCCGGCGAGTTCGGCGGTGTGGGTGAGCAGCGACAACTGCGAATTGACCAGGCTGTAGTGGATCGTCCGCAGGCCATCCGGGCAGTCACGCTGGCAATCGCCCAGCGGCCTGCCGTTGGCCAGGCGCTCCTGCCAGCGCCGGCGCAGCGATTCAGGCTCGCGGCTGTCGAAATGGTCGGTGAACTCCAGCAGCTGGACACGCTCGTCACGGCCGAGCACCACCATGGCGTCACCCAGGTAACGCCCGTCTATATCCACCCGGACCGCAAGCGGCACATCGAAGAAGTGTTCCTCGAATTCACGCGGCAGGCCCTGCGCCTGGCTGACCACACCCATGGCACCTCCCCGGGCCAGGGCCTGCGAAGAAAGCCCGGACAGGCCGGCGAACAGCAGCAGCCCGGCGCAACATGTTGTCTTGCAAGAGAAAAAAGCAACCATGACCCTGTCTACAGGCAATACCCGGCCCCGCCCCTGGCGCAAGCCGGAGGTCGAGACGGGCAACAACGGATGAAAGAGGTGAAGCGCGAGGATGAATCAGGGCGCGGCGGTTTCGAATATCATGCTGACCAGGCCTTGGTAGTTGCCCGGCTTGTAGCCACCGGCCGGCACCTGTGGCGCGACTTCGAAGTCGACGATCGCACCGGGTGCCGCCTGGGCTTCGGTAAGGATCTCCGCAGCACTGGTGGTCAGCACGGTGTTGCCGATCGTGACGTCCAGGTTGATGGCGTCCAGGCCGCTGCTGACCACTGCCGGCGACAGCAGGTGGGCCGTGATCGGGCCAATGGTACTCTTGGCCTGCAACTGCTTGCGTACCGGAGTGAGGGCGCCCTGGAACGAGTTCCAGGCCATGTCTTGCGGATCGTTCATCCAGTTGCCCCCGACGGGCTCGACGTAGAAGGCGGCAGTAGGAATGGTGGCGGTGATCAACACCTGTTTCTCGATCGGGTCCTCGGCCATGGCAGGGCCGACGGCCAGAACTGCGAAGGGGAGCGCCAGCAGCAATGCTTTCACGAATGTATCTCCTTGAAACCTGTAGTTAACATCTTCGAATGGTCGCCAATCAGGCAAAGCGCCGTTGACAGGTGAATTATTCGGATTTGCCTGCAGGGGAAACACGGGATCGCTCCGAGCGATTTGTTGAAATTTCCGAGTGATGAACACGACAACGCCCCGACAGCGGGGCGTTGTACTCAAGCCAAGTGTATTGCGTTAGTGCGACACCGCTCCGCTGGCCCCCAGCCCGGTCTGCGAACGGACGAACTGCGGGAAGAACAGCGCGCGCTCGCTCTCGGCGGCCTTGGACTTGTCGGTGACCGAGAAGAACCAGATGCCGGCGAAGGCGATGATCATCGAGAACAGCGCCGGGTACTCGTACGGGTAGATGGCTTTCTCATGACCGAGGATCTGCACCCAGATGGTCGGGCCGAGGATCATCAGGCCCACCGCACTGACCAGGCCCATCCAGCCGCCGATCATGGCGCCGCGAGTGGTCAGTTTCTTCCAGTACATCGAGAGCAGCAGCACCGGGAAGTTGCAGCTGGCGGCAATGGAGAAGGCCAGGCCGACCATGAAGGCGATGTTCTGCTTCTCGAACAGGATCCCCAGACCAATCGCCAGCACGCCCAGGGCGATGGTGGTGATCTTCGACACGCGGATCTCGTCCTTGTCGTTGGCCTTGCCCTTGCGCCAGACGCTGGCGTACAGGTCATGGGACACCGCCGAGGCACCGGCCAGGGTCAGGCCGGCAACCACCGCCAGGATAGTGGCGAAGGCCACCGCCGAGATGAAGCCGAGGAACACGCTGCCACCCACGGCATCGGCCAGGTGCACCGCCGCCATGTTGTTGCCGCCGATCAGGGCGCCAGCGGCGTCCTTGAAGTCGGGGTTGGTGCTGACCAGCAGGATCGCGCCGAAGCCGATGATGAAGGTCAGGATGTAGAAGTAGCCGATGAAACCGGTGGCGTACAGCACGCTTTTGCGCGCTTCCTTGGCGTCACTGACGGTGAAGAAGCGCATCAGGATGTGCGGCAGGCCTGCGGTGCCGAACATCAGCGCCAGGCCCAGCGAGAACGCCGAGATCGGGTCCTTGACCAGGCCGCCCGGGCTCATGATCGCCTCGCCCTTGGCGTGCACCTTGATCGCCTCGGAGAACAGGGTGTTGAAGTCGAAGCCGACGTGCTTCATCACCATCAGCGCCATGAAGCTGGCACCGGACAGCAGCAGCACCGCCTTGATGATCTGCACCCAGGTGGTGGCGAGCATGCCGCCGAACAGCACGTACAGGCACATCAGGATGCCCACCAGGATCACCGCCACGTGGTAGTCCAGGCCGAACAGCAGCTCGATGAGCTTGCCGGCGCCGACCATCTGCGCGATCAGGTAGAACGCCACCACCACCAATGAGCCCGAGGCCGACAGGGTGCGGATTTCCTTCTGCCCGAGGCGATACGAGGCCACGTCGGCGAAGGTGTACTTGCCCAGGTTGCGCAGGCGCTCGGCGATCAGGAACAGGATGATCGGCCAGCCGACCAGGAAGCCGATGGAGTAGATCAGGCCGTCGTAGCCCGAGGTGAACACCAGCGCGGAAATACCCAGGAACGAGGCCGCCGACATGTAGTCGCCGGCGATCGCCAGGCCGTTCTGGAAGCCGGTGATCTTGCCGCCGGCGGCGTAGTAGTCAGCCGCCGACTTGTTGCGTTTGGAGGCCCAGTAGGTAATGCCCAGGGTGAAGGCGACGAAGGCCACGAACATGGCGATCGCCGAGACGTTCAGCGGCTGCTTCTGCACCTCGCCGGTCAGGGCATCGGCGGCCCACACGGCGGGTGCGAAGGCACCGCAGGCCAGGACGGCCAGGGTTTTGGCGTGACGGATCATTGCTTGGCCTCCTCGAGAATGGCCTTGTTCAGTTCATCGAACTCGCCGTTGGCGCGACGCACGTAGAGTGCGGTGAGCACGAAGGCCGAGACGATCAGGCCGACGCCCAGGGGAATGCCCCAGGTGATCGACGAGTCGGGGCTGAGCTTGGCGCCCAGCACGTGCGGGCCATAGGCGATGAGGAGGATGAAGGCGCAGTAGAGACCGAGCATGATCGCCGAGAGAATCCAGGCGAAGCGCTCGCGCTTGGTGACCAGTTCCTTGAAGCGCGGACTGTTCTGTATCGATTGGTAAATGCTGTCGTTCATTGTTTTTGTCCTAGCAGCACAGAGTAGGGATAACCCGACTCCAACTTTATGCTGCCGCTGGACGCCAACCAGACGACCTTAGTCTTAGATGCAACGGTGTTTTACAGATTTCGCAACAACCAGAACCCGATTAGGGCCATTCGCGGGTAAACCCGCTCCCACAGGTAAGCCACAATGTTCAAGTTTGTGGTGATCCTGTGGGAGCGGGTTTACCCGCGAAATGGTCGCACTGGCCTCTACGGCGAGGTTACTTGCCAGTCCACTCCTTGACCCGCTCCGGATGCTTGGCCACCCAGTCCTTGGCCGCCGCCTCCGGCTTGGCGCCTTCCTGGATCGCCAGCATGACCTCGCCGATTTCATCCTTGGACTGCCACTGGAACTTCTTCAGGAACTCGGCCACTTCCGGCGCCTTGCTCGCCAGCTCCTTGCTGCCGATGCTGTTGACCGTTTCGGCGGCGCCGTACACGCCCTTGGGATCCTCGAGGAACTTGAGCTTCCACTTGGCGAACATCCAGTGCGGTACCCAGCCGGTCACGGCGATGGACTGCTGCTTGGCGTAGGAGCGGCCCAGCTCGGCGGTCATCGCCGCGCCGGAGCTGGCGGTCAGTTTGTAGCCAGTCAGGTCGTAGTCCTTGATGGCCTGCTCGGTCTTGAGCATGACCCCGGAGCCGGCATCGATACCGACGATCTTGTTCTTGAAGCTGGTATCAGTCTTGAGGTCGGCGATGCTGTTGGCCTTGACGTACTCGGGAACGATCAGGCCGATCTTGGCGTCCTTGAAGTTCGGCCCGTAGTCGACGACGTTGTCCTTGTTCTTGGCCCAGTACTCGCCATGGGTCACCGGCAGCCAGGCCGAGAGCATGGCGTCGAGCTTGCCGGTGGCCACGCCCTGCCACATGATCCCGGTGGCCACGGCCTGCAGCTTCACGTCGTAGCCAAGCTTCTGCCTGATCACCTCGGCGGCCACGTTGGTGGTGGCCACGCTGTCCGACCAGCCGTCCACGTAACCGATGCTCACTTCCTTGGCCATGGCCTGCGCAGTGCTCATGGTCAATACCAGGGCGGCGCCCACACTCAGGAAACGTCGTACTCTTGTAAAAGTCGCCATCAAAGCATCCCCTCGTCAGGTCTTGGAGAGAGCATCATCGACCTGCACCCGCGCACGACCTGCTCTGTCAGCGACCTCCAGCGAACGATCAGCGACAGCACTGTGCCATTAACGCCATGCCACCGCAGCGGCCTGCGCGATCCTTGCATGCCAAAGGCTTGGCGCCGGTCATTTGCGGCTATCATCTAGCCCTTTGCGCTTGCCGACGGACCGCCCGATGCCCAGTAACACCCGACTGCTCCTGCCCGCGTACCTGCTCGCCTGCCTGCTCGCCCTCATCGGGCTGTGGGCGCTCTGGCATGGCCTCGGCAAGCCGGTGCACCTGCCCGATGCGGCGAGCCCGACACACAAATTGCAGTGCGCGTCCTACACCCCGTTCGACAAGGACCAGTCGCCATTCGACCAGCCGTTTCGCCTGCGCCCGGCGCGCATGGACGCCGACCTGGCGCTGCTGAGCGAGCGATTCCAGTGCATTCGCACCTATTCGATGACCGGCCTTGAGGCCATCCCGGCGCTGGCCCGCAAGCACGGCCTGAAGGTGATGCTCGGCGCCTGGGTCAATGCAAGCCCCATGGACACCGACAAGGAAGTCGAACTGCTTATCGCCGCGGCCAACGCCAACCCCGACGTGGTCAGCGCGGTCATCGTCGGCAACGAGGCGCTGCTGCGCAAGGAAGTCACCGGCGAGCGCCTGGCTGGGCTGATCAAGAAAGTGAAAAGCCAGGTGAAGGTGCCGGTGACTTACGCCGACGTCTGGGAGTTCTGGCTGCAACACCCGCAGATCGCACCGGCGGTGGATTTCCTCACCATCCACCTGTTGCCCTACTGGGAGGACGACCCGCGTGGCATCGATGCGGCGCTGGCCCATGTGGCCGAGGTGCGCCAGGTGTTCGGCAACCGCTTCGCGCCCAAGGACATCCTGATCGGCGAGACCGGCTGGCCCAGTGAAGGACGCCAGCGCGAAACGGCGGAGCCAAGCCGGGTCAACGAGGCGCGTTTCATCCGTGGCTTCGTCGCCCTGGCCGAGGCCAACGGCTGGCGCTACAACCTGATCGAGGCTTTCGACCAGCCCTGGAAGCGCGCCAGCGAAGGCGCCGTGGGCGGCTACTGGGGGCTGTACGATGCCGACCGCCAGGACAAGGGCGTGCTCGAAGGGCCGGTGAGCAACCTGGCGCTGTGGCCGCAGTGGTTGCTGGCCAGCGTGTTGCTGATGCTGGTGAACCTGGCCCTGGCCGGGCGCCCGGCAAGCCGCCGCGCCGCCCTGCTGCTGCCATTGTTGGCGGCCCTGGGTGCCGGCAGCCTGGGGCTGTGGGGGGAACTGATGCGCACCAATGCCCGCTTTGCCGGGGAATGGTTGTGGGCGGTGGCCCTGGCCGGCTTGAACCTGTTGGTGCTGGCCCATGGCGCGCTGGCCCTGGCCCATCGAGACGGCTGGCGCCAGCGGCTGTTCAGCTGGCTCGAGGCGCATGCGGGTACATGGTTGCTGGCCTCAGGATTCGCCGCGGCAGTGAGCATGCTGGCGATGGTGTTCGACCCGCGCTATCGCAGCTTCCCCAGCGCGGCGTTGCTGCTGCCGGCGGTGGTCTATCTGCTGCGGCCGGTGCCGGCGCGGCGGGCCGAAGTGGCGTTGCTGGCCTTTATCGTGGGCGCTGGAGTGGCACCGCAGTTGTTCCAGGAAGGGTTGGCGAATCGACAGGCATGGGGCTGGGCCGTGGTCAGCGTGTTGATGACCACCGCCTTGTGGCGCAGCCTGCGTTTGCGCAAGGCCTGAATGATGTGTTGCCTTCTTCGCGGGTAAACCCGCTCCCACAGAGGGTCGGCGCTACCCTGTGGGAGCGGGTTTACCAGCGAATAGGCCCTGTCAGGCAACCAGTGATCGCCGCACCAGCCGCAACCCCGCCAGTACCACGGCAAACACCGCGATACTCGCGGTATACAGCACCAGCGCCGGAATCCCGAACAGCAGCGCCAGCACCGCCAGCCACCACCCGCCTCGGCCAGGCACCAATTGGCAGAGCAACGCCAACCCCAATGCCCCCCAGGCAATGACCTGGAAATGTATCCCCAAGCCCAGCAGCGATCGCGCCTGGCATTGCCAGACTTCCCCCGGCACGCTGCACAGCCCGACCCACCGGGCATCTTCCATCAGCCCATAACGCACGCCGTAGCTGGCCGCGAGCCACAGCGGCAGGAACAGCAACAGGGCAACGACCGGCCACCAACGCGCCATGCGGATCTCCAATAGCGGTAATCGAAATATTGCATGATCGCCCACGGCCCGCGACAAGGCAAAATCATGGCCCTGCAGCTATGTTGCACAAGACAAACGTTGTCCGGCGCGGCAACATCTTGTGCGACGAACGACAGGGCAACGGGCAACTTTGTCCGACTCATCGTGGTCCTAGCCTGCGTACTGCACGACCTTGCGTTTTCCCTGGGGGACATAAATGCTTCGATCTTTGCGCCTCGCCGCCCTGCTCGGCGGCCTGCTCCTGGCTGCGGCCGCATCGGCGCGGGATATCGACGCGGCGAGCTACGGCTATCCGTTGACCAACCCGTTCGAGGCGACCATCGCCACCACGCCGCCAGAACAGCGCCCGACGCTGCCCAGCGACGACGACATCGACCAGGCCGACTACAGCCTTACCCTGCGCCCGGAGCGCGAGTTCACCCTGCCCGACAACTTCTGGTCGGTGAAGAAACTGCGCTACCGCCTGGCCAAACAGGACCACGAAGCGCCGTTGATCTTCCTGATCGCCGGCACCGGCGCGCCCTATTCCAGCAGCATCAACGAGTACCTGAAGAAGCTGTTCTACCAGGCCGGTTACCACGTGGTGCAGCTGTCGTCGCCGACCAGCTGGGACTTCATGAGCGCCGCTTCGCGCTTCGCCACCCCCGGGGTGACCAGCGAGGATGCCAAGGACCTGTACCGGGTCATGCAGGCGGTACGCGCCCAGCAGGCACGCCTGCCGGTCAGCGAGTACTACCTCACCGGCTACAGCCTCGGGGCGCTGGACGCCGCGTTCGTCAGCAAGCTCGACGAGACCCGAAAGAGCTTCAACTTCAAGCGCGTGCTGCTGCTCAACCCGCCGGTCAACCTGTACACCTCGATCACCAACCTGGACAAGCTGGTGCAGACCCGGGTCAAGGGCATCGACCGCAGCACCACGTTCTACGAGTTGATGCTGGAAAAACTCACCCGCTACTTCCAGGACAAGGGCTACATCGACCTCAACGAAGCGCTGCTGTATGACTTCCAGAAGTCGCGCCAGCACTTGTCCAATGAACAGATGGCCATGCTCATCGGTACCTCGTTCCGCTTCTCGGCCGCCGACATCGCCTTCACCTCCGACCTGATCAACCGCCGTGGCCTGATCATTCCGCCGAAATTCCCGATCACCGAAGGCAGCAGCCTGGAGCCGTTCTTCAAACGGGCGCTGCAATGCGACTTCGACTGCTACCTGACCGAGCAGGTGATCCCCATGTGGCGGGCGCGCACCGACGGCAACAGCCTGCTGCAACTGGTCGACCAGGTGAGCCTGTACGCGCTGGAGGACTACCTGCGCGCCAGCCCCAAGATCGCCGTGATGCACAACGCCGACGACGTGATCCTCGGCCCCGGCGACATCGGTTTCCTGCGCCGGGTGTTCGGCGAACGGCTGACGCTCTACCCCCATGGCGGCCATTGCGGCAACCTCAACTACCGCGTCAACAGCGACGCCATGCTGGAGTTCTTCCGTGGTTAACAGACTGCTGCTCGTCACCGCCCTGCTCGCCAGCGGCTGCG
>Ga0209370_1003016_pt1 | contig 11216 bp, 6 predicted proteins | sample AgamicAtPrz_FD_187164 | JGI IMG/M metagenome (GOLD analysis project Ga0209370, IMG submission 187164) | Agave microbial communities from Guanajuato, Mexico - At.P.rz (SPAdes) (version 2) | ecosystem: Host-associated > Plants > Phyllosphere > Phylloplane/Leaf | place: Guanajuato, Mexico... | reverse complement strand
ACTCCAGGCGCAAGGCAGGGTCCAGGCGCAGCTGGCGCGCCAGTTCGTCGAGGTAGGCGCGCTCCATGAAGTTCTCCTGGTCGACCATCATCACGCTGGCCAGGTACATCTCGGCAGCCATTTCCGGGGTCTGCGCGGCGCGGGCCACTTCGGCCGGATCCAGCGGCTTGTTCAGTTCGGCGTGCAACCAGTGCTGCAACTCGCGGTCGCTGTCCAGGCGGGTGAACTCGCCTTCGATCAAGGCCCGCTCACGGTCATTGATATGGCCGTCGGACTTGGCTGCAGCCACCAGCGCCCGCAACACGGCCTGGCTGTGCTGCTCGACCTGGGCCGGGGGCAGGCGGTCCAGGGTCTGCGGCTGCTGATCGCCGGCGCCCTGGCGTGCCTGCCAGTTGCCATAGGCCTTGTAGGCCAACACCCCGAGCGCGGCCAGGCCGCCGTAGGCGAGGGCCTTGCCGCCATACTTGCGGGCCTTCTTGTTGCCCAGCAGCAAGCCCATGGCGCCGGCTGCCAGCGCGCCGCCGCCCGCACCGGACAACAGGCTGCCAAGGTTCCCCGAACCTTTGTCGCTGGCGCCCTTGCCCTGCTGGTTCTGCAGCAGGGACTGACCGGTTTTCAAAAGCTGATCGAGCAGACCACGCGTGTTCATCTGACAGACCTCGCAAACATTCACCGTTGAGAAGGCCCCAGAGTAGGCCGCCAAGCTGAAGCCTCGCTTAACGCATTTGCGTCCGGATGTTGCTCCTCGGTTTGTTGCCACGGCCAGTCGCTTCTAATCTGTAGCGTCACTGCGGCGCAGTGCGCTCGAGGACCACAAGGAGAACCGCTCCATGCAAACCCGAATGCTGATCAACGGTCACCTGGTGAACGGTGAAGGCCCGGCCTGGACCGTGCTCGACCCGGCCAAGGGCAGCGCCCTGGCACAGATCAACGAAGCCACCGAGGCCCAGGTCGACACCGCCGTGCGCGCCGCCGACCAAGCCTTCCAGCACTGGTCGCAGAGCACGCCCAAGGAGCGCGCCAGCACTTTGTTGGCCATTGCCGAGGTCATCGAACGACACGCAGAGGAACTGGCCCGGCTGGAGTCGGACAACTGCGGCAAGCCCTATGCCGCGGCGCTCGGCGACGAGATACCGGCCATTGCCGACGTGTTCCGCTATTTCGCCGGCGCCGCGCGCTGCCTGGGTGGCCTGGCGGCGGGCGAGTACCTGCCAGGGCACACCTCGATGATCCGTCGCGACCCGCTGGGCGTGGTCGCCTCCATCGCGCCGTGGAATTACCCGCTGATGATGCTGGCCTGGAAGATCGCCCCCGCGTTGGCTGCCGGCAACACCGTGGTCATCAAGCCATCAGAGCTGACCCCGCTGACGGCCCTGCGCCTGGGTGAGCTGGTCCGTGAGCTGCTGCCGGCCGGCGTGCTCAATATCCTTTTCGGCCGTGGCCAGACCGTCGGCAACCCATTGGTCACCCATGCCAAGGTGCGCATGGTGTCGCTGACCGGTTCCATCCCCACCGGCGCGCATATCATTGGCGCCACCGCCGACAGCGTGAAGCGCATGCACATGGAATTGGGCGGCAAGGCACCGGTGCTGGTGTTCGACGATGCCGACCTCGACGCCGCCATCGACGGCATCCGTACCTTCGGCTTCTACAACGCCGGGCAAGACTGCACCGCCGCCTGCCGGCTGTATGTGCAGGACGGCATCTATGAACGCTTCGTCGAACGCTTGGGCGTGGCGGTGGCGAGCATCAAGCCAGGCCCGCAACAGGCGGCCGAAACCGAACTCGGCCCGTTGATCAGCGCCCAGCATCGCGACAAGGTTGCCGGCCTGGTGAACCGTGCCATCGCCCAACCGCACATCCGCCTGGTCACCGGTGGCAAGGCACTGCCCGGCGATGGCTTCTTCTTCGCACCGACCGTGCTGGCCGATGCGCTGCAGGACGACGAAATCGTCCGCCACGAGGTGTTCGGCCCGGTGGTGTCGGTCACCCGCTTCAGCGACGAAGCCCAGGCGCTGGAATGGGCCAACGACTCGGCGTATGGCCTGGCCTCGTCGGTGTGGACTCGTGACAGCGGTCGCGCCCACCGTCTCGCCGCCCGGCTGCAATATGGCTGCACCTGGGTCAACACGCACTTCATGCTGGTCAGCGAGATGCCCCACGGTGGTCAGAAATATTCCGGCTATGGCAAGGACATGTCGATGTACGGACTGGAGGACTACACCTGCGTGCGTCACGTGATGTTCAAGCACTGAGGCACGACCAGCCGGTGGGGGTAGAACACCCACCGGCTTTTTTCCTGCAAAGCAACGCGATTTTTCCTGCCTATCGCCTGAGCTACACCCTACCGCCGATCTATTGAGCTCGATAGCACTGGTATCACAGACGGATACCAGTTTCTGAAGCAGGCAAGAATTACCCCATGAATGTGGTGAATTACCGCGGCTACTCGGCGCGCATCGAATACAGCGACGAAGACCAGCTGCTGATCGGCCATGTCGCCGGGATCCGCGATGTGATCGGCTTCCATGGCGAGTCGATCAGTGAATTGCGCCAGGCGTTCGAGGAAGCTGTCGACGACTACCTCGAAACCTGTCGGCGCCTGGGGCGTGAACCGCAGAAAACCTACTCTGGCAAGCTCAGCCTGCGCCTGGAGCCTACTCTTCACGCCAGCGTGGCGGCCAAGGCCGAGCTGGCGCACAAGAGCATCAACCAGTGGGTCAGCGACATCCTCAGTCAGGCCGCCTGCGGCTGAGTCAGTCGCGCAGGTCCGATTCGTGGATCGGGTTGGCCCGGCTTGTCGCGCGTTGGTATTGCGCCGGCCAGGTCGCCTTGTTGCCGCCCAGGTCGTCGTCGGCATGCAATGGCCAGTAAGGATCGCGCAACAGTTCGCGGGCCAGGAAGATCACATCGGCCTGGCCGGTGCGCAGGATATGCTCGGCCTGGGCCGGCTCGGTGATCATGCCGACGGTGCCGGTGGCGATCTCCGACTCCTTGCGCACCCGCTCGGCGAAACGGGTCTGGTAGCCGGGGCCGGTGGGAATCTCTGCATTGACCGAGGTTCCTCCCGATGACACGTCGATCAGGTCGACGCCCAGGGCGCGCAGCCGGCGGGCCAGTTCCACGGTCTCGTCCGGGTTCCAGCCATCCTCGACCCAGTCGGTGGCCGACACCCGCACCAACAGCGGCAGTTCCTGTGGCCAGGCTTGGCGCACCGCCTCGGTGACCTGCAAGGTCAGGCGGATACGGTTTTCAAAGCAGCTGCCGTACTCGTCGCGGCGCTGGTTGCTCAGCGGCGAGAGGAACTGGTGCAGCAGGTAGCCGTGGGCGGCGTGGATCTCGACCACTTTGAAGCCGGCCTTCAACGCCCGCTCGGTGGCGGCGACGAACGCGCCGACGACCTCCTGGATCTCGTCCTTGCTGAGTTCATGAGGGACGGTGTGCTCGGGGTCGAAGGCAATCCTGGACGGGCCTACCGGCTGCCAGCCGCCGTCTTCGAGCTTGACGCTGCCGTGCTTGCCCAGCCACGGCCTGTGGGTGCTGGCCTTGCGCCCGGCGTGGGCCAGCTGGATGCCGGGGACGGCGCCCTGGGCGGTGATGAAGCGGGTGATGCGCTGCAGCGCGGGAATCTGCTCGTCGCTCCACAGGCCGAGGTCTTCTGCAGTGATGCGCCCATCGGCGGTGACCGCGACCGCTTCACTGATCACCAGGCCGGCGCCACCGACAGCGCGGCTGCCAAGGTGCACCAGGTGCCAGTCATTGGCCAGGCCGTCGACGGCGGAGTACTGGCACATGGGGGAAACGGCGATACGGTTGGGCAGGGTCAGCTGACGCAGGGTGTAGGGTTCAAGCAGCAGGCTCATGGCGCACCTCCCAGGGACTCCAATGGTTGCCGGGCCGGCAATTGTAGTGGGGCGTGGGCCGGTACCGGTAGGTTTCAGCCTAGACCATGGCTCCGAGGGGCGTTCGCCCATCGCCCTGCGCCGCTCGTTCTTCCTCGCGCAAGGTCAGCACCTCGACGCCGCTCTGCGTCACCGCCACGGTGTGCTCCCATTGCGCCGACAGGCTCCGGTCACGGGTAATCACCGTCCAGCCATCGCGCAAACCGCGGGTCCCGCGCCCTCCCTGGTTGATCATCGGCTCGATGGTGAACACCATCCCCGGTTGCAGCTTCATGCCTGTGCCACGCTGGCCGTAGTGCAGCACCTCCGGCGCCTCGTGCATCTGCGTGCCGATGCCGTGCCCGCAGTATTCGCGCACCACGCTGTAGCCGGCGGCCTCGGCGTGGGCCTGGATGGCGTGGCCGATGTCACCGAGGGTCGCGCCGGGGCGCACCTGCTCGATGCCCTTCCACAGCGCGGCATAGGTGGTGTCCACCAGCCGCCGGGCCTCTTCGCCGATCTGGCCGATGCTGTACATCTTCGACGAATCGGCGATATAGCCGCCCTGCTCCAGGGTGATGTCGACGTTGACGATCGCCCCCTCCTTCAGCACCTCGTCGGCCTTGGGCATGCCATGGCAGACCACATGGTCCACCGAGGTGTTCAGGGCAAAGGGAAAACCATACTGGCCCTTGCTCGCCGGCCGCGCCTTGAGGGTCTGGACGATGAAGGCCTCGGCGCGGTCGTTGATCTGCATGGTAGTCACGCCGGGGCGGATGAAACCGTCGAGGTCGGCGAACACCCGGGCCAGCAACTGGCCGGCACGGCGCATCAATTCGAGCTGGGCGGGGTCCTTGAGGATGACCTTGCTCATTGCAGCAGCTCCTTGAGATTGGCCTGCTCCTGGCGCAGCAACTGGCGCAGCAGTTCCTGGTAGGTGGCCTGCGGGTGCAGCTCGGCCAGCATGCCGATGCGGATCCAGTGCTCGGCCTGGGCGTTGATCGAGCGCGACAGCGCGGCGCTGGCCACGCGCAGGTCTTCGTGGAGGTCGTCGGCGATCTTGACGATGCCCATGTGCAGTTACCTATATATGAAACGTATACGAATCATATATCCATAAGTCGGCCGGCGCCATCCGCTGGTGCAGCGCTCCCCATATCGGTGCGCGCCCCTCGCCGGGCGAGCCCACTCACACCGCACAGACGCGCCCCGCCGTGATATGGCCCGGGATTTGCTGCCGGCAAGGCACTGAGGCCATCAACGCCGATGGTCCTCCCTCCACGACGAAGGCGCCGTGTTGCCCCGCTTGCCACTTGCAGGCCGGGCAGCCGGCGCCTTTGTCGTTTCGTCAGCAGGAGATGGTGATGAGCGGCAGTGAAGTGCGCAGTGTTTGCCCGTATTGCGGGGTCGGATGCGGCATCGTCATGCACGTGAGCGAAGGCAAGATCGTCAAGGTCAGCGGCGACAAGCAGCACCCCAGCAACTTCGGGCGCCTGTGCACCAAGGGGCTGACCGCCCATGTGCCGCTGGAGGCCGGGCGCATGGCCCACGCGTTCGTCCGTGACCAGCGCAGCCAGCAACCAGCCCGTCGCCCGCTGGACACCGCCATCACCGAGACGGCCAGGCGCCTGCGCACGATCATCGATACCCATGGCGCCGACGCCGTGGCCCTCTATGTCTCCGGGCAGATGTCGCTGGAGGCCCAGTACCTGGCCAACAAGCTGGCCAAGGGTTTCATCCGCACCCGCCATATCGAGTCCAACTCACGCCTGTGCATGGCCAGTGCCGGCAGCGGCTACAAGCAATCGCTGGGCGCCGACGGCCCGCCCGGCAGCTACCAGGATTTCGAGCGCGCCGAGGTGTTCCTGGTGATCGGCGCGAACATGGCCGACTGCCACCCGATCCTGTTCCTGCGCCTGCTCGACCGGCTCAAGGCCGGCGCCAGGCTGATCGTCGTCGACCCTCGGCGCAGCGCCACCGCCGACAAGGCCGACCTGTTCCTGCAACTGCGCCCGGGTACCGACCTGGCCCTGCTCAATGGCCTGCTGCACCTGCTGCACGCCAATGGCCATACCGACGCGGATTTCATCGCCCGCCACACCGAAGGCTGGGAGGCACTGCCGGCGTTTCTCGAGGACTACACCCCCGCACGCGTCGCGGCCATCACCGGGTTGGCCGAGGCCGATATCCGCGAAGCCGCCCGCCTGATCGGCGAGGCGGGCGAATGGATGAGCTGCTGGACCATGGGCCTGAACCAGAGCATCCACGGCACCTGGCACAGCAATGCCCTGTGCAACCTGCACCTGGCCACCGGCGCCATCTGCCGCCCCGGCAGCGGGCCGTTCTCGCTGACCGGCCAACCCAATGCCATGGGCGGCCGCGAGATGGGTTACATGGGGCCGGGCCTGCCGGGCCAGCGTTCGGCGCAGGTGGCGGCCGACCGCGCCTTCGTCGAAGCGCAATGGCAACTGCCCCCCGGCACCCTGCGCAGTGAAGGGGGCGAAGGCACCGTGGCACTGTTCGAGCAACTCAAGCATGGCGAGGTGAAAGCCTGCTGGATCATCTGCAGCAACCCGGTGGCCAGCGTCGCCAACCGCCAGCAGGTGATCGACGGCCTGCGCCAGGCACAGCTGGTGATCAGCCAGGACGCCTTCCTCGACACCGAGACCAACCGCTACGCCGACATCCTGCTGCCGGCGGCGCTGTGGGCCGAGGGCGAGGGGGTGATGATCAACAGCGAGCGCAACCTGACCTTGATGCCCCGCGCCGTCGAGGCGCCCGGCGAAAGCCTCGAGGACTGGCGCCTGATCGCGCGCATCGCCTGTGCCCTGGGTTATGCGCACGCCTTCGACTACCCCGACGCCGAAGCGGTGTTCGATGAGATCCGCCGCTTCCACAACCCGCACACCGGTTACGACCTGCGCGGCATCGACTATACCGACCTGCGCCAGGGCCCGCGGCAGTGGCCAAGCGCGCCGGGGCGCAAGGATGCTCGCAGCCCGCTGCGCTATGTCGCGCCAAGCGCCCCACAGACGCCGGTGTTTCCGACGCCCACCGGCAAGGCCCGATTCTTCGCCCGCCCCTGGCTGCCGCCGGCGGAGCTGCCTGACGATGCCTACCCCTTCGTGCTCAACACCGGCCGCGTCCAGCACCAGTGGCACACGCTGACCAAGACCGGCCAGGTACCCAGCCTGAACAAGCTGGAGCCCGGCCCCTTCGTCGAGATCCATCCCGACGACGCCCGGCGCCTGGGTATCGCGCCCAAGGACCAGGTGGCGATCCGCTCGCGCCGTGGCCAGGCCGTGCTGCCGGCGCGGCTCAGCGAGCGAGTGCTGCCAGGCAACTGTTTCGCCCCGTTTCACTGGAACGATCTGTACGGCGAGCAACTGGCAATCAACGCGGTGACCTGCGACGCGGTGGACCCGACCTCGCTGCAGCCGGCCTTCAAGCACTGTGCCGTGGCCCTGGAGCGGGTCGCCGGCGAGCGCATCGAAGCCCTCGAACTGACGCTTCCCCCGGAGCCCATCGCCATGCCCACCGCCACCCTGTCCCGCCTGCTCGGCCTGGAGGCTTTGCCGGCTCCGGTCCTGGCCGAGGAAGAGCGCCATTACCTGCAAGGTTTCCTGCTCGGCCTGAGCCAGGCCAGCACCGAGAACGTGCCTTGCCTGCCGCCCGGTGCGCCCCTGGCGCCGGAACGACGCCTGTTCGTCGACGGCCTGCTGGCCGGCCTGTTCGCCCGGCCCGCGCCGGCGCCGCAAGCAGCGCTGGAAAGCCCTCGCCACCACGTGCTGTGGGCCTCGCAGACCGGCAATGGCGAGCACCTCGCCGAACGCTGCGCCCAACGCCTGCGCGACGCGGGGCTGGTGGTCGCGCTCAGTTGCATGGAGGCGGTGCGCCCATCCCAACTGCGAGGTGCCGCCAGCCTGCTGCTGATCGCCAGCACCTTCGGCGACGGCGATGCGCCGGACAGCGGTACCGCGTTCTGGCGGGCGCTGCAGGACGACGAAGGCGCCAGTTGCGCCGCCCTGCCCTACGCGGTGCTGGCCCTGGGCGATTCGAGCTACGACCAGTTCTGCGGCTTCGGCCGCAAGCTCGACCAACGCCTGGCCGACCTGGGCGCCCGGCGCCTGCTGGACCGGGTCGACTGCGAGCCGGATTGCGAAGCGGCCTTCGGCGCCTGGCTCGATGCCCTGTTGTCCGAGCTTGGCGGTGGCCCGGTAGCCCCTGCCGCGCCGGTCGCCGCCCACGGCAAACATCAGCCCTGGCCTGCCACCTTGCGGGAGAACCGCCTGCTCAGCGGGCCCGGTTCAACCAAGGAGACTCGCCAACTGGTCTTCGACCTGTCCGGTAGCGACCTGCGCTATCAACCTGGCGATGCCCTGGGCGTATGGCCGCGCAATTGCCCGGACCTGATCGACGAGCTGCTCACGCTGATGCAGCTGGAAGGCCAAACCGAGATCGAACTCGAGGGCCATGCACCAATGCCCCTGCGAACCGCGCTGGAGCGGCACCTGGACATCACCCAGGTCAGCCGCCAGCAGCTCGAAACCTTCAGCCAGCACGCTCCCGACCTGCAACGTCTGCTGTTGCCGGCATGCAAGGACGAACTCAAGGAATGGCTGTGGGGCCGCCAGCTGGCCGACGTGCTGCGCGAACACCCCCAGGCCTTGCCGCTGGGCAACTGGTTGTCGCTGCTCAAACCCTTGCAGCCGCGCCTGTACTCGATCAGCTCCAGCCCCCGGGCTCATCCCGGCCAGGTGCACCTGACCGTGTCCATCGTGCGCCATGGCCAGCGCAAAGGCGTCTGTTCGAGCTTCCTCGCGGACCGGACAGCGGCGCTGGAGGTAGGGATATTTACCCAGTCATCGAAACACTTCCGCCTGCCCGAGGACGATGGGGTACCCATCGTCATGATCGGCCCTGGTACCGGTATCGCCCCCTTCCGCGCCTTCCTCGAAGAGCGCGAGGTACGTGGAGCCGCAGGGCGCAACTGGTTGTTCTTCGGCGAACAGCATGCCGCCTGCGACTTCTATTACCGCGAACAATTGCAGGCCTGGGAGGCCAGCGGGCATGTGCGCCTGAGCACCGCGTTCTCACGTGACCAGCCGCAAAAAGTCTATGTGCAGCACCGCCTGCTGGAGCATGGCGCCGAGCTGTGGCAATGGCTGCAAGCGGGTGCCCATGTATATGTCTGTGGTGATGCCCGGCACATGGCCCGGGATGTGGACGCGGCTTTGCACCAGCTCGTGGCGCGGCACGGCGGCCTGGACGAGGGCGCGGCAGCGGCGTTCGTCGAGGGGTTGGCGCGGGACAAGCGCTACCGGCGAGATGTGTATTGATGCACCACGGTGGTGAGGCTGCACCCTGTTTGTGCGACCGCATCACCTGGCCAACTCATGCGCAAAGGTCTCGTGGCACGCTGCAACCCTCGTGGGAGCGGGCTTGCCCCGCGATGACCGGGAGCCTGGCACATTCCCTGCTTCAACCGATGCACAACAGCCCCAACGACCAACGGCGGTCGACAGGGGCCTCACACTGATGAGTACAGGCAAAGGCGCCTGGAGCTTCGGCTCCAGGCGCCTTTTTCGTTTTTCCGTGATCGAGGATCGGCTATGCAGGCAACAGCGAACGAAGCACAACGAGCGCGACTGGTCATCGTCGGCAATGGCATGGTCGGCCATCACTGCGTCGAGCAACTGATCGAGCGCGGCGCCTTGGCGCGCTTCGAACTGCACGTGTTCGCCGAGGAGCGTCAGCGCGCCTACGACCGGGTGCACCTCTCGGAATACTTCACCGGCAGTTGCGCCGAAACCCTGGCCCTGTGCGATCGCGACTACTATGCGAGCAACGGCGTGCACCTGCACCTGGGCGAGGCGGTACTGGACATCGATCGCGAACGCCAGGAAGTCATCACCGCCGAAGGCCGCCTCGGCTACGACCAGTTGATCCTGGCCACCGGTTCCTACCCGTTCGTGCCGCCTATCGAAGGATCCAGCGGCAATGCGCGCCTGGTCTATCGCACCCTCGAAGACCTCGATGCGATCCGCGCCGCCGCCGGCAGCGCCCGCCGTGGCGTGGTAGTCGGCGGCGGCCTGCTCGGCCTCGAAGCCGCCAACGCCCTCAAGTCGCTAGGCCTGCAAGCGCATGTGGTGGAGTTCGCGCCTCGGCTGATGCCGGTCCAGTTGGATGGCGAGGGCGGCGCGGCGCTCAAGGCGCGCATCGAGGCGCTGGGCGTGGGCGTGCACCTGGCCCGCGCCACCCAGTCGATCAGCGCTGGCGAACACTACCGCTACCGCATGAACTTCGATGGCGGCGAACACCTGGAAACCGACCTGATCGTGTTCTCCGCCGGCATTCGCCCGCAGGATGCCCTGGGCCGCGCCTGCGGCCTGGAGATCGCCCCTCGCGGCGGCGTGGTGATCGACAGTCAGTGCCGCTCCAGCGACCCATGCATCTTCGCCATTGGCGAATGCGCATCGTGGAACGGCAGTGTGTTCGGCCTGGTCGCCCCGGGCTACGCCATGGCGCGTAACCTGGCTGCCCTGGTGATGGGCGAATCGGCGGGCGAATTCAGCGGCGCCGACATGTCGACCAAGCTCAAGCTGCTGGGGGTGGACGTCGGCTCCATCGGCGATGCCCAGGGCGTCACGCCGGGCGCGCGCAGCTACCGCTTCATCGACGAAGCCACCGCCTCATACCGGCGCCTGGTGGTCGATGCCAGCGGCAAGCGTGTGCTTGGCGCGGTATTGGTGGGTGACAACAGCTACTACGACACCCTGCTGCAATACGCCCAGAACGGCATCAAGCTACCGGCCGACCCGGCCGTGCTGATTCTGCCCCAGAGCAGCGGCGCGCCAGCGCTGGGCGCCGATGCCTTGCCCGACAGCGCGACCATCTGCTCGTGCCACAACGTCAGCAAAGGCGCGGTGTGCGCCGCCATCGACAGTGGCTGCAGCGACCTCGCTGCCGTCAAGTCCTGCACCAGGGCGGCCAGCGGTTGCGGCGGTTGCGCGGCGCTGCTCAAGCAAGTGTTCGAGCACGAACTGACTGCCCGCGGCGTGACCGTCGACAGGAGCCTGTGCGAACACTTCGCCTACACCCGCCAGGAGCTTTACGGGCTGGTGCGGGTGGAGGGCATCCGCACCTTCAGCGAGCTGCTCGAACGCCATGGCAAAGGCCACGTGGGTTGCGCCATCTGCAAGCCGGCGGTGGGCAACATCCTCGCCTCGTGCTGGAACCAGCCGATCATGGACCCGGCGTTGGTGCCGCTGCAGGACACCAACGACACCTTCATGGCCAACATGCAGAAGAACGGCACCTACTCGGTGGTGCCGC
>Ga0209370_1003010_pt1 | contig 11224 bp, 17 predicted proteins | sample AgamicAtPrz_FD_187164 | JGI IMG/M metagenome (GOLD analysis project Ga0209370, IMG submission 187164) | Agave microbial communities from Guanajuato, Mexico - At.P.rz (SPAdes) (version 2) | ecosystem: Host-associated > Plants > Phyllosphere > Phylloplane/Leaf | place: Guanajuato, Mexico... | reverse complement strand
AGCATGGCGGCGGGCGTGCTGTACATCAACTATGACTTTGGACCGAAATCGCCGACTGAGCTTATCAGCCTGCGCGTCCGGGTGAATAACAACTATGCGCTTGAGGAGATGCTGGCAGCATGAGCGAAAAAAACACGTTACGCGTCTGGACCTTCTTCCGGCAGGGGATCCGTATTCAGGGCGCGCATGAATTTACGCCGCCGGCACTGTCCATTGTCAAAACCGATCTGCGCACTGGCGCGCAGGATGCACCGTCCCCCGTGGATGACGGCATGGAGGCACTGACCTGTCAGCTGAAATTTTACGGGGTGGACGTGGACATGCTGACCGCCTTCGGTTTTGTCAGCGGCAGCCGTCCGCGCTTTACGGCGTATCAGGGCTATCTGGCGAACGGCACCGCGCTGGGCACCATTGAGGAAATCGAAGGCTTTGTGCATACCGTCACCCCGGATGCGCGGGGCAAGGACAGCCTGTCGGAAAATGCCGTCACGGTGGATATCGCCGTGAGCTATTACCGCCAGACCAAAGACGGCCGCGAGCTCTTTGCCATTGATACCGAGCGTTTCGCGCGCCGGGTGAATGGTGTGGATGTGCTGTCGGGCCTGGCGGCGAAAGTCCGCCTTTAATTAAACAACTGACAACGGCCTGCGGGCCGTTTTTTCTTAATGGAGAGAATGATGAGTTTTCCTGGTGAAACCCGCGTTATCAAACTGTATTCCCCCGTCACGCTTGAAAATGGCAGTGCGCTCAACGAGGTGAAGCTGCGCGAGCCGCTGGTGCGTGACCGTATTGCTTTTTCCAAGGACCGCGGCAGTGAAGAAGAAAAAGAAGCGCGCATGATTGCACTGCTGTGCAACCTCAGCGAGCAGGATATCTGGCAACTGACGGCGGCGGATTATGCACAGCTGCTGGACGCGTTTAACGTTTTTATGCTCCCGCCCGGGGAGCGACCGAAAGAGGACTGATCCGGGCGATGCGTTTTCTGGGACGGCGCCTGCATTTTCCCATGACGGAATACCTGGATATGCCGTTCAGCGTATTTTCTGATTTTCTCACCGACGAACTGGAGGCAGTAAACCGTGGCCGGATTAAGCCAGAACCTTAAGGCCGTCATTACCTTTGGCGGCAATATCGACAGCTCCTGGAGCCGTTCAGCGAACGGCCTGCAAAAGAGCCTCAAGGACGTCGGGAAGCAGTCAGAAAAGCTGACGAAAGACCAGACTAAGCTGGCGGCGGAGATTAAGCGAGCGAAGCTGGCCGGGCAAAGCCTTGGAGACCTTAAACGGCGTTACAGCGATGTATCCCGTGAAATCCGTAAAACGGAGGCCGAGCAGCAGAAGCTGAATCAGCAGATGCAGAAGGCGCAGCGGCTGGCAGCATTTAAGGGGGCAGGGAAGGGGCTGTTTCGCCGTGGGCTCGGTATTGCTGGACAGCTGGGCGGGATGGTTGCGCCAGGGCTGGCGATTGGCGGTGGTGGGGTTATCGCTTCCGCACTGGGTACCCTCATCGCACCGGCGGCAACCAACGCAGAAACCGCCCGTCGTACAGGCGTGGCGAAAAGTTATGGCGTCGATGTCACCACCTTTGACGCCTGGGACACGCTCGCGAAACAGTTCGACATGAACGGGGAGAACATCGGCGATCTGTTTGAGGAGTATCTGCATAAGTCGGGGGAGTACAAGCAGAGCGGCAAGCAGGGTTCTCTGCAGGATGCGTTTGAAACGCTGGGTTTTAAGGCTGGTGATTTTGCCGGGCTCAGCGATATGGCGCAGTTTGAAAAAATTGTTGAGCGTGCGCTCAGCCTGCAGGATGAATCGAAAGCCTCGTTTGCGCTGGATTCTCTGTTTGGTGGCGAGGCCAGCAAGCTGCTGATGTTGCTGAAGCAGTCCGGCAAAAGCTACCGTGACCTGATGGATGAACAACGGCGCTATAACCTCGTCACGAAAGAGGGTGCCGAAGGGGCGATGGCAGGCAATCGCGCCGTTACGAACCTGCGCACCGTCTTCTCCTCCGCTGTGGCGGAAATCTCCGGCCAGTTGGGTAACGAACTGGCGCCGGATATTCGCCGACTGACGGACGATCTGGCGGAGTGGTTTAAGGGGGGCGGGATAAAGCGCATCGTCAACTTCCTGCGTAATGACCTGTACCCCGGCGTGCTGACGTTCGGGCAGGGCATTGTGTTTGTCGGGAAGGTGGCTTACGCGCTGGCGAAAAAACTGTCCTGGCTGCTGCCGGATGAGCGAAGCGATCAGCGGGATGTGCTCAAATCGCTGGCGATGACCGGCTCGGTTGATATCGCGCGCATGACGGCGCAGCGCAACGGGCAGGGCGAATGGTTTGAGCAGCAGCTCACTGAAAAACCGGCGCTGGTGGATGACGTGAAAAAATCATACCGGGATACCCGGGGATTTTTCCGCGACGACGAGGACACATTCAACAATACACTCGATAAGTATGTGACGCCGGAAAGCAGCGCCGCGCCGTTCTCCTGGGATTCAGCACTCAACCAGAACAAGGCGACACCCGCGCAGCCCGGGCGTGAAACATCCGACAAATCTGCCGGTGTCTGGAATAATTATGGACTCCCTTTCTTACCTGCTTTTGAAAAAAGCCTCAACTGGTCCTCAGTGAATAAATCAACAGGATTATCAGGCGAGTCTTTTACTGTTAACCCGATCGTGAATGACGATAATTCGCCAGCGATAGCGTTACGGCTGCCTCCCGCACCGGATCCCGGAGACTCTGGCAAAGAGGATAAAAGTGACTGGGGGGCGTTACTGCAGGAGCTGGAACTGGCGGACAAAGCACCTCCGGCACGACAGCTCACCGACAACCGGCGATTTGAGTTTCACTATGAAATCCACGGAGCACCCGGGCAGGATGAACGGGCGATCGGTGATGAAGTTGTCGGGGTGACGAAAACTAACCCCATATTCAATGGTGACAGCAGCATGATGGATGGAGGGCAAATCTGGTGAGTGAAATTATTCCGGTCTTTGAAGACTTCGGGCAGGCAGGTGCCAGCGCGGCGCGTGGTGCACAGGCCGCCCGGGTGATGATGATGCTGGGCGATTTTGCTTTTTCTATCGATACCACGGCGTATAACCAGCTGACCCGCGAAGCCAGCTGGCGATGGAGTGAGCAGGAGCGTATCGGCAAACAGGACCTGCTGCAGTATACCGGCAAGCCAGGCCGAACCGTCCGGCTTGAGGGGGAATCGCATGCCTTCTTCCGTAAGGGGGTGGATGCTGTTAACGATCTCTACGATCTCGCCGACCAGAACAAGCCACATCAGCTGGTCAGCGGTGAAGGGGATGTGCTGGGCTGGTGGGTGGTGATCGACTTCTCCGACACGACAAGCCGTTTCCTGCCCGGTGGTGGCCACCGAAATAAAAACTGGACGATGACGCTGAAACATTATGCCGACGACATATCAAACCCGTGACGGTGACGTGCTGGATGCAGTCTGCGCTTTGCATTACGGCACGGAAAACCTGTCTTATATCGTGACACAGGTGCTTGAAGCGAATCCGGGGCTGGCCGATATCGGCGCGGTTTACCCGTCAGGTCTCTTTATCACCCTGCCGGATCTGGCACCGCCGGTTCAGGAGTCCGCATTCAGCCTGTGGGATTAATATGACCGAACAGATTGTTAAACCGGAATACGCGCCAGCGTTCAGCGTCAGCGCGGAGGGAAAAGATATTACCCTCGCGCTGCAGCAGAGCCTGGCAGAGATGACGCTGACCGATTACGGCGGTGCCACGGCAAAAGCGGATGAGCTGAAAATCACGCTACTCTCAGAAAACCTTCCTTTACCGACAAAAGGCGCACGGCTACGCGTGGCGCTGGGCTTCAACGACCAACTGGTGGATAAGGGCTGGTTCGTGGTATCCGGCGTGGGCAGCAGCGGTCCGCCTCGTCGTATCGAGATTTATGCCACAGCAGCGCCCATGAACGCGCAGAAACAGCCCGGTGATGTGCTGAGCCAGAAAACGCGCAGCTGGGATAACCTTCGACTGGCGGATCTGGTCAAAACCGTGGCGACCGAAAACGGGCTGGTACCGAAAGTGGCCACAGAGCTCGCCGATATCCATATTGATCACGTTGATCAGGTGGCAGAATCCGACGCCAATTTGCTGACGCGCCTGGCCCGTACGTGGAATGCGGTGAGCAAACCGTCGGGCGGTTACTGGCTGTTTATGCGTCAGGGGGCGACGGCGAAAGCCTCCGGCGAGCAGACAGGTGCACTGGTTATCACGCCTGAAGAGGTCTCAAGCTGGTCATACAACGAAGGTGAGCGGGGGAGTTCGACAGGGAAGGCCACCGCCAGCAGCGGTAAGTCATCGGGAAAAATCGGCGTGCGTTATTACGATGAGGCTGACGGCAAAACCAAAACCACTTCGGTTGATCATGACGGCCCCTCGATGGCTAACCCGTACACCCAGCCGGTAAAGGCTACCGCCGATCAGCAGGCCAAAGCGAAAAAAACGCAGGCCCGCCGCAATGAACAAAAAATGACGGTGACGGGACCGTGCCGCCCGAAACATGTTCCCCTCACGGCAGAATCCGGCGTGTCCACGTCCGGTTTTGGCGAACGGGAAGATCGTGCCTGGGTGGTGGAGTCACTGGTGTTTTCCCTGACGCCCGCCGGGTTCAGCTACACGTACAACCTGGTGGTTGATATTCGCAAGCCTGCGAAATCCTCCAAAAAATCCGGCAGCAAGGATAAAACCGGCCCGGATTACTTCGGCTAACACTCCGCCATCCGGCAAACAGATACGGAAAATACTATGAACGGTGTAAACAGCCGGACCGGGAAACGCCTGTCCGGCAGCGATCATCTGCGCCAGTCCGTCAGCGATATTCTCTCCACGCCCGTCGGCAGCCGCGTGCTGGTCCGTGATTATGGCAGTGACCTGTTTTCGCTGGTGGACAACCCCCGTGACGACCTTACGCGGCTGCGCATTATCGCCGCGACCGCCTCGGCGCTGTCGCGCTGGGAACCCCGTCTGAAGGTCACGCGCGTTGTCGTTTCTTTCCCTGCAGACGAAACGGGGTGTGTGGTGGATATCGAAGGGATTAACAAAGAGAACAATCTTCCTGTCAGTACCGGAGGCATACCGATTTATGGCAAGCAGCTATGACGTAATTAACCTGTCCGCTCTGGCGGTGCCGGATGCGATTGTGGTACCGGATGCCGCTGACATTTTTACCCGCTGGCTGGCGCGCCTGCGTGAACTGGATCCTGAATTTGATGCGCTGGTGGAATCTGATCCAGCGTATAAGCAGGGCGAAATCAACGCCTACCAGCTGACACTGGCGTTTCAGCGTGTCAACGACGCGGTAAGAGCGGTCTTCCTTGCCAGCGCCAGAGGGGCGGATCTGGACCAGTTGGGCGCGGCCTTCAACGTTTCCCGCCAGGTGATTAATCCAGGCGATCCGGATGCGGTGCCGCCCGTTGATCCTGTCTATGAGGACGATAACGCTTTCCGGGAGCGCATCCAGCTTTCGTGGGCGCAGCTGAATACGGCCGGAGCCCGTAACGCGTATCGCTTTCATGCCAAATCGGCCGATAACAATGTGCTGGACGCGGATGCCTACGGGCCAGAAACCCATAACCGACCCGGTGAGGTGGACGTGTATGTGCTTTCGCGGACGGGTAGCGGCGAGGCCGGGATTATCCTGATCGAAACCGTGATGAACAAACTGAGTGCCGATGAAGTCAGGCCGCTGACTGATTTTGTGAGCGTGAAAAGTGCCACTATTGTCGGCTATGCCGTCACGGCTGAACTCGATATCCCTGACGGTCCGGATGCACAGACGGTGCTGGAAAATGCCATCAGCACGCTGACAAGCTATACCCAGCTATCCCATCGCATTAACGCCATCGTACCACTTTCAGCAATCTACTCTTCCCTGCAACAGCCTGGTGTATCCCGGGTCAGGTTAATCAGCCCGACGGCAGATCTGGAAGCGGCTGCCGGGCAGGCCCCCTGGTGCAGCGCGATAAACGTCACGCGTAAAGGAGGCTCCAGTGGATAAATTTCGATCCCTGCTTCCCCCTTCAGCCATTCATCCAGAGCGGGCTCTGGAGCAGGCCAGCACGGGGCAGATCACGGGGCTGGATACAGACATGGTCCGGAAGGTGAAAAATCCTGACACCTGCCCCGCCCATCTGCTGCCCTGGCTTGCCTGGGAGTTTGCAGTGGATTCATGGGAAGACGCCTGGACGGAAGAAGAAAAGCGGCAGGTGATTAAGGATGCCGCCTATGTCCATCAGCATCGCGGTACGGCCGGTGCGGTCCGGCGGTCTCTCAGTGCCGTGAGCCTCCCGACCACCGTTGTGGAGTGGTGGGAAGATGAACCCCGCAAAGCCCCTTATACCTTTCGCGTGGAGGTCTACAGCGTACAGGCGATCGATGAGGCCCTGTACCAGCGCATACGCCGTCAGGTGGATAAATCGAAAAACCTGCGCAGCATGTTGACCACTATCGATGTGATCGCCGATCTAGGCGCGAAGGGAACCTATTACACGGGCGGTGCTGTCACCGCCTGGATTGATATTGATATTGAGGCAGGAGTTTAGCCATGGCAGAGAAGTATTACAGCATTCTGACCAACAGGGGCAAGGAGCTGGAGGCGCAGTCTTCTGCGACCGGGAAGCCCGTCATTATTAAAGATTTTGTGGTAGGCGACGGGAACGGCCAGCCAGTTAAGCCTGATCCGGCACAGACAAAGCTGGTACGTGAAGTCTATCGCAACGCGATATCGGCGCTGCAGGTTTCGCCAGACCAGGAGAACCAGTTTATTGCTCAGTTGGTGTTAGCTGCAGGTGTGGGCGGATTCGTTGTCAGGGAGGTCGGACTGCTGACTGATGCAGGTGAGCTCTATTCCGTTGCGAACTGTGCCGCCATTGAGAAGCCAGAAAATGGTGTCAGTGTGAATCTGCAATATCGTCTGGCGGTATCAGAAACGGCTAACATCGAGCTTAAAGTGGCAACCGGCGATGGACTGTTTCTACGGATCGACAAAAATCTTGCTGAAATAGCGGCGAATGGCGAGGCAGCCCAAAAAAGTTCGCGTGAAGCCATTGGCGTTCTGGATGCCACTACCGGGCGTAAAGGTCTGGTCCAGCTCAGCAGCGCGACCGACAGTGCGTCTGAGGCGCTGGCAGCAACGCCGAAAGCCGTTAAAGCCGCGAATGACAACGCTAACGAGCGCGTGCCGACCAGTCGCAAGGTCAATGGTCGTGCGCTGACAGATGATATAAACGTAACCTCTCAGGATATTTTCAACGGCCAGGCTATTGGGCTTTCGACAGAGGATTTGGATACGCTGAAAACGCCGGGAATTTATTACCAACCAGCGAACGCCAATACCTCAGTTGCAAGGCACTATCCTGAAAATAACGCCGGGACGCTGCTTGTCTATAAAAATGCTGGTGTCACGCAAGTTTATCGGGTTTATAACAGCTCCCGGAGTTATACACGCAGCCAGTATTCCACGGGAGCATGGACTGTCTGGACGCCTGATGATGCATTCCCTGTTGGCGCGCCGATTCCGTGGCCGTCTGACGCGGCACCGTTCGGGTATGCCATTATGGCGGGGCAAACCTTTGATAAAACGGCTTATCCGCTTCTGGCAGCGGTATATCCGTCAGGCGTCATCCCGGATATGCGCGGATGGACGATAAAGGGAAAACCCGCCAGCGGTCGCGCAGTGCTGTCACAGGAGCAGGACGGCATTAAATCGCACACACACGGGGCATCAGCGGCATCAACCGACCTCGGCACTAAAACAACCAGCGCCTTTGACTATGGGACTAAAACAACTAGTGCCTTTGACTACGGTACAAAGACGTCAAACAGCACCGGCGCGCACACGCACAGCGTTTCAGGTACGGCGGCCAGCGCAGGCGACCACAGCCACGCCCAACGAGCATGGCGTAACGGTGGCGGCGGAAACGGTGTTTATATTGACCGAAACGTTTTCAACACCAATGGCAATGTAGACACCTCATCCTCAACCGTTAATGCCGGAGCGCACACCCACAACGTTACGGGTACGGCGGCCAGCGCTGGCGCACATGCGCATACGGTAGCCGTCGGGGCGCACACTCACACGGTGGCCGTAGGTTCGCATACTCACTCGGTTGTTATGGGGTCACACACCCACGCCATCACCGTTACCGCCTCCGGTAACGCAGAGAACACCGTTAAAAACATTGCTTATAACTACATTGTGAGGCTTGCATAATGACTTTCAAATTTTCAGGAAAAGATCGCACTATCCGTATTTATAACCTTCGCGCAGATACCCGAGAGTTTATTGGCGCAGGTGATGCTTATATACCGGCGAATACCGGACTTCCGGCAGATTGCACTAATATTGTGCCACCTGAGGTACCATCGGGTAAGGTCGCTGTATTTAACGGGACTGCGTGGGAATTGACAGAGGACTACCGAAACCAAACGGTCTACAGCAAAGAAACGGGCGAGCGTGTTTATATCACCGGGCTCGGTGATTTGCCTGCTGACGTAACGACCATCGCTCCTGACGGAAACTACATGCGTTGGAATGGCGAAGGCTGGGTAAAAGACACGGAAGCGGAACGCGCCGCCGCGGTGGCGTTCGCAGAAAGTGAGAAAAAGCGGCTAATACAGGAAGCTACGCTAACCATTCAAACATTACAGGATGCCGTTGATATGGATATGGCAACTGATGAAGAAACAGCTTTACTTGTTGAATGGAAAAAATACCGTGTGCTATTGTCCAGAATAGAACCATTCGATGCACCATTGATCGAATGGCCTGTGAGCATAAAATAATTAACCTGAAGTGTTAACCCTTACCCTGATTGACAACTTTATAGAATAGCGGAGTAATGGCTCGACGATATCTGTGGCGAATTTTTGCTCGCAGTGGTCGTTGCTGCATAAGTAAATCCCATATGCGTCTCTTCTCTAGGTTTATTTCAGAATCACCTTTTGATGGATTTATTGTTGATGTTTCAGCCTCTTCGGAAAGGCGAACAGGGTAAGGAATCACAGAGTAAATTTTCGCCATGGATAAGTCCTCAAACAAACTCCATTTGTCTGATGTCATCCATACAGGGTATAAATTCTTTAGAAGTGATGATGCTGCTTTATTATTGATAATATAGGCGTGTGCGGTAGTGGCTTGCTCTGTTTTATGTATTTTATGAATGGCAGTTATGCTTCGCACAGCCTTCTTACGAAATTTATTAACTCTACTTAATAAAATGATTTCAGGGGTAGTATTGCTTAGTTTTATTCCCTTAAGAAGTTCAGGTAAGATGTTTTCAATCAGAACGTCATCTTCAAGGATCAATGCTTGAACGATACCGTCATCGACGATTCTTTTATATATTTTTTGATGGCTTAACGCGCACCCGATCTCACCAGGAAGAAATGCGTAATTTACATCTGCAGTAACACGCATCCTCTCATCATCAGACATAAGTTTGCCATCTACGGCCTCGATAAACTCAGCTGAAAGCCCCAGGGCGTGCAACTGTTCTTCCATTTTCTGCCGTCTTTCTACTGACTTTTTAAGATTTACAATAAAAATGTTCATAACAAACCTTGTTATCAAAAGCCTCTTTCGAGGCTTATCGTTTTTGTAGTCCGACAACTTTATCTGCTGCGACGCGGGAGAGGAAGCCAGAGCGACTACCGTATTCTGGATGTGCGGCCACAAACTGATCGATACGACGGATCAGTAGTGAAGGAAGCGTAACATTGATTTTTTCCGCTTTCCCCATCAGGCGCGTTATATCCACATCAACCAGGGCCCATACCACACCGGCATATTCAGGATCGGAAAGCCAGTTTTCGACGGTCGTTGCTTCGGGTACGGTCTCGCCATCTTCAACCAGTAATTCGATGTGTGCCTCGATCGCTTCACGTACGCTTTCAATCGCGTCCTGATAATCATCACCGCCAGAGAAGCAGCCAGGAATATCCGGTACGCGAACGCCAAAGGATGAATCGCCTTTATCAATAGCAACAGGGTACAACATGTAAACCTCCAGTAGGGGGGCTTAAAGCCCCGCCTGTTTTTTGATACTTTTCAGTGTCGGTAACGGTATGTCTTTCTGTGGATGCTTTACCGTAACCAGCCCCTTTTTCGTTGGGTGCTTAAACTGGTGATGACTGCCTTTAACTCTCACCAGATACCACCCATCGGCTTCTATCATTGCTATTGCATTCCTGCTATCCATCCTCCGGCTCTCTGTGCTGTTTTGATAGGGTTATAATAACCCCTTGAGGATTGATCGTCAATGCTTTTAGGGTTATAGGGGTTATGAATTCAGAGGAAGTAAGAACCGCCCGCTGTATGAAAGAGCGGGCGGCTGTGGCTGGTGATCGTCCGATAGTGCGAGTATTGAATGGTTACCAGCCAGCGAGGATTTTACCAGTGATCACTCAGCAGGTAACGTTCGGGAAACGACTACTTGCAATTTTGGTTGCAGTGGATATGGCATGGGCTGCCTCTTTGAAAAATCGAGGAGAAGCAAGTTCCCATCGACCATCTTTATGGACTAAAAGCAGATAATCGGGGATTGTGTCTGGATCACGTACAACAGCAAAAGTGAGCATATCACCTGAGGCATTCGGTAATCGGTTGTCAGGCGGGAAGTAGATGCGCGCCCCTGCGATGATAATATTGTCCATATTAGAAGAACCAGTCATCAGCAGACTCCCATGTTTCTTTCAGTACATTTTCAACCTTCTTCTTGGCTGAGTCCTTATCGACCGTTCGAAGAACCGACAGGCCATCGCTTCCGGCTGGTTTAACGATAACCTCAACATCTTGGTATTCCTTGCTTAAGCGCCTTTCCATTTCAGCCTGCAGCGCAGCGGGAGCTTTGCTGGGAAGCTTCGAGTACTTCTCTTTTGCAATACTGATTTCGACACGCATAAAACCTCCTTTTTACTGGTTGGATATACAGTTAATATTTAACTGGTTATCCATACAGTGTCAAGGTTTTGCATGTCGGTGTAACACCCCCATTATTCCCCAGTTTTTCCCCACTCAAATTTCAGGCATAAAAAAACCAACCGTAATAGGTTGGTTTTAAATAGTATTTTTGGTCGGCACGAGAGGATTTGAACCTCCGACCCCCGACACCCCATGACGGTGCGCTACCAGGCTGCGCTACGTGCCGACGCATGAAAGGAATACTACTCGATTCCTTTT
>Ga0209370_1003008_pt1 | contig 11225 bp, 9 predicted proteins | sample AgamicAtPrz_FD_187164 | JGI IMG/M metagenome (GOLD analysis project Ga0209370, IMG submission 187164) | Agave microbial communities from Guanajuato, Mexico - At.P.rz (SPAdes) (version 2) | ecosystem: Host-associated > Plants > Phyllosphere > Phylloplane/Leaf | place: Guanajuato, Mexico... | reverse complement strand
CGACGGCAACAGCAACGAGATCGTCGACTTCGCCAAGCTCAACGACAAGGGCCCGTACGACGTCAACGCCAACAGCGGCTCGAGCCTGCCGCCGCTGCTCAACACCCGCGAGGACCGCGACAGCCTCCTGCGCCTGCGCGCGCGCTTCGGCCTCAAGGCCCAGCTGGCGGACAACTGGGTGGCCGGCATCCGCGTCGCCACCGGCTCCAACAACAATCCGGTGTCGACCACCCAGAACCTCGGTGGCGGCTTCGGCAAGAAGGACATCTGGCTCGACCAGGGCTATGTCACCTGGACACCCAGCGAGCGGCTGACGTTGACCGGCGGGCGCATCGCCAACCCGTTCATGTCCACCGATATCCTCTATTCCCACGACCTCAACTTCGATGGCGTGGCGGCGATCTTCGACCAGCCGCTGAACCGCGACCTCAGCCTGTTTGGCACCGTCGGCGCGTTCCCTGTGCAGTACAGCGACGACAGCGCCAGCAGCAACGGCCTGGACAAGGAGGACAGCGACAACAAGTGGCTGTACGGCGCCCAGCTGGGCGCGAAATGGGCGCTCAACGACCATCACCGCCTCAAGGGCGCGATGGCCTACTACCGCTTCGATGACATCGCCGGCGAGCGCTCCAGCCCCTGCGCGCCCTGGGATGGCCAGCCGGCCTGCGACAGCGACGAAACCCGGCCGACCTTCATGCAGAAGGGCAACACGGTGTTCCTGCTGCGCGATATCACGCCCAATCCGGCCAATCCGGCGGCCACGCCGCAGCCGCAGTTCGTCGGCATCGCCTCGGAGTTCGAACTGCTCGACCTGAACCTGGTGTGGGACGCCGACCTGCCCCATGACTTCAAGCTGCGCAGCCAGGCCAACTACATCCACAACCTGGCCTACGACGAAGGCGACATGCGCAAGCGTTCGGCCGGCCAGCTGGCCAACAACATCGACGAGAACGGCAACATCAAGAGCGGCGGCGACGCCTGGATGTTGCAGTTCACCCTGGGCAACGCCCTGGACATGCGCAAGGCCGGCGACTGGAACCTGTTCGCCGGCTACAAGCGCATCGAGCCTGACGCGCTGCCGGACGGGTTCAACGACTCGAGCTTCCACCTCGGCGGCACCAACGCCAAGGGCTATTTTCTCGGTGGCAACTACGGCCTGGCCGACAACGTCTACGCTACAGCCCGTTGGTTGAGCAGCGAGGCAGTCTACGGCGCGCCGTTTGACATCGATGTGCTACAACTTGAAGTCAACACTCGGTTCTAGGGAAGGAGCACGGGCATGAACAAGGGAGTCTATCGCCATCGTTGCGCCTGGTTGATGCTGGCGCTGGGCGCAAGCCTGGCCGCCTCGGCGTCGGCCGAGACCCTCGAGGAGCGCCTGCGCACTCAGTTGCGCAGCACCACGCAACAGCTGCAGGCCCTGCAGAGCGAGCAGGCCCAGGCCAGCGCCGCCCGCCAGGCGGCGGAACAGCAACGCGACGCTGCCCTGGGCCAGGTGCGCGAGCTGACCGCGCAACTGGCCAGGGCGCGCGGCCAGAGCGAACAGCTCGCCGGCCAGCAGCAGGCCGTGCACAGCCAGGCCCAGGCGCTGGTGGCCAGCAGCGACGAACAATTGCGCAAGTACAAGCAGGCCTATGACGAACTGCTGGGCATGGCGCGCGCCAAGGAAAGCGAGCGTGCCGGCCTGCAGGCACAACTGGCCGAGCGTGATGGCCAGGTGCAGCAGTGCCAGGCGCGCAACCAGCAGATGTACGGGGTGGCCAAGGAGATGCTGGCCGCCTACGAGAAGGTCGATATCGCCGATGTGATGAAGATGCGCCAGCCGTTTGCCGGCTCGGCCCGGGTCCGCTTCGAGGAACTGGCCCAGGCCTATGGCGACAGACTCTACGAAAGCCAGTTCGACGCCCCCAGGGGCGTGCCCCAGTGACGTTTTCTCAACGCAAGGAAGTAAGCACATGACCGAAGTCACCCTGATCGAAACCGTTAGCGCCGACTCCCTGACCAAGCTGCTGCAGGATGCCGGCTGCCGGGTCAATCGCACCGAGCAGAATGCCGTGGTGCAGTTGCTCAGCGCCAGCCAGGGCGTGGGTTACGCCGTACGTTTCGGCAACCGGGCGCTGAACCAGGAAGGCGAGTTCCTCGATTTCACCTTCAGTTGCGCGCTGCGCATCCAGGGCGAGCTGCCTGCGGGCCTGGCCGAGCGCTGGAACGCCACGCGGCGTTTTGCCCGCCTGTCGGTGCAGGGCGAGTTCCTGGTGATGGAAAAGGACGTGGTGGTTGCCGACGGCGTCAGCGAGAAACACCTGCTTGGCAGCCTGTTGCTGTGGGATCGCCTGCTGCAGGAGTTCATCGTCTACCTGCGCGACTACAGCCGCAATGACGCCGAAACGGCACCCGAGCAGGTGGCCAGCGATGCGGTGAGCGCTTCGTGACGGCGCGAACCTTGTGGGCCGGCGCTGGCGCGCTGGCCGTTGTCGCGGTGGCGGTCGCCCTGGCCTTGCGCCCGGGCGACGAGCCGGTGGCGGCGGCGCGCCCGGCTTCGCCCGCCACCCTGGTGGCCACCGACAACGGCCCGGTACTGGCGCGCCTGGGCGAGCAGCAGGTGGGCAGCGGCGAGCTCAAGGCGCTGTTCGCCCAGTTGCCCGAAGAGTCCCGCGCCAGCCTGCGCGGCGACCGGCCGGCACTGGAGGCCTGGATTCGCGCCCGCTTGGCGGAAAAGGCGCTGTTCCAGCAGGCCGAGGCCCAAGGCTGGTTGCAGCGTCCGGAGATCCAGGTGCAGACCCGCGCGGCCACCGAGCAGATCGTCCTGCGCGACTACCTCGACTCGGTAAGCACGGTGCCCGACGACTACCCCACCGAGGCCGAACTCAAGCAGGCCTACGAGGCAGGCAAGGCCGGGTTGCAACTGCCGGCACGCTATCGCCTGAGCCAGATCTTCCTGCGGGTGGAAAACCCCAAGGATGACGAGGCCGTGCGCAAGCAGGCCGCGGCCCTGGCCAGGCAGGCCCAGGCCACGGATGCGGACTTTGGCGCATTGGCCCGCGAGCATTCGCAGGATGCCGGCACCGCCGCCAACGGTGGGGATAACGGCCTGCAGGCCTTGGCGCAACTGTTGCCGGAGGTGCGCGGGGTGGTGCCGAAGCTCAAGGTGGGCAGCGTCAGCGAGCCGGTGCAGAGCGCGGCGGGCTATCACATCATCAAGCTGGTGGAGCAACAGCCGGCCCGGGCGGCGACCTTCGACGAGGTGGCCCCGCGCCTGCGCCAGGTGCTGCGTGCCCAGCGCCAGGAGCAGGTGGCCAAGGCCTATGTCGAGGGCATGTTCGACACTGCCACCCTCAGCATCGACGGCGCGGCGCTCAACCAGGTGCTGGAAAGCAGCCGCTAGTCGCCAACAACCATGGAAGAAGCGGGCCTGCCCACGCGGGCCCGCGGGAGGCGAGGGATGCCTATCGATCTGTCCCGGGGGCCAGCCCCGGATACCAGCGTGCCCGTCGTTCGCCCCCAGGTGCCGCTGGCCCTGGACGAACAGACCCTGAACTGTTTTCTGGTCACCGCGCGCTGCGGTTGTTTCATGCAGGCGGCGCGGCGACTCAACCTCAAGCCGGTGGCCCTGCGCAAGCGCCTGGCGGCGCTGGAGGCGCGCCTGGGCTACAGCCTGTTCGTCAACCGCAACAACAACCCGGTGCTCAGCCAGCAGGGCGAGCGCCTGCAGCAGGTGCTCCAGGCTCGCGAACCGGTGGTGCCACCGCCGCGGGAAGCCACCGCCAGCGTGCGCCTGGCCGTGGCCGAACCACTGCTGCAGGACCTGCTGGGCCGCAACCTGATCAACTTCGTGCGCCAGCATGCCGGCATGCGCCTGGAGGTGGCCACGCTCGATGGCCGCCAGGTACCCGAGCAGCCCGCCGATGTGGCGTTGTGGCTGGGCGACGTCGAGCACGTTGCCCGCGTCGGCAGCTTTGCCGGCACTGTCCCCGAAGCCCTGGCCACCCTCGAGTACCTGCCGCATATCGCCAAGCGCTACGCCCGCGAGGCCAACCGCCCGACCAGCCTGGCGCACCTGCAGGACTACATGCTGGTGCAATGGCAAGGCGAGGTCGGCGTGCAGGCGCTGTCGCCCTGGCAGGCGCTGTTGAACGCCCGCTCGGCCGGCGTGACACAGATCCAGGACTACGAGATGTACTGCCAACTGATCAAATGCAGCGCCAGTGTCGGCTTGCTGCCGCACTATGCGGCGCATCTGGATCGTGGCCTGCTGGCCTTGCCGGGGTTGTTCCGCGCGCCGATGCGCCGGCGCGTGTGGCTGGCGGTCGATGGGCGCACCGAAGCCGACCCGTTGGTGCAGGTGATGATAGGGGCGATCCGGGCCGCGTTCGAGGAGCGCCGGGAATGGTTTGCCGGCCGTTAGGATCAGCCGGCCTTGCGCAGCGTCAGGTTGATCCGCCGTTCGCCCATGCGTGGATGCACGCCTGGCTTGATCGGCAGCACGCCATGAAAGCGCAGGCGGTCCTCGCCGCCCCACACCAGCACGTCGCCGTGGTTCAGCGGGATGCGCCGGGTACGGTCCGAGCGCTGCAGCCCGCCGAACAGGAATACCGCGGGCAGGCCCAGCGAGATCGAGACGATCGGATGGGCGTAGTCCCGCTCGTCGCGGTCCTGATGCAGGCTCAGGCGGGTACCCGGCAGGTAGTGGTTGATCAGGCAGGCATCCGCCACGAAGCCGTCGAAACCGGCCTGGGCGGCGGCCCGCGAGGCCAGCTCGACCAGCACCCGGGGCAGTGCGGGCCAGGGCTTGCCACTGACCGGGTCGGTGGCGGAGTAACGGTAGCCGCTTGCGTCGCTGACCCAGCCCAGCGCGCCGCAGTTGCTCAGCGCCACGGCCATGCGCAGACCGCCGGGGGTCTGCATGTGGCGAAACGGCGCCGCGCGCAACACCGGGCGCAAGGCATCGAGCAGGGGCTCGAGCTCCGCCAGGGCGAAACCTGGCAGCAGCGTGGTGCGCGCGGCCAGCTGCTGAGGGTGTGCGTCGAACAGATCGAGATCGGACTGGATCATGCCGGGGGCTGCTTGGGGGGTGTCCGCACAGTGTATCGCGATGCCCCGGTGTGTTGGGCATCGCGAGCCAGTGCGCCGCTCACGGAGCAGAGTGCACCCGCGCGGCGCCATGGCGTCAGAGGCTGAGCGTTAGGCTGACGCTGACATTGCGCGGTTCGCCCGGCAGCACCCATGAACTGTTGTATGAACGCTCATAGTATTTGCGATCGAACAGGTTGTTGAGGTTCAGGCCCACGGTGACCTGCTCGCTCGCCTTGTAGTGCGCCAGCAGGTCGACCGTGCTGTACGAGGGCAGGGTGAAAGCGCTGCCGGCCTGACCGGAGCGCTCGCCGACATAGTTGAACGCCGCGCCCAGGTCCGAACCGCGTAGGGCGCCGTTCTGGAACTCATACACGCCCATCACGCTGCCGCTGTTACGGGCAATGCCCAGCAGGTCGCTGCCCTTGGGCAGGCTGGCATCGCCCTTGGTGACCTCGGCATCGATATAGGCGTAGGCACCGATCACCCGCACCGCCTCGCTGAGCTGGCCGCTGAACTGCAGGTCCAGGCCCTGGCTGCGCGCCTTGCCGGCCGCGATGCTCTCGCCGAGGGCATCGGTGGTGATGACGTTCTCCTTGTCGATATGGAACAGCGCCACCGTGGCGCCCAGGCGACTGTCGAACAGGTCGAGCTTCACGCCGGTCTCGTAGCCGATGCCTTTCTCGGGCTTGTACACCTGTCCTTGGGTGCCGATGGTGTTGGGCTTGAACGAGGTCGAGGCGTTGGCGAACACGCCGACCTGCGGCGTCAGCTGGTACAGCAGGCCGACGCGGGGCGTGGCGACATCCTTGGCCTGGCTGTTGCTGACCCCGCTGCTGCGGTTCTGCGAGGTCTGCTCGATGCGCTCCAGACGCACCCCGAGCAGGCCGCGCAGGCGTTCGCTGAAAGCGATCTGGTCCTGCAGGTTGAGGGCATGGCTTTCGGTGCGTTCGAAGAAGTCATTGGCGCGGGTGAGCGCGGGCTTGGGCTTGCCGTATACCGGGTTGCGGATGTCCAGGCCATAGCTGGCCAAGGTCGCGCTCTGCGGGTACTTCTGGCTGTTGCGGTAGTTCTCGTACTCCAGGCCGACCAGGCTCTGGTGCTGCCAGCCGAGCAGCTCGAACTGGCCGTGCAGTTCGGCTTGGGTGATGTTGTCGTTCCATTCGAAGTCGCGCTCGCGGTAGAAGCGCGTGAGCGTGTTGCCGACCAGGGCCTGGGGCTCGGAGCTGTTGCCCTTCAGTGTGCCCTGGGTGTAGTGGTTGGCCAGGCGCAGCTTCCAGTTGTCGTCGAGGAAGTGCTCCAGGGCCAGGTCGACGGTCTGGTTGTCGTTGCGGATCTTGCCGTCGTTGGGCTCGCCCATGAACGCCGAACGCCGCACCGAGCCCATTTGGCCATTGACCGCCGGAATGCCACGGTCGAACACCGATTCGGTGCGGGAGAACTCGGTGTCCAGCAGCAGGCGGGTGTCGGGCGACAGCTGCCAGCTCAGCGACGGGCTGACGATCCGTCGCTCGCTGTTGACGTGATCGCGGAAGCTGCCGTTGTCCTCCACCGCCAGGTTGACCCGGCCCAGCAGGTTGCCTTGGCTGTCCAGCGGCGCGTTGGCGTCCAGCGTGCCGCGGTAGCGGTCCCAGCTGCCGGCGCTCAGGTTCACGGTGCTGAACGTCTCGGCCTGGGGGCGCTTGCTGACGATGTTGACCAGGCCGCCGGGATCGCCGCGGCCATAGAGGCTCGCGGCCGGGCCCTTGAGCACCTCGATGCGCTCGATGCTGGAGGTGTCGGGCGCGCTGTAGCTGCCGCGGTTGACGGCGAAGCCGTTCTTGTAGAGCTCCCCCGTGGTGAAGCCGCGCACGCTGTAGTTGAGAAAGGTCAGGCCGCCGAAGTTGTTCTGCCGCGACACGCCGCCGGCAAAGTCCAGGGCGCGGTCGATGCGGGTGCTGTTGAGGTCCTTGAGTACCTGGGCCGGCACCACTTCGATGCTCTGCGGGGTGTCGCGGATATCGGTGTCGGTGCGCGTGGCGGTGGCCGAGCGGGTGGCCCGATAACCCTGGACCGGGCCGTCGGCGCGCTCTTCGAGGTAGGCGTCGGTGATCGAGGTTTCGTCCAGCACCAGGGGTTGGGCCGCAGCGAGCGGTTGACCGAACAGGCCCAGGGTCAGGCCGGCCAGAAGGGGAGCGCGAGGGTTCAAGGGGGATCTCCGTTAAATATGTAATAACATTACATTATCGCTCCAGTCATCGCCAGAAGAAGGTGTGACAGGGCAGTTGCGCGATGAGAATGATTTACGTTAATGTTATGTTATTACGTATCTGGAGGTTTTCATGCAAGTACTGTCCTCACTCAAGCAGGCCAAGCGCCGTCATCGTGACTGCCAGGTGGTCAAGCGCCGTGGTCGGATCTATGTGATCTGCAAGTCCAATCCCCGGTTCAAGGCCAGGCAGGGCGGGGTGAAGAAAAAGCGCGGGTAGCCGTCAATGGCTGTCAGTCAGGCGAAAGGGGCTGCACAGCAGCCCCAATGACGCTACCGAAGAGTCCTGCGCAGGCGTCGCCAGCCCAGTACCACACCACTGAGGGCTATCACCAGGCCGCCGCTACTCAGGCCGATGATCAACCCTTCGCGCAACAGCGGCCGCGCCAGCAGCGGTTGCCAATCCCAACTGTGCAACAGGTTGAACAACCAGCGCCCGGCACGTTGCGCCCGGTCGTGGCTGGCCACCAGCGTGCCGCTGGCAGGGTCCAGGTAGGCCCAGGTGCCCGCCGCGTCGGCGAAGCGCAGGCGCAGCACGGGCAGTGGGCGCGCTTGGGATCCGTACATGCTCTGTGGCTCGCGGGCGAAGTAGTGGAAGTCGTAGGCGCTCTGCCAGTCATCCTCCACCGACACCCCGGGAGCCATCGCTTGCGCGGCCGCCAGCAGCCTTTCCCGGCTGAAGGTACGCGCCGGCGGGGCGTGTGCTTCAAGGATGCGGCTGTCGCCGTCGGCGCTGCGGGCCACGGCATAGGTGACGCCGGCCAGACGTTGCCACTGCAGCTCCACTGCATCGAACCCTGTTTCGTCGCGCAAGCGGGCCAGGGCCGTGGCAATCGGCAACTGCAGGTCAGCGGCGCGCAGCGGCGCTTGCTGCAAGGCGATCTGCGAGCGGCTGTCGGTCACGCCCCAGGGGCGCATCGACATCAACCCGCTGAACACCCACAGCACCAGCACCCCACCGAACAGCAGCCCGCCGATGTGGTGCCAGCGCAACCAGCCGCCGGGGTAGGGGCTGCACGATCCGCTACGGTAAGGCTTGCGCAAGCGCAGGCGCAGGATGCCCACCGCGATGCCCATGAGCGCCATCAGCGTGCCGAGCAGTGACAGGCCGATCACCAGGGTGCGCCAGCCATTGTCGAAGCCCAGGCCGCCGCGCAACGGATAGAGCCAGTGCAACCAGGCGCCGACCCAGTTCCAGGCGCGCTCACGGCCGCTCGCATCGCGCACCACCTCGCCGGTGCGCCCGGACAGGTACAGCCAGGTGCCGGCCGCATCGTCCACTTGCACCCGGTGCAAGGGACGATCGCTGTCCAGGGCCCGGGAGTGGGTCCACATGTCCTCGTCCAGCGTGCCCTGGTAAGCCAATGCCGCGCTACCGGCGTACTGCCGGGCATTGGCCAGGGCCCAGGCCGCGTCGGCGTTGGCCAGGGGCGCGCCGTTGGCTGCATCGAGGGTGACGCGGCGACCGTCCGCCAGCTCCAGCAAATAGTACGGTTGCCCGCCCAGACTGGTCAGGCGCAGCGCCTTCAACGGCTGCTCAGCCCATTGCGCCGGCAACTCGGCGCAGCATCCCGCCGGCAAGGCCGGCAGGTGAGCCAGGCGCTCGGCCGTGGTCAGCTTGGGGTAGCCGACATACAGCATGACCACCCCGGAGACGAACCACAGCGCCATGAACAGGCAGGCGACGATGCCCAGCCAGCGATGCCACAGGTACAGCTGGCGTTTCAGGCCCATCAGTAGCGCCACTGCACAGCGACTTCCAGGCTGCGCGGCTCACCCAGGTAGTACTGGGTGTTGGTCTGGTGGATGAAGCGGGCGTAGACCTCGTCGGTGAGGTTGCGCAGGCGGGCGCTGAGTTGCACGTGCTGGTCCAGGTCGTGGGTCATCGACAGCCCGTAGACGGTGTACGAAGGCACCCACTGGGTGTTGGCGGTGTTGGCGTAGACCGCCGAGACGTAGCGGGCGTCGGCGCCGACCTGCCAGCCCGGCGCCAGGTCGTAGGTCAGCCAGAGGTTGGCCACCCGGTCCGGGATGTTCACCGGGTTCTTGCCCTTGCGCGAGTACACCACGCCGCCGATGGTCTCGTTGAACTCGTCATATTCGGCGTTGACCCAGCTGAAGTTGCCTGCCGCCAGCAGGTCGGGCGTGACCTTGAACGACGCCGCCAGCTCGATGCCGGTGGAGGTCTGCTGGCCGGCCTGCTCGGTGGTGTTGGGCACGGTCGAGGAGGGCACCGAGATGTTCTTGCGCACGATGCGGTAGGCCGCCGCGGTGGCCGAGCCGCGCCCGTCGAGGAAGTCGAACTTGCTGCCGACCTCCACCTGCCTGCCGGTGCTCAGGTCGAAGTCGCCGACCTGGCTGATCGACGCGCCGGTGAGCGAGCCTCCCGGCGGTTCGGCCGAGGTGCTGTACTGGGTGTACAGGCTGATATTGGCGGACAGGTCGTAGACCAGCCCCAGGCGCCCGGTGAAGGCATCCCAGCGCCGATTCAGCTTGGCCCGGGTCACGTGGTCGACCACGTCGAAGTCGATATGGTCGTAGCGCAGCGCGGTGACCAGCGATAGCTGGTCGGTCAGGCGGGTACGGTTCTCGACGAAGCCCGCCGTGGTGTCGGTGCTGGTGCTGCGCCCCTTGGCGCGTGGAGCGTCCATGCCAGGGATGTCGAGGAAGTGGCCGGGCTGGAAACCGTTGGGATCGATGCTGTCGAACGCGCCCTTGGACAACGGGTAGGCGGTCTGCTGATTGCGGTTGTAGTCGATGCCGAACGCCCAGTCGCTGGCCAGGCCGAACAGCTGGCCCTGGTGGGTCAGCTCGAGGCGATTGCCGTTGACCTCCTGGTCGTGGCGCTGGCGGTAGCCGCCGGAGCGGGCGATGGCGGTGTTGCCGGGATTGTAGCGGTACACCTCGAGGTTGCGGTAATCGCGCTGGCCATTGTAGTGGTAGAAGGTGTTGCGCAACTGGTGGCTGTCGTCGATGCGGTAGTCGGTGATCGAGCGCAGCCAGCGGGTGCGCTGCTCATAGCGGCCGTCCTCGACGTTGTAGTTGTCGAAACGGTGGTGCTTGTCGATGTGCAGGGTGCCGCTGGCCGGTTGCAGCACTGGCGCGCCCCAGTAGGGGCTGTCTTCCTGCTCTTCGAGGTACTCGATGGCCAGGGTGTGCGACAGCTGGTCGTTGATGTCGCTGAGCAGCGAGAAGGCCAGGTTGCCGGCCCCGTTCTCCTGGCGGTCGATGTAGCCATTGGTGCTGGTGCGGCTGTAGTCGAGCCGCGCGTAGTGGCGCGGGCCGTCCCCGCTGTTGAGCGCCTGGTTGAAGCCGACCGAGGTTTCCATCGTGTCGTAGCGCCCATAGCTGACGCGGCCCTCGAAAGTGTCCTCGTCGCGGTTGGCCAGTTTGGTGATCATGTTCAGGCTACCGCCGACGGCGCCGCTGCCGTTGAGGAACGACGACGGCCCGCCGAGCAGTTCGACACGGTCGTAGATCCACGCCCCGACCGGGCGCCCGGCGGCGCCGTACTGCAGGTTGATGCCATTGAACAGCTGGCTGACCTGGGCACCGTTGAAGCCGCGATACGACACGTAGCCGCCCCAGCCGGGCGGTGCCGAGGCGTTGACCCCGGGCAGCGCGTTGGCGGCGTCCTGGAAGTTGCGCGCGCCGATGCGCTGCAGGGTCTTGCGGTCGGCGACGCTGACCGAGGCGGGGTTCTCGCGGGCGCTGAGGTTCAGGCGTGAGCCGCTTTCGATGGGCCGGTCGAGGTCGAGGCTGGTCGCCTCCTTGGGTTGCTCGGCCGTGGCCGTGACGTTGCTGGCGGGCAGGGTGAGGGTGTCGTCCTGCGCCCAGGCGCAGGTTGCGCTGCCAACGAGCAGCGCCAGAGTGGTCATGCGGAACATGCAAGGCTTCCTGGCTGAAA
>Ga0209370_1003007_pt1 | contig 11232 bp, 9 predicted proteins | sample AgamicAtPrz_FD_187164 | JGI IMG/M metagenome (GOLD analysis project Ga0209370, IMG submission 187164) | Agave microbial communities from Guanajuato, Mexico - At.P.rz (SPAdes) (version 2) | ecosystem: Host-associated > Plants > Phyllosphere > Phylloplane/Leaf | place: Guanajuato, Mexico... | reverse complement strand
AGAATCAGCGTGAAATGCAAGCCATAATTTCGCCTGGCGAAATAAAATTGCCTTCGCAGCGCCATGACGCTGGCGAAACGCGCGGCGTACCGGGGCGCAGGCAGACGGCATCAAGCATGCCTGCCTGGCGAAGGCAACGGTTGCCTGCGGCCCCTACATGTCGAAGGCTGAAGGCAGCAGGATCATGTCGCGGATGGTGACATTGCGCGGCCGGGTCAACATGTACATCACCGCGTCAGCCACCACGCACGGTTCGATCAGGCTACCGAGGGCAATGGCCTTTTGCAGGTTTTCTTCCGGCCAGTCGGCGAGCAGTGCACTGTTGACCGGCCCGGGAGATACCGCCATTACCCGGATACCCTGGTCTTTCACCTGGCGGCGCAAGGTCTGTACGAAGCAGTTCACGGCCCATTTCGAGGCTGAGTAGACAGGCTCCCAAGGCACCGGAAAATGCCCGGCCACGGAACCGGTGACCACGATATCGCCGGCGCCTTGGGCAATCATATGCGGCAGGACGTTGCGAATGTTGTTGATCACCGCATTCACGTTGAGATTCAACATGCGGTCGACAGCTGCCGGCTCGGCATCGACCACGTCCCCACCGAGATAACTGCCGGCGTTGGCGTAGAGGATGTCCAGCTGCCCGGCACGCGTCAGGATGCCTTCCAGCAGGGTTGCGCAACCGCTCGGGTCGAGCAGGTCGATCACCAGCGGCACGGCGTGCTCCCCCAACCGTTCACAGGCTTGCTCCAGCGCGGCCTGGTCGCGGTCGATCAGCACCACCCGGGCACCGGCCGCGAGCAGCGCTTCGGTGGTGGCCAGGCCGATTCCGGATGCGGCACCGGTGACCGCTGCGACTTTTCCTTCCAGTTGATACGACATGAGTACTCTCCTGCAGGCCCGCTGGACGGGACTCTTGTAGTTGTTTTGACAGGGATGTTGACGTCTACATACGCGATGCGCAAAAACGCCGCCCCGGGAAAACTAGACGGGCTGATCAGCCAATGTCAACGTTTACATTACTCGGACAGCCCGGCTCACGTAGCGATCATCCAGAGCTTCAGGCGTCTAGCTTGCCCTCTACGACCTCGTCCGTGGCGACCAGCTGCGGGTTGTCGATGGCCCGCAGGAGCATGCCGATGGCGCGCTGGCCTAACTGGTAGCTGCTGTGGCTGACGCATGGAACAGGTTCACCGAAAAGGCCGGCATAAGGTACCTGGTCGATGCTGAACAATGCGATCTCGGCTCGCGACAGGCCCTCACTGCGCATGGCTTCCAGCACCCCCAGGGTGATCAGCATGTTCAGGCCGAAAATGGCATCCGGGCGCGCCCCCTTTTGCAGATAGGCAACCGTGGCCTCGCGCGCGGGGGCCTGGGTGTAGTCGCCATGCAGGACTTCGAGCCGGGTCGGTTCATTGCATTGTTCTAGCGCCCGGCGGATGCCCGCCAGACGCGACTGGGTGATGTTCGAGCCCGCGGGCCCGCCTACCACCAGTACATGCCGATGGCCCTGGGCCAGGAGCAACTGCATTCCACGAAAGCCACTTTCTTCGTTGTCCAGGTAGACACCGGCGAAACCCGCTTCGGGCAGTTTCCTGTCGATCTGCACTACCGGTATATCGGCCCTTTCGAGCCTGGCCAGGTAATCCGGGCGGTAATCATCGGCATCCGAAATCACCGAAAGGATGATCCCCGCCACCTGGTAACTGAGCAGCGTATCGATAGCCCGGGCCTCAAGCTCTGCAGACCCATCGGTGTCGAACAGCATCAGCGTGTAGTCGCGCTGTTTCGCCTCGCGCGTGATGGCCTTGATGATCTCGCCGTAGAAAGGGTTTTCGAGGCTTGCGGTGACCAGGCCAAGCAACCGGCTCTCACTGTTCTTGAGGCTGCGCGCAAACGCGTTGGGAACGTAGTTGAGCTCCCGTGCCACTTCGAGAATCTGCGCCAGCGTGGATTTCTTGACCTTGTCCGGCTGATTGAGCGCTCGCGAGACAGTGACGGTGGTCATGTTCACCCGCTTGGCGATGTCTGTGATCGTGGCTTTACCGGATTTGCGCATGTTGGAGTCTGAGATCAACGGCGATAGGGAGAGCGTACACGCAAGATTGTAATGAGAAAAAGCACGTGCTAGCGTAATTTGAATGTTGACGTTTACATTTGAGGCAGGCCTGCCGGGAACGAACCGGGAGCTGCCTCCTTGAAATGACTGCCACCCACCTATGTAAACGTCTACATCCCGATAAAAACAATCAATGGGATACGCGCATGAATTATGTAATTGGGGTAGATATCGGTACCCAGAGCACCAAGGCGCTGCTGATATCGACCGAGGGCACGATCGTCGCCCAGGCATCCGCGGCTTATCAGGTCGAACAGCCAAGACCGCTCTGGGCACAGCAGTGGCCCGATACCTGGCTGCAAGCGGTCTATCAGGCCGTTGGCGAAGCCGTCGCCAGCAGTGGCGTGCCTGCCACGGCCATCAGGGCGCTCTGTATAAGCAGCTTGTATGGCGGGTCGGGCATTCCGGTGGATGCCGAGATGAAACCACTGCACCCCTGCCTTATCTGGATGGACCGTCGGGCCACCGCTGAAGCGCAGTGGGTACGCGAGCATATCGATCTGGCGCAGCTGCGAGAAACTACCGGCAACGGCGTGGACAGCTATTACGGCTACACCAAGATGTTGTGGCTCAAACGCAACCGGCCAGAGGTGTGGGCCAAGACGCAGTACCTGCTGCCGCCCAACAGCTACGTGCAATACCACCTCACCGGGGCCCTGGCAGTCGATCACAGTTCGGCCGGCAACATCGGCGGCGTCTACGACATCAAGGCGCGTTGCTGGTCCGTCCCTATGCTGGAGCGCCTTGGCATCGACCCCGCGCTCATGCCCGAGCGCCTGGTGGACTCCAGCGAAATCGTCGGTGGATTGCTGCCAGAGCCGGCCAGGCGCCTGGGGCTATGCCCAGGCACACCACTGGTGGCGGGCGGCGTCGATGCTGCCATGGCCACCCTGGCCGCCGGCGTGCTCAGGCCCGGCAACCATGTCGCCATGCTCGGTACCAGCATGTGCTGGGGGTTCGTCAACCAGCGAACCGATGCGCAACTCGGGTTGATCAGCATGCCTTACGTGCACAAGCCGGCCGATTATCTGTACATCTTTGGCGGCGCCATCGCCGCCGGCGCCTCGATCAGCTGGTTTCGCGAACAGTTCTGTACCGAGGAAAAACAGGCCGCGGCATTGGCTACTGGCATGGAAGTCCACCAATTGATGGAGCGTGACGCCGCCAAGACGCCCGCTGGCGCAGACAGCTTGCTGTTCCTGCCCTACCTGATGGGCGAACGCAGCCCGATCTGGGATGCACAGGCATCCGGTGCCTATGTCGGTCTGTCGCTGTACCACACCAAGGCACACCTCTACCGCGCCGTGCTGGAGGGCCTGGGGTTCGCCTTGCGCCATAACATCGAACGCGGTCGCCAGGGTGCGCTGTGCCTCGATCCCGAGCTGATCGTGGTTGGCGGCGCAACCGCATCCGACCTGTGGATGCAGATCATCGCCGACATCACCGGCTACCCGGTGCTGACGATCGAGGAGGCGGTCGAAGCCCCGTTGGGTGCGGCGATGCTGGCTGCCCTGGCCTGCGGCGAAATCGCCGATCTGGCCTCTATCGGGCACTGGCGCACCCTGCGTCAGCGCGCCGTACCCGACCCTGGGCAGCGTGCCGTCTACGATCAGCTGTTTGCGGTGTATTGCAGCCTTTACCCAGCGTTGAAGCCCAGCATGCACACGTTGGCGAAAATGAACCGCAGCCAGCATCCCGAAGCGGAGGCCTGTGCGGGTTCTCCAGCGTACCCGTCGAAAGCCAGCATGTAAGGAGCCTGCCATGCCCAGTTTGCTCAGCCAGTTGAAAACACACAGCATCGTGGTGGCCGACACCGGCGACCTCGAAGCCATTCGCCGCTTCGCACCGCATGATGCCACCACCAATCCGTCCCTGATCCTGAGCGCCGTCAGGTCGGGGCAACCAGCGGCCCTGCTCGACGAACTGGTGCAGCGCGCACGCGCGTTTCAGGACGGCCTGGAGGCGGCAGTCGAGGACGTATGCGATCGGCTGTGCGTCGCCATGGGCAGCCAGATTCTGCAGCAGGTTCCTGGCAAGGTATCGACAGAGATCGACCCGCGACTGTCGTTCAACGCACAGGCCAGCATCGACAAGGCGCGCCGGCTGGTGGAGCTGTATGAGCGGGCGGGCATGGATTGCGAGCGCATCCTGATCAAGCTGGCCGCCACCTGGGAAGGCATCCGTGCGGCACAGGTCCTGGAGCGCGAGGGAATCCAGTGCAACCTCACCCTGATCTTCAGCTTCGTTCAGGCCAGGGCCTGCGCCGAGGCCGGTGCATACCTGATTTCACCTTTCGTGGGGCGTATTCTTGACTGGCACCGCGCCGCACACCCCGAAATCGACTTCGAGCCGAAGGCCGAGCCAGGGGTGCAACAGGTAAGCGCGATCTATCATTTCCTGCGACGGCATGATTACCCGACCGTGCTGATGGGTGCCAGTTTCCGCAACAGCGGCGAGATTCTGGCCCTGGCCGGTTGTGACCGGCTGACCATCAGCCCGGCGCTGCTGGAGGAACTGGACAGCCGCAGCGGAACCGTTATCCAGGCGCTGGTCGATACCCAGGAACGTCAGGAGCGCCCTGCCCCGGTCAGTGAGGCCGAGTTCCGCTGGCAGCTCAACGAGGACCCGATGGCCACGCAGAAACTGGCTGAAGGGATACGCGGTTTCCAGCGGGATCATCGCGCATTACAGGGGTTGGTGCGGGAGAGGCTGGTGCAGGCAGGAGTCGGTTGAACGGTCAGGCCCTGGGCTGTGGTTTGCAACGCCGTTCAACTACGTAGCCGATGGAAACGGTAAAGCTCGCGCGCAGCCTCGATCACCTGGGGAACGCAGGCCTGAATATCTTGCTCGGACATCTGGTCAAGCAGCTCGAAGTTGTCCTCCAGCCCGTGCAGCGAAATGGCCTTGAGCAGCTGTTGCTGTTCTGCCGGCAGCTCGCCCCAGGCGGCGACCTGAGTACCGCGCATGTAGCCGAAGCACCATTCTTCCATCACCACCACAACGCCCTCCTCGCCTTCGCTTTCCTCGAACAGCGGCTCGAAGTGGTCAACATCGTCGTGCAGCTGCTCGGCGACCTGACTGGCATAGCGCAGCATCAGCGCCGTGTAGGCTTCCTCATGCGCCGGTTTCTTGAATTTCGGCACCTTGCCACCCGCCACTGCCGGTAGCCATTGCTCCGGGTTGACGGTCGCCGGCGAACTGGCCAAAGCCGTGAGAAAGCCGTTCAGCTCGGCCAGGTTGAGTACTGAATAGTCATTGCCGTAGGTGATCAGCAGGTCTTCGAGGCGGTCGAGTTCTTTTTCGCTGAGTGCGGGGAGCATGGGTGGACATCCTGGGAAGCAAAAGTGTGTGCACCCTAGCACAGAAACGTCCAAGGGCTGCCCGCGCTGGCGGACACGCGGGCAGTTCGTTCAGCATCGCAACACGTTCTGCAACAGGTGTTGCCGGCCGGTGCCGATCAGCAACCACAACAGAATGCGACACTTGCGCGGGCAAAGCTGCCCGGCCATGTGTACACCTTTGCCTTGCAGGTCGATCTCGCCTCCGGCAAAGCCATAGGTGGCGCGGGCTGTAGGGCCGCTGCCTGTGCGGGTGGCGACGATCACCGGCAAGGCGGGCACCAGCGTATCCAGCACCTGGGCCCAACAAGCGGACACATGCCCCGCGCCAAATCCGGCAATGACCAGCCCCTGGTAACCCAGCGTGGCGACAGCCTGTAACAACGCCGTATCCGCGTCCAGGCAGGCTTCCAGCAGTGCAACGCGATGTTCGGTGCGTTGCGGTAGCGGCAGCACCTCCCGCCGTGTAGCCGGTTGGCGATAGACCACCGCGCCCTCGACGACATCGCCCAGCGCGCCACCACCGGGCGACTCGAATGCAGCCACCGCCAGGCTGGCGCTCTTGCGCACCCTTGCGGCGCTATGGACCTGATCATTCATCAGCACCAATACGCCGCGCCCACGGCTGCCCGGCGCCAGGGCCACCTGCGCCGCACCCAGCAGGTTGGCCGGGCCGTCACAGCCCGGCTGGCTGGCCGCGCGCATGGCACCGGTCATCACGATTGGTGCATCGAACGGCCACAGCAGATCGAGGAAATACGCCGTTTCTTCAAGGCTGTCGGTCCCTTGGGTGAGGATTATCGCCTGCGCTCCGCGCTCTACCTCTGCGCGGGCCCAGGCCAACACTTCGAGCAGTGTCGCAAAGCCCAGCGAGGCGCTGGAGAGCAGGCCCAGCGTAGCCATTTCAAGCTGGGCCAGATCGCGCAATTGCGGCACATTTGCCAACAAATCGTCGCAACCAAGCTTGGGCACCACTGCGCCCCCATTGGCGCTTGCCTGCATGCTCACCGTGCCCCCCAGGCTGCCGATCGACAGCTTGGGCAGGTGTGTTTGCGCGCTCATGCAGCACCTCCTGCCAACAGCCCCACCAGCGGCACGATCGCCAGCGTGCTGACGGCCATCGACAGCACATTGCCAATGTAGCCGTGCATGTAGGCCGGCAAGCGCTGAGTAATGGCCACTGCCAGCGGGGGAGCCACCAGCGCGCCGAGTACGGCACTGCCCACCACGACTTGCCAGCTACCACCATGGGCAAGCACTGCGGCCGGGACGATCGAGACGATGGGGATGTAGGTGGGGTACCACCCGCGCGCCTGCCATTGACGCCGCCAGAACAACACCCCGACCAGCGAGGCCAACGCCTGCCCGGCGACCATCGGTAACAGCAGCTGCGAACCGTAGGCCGGCGCTGCTGGGGCCAGCATGTAAGCCAGGACCACTCCCAGCAGCAGCCCGAGGCTGGCCAGCTCATTACCGAAGAACGGCGCTTCGCTGAAATCGGCCAGGACGCGTCGCAAGGTCCAGACAACGCCGTAATCGGGTTGCGCAGCAACGGGTTCGCGTACTGCAGGTCTGTGGCTGTGCCGCACCCATGACGGAAAGCGCCGGCACAGCATGAACGCCACCAGGCTTGCCAACGCCATGCCGCTGACGTTGCCGATTACCACCGGCAGCTGCAGCGGATAACACAGGTAGTTGACCATCAGCAGACTGGCCGGGGTGACCAGCAACGCTCCCAGCAGTGCGCCGCTGAGCGTGACCCGCCAACCCGCGCCGTACAGCAGCACCATGGCTGCCGGCAACGATACGAAGGCAACGAAGGTTGGCTGCCAGGTACCACTGGCCAAGGTCCAGCCCCAGAACGCGTGGCTGAGCAGCAGGCCCAACAGCGAGCTGGTGAACACCCAGGGCCATAGTCCGCTGCCATAGCAGATGGCAAAACCCTGCCAGCGATAGCCGTGCACATGGGCCAGGTGCGCCAGGCAAGCCCCCAGCAGCAAGCCCAGGGCGGGTAGTTCGTGCTTGTAGAACGCCACCTCACTGATATCACCGACGATCCAGCGCAGCCGGCTCAGTGGCTGATCGAGTGTCGCCGCCAGTTGCGTGTAGTCCGGCCATTGGCCGTGGGCGAGGCTGGCAGCCAGTGCCCCCAGCAGGCTGACGAACAGCACCAGGGGTAAACGCTTCCGATCCAGAGCATGCAAGGTTTTCATGTGCCACCTCCTCAACGCGGCATCGCGGCATGCAGGCGGTAACCCAGGGTCGCGTCATAGAGATCGGTACGGCGGTCCCGAGGCAGGTCGTTGAGGCTGTTCCAGATCGGTGCCGAGCGGGCACTGCTGAGGTCGACATCGGCGAAGACAATGCTCTCCTCTTCGGCACTGGCCACCTCGCCGATGGGCCAGCCATTGCTACCGGCAATCAACGAACAACCGAGGAAGCGCCCACCCCGCTCATGGCCTATGCGGTTGGCTGCGGCAATGTAGAGGTTGTTGACGTGTGCCGCGGTCATGGTCAGGTAGGAAGCCATGCAGCGCCCCGTGCCATCGAACAACGGTGGTGGGGTCCACACCCAGTTGTTCAGGCTGCAGATGATGTCGGCACCTTGTGCTGCCATCAGCCGTGGCACTTCAGGGAACCAGATGTCCCAGCAGATCAGCAGGCCGATACGCCCGATCGGTGTCTCGAATACCGGGAAACCCAGGTTGCCAGGGGTGAACCAGAGCTTCTCCTGATTCCATAGGTGGGCCTTGCGGTAATGGCCTAGCAGGCCTTCAGGGCCGAACAGTACGGCACTGTCGTAGAGCTTCAGCCCGTCGCGTTCGGCAAAACCTGCGGCCAGGTAGACCTGATATTCCCTGGCAAAATCCGCCCAGGCTTTCAGGCTGATACCTGCCTCTAGCGTCTCGGCGTGGGCATAGGCTTCTGCGCGGGTGTGGAAGGTGTAGCCGGTGTTGGCCAGCTCAGGTAGCACGATCAGGTTGGCGCCTTCTAGCGCGGCGCGACGGGCCAATGCCAGGCCTTTGCTCAGGTTGCCGTCGCAATGCTCAAGCCCGACCTGCGGGTCGTACTGGATGACGGCGATGCGAACTGGACTGACGGCGGGACAGTGTGCAGACATGGCAGCTTCCTTCTTGTGGTTGTTTTGGAAGGACGCCAGTAAAACGGGGCTGGGCTGGGGAGTGACAGTCAGGACACTCCCACCAGCTCGAAGGAAAGGAAAAGAGATATTGTAGGAATGGCCCTACAATCAACACGCTAACAGCCTTGGATCCTGACTTGATAATGCGGGTAATGGTCCAGGGTGAAACCACCGTGAAACTGTGCTGATGTTCTATCGCAAAGGTTGATCACGACATCCACAGCCGTTCGTAAACACGGCTCGGTCCAGCCGGCGTCAACAGAGAAGGACTCTCCAGCCAGGTACAGGCCTGACTGGGCGCTGAAATCGCGGTTGTATTTCATCAGATTTACCGCATCGTAATAAGTGCCTGCCCGGTACAGCTTTGCACATCCCAAAGCGTTCTTATCTGTCATCCACCGTTGTATGCGGATGTTGCGAGTGTCAATGTAGGGGGATATGGCCTCGCCTATGTTGCTACACCGCAGCAGAATTCGATCAAGCTCGTTCACGCATTTCTGCCCCAACTCCGCGTCGGAAAATGCAGCCAGCTTCGTTGCGTCATCCTCCCAGGTGTAACTCAACAGGATGCAGTCCTCTGGATAGCTATCGTTGTATCGATAGGCATACACGTCATGGACGAAACTGTCGGTTACCAGGATCTGGGGCAAAGCCGACTTACGGTCGAGGAAGCGCTTGCTCAGCGGTGCATATACCTTGCAGCTGGTCTCCCAATGGGCATGCTTCCAGGCATCCACGATCGTCTGCGGCAGTAGCTGGCGATTGAAACCGTCAAGCCGGATGTTGGTTTCGATCAACCAGGACGGAGTAGTCAGGATCACACTGTCGAAGTCTTGGTAGTGGAGGCTTTCTTCAGCCGGATCGCTGCAATGCCAACGATAACCGACCCGCAACTGACCATTCTCCAGTTTCTGTAATGAACAGACCGAGGTGTCGGTGAGTAGGCCATCCTCTCGTTGCAACAGGTGGTCGTACAGCGAGGTGCCGCTCAGTCCGATGCCTAGAAACATAAGACTTTCATCCAGCGCTGCGAGCCCGATATACGCTGGCCCCTGAAACATCAACCCTTTGCTGTCAGGGACACGGCTGGCTTCGAGGTGCGGTGCCGCATAGGGCACACCCTTTTGATCAACACGCCCATGTACCAACTGCAAGTGGCTACTGAAGCCAAAGATTGCTGTACGCAGCGGATACAGGCAACAGACGTCATAGAACGCTCCCCAACTGCCATCTCCAATGCCAATCGCATAGAAGATCGCCGATTCGTCGCTGCTCATGCCTAACCCACCAAAGTCTCCAGGCTTTGCTGGATCCCAAGCCGCAAGGGCGGGTAGATGCACCAGTTCTCTAAACGATAACCGGTGATAGCGTTCAACGATGGCCGACCACATCGACTCCCAGCCAGTAGTGCCATAAACCGTAGCGATACGCTCGGCGAAGCGTGTCGCAAAATGGTGCCACTTGCCATAGACCTGCTGAAGTATCAGGGTGGGGGGAGGTGTGTTGCCTTCTGGGTTACGCCAGACCAACAAAGCAGGATCACCACCACCCTCCAACTGGCCATCACGAAGGTATATTCCCGTGGCATTGACCCAAGGCGTCCCCGGATTCGGAAAATCGGAAATGCGCAGGTCGAACAGCTTGGCGTAGTAGGCCATAAGCGAGCGCCCGTCTTTTGGGGATTCACCAGTCCTGTTGAAAAACGGCATGCGCATGGCCCCCATTTCGAAAGGGGTTGCCGGCTGCTTGTGATTTCCGCTGTTATTCACCAAGGTCAGGTGACGCCCACCCACACGCTGGGACTGCTCGATCAAGGAGATCCGGGTAAAGCCGCAGCGCAATAGTTCTCGAGCCGCAGTCAGCCCGGTAATACCAGCACCCACGATGCAGATCCGGTGGTCTGGCTGGGTGGCTCGTGCAACGCCTCCTTCCTGTTCGATCAGACGGCGGTAATCAAAGCAGAGATCAGGAGGGTTGGGGTAACGTGCGGCCCACGGTTGCATTGGCAGGGAGGGCTCGATGGCGAGGTCTGCAGGATGGTTGTGTGTTGAACCGATGGTCATGTTCGCGTGCTCTTCATGGGTTGAAGAACCGAGCATGAATAATGACTCAATGAGTGAAGGGGTTATTGTTTACCACCAGCCGGCAGCCACAGGATCGGAGGTTTCTGTGGCTGCCGGAGCGTCATCAACTGGACTGTTACGCTTTACACCGCCAGCGCGCGCTCACGCAGCTCGCTGTTGAGGATGCGGTCGTTCTCGCTGTAGTCGACCGGGCAGTCGATCACGTGCACGCCCGGGGTGTTGATGCAGTGCTCGAGCAGCGGCAGCAGGCCGTCGGCGCTTTCCACGCGGTGGCCGTTGGCACCGTAGGCTTCGGCGTATTTGACGAAGTCCGGGTTGCCGTAGTCCAGGCCGAAATCGGTGAAGCCCATGTTGGCCTGTTTCCAGCGGATCATGCCGTAGCCGTCGTCACGCAGGATCACCACGGTGATGTGCATGCCTAAGCGTACTGCCGTCTCCAGCTCCTGGCTGTTCATCATGAAGCCGCCGTCGCCACACACCGAGATCACCGGGCGGTCCGGGTGCACCAGGTGCGCGGCCATCGCCGATGGCAGGCCGGCGCCCATGGTC
>Ga0209370_1003004_pt1 | contig 11239 bp, 11 predicted proteins | sample AgamicAtPrz_FD_187164 | JGI IMG/M metagenome (GOLD analysis project Ga0209370, IMG submission 187164) | Agave microbial communities from Guanajuato, Mexico - At.P.rz (SPAdes) (version 2) | ecosystem: Host-associated > Plants > Phyllosphere > Phylloplane/Leaf | place: Guanajuato, Mexico... | reverse complement strand
TGCACGTAGTCGATGTTTGGCAGGTCATCCAGGGTGCGCAGGCGCATGACCAGGCCGAACAACGGGTTTGCCGCGTCGAGCATCAGGTTGTCGAAGCCGCCACGTAGCTGGAACTCGGGGTCGGCCGAGTAACCGGGTAGATCTGCTGGGTGTTGAGGGCCGGCGCCAGTGCGAGGTAGCTGGCCATCTTTCAGATCCTCAAGCAGTATCGTCTTTTTCTTGGTGGGCACTGATTGTTCAGTACCCTTGGACTCGTTGGACATCCTTAATCCTCGTCTCTTACCGGGGCGACTTCACGCAACGGCTGCGGACTTTCCAAGCAGTCGGTCGCAAGCAATCTGCGGAACGCGAAGAGTAACGAGGAATCAATTCACATGGGAGATTGAAACTTCCTAACGCTTTGTAGGAATTCTCTTTTTGGCTATGTTTTTATTCTTTAACGCCAACTAAATGAATAGGAATCAAGTGTGGTTTTAGCTTGATAGAAGTTGGTAGTAAGTTGCCAAAGAAACATTGCAGAAGAATTGCTCGGCGCTCACTGGTTTTGGAAAAAACCTTTGCTCTCTTCCAGGTAGCCGCCTTGCAACGCCGGATCCAGCCAGCGCGCATATTGCGTCGGCAACACTTCCTGGCGCAGGGCAGGCAGCAATTGGTCGATATGTGCGATGGCTGCACGCCCCAGCTCGGAGTCCGAGCACCCCACATGCAGAAACTGAAAGCGCTTGACTCCCTGTACAGGATAGAACCGATAGTCATCCAGCGACCCGCCTTGCTGCTGGACCAGGTAGCGCACTTCATGCCAGTACCCAAGCACCAGGCGCAAGCGCCCCAGTTGCTGCATCTGCAGCAGGTTGGCGGTGGCATCGTTGCCATAGTGGCGGTTGAGCACGGTGTCGGGCAGCTGGCGCAGGATCGCGTCGATCTGCGTGCCGTAGCTGCGTTCGGCAACCACCCCCAACTGCAGCATGGTCTTGCTCAGCAGGGCATGCAGATCTACCTGCTGGTCGTCGAGGTAAGGCTCCACCAGCGCCTGGCTGTCCTTGCGCAGCACCAGGCCACCGCTGAGCACGCCCAGCGACGGCATGGAAAAGCGCACGTATTCGGCGCGCTCCGGTGTCCATAACAAGGTCGGGTCACAGGTGAAGCTGTTGCGGTCTTGCAGCATCTGGATGCCGCGGGCGCGGTTGACCCGCACGATGCTGTGGTCGTACTCGGGCATCTGGGCGATCAGCCGAGGCAACAGCTGGTCGATCACTCCCTGGCCCTTTTCCGGGCCTTCGAGGATGGTGAACGGCGGCAGGTCGCGCACCAGCCAGAAGAGGCGCTCCTTGGCGCTGGCCGGTTGCAGCAGCAGTGCCGGCAGCAGCCCGCACAGCAGCACCAGGCGATGTAGGTAACGGGCAGCGCACATGAGCCGGGCCAGCGTCAGGGTCAGACCGTGCCGGCTGCGCGCAGGTTGGCGATGGCAGTCGCGTCGTAGCCCAGCTTGCCGAGCAACGCCTCGGTGTGCTCGCCCAGCGCCGGGCCGACCCACTCGGCCGAGCCGGGGGTATCCGACAATTTGGGGACGATGCCGGGCATGCGGAACGGCTTGCCGTCCGGCAGCCGGGCCTGCAGGAACATCTCACGTGCCAGGTACTGCGGATCGTTGAACATGTCTTCGGCCGAATAGATGCGGCTGGCCGGTACTTCGGCCGTGGTCAGCACCTGCATCAACTGGTCCAGCGGCAGGCTGTTGGCCCAGCGGTCGATCACCCCGTACAGCTCGTCGCGGCGCAGGTCGCGGCCATCATTGGTAGCCAGGCTCGGGTCGTCGGCCAGGTCGCTGCGGCCAATGGCCTGCATGAAGCGCTTGAAGATCGCATCGCCGTTGGCGCCGATCTGCACATGCTTGCCGTCGGCACTGGTATGAATGGAGGAGGGCGTGATCCCCGGCATGATGTTGCCGGTGCGCTCGCGGATGAAGCCGAACACGTCGAATTCCGGGACCATGCTTTCCATCATGGCGAAGATTGCCTCGTACAGTGCCACATCCACCACCTGGCCTTCACCGCCGTTGACCTCGCGGTGGCGCAGGGCCATCAGCGCGCCGATCACGCCCCACAAGGCGGCAATCGAGTCACCGATGGAAATGCCCGTACGCACCGGCGGACGGTCGTCAAAACCGGTGATGTAGCGCAGGCCGCCCATCGACTCGCCCACGGCGCCGAAGCCTGGCTGGTCCTTCAGCGGCCCGGTCTGGCCAAAGCCCGACAGGCGCACCATCACCAGGCTCGGGTTGAGGGCATGCAGCACGTCCCAGCCCAGGCCGAGTTTTTCCAGCACGCCCGGGCGGAAGTTCTCGATCAGGATGTCAGCCTCGGCCAGCAGGCGCTTGAGAATCTCCCGGCCCTCGGGGTGCTTGAGGTTGAGGGTGAGCGACTGCTTGTTGCGGGCCTGTACGAACCACCACAGCGAGGTGCCCTCGTACAACTTGCGCCATTTGCGCAGCGGGTCGCCGCCATCGGGCGATTCGACCTTGATCACCTCGGCGCCGAATTCGGCGCAGATGCGCGAGGCGAACGGCCCGGCGATCAGGGTGCCAAGTTCGATGACTTTGAGGCCGGCGAGGGGTTTGCTGGGCGTAGGCATGGGGCATCCGTGGCAACTGGGCAGAGCCGTGGTTTTATCATAGGTCGCAAGCGGCAGATACTGCCGCGGCGCAACCAAGGGCAGGATCGGTTAGACTGTGCCACTTTTCTTGCGCAAGAAGCCCGTCGACCATGGCCCAGCCGTCTACCACCTACAAATTCGAACTGAACCTGACCGACCTCGATCGTGGCGTATACGAGAACGTCCGCCAGACTATCGCCCGTCACCCTTCGGAAACTGAAGAGCGCATGGCCGTGCGTTTGCTGGCCTATGCGCTGTGGTACAACGAGAACCTGGCCTTCGGCCGCGGCCTGTCCGACGTCGACGAAGCGGCCCTGTGGGAGAAGAGCCTGGACGATCGCATCCTGCACTGGATCGAAGTGGGCCAGCCGGACGCCGAGCGCCTGACCTGGTGCTCGCGCCGCACCGAGCGTACCAGCCTGCTGGCCTACGGCAGCCTGCGGGTGTGGCAGAACAAGGTGGTGGACGCGGTCAAGGGGTTGAAGAACCTGAGCATCGCCGCCGTTCCGCAGGAGGTGTTGGCAACCCTCGCTACCGACATGCCGCGCACCATCAAGTGGGACGTGATGATCAGCGAGGGCACGGTGTTCGTCACCGATGACCGCGGCCAGCATGAAGTGCAGCTGGAGTGGCTGCTGGGTGAGCGTGGCTGAAGCACTCCATGCGTATCGAACCTCGCCCGCTGCCGCCGAGCCTGCCATTTCTCGGTAACCTGCCACCCTTGCTGACCCGTCTGTACGCCGCCCGCGGCGTGCAGAGCGAGGCCGAACTGGACAAAAGCCTGGCGCGTCTGCTGCCGTTCCAGCAGCTCAAGGGTATCGAAGCCGGTGTCGACCTGCTGGTCGAGGCCATCGACCAGCGTCAACGCATCCTGATCGTCGGCGACTTCGATGCCGACGGTGCCACCGCCAGTACGGTCGGCGTGCTGGGCCTGCGCCTGCTGGGTGCAGCACATGTCGACTACCTGGTGCCCAACCGCTTCGAGTATGGCTACGGGCTGACCCCGGAGATCGTCGCGGTGGCGTTGCAACGCCAGCCGCAACTGCTGATTACCGTGGACAACGGCATTTCCAGTGTCGACGGGGTCGCTGCGGCCAAGGCGGCGGGGCTCAAGGTGCTGGTGACCGACCACCACTTGCCGGGTGAACAGTTGCCCGCGGCCGACGCCATCATCAACCCCAACCAGCCGGGCTGCCCCTTCCCGAGCAAGGCGCTGGCCGGGGTCGGGGTGATCTTCTACGTGCTGATGGCCCTGCGTGCACGCCTGCGCAGCCTTGGGCGCTACGAGACGCAGCCACAGCCGAACATCGGCGAACTGCTCGACCTGGTCGCCCTGGGCAGCGTCGCCGACGTGGTGCCACTGGACGCCAACAACCGCATCCTGGTGCACCAGGGCCTCGAGCGTATCCGCGCCGGCCGCGCCCGCCCGGGGCTCAAGGCCATTCTCGAAGTGGCCCGTCGCGACCACCGGCGCATCACCTCGACCGACCTCGGTTTCATCCTCGGCCCGCGCCTGAATGCTGCCGGGCGCCTGGATGACATGAGCCTGGGTATCGAATGCCTGTTGTGCGAGGACGCGGCCCTGGCGCTGGACATGGCCCAGCAGCTGGACGACCTGAACCAGGACCGCAAGTCGATTGAGCAGGGCATGCAGCGTGAGGCCCTGGCCCAGCTCAAGGACCTGCCCATCGAGTCGATGCCCTACGGCCTGTGCCTGTTCGATGCGGACTGGCACCAGGGTGTGATCGGTATCCTGGCCTCGCGCCTGAAGGAGCGTTACCACCGGCCGACCATCGCTTTCGCCGATGCCGGCGAGGGCATGCTCAAGGGCTCGGCGCGTTCGGTGCCGGGCTTCCATATTCGCGATGCGCTGGATGCCGTGGCGGCGCGTCACCCGCAACTGATCAGCAAGTTCGGCGGCCATGCCATGGCCGCCGGGTTGTCGCTGCCCGAGGCGAATTTTCCGGCATTTGCCCAGGCGTTCGACGAAGAAGTGCGGCGTCACCTGGCTGAAGACGACCTGACCGGCCGCCTGCTGTCAGATGGCAGCCTGGCAGTGGAGGAGTTCCACCTCGACCTGGCCAAGGCCCTGCGCCATGCCGGCCCCTGGGGCCAGCATTTCCCCGAGCCGCTGTTCCATGGCGTGTTCCAGCTGGTGGAGCAGCGCGTGGTGGGCGAGCGGCACCTGAAGGTGGTGCTCAAGAGCGAGTGCGGGTCGGTGCGGCTGGACGGTATTGCCTTTGGTATCGACCGCGAAGTGTGGCCGAACCCAACGGTGCGCTGGGTGGAGCTGGCTTACAAGCTGGATGTGAACGAGTTTCGTGGGAATGAGAGTGTGCAGTTGATGATTGCGCATATGGAGCCGCGCTGAGTTTGTCCCAGGTGCCCGCCTCGGTTTTTCCTTATCTATTCGCCGCCCGTTCATATGTGTAGGAAGCGTCTGATACACGCGGCGGACCAGTCAGAAATTTCACTGATAGGCGCTAATAGAGGGTGCCCGTCTTGGTTCTTGCAGGGTTGCGGGTATCGAGCGCCGCGCGGGCGGCGCTCGATCTCACAGGCGCTGCAAACCTTTCGGCAAATACCTCGCCATCCCACTGAACCTTCCCCCCCACCAATCTGGTCTAGTCTGAATATTGACCGGACCCGGGCCAGGGACGTGCACTTGAGTGTCCGGGCCGGATCACCATTGGAGTCCTTGGGAGGTGCCCTCATGAGCCTGCTGCTCGAGCCTTACACCCTGCGTCAGCTGACCCTGCCCAACCGCATCGCCGTTTCGCCGATGTGCCAGTATTCCGCTGTCGATGGCCTGGCCAACGATTGGCACCTTGTTCATCTTGGCAGCCGCGCCGTGGGTGGCGCGGGCCTGGTCATCACCGAAGCTGTGGCGGTAACCGCCGATGGCCGCATCACCGCCGAAGACCTCGGCCTGTGGGATGATGCGCAGATCGCCCCGTTGCAGCGCATCACCCGTTTCATCACCGCCCAGGGCGTCGTGCCGGGTATCCAGCTGGCCCACGCCGGGCGCAAGGCCAGTACCTATCGGCCATGGCTGGGCAAGCAAGGCAGCGTCAAGCCGGAAGAGGGTGGCTGGCAGCCGGTGGGGCCCTCGAGGATTGCCTTCGACCCGCAGCACACCACGCCTCGCGAGTTGAGCCAGGATGAAATCCAGGGTGTGATCGACGCGTTCGTCGCCTCGACCGAGCGCGCCCTGAAAGCCGGATTCAAGGTTGTGGAAATCCACGCCGCGCATGGCTACCTGCTGCATCAGTTCCTGTCACCACTGAGCAACCAGCGGCGTGACGAGTACGGCAGCTGCTTCGAAAACCGTATCCGCCTGACCTTGCAGGTGGTCGAGGCCGTGCGCAAGGTGTGGCCGGCCGAACTGCCGCTGTTCGTGCGGGTGTCGGCGACCGATTGGGTCGAGGATGGCTGGAACCCGGATGAAACCGTCGAGCTGGCGCGCCGCCTGCGTGGCCTGGGCGTCGACCTGATCGACGTGTCTTCCGGCGGCACCTCGGTCAATGCCGAGATCCCCACCGGCCCCGGCTACCAGACCCGTTTCGCCGAGCGCGTGCGCAAGGAATCGGAAATCGCCACCGGCACCGTGGGCATGATCACCGAACCGGCGCAGGCCGAGCACATTCTGCGCACTGGCCAGGCCGACATCATCTTCCTTGCCCGCGAGCTGCTGCGCGACCCTTACTGGCCGTTGCATGCCGATGATGACCTGGGCGGCAACAAGGCCACCTGGCCGGCGCAGTACCAGCGCGCGACCAGCCGTGCCAATCCGATCCACGAGTCGGACCTGCGGGATTGACCCAAGCCTGACGCGGCCCCTGTAGGAGCGGCCTTGCGTCGCGAAAGGGCCGCAAAGCGGCCCCGGCAGTTCACCTGGCGAAGCTGAATGCCTAGGGCCGCTGCGAGATTTTCTGCGGTTCACGGCCTAGGCGTTCGCACGTCTCAAGATAATCGTCCACGGCTTCTTCGAATGGCTGACGCAATTCGCTGATCGATTCGCCATCGAAACCGATCACATCGCGAATACCTGCGACATGGCCGATCAGCAATTGGTCTTCATCGCTGTATTCGATGTTGACCGAGGAGTTGTAACGCCCCTCGGTCACCACGACCGCTTAGTGTTTGATCATCACATGTCGCACACAGGTGTAGTCTTCCAGCCCATACATCGACATGTCCTTGCCATACCCCGAATGCTTCTGCCCGCCATGGGGCATTTCGCTGACCAGCATGAAGTGGGTGTTCACCCAGGTGCAGCCATACTGCAGGCGCGCCGCCAGGCGGTGGGCGCGGCCGGTGTCGCGGGTCCATACCGATGAAGCCAGGCCGTAGTCGGAGTCGTTGGCCCATTCCAGCGCCTGCGCTTCGTCGCTGAAGCGGGTGACCGAGACCACCGGGCCGAACACTTCGTTACGCACGATCTCGTCGTCTTGCAGGGCATCGGCCAACACCGTCGGCGCGAAGAAGAAACCGTCACCCTCGATCGCCTTGCCGCCGGTCACCAGGCGAATATGCGGCTGGGCAATGGCCCGCTGTACCAGGCCAGCGACCTTGTCGCGGTGCTGGGCGCTGATCAGTGGCCCCAGCTCGGTGTCTTCGGCTTCCTGCAGCCCGGGCTTGAGGCTGGCTACCGCTTCACCCAGGCGTTCGACGAAGCGCTCGTAGATGCCGTCCTGCACATACAACCGACAGGCAGCGGTGCAGTCCTGCCCAGCGTTGTAGAAGCCGAAGGTGCGGATGCCGTCGATGGCCGCGTCGAGGTCGGCATCGTCGAACACCAGCACCGGCGCCTTGCCGCCCAGTTCCATGTGCATGCGTTTCACGCTGTCGGCGGTAGCGCTGATGATGTGCGCGCCGGTGGGAATCGAGCCGGTCAGCGACACCATGCGCACCTTGGGGTGGGTGACCAACGGGTTGCCGACGGTCTGGCCGCGGCCGAAGAGAATGTTCAACACTCCCGGCGGCAACAGCTCCAGGGCCAGTTCACCCAGGCGCAGGGCAGTCAGCGGGGTCATCTCGGAGGGCTTGATCACTACCGTATTGCCGGCGGCCAGGGCCGGGGCGATCTTCCACGCCAGCATCATCAACGGGTAGTTCCACGGTGCGATCGAGGCGACCACGCCCAGCGGGTCGCGGCGGATCATCGAGGTATGCCCCGGCAGGTATTCGCCCGCTGCCGAGCCGCCCAGGCAGCGCGCTGCACCGGCGAAATAGCGGAACACATCGGCAATCGCCGGAATCTCGTCATTCAATGCGGCGCTCAGCGGCTTGCCGCAGTTCTGCGACTCCAGCCGGGCCAGTTCATCGCCATGGGCTTCGATGGCGTCGGCCAATGCCAGCAACGCCTGTGCACGCTCCTTGGGGCTGGTTTGCGACCAGCTGTCGAAGGCCCGGTCGGCGGCGCGCACGGCGCTGTCCACCTGGGCTTCGGTGGCTTCGTTGATTTGCGCCAGGGCACTGCCCAGCGCCGGATTGAGCACGGTCCAGGCCGGGCCTTCGCCAGCGACCAGCTGGCCATTGATCAGCATCTGCGTTTGCATCGGGGACTCCTCCAGGGTCATTTGCCGCTGCCCGCGACGCTTTCGCCGCCACGGGTCAGGTAATAGGCGCCAAGGATTGGCAGCATGGTCACCAGCATCACCAGCATGGCGACCACGTTGGTCACCGGCACGTCACGCGGGCGGCTGAGCTGGTTGAGCAGCCAGATCGGCAGGGTGCGTTCGTGGCCGGCGGTAAAGGTGGTGACAATGATCTCGTCGAACGACAGGGCAAAGGCCAGCATGCCGCCGGCCAACAGCGCCGAGCCAAGGTTGGGCAGGATGATGTAGCGGAAGGTCTGCCAGCCATCGGCGCCCAGGTCCATCGAGGCTTCGATCAGGCTCTGCGAAGTGCGCCGCAGGCGGGCGATGACGTTGTTGTAGACGATCACCACGCAAAAGGTGGCGTGGCCGACCACGATGGTGAACACCCCGGGTTCCATGCCCAGGCTCTTGAACGCCGAAAGCAGGGCGATACCGGTGATGATGCCGGGCAGGGCGATGGGCAGGATCAGCAGCAGCGAAATGCTCTCCTTGCCGAAGAAGCTGCGCCGGTACAGCGCCGCCGAGGCCAGCGTGCCCAGCACCAGGGCGATCAGTGTGGCCAGGCAGGCCACCTGCAGCGACAGCTGGATCGCCTCCAGCACATCGGGCCTGGCGAAGGCCACGGCGAACCACTTCAGGGTAAAGCCCTTGGGCGGAAAGCTGAACGCCGCGTCTTCGGTATTGAAGGCGTACAGGACGATGACCAGGATCGGAAAGTGCAGGAACAGCAGGCCGCCCCAGGCCGCCAGGCGCAGCCCGAGCGAGGCTTTTTCAGAGTGCATCGAAGGCCCCCAGGCGCTTGACCAAGGACAGGTACACCGCGATCAGTACGATCGGTACCAGGGTGAAGGCGGCGGCCATCGGCAGGTTGCCGATCGCCCCTTGCTGGGCATAGACCATGCTGCCGATGAAGTAGCCGGGCGGGCCGATCAGCTGCGGCACGATGAAATCGCCCAGGGTCAGCGAAAAGGTGAAGATCGAGCCGGCGGCAATACCCGGAATCGACAGCGGCAGGACCACTTGCACGAAAGTTTGCCCAGGGCGGGCGCCGAGGTCTGCCGAGGCCTGCAGCAGCGAAGGTGGCAAGCGTTCCAGCGCGGCCTGGATCGGCAGGATCATGAATGGCAGCCAGATGTATACGAACACCATGAAACGCCCCAGGTGCGAAGTGGACAGGGTACTGCCGCCCACACCCGGCACCGTCAGCACGGTTTGCAACAGGGCCTCCAGGTGCAGCTGCTGGACGAACCACTGGGCCACGCCGCCCTTGGCCAGCAGCAGGGTCCAGGCGTAGGTCTTGACGATGTAGCTGGCCCACATCGGCATCATCACTGCGATGTAGAAGAACGCCTTGGTCTTGCCGCTGGTGTAGCGCGCCATGTAATAGGCGATGGGGAAGGCCAGCACTGCACTGGCCAGCGACACCGCCACCGCCATGCCCAGGGTGCGCAGGATGATGTCGAAGTTCGACGGGTTGAACAGCGCGGCGAAATTACCCAGGGTCAGGTCCGGGGTAACCGCCATGGTGAAGTCGTCGAAGGTGTAGAACCCTTGCCACAGCAGGTTGAGCAGCGAGCCCAGGTAGATCGCGCCAAACCAGGTCAGTGGCGGGACCAGCAGCATGGCCAGGTACAGGTTGGGGCGTCGGTACAGCAGGTTGGACAGGCCGCGCAATGCACTCATGTCAGCGGCCCCCGCCTTCCTGCAATACGGTCATGGCTTCGCGTGGCCAGTGCGCCTGGACCCGCTGCCCGGTTTGCCAGGCCTGTGCCTCGACCTGCCAGCGGTCGTTGGCCTGGCTTACCGCCAACAGCTGGCCGCTGTCGAGCTGCAGCTCGTAACGGGTGGCACTGCCCTGGTACTGGATATCGCGCAGCACGCCACTGACCTGGACCGCCTGGCCGCCTGCAACCGGGTGGCCCAGGCGAATGTGCTCGGGGCGGATGGAGAACGGCGCCGGGCTGCCGTGGAGCGCCAGCGCCAGTTCGCCGCGCAGCACGTTGGAGGAGCCGACGAATTCGGCGACGAAGGGCGTGGCCGGTTGCATGTACAGGTTGCGCGGTGTGTCGACCTGCTCGATCCGGCCGCGGTTGAATACCGCCACCCGGTCAGACATCGACAGTGCCTCGGTCTGGTCGTGGGTGACGAAGATGAAGGTGATGCCCAACTGACGCTGAAGCTTTTTCAGTTCGCCCTGCATCTGCTCGCGCAATTTCAGGTCCAGCGCGCCCAAGGGTTCGTCCAGCAGCAATACCCGTGGCCGGTTGACCAGGGCACGAGCCAGGGCCACGCGCTGGCGTTGCCCGCCAGACAGCTGTGCCGGCTTGCGTGTGCCGTAGCCGGCCAGGGCCACCATCGCCAGGGCTTCTTCGGCGCGGCCGTGGCGTTCGGCCTTGGCCACGCCTTTCACTTTCAGGCCGTAGGCAATGTTGTCCAGGACGTTCATGTGCGGGAACAGTGCGTAGTCCTGGAACACCGTGTTGACGTCACGCAGGTACGGCGGCACGCCGGCGGCCTCGACGCCGTGGATACGAATCGAGCCGCTGCTGGGGTGCTCGAAGCCGGCGATTAGGCGCAGGCAGGTGGTCTTGCCCGAGCCAGACGGGCCGAGCATGGAGAAGAACTCGCCATCGAGGATGTCGATGCTGACCTGGTCGACGGCGATGATCTCGCCGAAGGTGCGGGAAACCTGGGTGAACTGGACGGCTAGGGGCATGCATAGGCTCCGGACAACTGGTTTACTCTGGTGCCGGCCTCTGCGCGGGCATGCCCGTCCCACAGGGAAAAGGCGGTGATCAACCTGTGGGAGCGGGTTCACCCGCGAAGAGGCCGGCACAGGCATTCAGGCAACCTCAGCGGCCACCCATGATCGCAATGTAATCCTGGGTCCAGCGGCTGTAAGGCACGAACTTGCCGCCCTGGGCCTGCGGGGTTTTCCAGAAGGCGATCTTGTCGAAGTTGTCGAAGCCGTTGGTCTTGCAGCC
>Ga0209370_1003002_pt1 | contig 11256 bp, 2 predicted proteins | sample AgamicAtPrz_FD_187164 | JGI IMG/M metagenome (GOLD analysis project Ga0209370, IMG submission 187164) | Agave microbial communities from Guanajuato, Mexico - At.P.rz (SPAdes) (version 2) | ecosystem: Host-associated > Plants > Phyllosphere > Phylloplane/Leaf | place: Guanajuato, Mexico... | reverse complement strand
CGTCCGTTCCTGCGCACCGGCGATCTGGGCGCGATCGTCGACGGCCGCCTGTACGTGACCGGCCGCGTGAAGGACATGCTGATCGTTCGCGGGCGCAACCTGTATCCGCAGGATATCGAGGCGTGCGTGCAGGACGCCGCGCCGGCGTTGCGTCGCGGGTGCGGCGCCGCCGTATCGGTGCAAGCGGACGGTGAAGAGAAGCTCGTGATCATCCAGGAGGTCGGTCGCACCGCGCGTCGGACGCTGGACCTGGACGCCACGCTGCGCGCGATGGTGGTCGCGATCGGCGAGGACTTCGGGGTCACGCCGCACGCGATCGTGCTGGTCGAGCCGGCGACCATCGAAAAGACTTCCAGCGGCAAGATCGCGCGCGCGCTGTGTCGTCGTGCGTATCTGCAAGGCGAACTGCGCGCCGTCGCCAGCTGGACCGATGGCGCTTATGCGATGAATGCGGGCGCTGCGCGGGACGATGCGGTGGCGCCGACTGTCGCCGACGCCGCGACCCATTCCGAACCGATGCTGATCGAGCGCGAGATCGCGGACCGGATCGTACGGATCGTCGCCGAGCGGCTCAAGATCGCCGAGACGCAGGTGTCGCGCACGGCCGCGTGGGTCGAGATGGGTTTCGACTCGGTGAGCGCACTCCAGTTTTCGTTGAAGGTGCAGCACGCGATCGGACTGACGTTCGATGCCGCCGTGCTGTGGGACTGTTCGAACGTCGAGCAGCTTGCGATGCACCTGGCGCGGATGCAGGGCGCGGCCGACGCGTTGCGATCGAGCGACGCGCCCGCATCGGCCGCCGCACAGGCGCGTTCCGCGCCGATCGCCGACGGCGCCGAGGCGCCGCATACCCGGGAGCAGCTTGCGGCGCTCACCGACGCGCAGGCCGAAGCGCTGCTGCTGAAAGCGCTGCAGCGCTGAGCCGATCCCCGGCAGTCTCGTTCCGCGAACGTCTGGAGTGGTACACATGATCGAGTCCAATCGCGCGCCCGCCGCGCCCCTTACCCCCGTGAAGCAAGCGTTGCTGAAGATAGACGCGCTGCAACGCGAACTGGCAGAAGCGCGCAGCGCGATGAACGAACCGATCGCCATCGTCGGCATGGGCTGCCGCCTGCCCGGCGGCGCGGATTCCGCCGACGCGCTCTGGTCGATGCTCGCGGACGGGACCGACGCCGTCGGCCCCGTGCCGGCCGACCGATGGACCGATGCGATCTACGATCCGCGGCCGGGCCGGCGCGACACGAGCTACAGCCGGCATGGCGGGTTCATCGACGACGTCGATCGTTTCGATGCGGGATTTTTCGGCGTGTCGGAGCGCGAGGCGCCGCACATCGATCCGCAGCAGCGGCTGCTGCTCGAATGCACGTGGCGTGCACTCGAAGACGCCGGCTTTTCGCGAGAAACGATTGCGTCGCACCGAACCGGCGTGTTCGTCGGTTCGTCGGTCGACGACTACGCGCGCGTCAGCGAAGGCGTAGCGGGCGACACGCTCAGCTATGCGCAGACGTCGCTCGGTACCGCGCGGCCCTTCGCGGCCGGACGCATTTCCTACCTGTTCGGATTTCATGGCCCGGCGTTGCATCTCGACACCGCGTGCTCGTCGTCGCTCGTCGCCGTCCATTTGGCTTGCCACAGCCTGCGCACCCGCGAGTCGGATGTCGCATTCGCGGGCGGTGTCAACCTGATGCTGTCGCCGGAGATGACGATCGCGCTGAGCGAGCTTCAGGCGCTGTCGCCGAGCGGTCGCTGCCGGACGTTCGACGCGGCCGCCGACGGTTACGTGCGCGGCGAGGGCTGCGGCGTCGTCGCGCTGATGCGGCTGTCCGATGCGCGTGCGCAGGGCAGGCCGATCCGGGCGGTGATCCGCGGCTCCGCCGTCAATCACGACGGGCGCAGCAACGGGATGACGGCGCCGAACGGCCGTGCGCAACGCGACGTGATCCGCGAGGCGCTCGACCATGCTGGCGTATCGCCGGCCGACGTCGACTACGTCGAGGCGCACGGCACCGGTACGCCGCTCGGCGATCCGATCGAGCTGCGTGCGCTCGAGGACGTGTACTGCCGCGACACGAATCGCACCGGCGACCTGTACGTCGGCAGCATCAAGACGAATATCGGCCACCTCGAATCGGCCGCCGCGGTCGCCGGGCTGATGAAGGTCGTTTGCGCGCTGCAGAAGGGTGAACTGCCGCGACACCTGCATTTCGATACGCCGACCACGCACGTCGACTGGCATGCGAACGGCATTCGTGTCGCGACCGAGCATGCGGCGTGGCCGTCGTCCCGACCGGGCCGGCGCGTGGCGGCGATCAGCTCGTTCGGCATGAGCGGCACGAACGCACACCTGATCGTCGAGGCATGGCAGGAGGCGCGCGCGGTGGAATCCGACGCGGACGTCGCGCTGGCCGGGCACGCGCGTCACGACATCTGGCCGTTGTCCGCCCACACGGCGCCGATGTTGAAGCAGGCGATCGAAGACTGCGCGGCGCACGTGCGGGCAGACGCGTCGTTGGCGCCCGACGCGGTCGCCAGCGCGCTGCGTCTCGCGCGCGACAGCCATCGGCATCGCGTGGCGATCGTCGCGGATTCTCGCGACACGCTGCTCGATGCGCTATCGGACGCGGTGCGGGCCATGACGGTCCGGAGCGGGCAGCCCGGCGGCGTTCGCGACCGGCTTGCCTTCCTGTTTACCGGACAGGGCGCGCAGCGCGCCGGGATGGCTCGGCAGCTCTATCGGGATTTCGCGCCGTTTCGCGACGTATTCGACGCATGCGACAGCCATATCGAGGCGCAAGGAGAACTGTCGCTCGTGGACGTGCTGTGGGGCGACCATCAGGCGCGGATAAACGAAACGCGTTACACCCAACCTGCGATGTTCGCGCTCGAGGTCGCGCTCGCGCGCTTGTGGATGCACTGGGGCGTCGTGCCCGATGTCGTGATGGGCCACAGCATCGGCGAGTACGCGGCCGCGTGCATCGCCGGCGTGTTCTCGATCGAGGACGGCTGCCGTCTCGTGACGGCGCGCGGGCGTTTGATGGATACGCTCACCGCGCCGGGCCGTGCGCTCGCGGTGTTCGCGAGCGTGCGTCACGTGGCCGATGCCGTGCGCGACTACCCCGGACGGGTCGCCATCGCCGCGGACAACGCACCGGAGAGCGTGCTGGTGTCGGGCGACCCGGACGCGATCGAGTCGATCGAGCGGCTGTTCGCGTCGCGCGGCATCGCGACGAAGGCGCTGGCGGTATCGCGCGCATTCCATTCGCCGCTGATGGAGCCGATGCTTGCCGAATTCGGCGCCGTCGCCGCGACCGTGCGGTATCGCGCGCCTGCGATTCCGATCGTGTCCAATGTGACGGGCCGATTCGAGGTCGAACGCCTGTGCGATCCCGCGTATTGGGTCGAGCATGTCCGGGCCACGGTGGCCTTCCGTGCGGGTGTCGACACCCTGCTCGACGACAAGGTGACGACGGTCATCGAGATCGGGCCGGGCAAGACGCTTTCGAGCCTCGTCACCGCATGCACGGCGGAGCGGGCGGATCATGGCAACGTGATTGCCCTGGCGTCGATGAACAATGACGGGCGCGAGACCGAGCAGTTGTTGCGTGCATTGGGACATGTCTATATGTGCGGCCGTCGTGTCGACTGGCATGCATACGAGCGCTCCCGAACCGGTGCGCCGATGCGGCAAGCCGCGCGCCGCGGCGTGCTGCCGCCGTATCCGCTCGAAGCACACCGCTACTGGGTGAATGCGCGGGAGCCGGCGCAGCGGGCGACCGTGCTGACGAGCGCGGCCGGCGCGCGTCGGAGCGCCGGTCGCGGCGTGCTGGGCCGGCGTCTCGCGATTCCGGCGTCGGATCACCGTCGCTACGAGAGCGAGGTATCCGATCGGCATCTGCCGTTTCTGGGCGGACACCGCGTGCACGGGCAACTCGTTTTCCCGGCGGCAGGGTTCGTCGAGGCGCTGCTCGATGCCGCATCGCGGCGCGATGGCGACGCGGAATCGATGGCCGGCCGCTGGCTCGTCGCGCGTGACGTGTCGTTCGATCACGCGCTCACGCTGGAGCCCGGCAACGCGGTGACGTTCGGCACGGTCGTTCACGCAGATGACACCTCGCATCCGGGCGAAGCAGGCGCGCGGATCGACATTCACGCCTGTCACGACACGGCCGCTTCCAAACCCGAATGGACGCTGCAATGCGCCGCGCAGATCGGGACGACGCACGGCGTACCCGACATGCCGATACTTGACGAATGGCGCACGCAATGCGGCGACGCGTTGCCTGTCGACGGTTTCTACGAGCGCTTGCAAGCGACCGGGCTCGAATACAGCGGCGCGTTTCGCTCGATTCGCGCGCTGTCCCGGGGCGGCGACGTGGCGCTGGCCCGAATCGAAATGGAGCCGGACGGCACGGACGACCTCGTCCGCATCGTTCATCCGGCGCTGCTCGACAACGCGTTTCAGACCGTCGCAGGCGCGCTATGGGATGCGGAACTGAACACCGCCTTCGTGCCGATCGGCATCGAACGGATCGCTTGCATGCCGATGCCCGGTGTGCGGGCGGTGTGGTGCGCGGTGCGGGCCCGGGTGAAGCGAAGCCTCGCTACCGCGGATCTCTGGCTATACGACGACACGGGCAGCTGCGTCGCCGTCGTCTCCGGACTGCGGCTGATGGCCGTCGATCCGCGCCGATTTCAGCGGGCAGCGGAGCCGGTCGCACTGAACACGCTCGTCTGGCGCCCGCTTGCGATTGCGCATGAAGCGGCCGACGCACGCGCGAACTTCGTGCTGATCGGCAACGGTTCCGTGCTGGACGCGATGCTGGCGCACGCATGTGAAGACGCTGGCGACGCATGTGCAATCGCGGCGCTGCCGGTGGATGACGTGTTCGACGACGATGCAGGTGCCCGGCGCATTCGTGCGGCGCTCGACGACGCACTCGCCGGCCCGAATGCACGACCTGCCGTGCTGCTCTACGTGTGGCCGTCGATAGACGACGCGGAATCGGAAGACGATCTCGCTGCAGTCGGCGCCGCTTACCGGCGCTTCGCGAACATCTGGCGCGAAGTACAGTCGACCCGCTGGCCGGAGGGCACGCCGACCGTCTGCATCGTGACCCAGGCGGCGCAGCACGTGCCCGGCATCGACGTGCGCGTGTCGCCGTTTCAGGCGGCCGCATGGGGCGTCGCCCGCAGCCTGATGCACGAGAGCGGCGACATTCCTGTGTGTGTGGTCGATCTGCCGGCGCCGGATGCGACGTCTTGCGCGAGCGCGCTGACCGCACTGGCGGGCGCCGCGGCGACCGGCGAGACGCAGTTCGTGTCGCATGGCGACGCCGTATACGTCCCGCGGCTCGTCGCACGCGATGCCGGCGCGGCGCGACCGCTTGCGCGCGGCGCCTATCTGGTGACGGGCGGACGCGGTGCAATCGGCACGCGGGTGATCGAGCAACTGATCCGGAATGGCGTGCCGAAGATCGTGTCCGCCAGCCGCCAGGTGCCGGACGACAGCGAACGCGCCCGGCTTGTGTCGATCGCCGATGCGCACGGCTCGATCGTCGAATTCGTGGCGGCCGACGTCGCGTCGGCCGCCGACACCGACGCGCTCGTCCATGCGCTCGAAGCGGATTGCGCGCATCCACTCGTGGGCATCCTGCATGCGGCGGGCACGCTTGACGACGGCCTGCTCGCGACCCAGCCGATGACCGACGTAGTGAAGGTGCTCGCGCCGAAGGTAGCGGGAACGTTGAATCTGCATCGTGCGACCGCGCATCTGCCGCTGCGGCACTTCGTGTCGTTTTCGTCGATCGTGGCCTGCATCGGCTCCCCGGGGCAATGCGCATACGCTGCCGCGAACGCCTATGTGGACGCGCTGATGGCCTTGCGCAACCAGGGCGGCTTGCCCGGGCACGCGATGAACTGGGGCCTGTGGGGCGGCAACGGGATGGTCGATCAGCTCGACGCGCGGCAACTGCGCCGCATCGCATCGTTCGGTCTCAAGCCGATCGAGCCGGACGTCGCACTGCGCCTGTTCGACACGCTGGTCGCCGAATCCGACGGGCAGACGCAGATCTGGAACGTGGAAGTCGAGACGCTGATCAAGCGCAGCCCGAGCCGGGCGATGGCGACGCTGTTGTCGGCGCTCGTGCCGGCAGCGCCGCCGGCGAATCGCCCGACCGGCGCCGGCCATGGCTTGCGCGAGCGCATCGCGGGGTTGCCGGACGACGAGCGCATGCAATTGCTGCGTGGACACCTGACCGACGCAATCGCCGCGACCCTGCATACGTCGAGCGAGCGGATCGCGCCGGACATCCCGCTGATCGAGCTTGGGCTCGATTCACTGATGGCCGCGGAATTCCGCAATGCATTGCGCAGCGAGCTGGGCGTCGACGTTCCGTTCGGACGATTGCTCGAAGGCGCGACCGTGGACGACGTCGTGCGCACGATCGTGGCCACGCTCGTGCGCGGCGAGTCGCGGGCGCTCGACGGAACACCACCGTCGCGCGCGGCGGACCGGATCGACGTGGTGTCGGGAGAAGCGACGTTCGGCGTCGAAATGGAAGGAGGAGAGCTGTGAGCTCGATCGAATTCATCAACGAACTGGCGGGGCGCGGAATCGAGCTCTGGACCCAGGACGGCAAGTTGCAATACAAGGCGCCAAAGGGCGCGGTGACACCTTCGCTCGTCGACGAGCTGAAGACCCACAAGGCGACGCTCATCGCGCTGCTCGAGCAATTTGCGGGAACGGCGGGCACCTACCCGCTGTCGTTCGCGCAAAAATCGCTTTGGTCGCTGCACCAGCTCAATCCCGACAGCGCGGCGTACAACGTGACGTACGCGACGCGTATCGACGACGACGTCGACCTATCGATGCTGCGTCGCTGCGTCGACTATCTGATCGCACGCCACCCGATCCTGCGCACCGCGTACCGCGTGATCGATGGCGAGCCGCGTCAGCAGGTTGGGTCGCAAGCGCGCGCACAATTCTCGGTCGATCGCGTGTTTGCGGCCGACGAAGCCGCCATCCGCCGGTGGATCGACGAAGAGTCGAATCGCCCGTTCGACCTGACGCAATCGCCGATCCGGCTCAAGCTGCTGCTGAACGAGCAGGGCGGCGCCGACGCGATTCGCGTGGTGCTGCTGTTGAACGTCCACCATATCGCCGCCGACTTCTGGTCGCTCGAGATCCTGCTCAACGAGCTTCGCACGCTCTACCGGCTCGCCTGCGCGGGCGAGCCGCTGAAGTTGCCGCCTCTGCCGGTGCAGTACAAGGATTGCGTCGAACACGAGCGCGCACGGCTCGACGGCGGGGACGGCGAGCATCTCGCGACGTTCTGGCGGCGCGAGCTGGCACACGGATTTCCGGCGTTGAGCCTGGCGACCGACCGGTTGCGCCCGCCGCGCAAAACGGAGCATGGCCGCGTGTACGACCGGTCGCTCGGCGCGACGCTATCGCATCAGGTGCGCGACACGGCCAGGCTGCTGCGAGTGACCCCGTACATGCTGCTGCTCGCGGTCTACCAGCTGCATCTTCACCTTCATACCGGGCAGGCGCGGTTGATGATCGGCGCCCCGACTTCCGGGCGCAATGCGCCGGGCAGCGAGAGCGTGGTCGGGCATTTCGTGAACACGGTCGTGCTGGCGTGCGAAGTCCGACCGGACGATTCGTTCGACGCGCTGCTGCGCCGCACGCGCGAAATGATGCTGCGCGTGCTCGATCACCAGGATTATCCGTTTCCGTTGCTGGTCGATGCACTGCGTCCGGCACGCGATCCGAGCCGGTCGCCGATCTACCAGGTGATGTACAACTGGAACCAGGCTCGCGGCGATTTCGCCGCCGAAGGCGGGAACGGCGTGCCGTTCTATCGTGAGCGTCTCGCCGCATCGAGCACCGGTACGCGCGGCGCGACACACGACCTGACGCTCAACGTACAGGATCTCGGTGACGAATACCTGACCGCCTGGACGTTCAATACGGATCTGTTCGACGACGGAACGATCGGGCGATTCGCGAGCCAGTATGCGCACCTCGTGGAGCAGGTGGTGGCTGACACCCGCCGTTCTCTGCACCAGTACACGCTCGCGACCGCACCGATCGACGATGCGCGAAACCGCATTGCCGCGGCCGACGCATTCGTGCGCCGCGCGGCCCATGCCGAATCCGATATGCAGCAGGACGCCTCGCGCGCGGTCTGGCAATTCGACCATCGCGCGATCAGCGACGGCGAGGTCCGCGATGCGGTCCGCGCCGTCCGTGCGCGACTGGACGCACTCGGGATCGGTGTCGGAAAACGTGTCGAACTGCGGTTGCGAAGTGTCGCCGAGCGCGCGGTCGCGTTGCTCGCGATCCGCGCCGTCGGCGCGTGCTATACGGTGTCGGGCGACATGGCCGATGCAGTGTGCCGCGGGCGTGGCGACGGGTGGTCCGGCTGGGAGATCGACGCGATCGAAGTGGTGCATGCGCGCGATGGCGCCGCGCGCGGCGATGGCGTTGCCGCAGGCGTGGTGTCGGCGGTCGAGCCGCTGCTCGACTATGTCGGTCAATTGCTCCATCTCGACGCCAACGCAACGGCGCTCGTTCCGCACGGAGCGCATGACTGGCTGTCGGCAGCGGCGCTTGCCCAGGTCGTGCTCGTCGGCGGCACGGCTCGACTGTCCGAACAGGCCGCCATTGGCGCGCTCGCGTCCGGCGACCCGGCGATCGCGAACATCGCGTACGCGGAACTCGACCGATTGCTCGCGGACGGCCCGTCGCTCCTGCTGCCGTCGCTTTTGTTGCAACGTGCCGGTGTCGCCGGCATGGGGCGGGCACGCACGCTTGTCGCGTACGGCGAGCATCCGCATACGTTGAAGTCGTTCGCCGCGGCCCACCGGACACCCGCGGCGGCGTACTTCGTCCCGGTGCAGCGCGCGGACACCGGTTCGGCGCTGTGTGCGTTCGCGGCCGGGCCGGACGGATGGCAATTGCTGGCGCCGTCGTATCCGGGACGCGTTGCGTTCGCGCTCGGATCGTCCGGAAGTTTCGCCGACGATCGTCAGGCCGGGAAACTGCATTTCTTCGACGGCTCGTCGATCCGCGCGTCGGGTGCGGGAGCGCCACTCGAAACCGCGTCCCCGGCCACGGCGCTGATACTCACCGGCGTGTCGGTCGTCCGCCGTGGCGCCGACCTGCTGTGCGCGGATCCTTCGTCGCGGGTCGCGCATCACCGACCCGTGCCGATCGAGATCGGCATGGTCGAGCAGGCCATCGCCACGATTCCCGGTGTGGCCGCCGTCGCGTGCGCGTGCGTCGTTCGGGGCACACAGGAAATGCTGGTCGCCTATCTCGTCGCGGATGATGGCCACGCGGATGCGCATGCACTCGAAAACGCGGTTCGTTCGGCATTGAAGCATGCGTTGCCGGATTCGATGCACCCTGACGCGATCATGGTGCTCGACCGGCTGCCGCTCGACGCGGGCGGCGCACTCGATGCAGGCGGGCTCCCGCTGCCTCGCGCAAGCGAGCGGGCCGACCGTAGCGCATCGACCGACATCGAGCGCAAACTCGCCGCGATCTGGGCCGACGTCCTCGGCCAGCCGTCGGTCGGCGTCGATCAAGATTTCTTCGAATTGGGCGGCGATTCGATTCTCGCCGCGGTCATCGTATCGCGGGCCGCGCTCGACGGCATGTATTTGAAGCCGCAGGACATCTTCCTGCATACGACCGTGGCGAGCCTGTCGACGGTGGTGCGCGAGACCCCGGGTCTCGATGTCGATCAGGGGCCGGTGCATGGCGAGACGGTGCTGGGTCCTGCGGCGCAATGGTTCGTCGAGCGCGTCGACGTCGATCGTTCGCACTTCAACCAGGCGCTGCTCGTTCCGCTCGGCGAGACGCCCGACGCGAACATCATGGCCGAGGCGATTCGCGTCGTCATGCGCCATCACGACGTGCTGCGTTCCCGGTTCGTCGCGCACGGCGACGGAATGCGACACGTGTTTGCCGGCGACGGCGGCTCCGACGCCGTCGATTTTGCGATCGTTCCGTGTATCGACTCGGCTGGCCGGCATTGCGAACGCATGTGGCGAGGCGCGATCGACGCTGCACAGGGCAGCCTCGACCTCGAGGGCGGCCGGCTCATGGCGGTCAGATGGCTCGAGAGCACCAGCGTGTCGAGCAGCCGGCTGTTGATCGTCGTTCATCATATGGCGATCGACGGTGTGTCCTGGAGCATCCTGCTGCAGGATCTGGCCGATTGTTATCTGCGGTTGCGTGCCCGCACGGCGGCGGCGTTGCCGCTGAAGACGAGCTCCGTGAAGGCTTGGGTCGACCAGTGGCTTGCGCTGGCACAGGGCGACGCGCTCGACGACGATCGCCTGTACTGGCGCAAGGTGAACGCACAGGTGCGCGACGTGCTGGGCGGGCCGAAGCGGGTGGCGCTGATGCGTCACGGGTTGACCTCGATCGTTCAGCATGCTTATCAGGAATCGTCGCTCAGTTGCGCGATCACGCTCGATGCGGATCTGACGCATGCGTTTCGAACCACGGCGCCGCGTGCCTATGGCACCGACGCAAACGACCTGCTCATCGCCGCGTTGCACGCGGGTTTCCATGCATGGAGCGGCAGCGATGCGTTGCTGGTGGACGTCGAGGGGCACGGCCGGGACGCGCTCGGCGACGCGATCGACCTGAGCCGCACGGTCGGCTGGTTCACGTCGATCTATCCGGTGTTGATCGACACGCCGGCTAACGCCTCGGATCCGTCGGCGCTCATCAAGTCGGTCAAGGCCCGACTGCGCGAGGTGCCGCGAAAGGGCGCGAGCTATGGCGTTCTGCGCTATCTCGACACGAAGCCGCAGGCCGACGCCGATGCGCTGACGTCGTTTCCGCGCGCACCGATCCTGTTTACCTACCTCGGTCAACTGGAGCAATTGTCGGGGCCGTCGTCGCCGCTGTACGGCGGGCCGCCCGAACCCGCGCCGGGCATCCGCAGCCCGCGCCAGCGGCGCACGCACCTGTTGGACGTCGTCGCATACGTGTCGCGCGGCAGGCTGACCGTGGAGTCCAGCTTCTTCGGGGTGCCGGGCGTCGACGAAAGCATCGGCTGCCTCATGTGCCGCGTCGAAGAGGCGCTGACGATGCTGATTCGCCATTGCAGCGCCGACGGGGTGGGCGGTCTGACACCCGACGACGTTCCTCAACTCGATGTCGACCAGGACGCGCTCGACGCGCTGCTGGAAGAAATCGACGCACTCGAGCGCTGAACGCGGCGGCGCGCGATA
>Ga0209370_1002998_pt1 | contig 11266 bp, 10 predicted proteins | sample AgamicAtPrz_FD_187164 | JGI IMG/M metagenome (GOLD analysis project Ga0209370, IMG submission 187164) | Agave microbial communities from Guanajuato, Mexico - At.P.rz (SPAdes) (version 2) | ecosystem: Host-associated > Plants > Phyllosphere > Phylloplane/Leaf | place: Guanajuato, Mexico... | reverse complement strand
GCCGATACAACAGGGAGTTGATCGTGAACAAACCCGTCAGTGAGGTGAAAGTGCTGGTGGTCGACGACCAGCCAGTGATCGTCGAAGAGTTGTGCGAATTCCTCGAAAGCGAGGGCTACCGTTGTGTACCCGCCCACTCCACCGGCCAGGGCATCGACTGCTTCAAGGCGGACGAGACCATCGGCCTGATCCTGTGCGACCTGCACATGCCCGAGCGCGATGGCATCGAACTGGTGCGCACGTTGAAGCAGATCGCCGGGCCGCAGCGCATGTTCGAGGCGATCATGTTGACCGGCCGCGCCGAGAAGCAGGACGTGATCCGCGCCCTGCGCGAGGGCTTCGCCGACTACTACCAGAAACCCGTGGACCTGGACGAACTGCTCGAAGGCGTGCGCCGCCAGGAATCCGCGCTGCTGGAGCGGCGGCGCAACTTCCGCGAACTGGGCAGCCTCAACCAGCGCCTGCAGGAGCTGGCCGAGTCCATCGACGACCTCTACCAAGACCTGGAAAAAGCCCGGGGCCAGGGCGCCCATCGGCGCGCCGGTGATCGCGAGGAAGGCGAGCCAGAGCTGCCGGCGGCGTTCGAGAAGCTGTCGCCGCGGCAACTGGAAGTCGCCCGGCTGGTGAGCAAGGGCAAGACCAACTACCAGATCGCCTGCGAACTGGGCATCACCGAAAACACGGTGAAGCTGTACGTGTCGCAGGTGCTGCGCCTGACCCACATGCACAACCGCACGCAACTGGCGCTGGCGCTGACTCCAGGCTCGTCGCCGCTGCATCAGCGCTTTACCACCCATTGAATGCCTTGATCCTGATCGCGGGGCCAGGCCGCGATCAGGCACTCAATTGTTCGACGAACTGATCTTATGTTCCGGCGCTCATGAGCCCAAGGCCCGCGCCAGGGCGGAAAACCCCGGCCCGGCCAGGACGATGAGCAAGGCCGGGAACAGGAACACCATCATCACTGCCGACATCTTCGCCGACATTTTCGACACTCGCTCCTGCAGGCCGGTCAGGCGGCGGTCATCAAGCAGTTCCTTGAGCGCCAGCAACGACTTCATCGAGCCACTGCCCTGCACCAGCAGTTGCTGGAGGATGACGCAGGTGTCGATGAACTCGTCCACCGCCAGCAGGCGCGCGGTCTTTTCCAGCTCCGCGCCCAGGGCCAGGCCGGAATCGACCCGCTGCAACACCAGGCGTAACTCTTCACTGATGTTCGGCACCAGGCTGCGGCCTTCCTGGGCCAGCACGCGCAGGGCCTGCTCCACCGCCAGCCCGGTTTCGAAGAGGATGCGCAGCAACGGGATGAACAGGCTCACTTCCTCGGCGATTCGTCGCTGGCGTCGGGCCGCCGCCACCACCAGCAGGCGCTTGGGCAACAGGTAGCCCGCGCCCAGCGCACAGAGCGCCAGCACGCCCCAGTGCCCGCGGCTTTCCCCGGGCAGGCCATGGGCCAGCAGCAGTGCCACGCCCAGCGCCAGCACCGGCAGGCCCAATTGCACGGCGGCGAACAGGGCGCGTTGCCGGCTGCGCCGCCAGCCCAGGCGATCGAGCAGCGCCTGGGTCTCGCCGTCCAGCCGTTGCAGGCGCCGCCCCCAGGGGCTACTGCCCAGCCACTGCAACCAGTCGCCAAGGCGCTCGTCCCGGGCCAATCGCCCCTGCAGGCGCCGCGCCACGCGCTGGCGAGCGCGCCACTGGCGGATGGCCTGCGCGGCCAGCAGGGCGAACGCGGCGAACAGGCACAGGGCGCTGAGCAACAAGGCCATGGTCACAGGCTCCTCATCATGCGCCACAGCACCAGGCAGCCAACCGCCTGCATGACAAAGGCGAACAGCAGCATCATCTGGCCGCTGGCGTCACGCCACATGGCCAGCAGGTAGGTGGGGTTGGCGAACAGGAAGTAGCCGACCATCACCAGCGGCAGCGCGCCGAGGATCCACGCGGTGATGCGGGTTTCGCCGGTCATGGCGCGCAGTTGCCGGTCGCCCTGCTCGTGCTCGCGGATCAGCTTGATCAGGTTCTCCATCAGTTCGCTGGCGTTGCCGCCGTGGCGCTGGTTGATGCGCAGTCCCAGGGCGAACATGCGCAGCTCGGCCTGGCCGTAGAGTTCGGCAAATTCGCTGACGGCATCCTCCAGCGGCACACCGAGCTGCACATTGCGCCGCACCCGCAGCATCGCCGAGCGCAACGGCTCGCGGGTGCTGTCGACGCCGCCGAGCACCGCCTCGTTGAGGGTGCGTCCGGCCTTGAGGCTGCGCACGCTGTAGTCGAGCAGGCCGGGCAATTGCTGGACGATCTGCTGCAGGCGTCGCCGGCAACGCCAACTCAGGTACAAGTGGCCGAGCAGCGGCAGGCCCGCCAGCAGCATCAGCGCCGCCACCCAGCCGGCCAGCAGGCCGGCGAGCAAGGTCAGCGCCAGCCAGCCCAGCAGCCAGGGCCGCGGTGAAAAATCGGCATGGGCAAGCCCGGCACGCTGCAGCAACGGGTCAAGCCCGTCACGCCGGGCATTGCCACTGCGCACCGCGCGGTAGGCCCGGCCCAGGCGTTCGAGGATGCGCTCCTCGCCGCGCTTGTACAGGCCCAGGCGCCACAGCAGCAAGGCCATGCCCAGGCACAAGGGCGACAGCGCCAGCAGCAACGGCCCCATCACAGTACCCCTTCGTGGCGCAACTTGCCGCCGGCGGGGTTCGGCGCCTCGCGCAGAAAGCCTTCGCCACTGCGCCGGTCCAGGCGGAACAAGGTGTTGGTGACATACACATCGTCACGCACCCCGACCACTTCCAGCACTTCGCTGACGCAGCGCCGGCCATCGGCCAGGCGGGTCAGCTGGATCACCACGTCCAGCGCGGCGCAGATCATCTGCCGCAGGGTCTTCTCGGCAATCTGCCGGCCGGTCAGGCCGACCAGGGTTTCCAGGCGCAGCAGGGCGTCCTGGGCGGTGTTGGCGTGCACCGTGCTCATCGAACCGTCGTGGCCGGTGTTCATCGCGGTCATCACGTCGAGCACCTCGGCGCCGCGGATCTCGCCGAGGATGATGCGGTCGGGGCGCATGCGCAGGGCATTGCGGATCAGCTCGCTGGCCTTGATCTCGCCGTGGCCCTCGGCATTCGGCGGGCGGGTTTCCAGGCGCACCACGTGGGGATGGTGCAGTTGCAGTTCGGCCACGTCCTCGATGGTCACCAGACGCTCCTGGGGCGCGATCATCTGGCTGAGGATATTGAGCAGGGTGGTCTTGCCGGTGCCGGTGCCGCCACTGACCAGGATGTTGCAGCGCCGGCCCACGGCGCGTTCGAGAAAGTCGTAGATCGGCTGGTCGATGGCCCGGGTGGCCAGCAGGTCGGCGCTCTTGAGCATGTCCTGGCGGAACTTGCGGATCGACAGGCACGGCCCGTCCAGGGCCACCGGCGGGATGATCGCGTTGACCCGGCTGCCATCGGGCATGCGCGCGTCGACCATCGGCGACGACTCGTCCAGGCGCCGGCCCAGGGGCGCGAGGATGCGCTGCATGACCCGCTCGACATGGTGCGCGTCGATGAAGCGCAGGTCGGTCTGCTGCAGCAGGCCGGAGCGCTCGACGAACACCCGGTACGGGCCGTTGACCAGGATCTCGGTGACGCTCGGGTCGCGCAGCAGCACCTCCAGCGGACCATAACCGGTGAGCTCGTCGACGATCTCCTCGGCCAGGCGCTCCATTTCGTAGCGCGACAGGGCCAGGCGCAGGCGCGCCACATAGTCGCCCACCTGCTCGAGGACGAACTGCGCCAGCACCGGCCGCGCGCCCTCCAGCAGGTTGCGGCCGCTGTCCTCGATGGCATCGATGACATGCCGGTGCAGGGCGCGCTTGAGCGCCTGCGGGTCACTGGCCGCATGGCGTGGGCCGCCAAAGGGTTCTTCGCTGATCATCGGTTGCCCCACAGCCGGCGCAGCCAGGTCTGGCCCGGCGGCGCGAGGTTTTCCGAGCGCCGCGCCAGGCGCTCGCCAAGTCCGCGCAGGGCCTGGGTAAGGCCTTCGCGCGGGGCCAGTTCGAACAGGCTCAGGCCCTGGTTCTTGGCGTTCAGGCGCACTTCCGGGCTGTACGGCATGACCTTGAGTAAGGGCAGCCCGTAGCGCTTGGCCAGGGCCTCGGCATCCGGCGCCACCTGGCGCAGGTAGCGGTCCACCAGCAGGCTGGCGTGGTCGAGCTTGATGCCCCGGTCGCGCCACTGCTCGAGCACGTCGAGGTTGCGCCGGCAGTCGAGGATGTTCTGGTCGGTGTAGACGATCAGCTTGTCGCAGTGGCTGACGAGGGTCCGCAGCGCCTCGCTGTCGGCCTGCCCGGTGAGGTTCACGACGATGTGCTGGAAGTGCTGGCGCAAGGCGCCGAGGAGCATGTGCAGCTCGGCGGCGCTGGACTGTTGCAGGGCCTCGTCGTTGTCGGCATAGGCAAGAATGCGCAGGCCGCCCTTGTCGCGGGTGAAGGCGCTGTCGATCAGGGTGGCGTCGAGCCGACGCAGGTGGCGCAGGGCATCGCCGAAATGAAACGACGCCTCAAGGCCGAGCAAGGCCAGGCTGTCGCCGCGGGGCAGGCCGAGGTCGAGCAGCAGGGTCTGCTGCCCGCTCTCCTGCACCACCCGCGCCAGGTGGGTGGTGAGCAGTGCGCCATCGGCGCCGCGCTGGGCGCCGTAGAGCACGGTGAGGCCGCCCAGGCTGGGGTTGCTGGTGGCCGTCGGCAAGCGCTTGCCCAGGCGTCGCACCAGTCCCGCCACCTCGCTGGCGCGCGAGCCGTAGGCGACGAAGTCACGTGCGCCGGCGCGCATGGCGTGCAGCACCAGCTGGTTGTCCATGCCGTCGCCGAGGGCGACGATGGCCAGCATCGGCTTGGCTTCCAGCAGGCCTTCGATCAGCGCGCACTGGCCGATCAGTTGTTCGCGGTCCAAGCCGATGAACACCAGGTTGCTGAAGGTCATGTCGACCAGCGCCAGCAACTCGTCGAGGTTCGGACTGCTGGCGCCGATCACCTGCCCCAGCGGCGCCAACGCGCCCTGCAGCCAGTGCAGGTCCTCGTCGTTGCGGGTCAGGGCCAGGTAGGTCTGGTTCAGGCTTTCGCTCATTGGGACCACCCGCCACGGCCTTCGAAGTTGCCGTTTTCCATGGATCGCATCCTTGCCGGTTCAGGGAGTCTTGTTGTTGTCGCCGTTCTGCGCGCCACGGATGATCTGCAGGGTCGGCGCGCCAGCCGCCGCGGCCGCCGCCTGGCTGGCCAGGGGTACCTGGGACAGCTGGCTGAAGCGGTAGAGGTTGCGGTTGGCCGTTTCCAGCTGCGGGCTGGGATTTTGGCCGGACCAGTACCCGGCCAGCAGCGGCTCGTCGGCACTGCGCACCGCCAGGCGCAGGGTCCCGGCCTGGGCCGCCAGCATCAGCCGGCTGGCCAGGGCCTCGGGCACGGCCAGGCCCACGGTGCGCACAGGGTTGCTGGCGATGGACTGCTGGTCGCGGCGGGCCTTCTGCTCTTCGGCGCTCTGGGCCGGGCGCCCATCGTTGGCCAAGCCCGTCTGCTGGTCGACACTCAGCACGCGCAAGGCCGGCAGCACCACCTGGGCGGAGGATTGCGGGTTGTTGTTTTCTTCACGCAGGAACAGCAGCACGTCGACATAGTCGCCTGGGCGCAGTTGCCCGGCGGCACCGATCACATCGTCGATGGCCACCGCGACCGCCCGTTCGTGGGCGCGAATCATCCGCGCCAGGGGGCCACCGGCCTGGAAGCTCGACTCGTCCAGCCAACTGCCCGCAGCCAGGGGGCGTGCACTGCTGCGCCCTAGCACCTGGTCAAGGTGCTGGAAAGCACCGGCCGGCACCACCTGCAGGCGCTCGAGGAGCACATCCTCCTCGCTCAAGGGCGTGTTGGCCGCGACCGCCCTGCGCAGTACCACGATGGGCGAACGCGGGGGTTCCGGGGCGGCGGCGGGTACGGCAGCGGCCGGGATGGCGAGCTCACTGGGTGGCGTGAGGGGGGCCGGCGCAGGCTCGGGCGGATGGCTAAGCCGCAAGCCCCAGTACCCTGCAAGCAAGGCCGCGAGCAGGAACAGGCCGGCGAGGATCATGGTCAGGCGACTGCTCATCTGCGCTCTCCCTTACGCCCGGGACCAATGATGGCAAAAAGTAACTATTTCGCTATTGGACAGTAGCTGAGACGCAATCTTTCGCCATTACCTGTGCTGGTTTTTTCGAGCCACGAAATTGACGCACCAACAAAACAAAAACTTAGCGCCGCCAATCTAAATCAATACTTTTGGATTAATGCTTTTTTACATTTGCAGGCCGCCACGGCTTGGCGATGCTCTGATGGCAAAGGGGTATCACTCATCAAGCCCCTCCGACCGGCGCCCATAGAGCGCAAGGAGACGTGCCATGCTGCTGCAACAGATCCTCCTCCACGTGAAGACTTTCCTCCAGCGCAAGGACGGCGCCTCCGGTATCGAATACGCGGTGATCGCGGCCATGGTCGCGGTGGTGCTGGCCGGCTTCGTCACCCCCATTTCCGGCGAAGTATCGCAAATCATGACCACGATCCAGACCGCGATCACCCAGTGACCGCACCGCGCCAGCGAGACATGTAGTCCAACCGCCCGGAGCCAAGCATGCCGACCTCTTCCTTGCGTCAACAGATCCTGCTGGTGGACGACGAGGAGGAGGCCTTGCTGGAGCTGGCCGAGCTGCTGGAAAACGAAGGTTTCTGTTGCCACACCGCCACTTCGGTCAAGTCAGCCCTGCAACAGCTGACCCGCCACCCCGATGTCGCCCTGGTGATCACCGACCTGCGCATGCCCGAGGAAAGCGGCCTGGGCCTGGTCCAGCGGCTGCGTGAACATACCGCACGCCAGCATTTGCCGGTGATCGTCATGTCCGGGCATGCCGACATGGACGATGTCAGCGATCTGCTGCGCCTGCAGGTGCTCGACCTGTTCCGCAAGCCGATCTATCACGCCCGCCTGCTCGAGACGCTGGAGAACCTGTTTCCCAAGCCGTTGATGCAGGCGGTGAAATAAAGGCCCCCCACAACGAGCCCCAGCCAGCAACGTGATCGCCTACAGCTGGTAACTGAAACTCAGGTTCAGCCGTGGCCGCCGGTTGAAGCTGTCCAGCGCCATGTCCGACATCGGCTTGGCCACCTCCACCGCGATGTTGTAGTAGCGCATATCGCCAAAGCGCAGCCCCAGCGCCGCGGACGACATCTTCGTGTCGCGCACGTCCAGCGCGTTGAACCAGGCCCGCGCGGTGTCGAGCGCCACGTACGGCTGCACGACCTTGAGCCAGCCCGCGTCGCGCCGGACGCTGTAGTTGAGCTCGTAAGCCAGCCCCCAGCCCTTGTCACCGGAGCCCTGGTCGCTGGGGTAGCCGCGCCCGAAGCTCTGCCCGCCGAACACCGCCCGCTCGCTGTCGGGCAGGCTGTCGTTGCTCCAGTAGGCCGCCGCCGATGCCACGCCCTGCCAGTGGTCGCTGAAGTTGTCGCTCTGCACGCCCGAGACCCGCAGACGCAGGAAGTCCAGGTCGTAGTCGGCATTGGTGTTGGCGCCAAGGCGGTCCAAACCCTGGTAGACACCGGCACTGATAATGCGCAGGCGGCGCGCCTCGGCCTTGCGCCAGTCGCCTTCGAAGGACAGCGCGCGGATATCGGTCTCGCTGTCCAGGCGCAGGGGGAAACCCACCACCTGGTAATCGATGCGGTCGTTGACCACGTAGAAGCGCCCGACCACCTCCAGCCATTCACTGGGCGAGGCGATCAGCGATTGGCTGATGCCCACCGAGTAGCGTTCGTTCTCGCGGTGCTGGGTCAGGTCGATGCCGTTGTCCAGACGAATGCGCGCCTTGGGATCGCTGCGGTAGCGCGAGGCCGACAACAGCAGCTTCGAGCCTTCGGCATCAAGGAACTGGCTGTAGTCGAGGCGGTAGTAATGTTCCTTGTCCTCGCCAGGCGGTACCAGCACGCTGGCGCTCAATTGCTCGGCGAAGCGGGTCTGCGCGTTGCTGCTGGCGCCCAGCAGTGCCTGCAGGTCGTCGCGGCTGCCGTCGTTGAGGCTCAAGGTGGTGGTGACCGGCTTGCGCGACACCTGGGCGAGCAGGCGGGTTGCGCCGTCGGTGGTCGCCGGTGGCGGCACCTGGGCCTGGAACGTCACCCCGGGGATGCGCCCGGCCAGGCTGGTATAGCGCTCGAAGCTTTCGCGGGTCAGCGGACGCTCGGCCTTGAGCCGGTCCAGTAGTTGCACCAGGTAGGCCCGCGCCGCGCCAATGTCGCCCTCGATGTGATAGTCGTGGATGTAGCCTTCCACCAGCACCACCCGCACCCGGCCATCGGCGAAATCCTGGGGCGGCAGGTAGGCATATGACAGCAGGTAACCGTCCTGCTGGTAGCGTTGGGTCAGGCGACGGGTGATCTCGATCAGCTCGGCGAGCGTGACCTCGCGCCCGATCACCGGCTGGTAATGCTCGCGCAGATCGCTCAGGGGGTAGACGGTGCCGCCTTCGAAACGCACCTTGCGCACCGCCACCCGGGTATTCATCAGCAACGGTGGTTGCCGCGCGGTGTCCACGCTGGGCACGCGCAAGCCGGGCTGGTCGGGCCGGTAGGCATCCACCGGCAGGTTGGGCGTGGGCAGGCGGCGTTCGGTCTCGTTGCTGTTGAGGAAACTCGGCAGGGGCTCGCCCCGGGCCAGGCAGGCTGCGGACAGCCCCAGCATCGTCAGCAGCAATCGGCGCATTCGGACACTCCATGATCCACGGATGGCGGGGTGACCGACCGGCGAACGGCGCGCCGGTCGGTCTCACTCACCTTGAGCGTAGCCCGTGGCGTCAGCGCTGCCCGCCTGCCAGAGCCCCTGACACACCATTGAGCGCACCACCAAGACCACCGGCCGGCGCGCCGCCGTTGACCAAGGTGCCCGCCTGGCCGAGCGTTGTACCGACCGCGGTCACCGTCGCGCCAACCTGGCTGACAACCGGGTTGCCGGTGGTACCGGCCAGTTGCGCGCCGGCAGAGCCCACCGCGCCACCGACCTGGTTCAGCAACCCCGCCACGGGGGCGCCGACGCCGGTGCTGGCGCCGACTTGCTGGGTCACGCTGGAGACACCAGCGACCACCGGGTTGAGGCCGCTGCCCACCTGCTGGGTCAGCGCCGCCACCGGCGCCCCGGCAGCGTTGTTGGCCACGCCGTTGCCACCGAGCACAGTGCCCAGGCTGGCGACGGTATTGCCCGTCTGCACCGAAGTGCCGCCGATACCATTTACGGTCGGGCTGGCGGTGCTCGCTGTCAGCCCACTGCCGGCACCGGCCACCACGCCGCCGACGGTTTCCAGCAGACCGCTGCGTGGGCCGCCGGTAACAGGGGCCAGCCCGCTCGCCGTGCTGACTGTGGTGCCGGTATTGGCCACCGCCTGCCCGAGCGTGTTGCTCAAGGGGTTGCCGTTGCCCGCCCCCGCCAGTTGCTGGCCGGCCTGGTTCAGGGCACCACCGGTCTGGTTCAGCGCCTGGTTCAGCGGGCCGGCGAGCCCGGTCTGCCGCGTGGCATTGGCCGCCGTGTTTTCCACCAGCGAGACCACCGGCACCAAGGCATCGCTCACGCCTTGGGTCGCCCCGGCGAGCGGGCCGCTGGTGCCAACCGGCGACAAGGTGTCGCCGAGCATGGTCACGGCCTGGCCGACCCGGTCGACGCCTTGACCGGCCCCGGCGACCAGTTGGTTGACCACCGGTACTTGCTCCACCGGCCCGCTACTGGCCAGCCCGGCCACGCCCTGGCCAAGGCCGGAGACGCCGCCGCCCAGGTCGGCGGTGGCCGCACCGACCACGCCGACCGTGGTGCCCACGGCATTGTTGCCGGTACCCAATTGCCCCAGGCCCTCGCTCAGTCCACCGCCGACGCTGTTCACGGCGTTGCCGGCGGAGGACACCAGCGTGCCCACGCCACCGCTCAACGAGGTATTGCCGGCAATGGGCAGCGCACCGATCACCTGGCCGAGATTGCTCACGCCGTCACCGACCCCGGACACGGTGTTGCCCAATTGGTCGACCACCTGGCCGGTGACCAGCGCAGTGGGTGTGGTGCCACCACCCGTGCCGCCGTCACCGCCACCAGGCGTGCTGCCGCCGCCAGTGCCTCCACCGCCGCCACCACCGGTACCGGCGCTGCCATCAACCGGGGACGTGGTGCCACCGCTACCGCCACCACCACTGCCGCCCGTGCCATCGCCCCCGCCGCCACCGGCTCCGGCACCCGCGCCGCCATCGGACGACGAACCATCGACCTCGCTGTGATGCCCGCCGCCGCCGCTGCTGCATCCGGCAAGGCCCAGACTCACGGCCATCGTCAGCGCCGTTGCCGCCTTGATCCACGCTTGAGTGTTCATGGAAGGACTCCCGCTGCTGCTGATTGTTTTGCTCACAACAGCAGTGAAAGCGCACGGCGCCGAATCGGGTAGCTCACAACTTGGTGTTAGTACCTGTGGCAGGGGCATTGAGGGCGGGAAAACATGCAGAATTTCAGTGGTTTGACGACGTGCGCAGGGATGCACCACGAAAGGATTAGTCGTAACTCATTAGTACAAGCGGCAAGCCCTGCCAGTGTTGCCGGGCTTGCCGACCGGGGGCGTCAGAAATCGAAGAACACCGTCTCCCCGTCGCCCTGGATACGAATGTCGAAGCGGTACGCGGTCTTGCCGTCCACTTCGCAGCGCCTGGCAATCAAGGTCTCGCGCCGCTGCGGCTGCTCGATCAGGTTCAGCACCGGGCACCTGGCATTCGCCTCGGCTTCGTCATCGAAATACAGCCGGGTATGCAGGTGGATGTTGATGCCCCGGGCAAACAGGCTGAGGTTGATGTGCGGGGCCATCGACACGCCCGCGGCGTTGTTCACCACCCCCGGCTTGACCGTGTGCAGGGTCCACTCACCGGCATCGAAGGTGGTCGCGGTGCGGCCGAAGCTATTGAAGGCGTTCTCGAGGTGGTACTCGTCCTGATAGCGGCCCTCGGCGTCGGCCTGCCACACCTCCAGGAACGAGTCACGCACCAGGTGGCCATTGCCGTCGTACACCTGGCCGATCAGCAGAATGTGCTCGCCCGGTGCATCGGGCCGGGCCAGGCGGTTCCAGATTTCATGGTCACGGGTCGGGTTGCCGGCCGCTTCCAGGGCAAGGCCGATGTGCACATAGGGGCCGGCGGTCTGCGAAGGGGTTTCCGGCAGCAGTTCGATAGGCATGACGGGCCTCCTCAGCGGTTTTCGAAGTGGGTCTGGCGCTG
>Ga0209370_1002997_pt1 | contig 11267 bp, 14 predicted proteins | sample AgamicAtPrz_FD_187164 | JGI IMG/M metagenome (GOLD analysis project Ga0209370, IMG submission 187164) | Agave microbial communities from Guanajuato, Mexico - At.P.rz (SPAdes) (version 2) | ecosystem: Host-associated > Plants > Phyllosphere > Phylloplane/Leaf | place: Guanajuato, Mexico... | reverse complement strand
CGCGCAGCAGTTCCTTGAGCTGGGTGTAGAGCGGTACGGGAGAAAGCGGGAGCAATTCGGCCATGGTCTTCTCTGTCGGCTGACTTGTTATAACAAGTTGTGACCAGAAGATAGCGGGTATAAGCCCGACCTGGAAAATACCGATATCGAATATGGTTAGAGCGCATCGCAGGGCAAGCCCGCTGCCACGGGCCCGCGATCGCACAGCCAGGAAAAACACTCCTATATCAAGGCGATGGACGCCACCAACGCAGATGGGTATCATGCGCCCCGTTGCACTCGTAGCTCAGCTGGATAGAGTACTGCCCTCCGAAGGCAGGGGTCGTGGGTTCGAATCCCGCCGAGTGCGCCATGAATTCCGCCACTTCCGTGGTTTCACGCTGACAGCAGGCCAAGGCCGAGACAGCAGCGTGACAGCAAAAAGCCCTGACATTCCGGGGCTTTTTTGTGCCTGACGCGCTAGATTCAGCGCCGCTCGAAAACCTGACGCATCAGGGGTGCCCTCAAATGTGAGGGAGCCCACCCGCCTTTAAGCCGCTCAAGTCACCTGATCTTGCTGACATCGAGAGTCCATACCGGCTCTGGTGGCGCTTCCTCTTGCGGCGCGTAGCCCTCTACCGCAGCAACGGTTACGCAGGGCCACCCGCTGACCTTTATCGAATGGCGAATGCCGTTTAGCTTCAAATTGGCTATCTGAGCCTTCTTCGTCTTCGCCCCCGTAAGCTCGCAGATCTGCTCGTTGGTCAAAAACTCTATTGGCATGACACACCTCTGATTGACTGGGCTGGTAGCGTGCAACACCCACACACCCAAGGCGCAGGGACGCCTAACTAGGTGTTCGTTTGTTGTTTGCCCACGGCGAAGTTATCTTCAACGTGATGGTACTTTGAGCTCACGATCAACACGGAGGAAGACGTATGCCTGACTTGGAGCCTTGGCAGAGCTTAGCACTGGGCGTCGGTGGACTACTCGGCACCATTGCCACTGCAGTGGCCACCTTTTTCTTATGGCGCGTAACGCTGGTGCTTGCGAGGGAAACCACGCGCATGGCCGAGGCCTCAGCCCAGCCTCACGTTGTTTTGACCCTAAGTCCAAATCGCTGGTCTGCACGACACTTCGACATACTCATAGACAACACGGGAAACGCCACCGCCTACGACATTCAAGTCTCCGTGGATCCACCTCTTCAGAATGGAGAAAACCGGAATGATGACGCCAAAATACCTTTCGGAACGGTGAGTATTCTTAAGCCAGGAACCGGCCTACGCAGCTATATTTCTGATTACGCAAACCTCAAGGGCAAAGATTTTAAGGTCACAATTTCTTGGGCGCGCAAGAGCTCGGACACCGTGCGGGAAGAGAACACCTACACCCTGAGCATGTCCGACCACGACGGCGTTAGCTGGATTGGGAACGATCCGGCAGTGGATGTTGCCCAGCACCTGAAGAAGATAGAAAGGGACCTGGCAAGCCTCTCGAAAAAACACATTCAGGTCGATGTTTATAGTGCTCTCGACCGACTCAAGGAGAAGCGAGCGCGTGCCAGGGATTACCGTCGCTGGGAGCAATCTCAAGAAAGGACGGAGCAGGCAAAGCCCGAAGAGCTTTCATAGCGGTACCGCTCGGGATCATCACTACGCCCTGTCTTCGGCGTAGACGGATGCAGAAATGATCGCCCCACCCCAGCGGCGCTCGCCGATGCAGATCGGTACCGGGTTGCCGCTGGCGGTTGTGTTGTTCGCACTTCCGAAGGCATACGACGGCCTATTTTCAGGCGCCGCGCTTTGCGATAGCCCGCGTGCTTGCGGACTGAGCATCTGCAGTACCCCGCCGGCAGCAAGAGCAATGCCGGGCGCCATGGTGACCCCGCCAGTGAACGGCGCGGCGATGACCAAGGCAATACCAATGATTGTCTGCAGCAGGCCGGCGCGCTTACTACCCTCGATCACTGGGACGATACGCACCTCATTTACGCCGGCGCGGGAGAACTCATCCGCGCCTACGTTCTTTCGGTTCCTGAAAATCGCAAACCGCATACCCAACGCCTCAAGGCGTCTTATTGTTGATAGCTCGGTGGGATGTGTAGACAATTGCCAGCCTATTGCCATCACAGAGAGCTTGTGGTTGTATTCCTACACAGCCATTGTTCGATTTTCAGACACTATAATGACCTCACTTCAGAGCAAGATCGAAGACCTGCTAGGCACGTTCTGGGATGAACGAGAGATCGCCATCGCTAGCGATCCCACGTCTATCGATGACATGGGAGCACCTATGGATTCGTTAACCGCTTGTGAGGCGATGATCGATATCGACGTGATTGTAGGCAAGAAGATCCCCGTTGAGGTTGTCATCCGCAATGGGGGATATGAGTCTCGCGATCAATTCATTCAGCAAGTCACTGAGGGGGTACTAACGTACCTAGCGAAGGAAGATGAGTGAAACCGACAATGATGAAGAACGGCTCCAAATCGCTGAGAGGCTAAGGTCTGCTCGCGAGTACCTAGGACTTTCTCAGGCTGAAATTGCGCAGCTTGTTGGCCTTACCCGGACAGCTATCACTGGAATCGAGTCCGGCGTTCGCAAAGTCGAGGTGACAGAGCTCAAGCGCCTGTCGAGCATCTACCGTCGGTCCGTAGAGTATTTGCTGACCGGATGTGAGCCAGCGTATTCCGGCCCCGAACAATTCGCTTTCCTGGCCAGGGCAGTCAAAGGCCTGACTCAGAAGGACGTGGATGAAGTCGCTCGGTTTGCTGATTTCTTGAGGGCTTCGAAAGCCAATTAGGGGATAGGGATGCTCTCGGCAAATCAAATCAAAGCTGTCGTCACTCGTGCCGGTGAAGTCGTCAGAGAATCCGGCGCAAAACGCCGAATAGATGAAGACGGCTACACGCGTATTGATCCATTCCGAATTGCGCAAGATGCCGGAGTGATTGTGATGCTGCGGCCACTGGAAAAGCTTTGGGGGGCGTTTATCAGTGAAGGCCAGCCGGGAATTCTGGTGAACTCTGAGCGTCCGGCAGGCGTCATGCAGATGACTTGCGCGCATGAGCTCGGTCACTACGTTCTGGACCATGGCACCACAACAGACGAACATCTGGACTACACCAACACTGCCGCCAAAAAAGAACTGGAAGCGGATTGGTTCGCCTACAGCCTCGTAGCGCCGCGCTGGGCGGTCGCGAAGATTATGAAGCGAAAGGGCTGGGCGGTCGCCGACCTTGCCCATCCCTTCAACCTTTATCAGCTTTCCCTCAGGCTTGGCATCAGCTACGCCGCAACAGCCTGGTCATTGCAGAGGTTAAAGCTGTGTGATCGCTCGTTCGTGGAAGAAGTACTGCGAACCCAGCCGGCTGCAATCAAGAGAGCTTTGCTCACCAAGCCACTGGAAAACCCACAGAGAGACGTCTGGTTGCTTGATGATGCTGATCGAGATCTCATTCTAGAACCTCGCGTCGATGACCAGATGCTGGTGAGATTGAAAGACCATTCCGGTGCTGGCTACGTCTGGGGTACGAACGAAGCAGCTTCGGAAGGCTTCACTATAGAACCGATGTTGCTGCCATCAGGGAACGCCACGAATGCCGATGCGCTCGTTGCGGGTGGTGAGCACTATCTGGATTACCTGATTTCTCCTGCATCAAGTCTGCCGATGGGACCTGCTGAGCTGCAGCTCGACGAGCGCAAGCCTTGGGACCGATCCTCTGATCCGCTTGGTAACTTCGAAACCCAGACGCAATTCGAGGATTTGGCAACCGGCCTTTCTTCCGTTGCCAAGCGGGCTTTGCTTCAAGGAACCGCCCAATCGTGATCCAAGCGCATGTAACGATACAGATGAATTCCAGGGATCAGGGTAACAGGGGATCGTGCGTGGCGTTCTCGCTCGCCGGGATCAAGGGCGTACCCTCAAACCTCCTGCTCAGTCCCGAGTACGCTTATTTGGCCACAGTGCATCAAAGCCCCGCCTGGAAACCCAATGCGGGACTGGATGTCCGCATTGCCATTGCGGCGACCGGCACAGGATTGCCGGAAGATCATCACTTCCCGTACCAGCAGAACGAGCCGGGACAACCATTACCGCCAATGCCCAGTGGCTTGTCTCTCCATGGCCCTGATCTAACCCTTCTCGCTACTGACCTGGACAAAATCAAGCAATGGCTAGGTATGGGCAGGCCCGTTGGCGTGCTGGTTTCTACAACCCAGTCCTTTATGCGCCCCATCGATGGCGTAGTGGCATTCGAAGCGAACGTGTTCCCAGGCCGACACGCAGTGGTGATCGTGGGATACGGTCACGACCAGTTGGGCACGGAACATTACCTGATCTGCAACAGCTGGGGCGTTTCTTGGGGAGTCAATGGACACGCATGGGTGCCACATTCCTATCTGACCACCCACGCATCATGTATCTACGGAGCTGATAAATGACGGAAGTGTTCCAGAGGTCGAGAGTAGTACAGGCATGGCTGGCTGGCATCCGTTACCTGGAAAGCCAACACAACCATGATGCCACCAATGTCATCCTGGAAATCACCTCGCCACACGCTGCAACCCAAGAGGATCGTCAAGTGGTCAACGCTGTCAGTCATGCCCTCCGACAACGGAAGGCTGGACGTACAGTGATGACCGCTGCAGGGACGATTTTCCCCCACGCAATCTACAGGCGTTATGGGCGTCCAGACTGGTACGACCGGTACAAGTCGATCATTGCGCGTGGCATGGCGCCTCACACGTGGGGCACCTACGCAATGCGCATGATTGAGCGAAAAGATGAACGCGGTGCAACGTTCAACCCGCTCGATAAAATTATCGAAAAGCTGATCGCCATCCGCACGAAAAATTTGAATAAGTACATCGCAGCTTATGAACTCGGCGTGAGCGATCCAGCTGTAGATCTTGCGGACGACTTCAATGGCTGCGGGTTTGAGCTTCCTACCTATGATCCGGGCGCAGATCGGCACAAGTACTATGGTTCCGCCTGTCTCAGCCACGTGACCTTCAAACTGATGCACGGAAAAATTGATCTGACCGCAATCTACCGGTCTCATCACTATGCGGAGAGGGCTCTGGGCAACCTGATAGGGCTGGCCCAGCTGCAGCAGTATGTCGCAACGGAAGCAGGATACGAGACTGGAAAACTGACGTGTATTTCCACCTACGCCAAACTGGATAATGGACTCGGCGGCATTCGCGCTACCAGCAGTCTACTGGAGACGTTTCCGATCGATGAGACTCTTATAAAAGAGACGGTTGCAGCGACCTAGCCCCCGAAAGATCTTCTGAAATACTGTAGATCTGCCTCATGCCGTTGCGGAAATCTTTCACTCCACCGTAGCTTGGATGCCGCACCGTAAGGACCTCGACTCCGAAGGCAGTTGCATAACTGGCGGCATCCTGGCCAATCGCAACAATCCTACGCACCTTCAACCACTTGATCAGTGCATTGTTGAGCTCGTTCACCAGCGCAAGCTCCTTGGCTTTGAAGCGCCGATTCGTCAGAGGATTGCCCGTCTCATGCGGATGGAATGGGAACACATTCCAGAGCAGGGGTGGCTTCTCGATCATCTTCAAGACTCCCCAAATCTCGGCCGCTGTGCGCTCAGCTATCACAGGACCTCTGGTAGCTTGTCGTGACGCACATCCCGGATAAACCTTTGCCATCTCTGTCAGATGAAATTCATCCGTCAGCGCCAAGCCGGTCCTGCGTCCACCTCGGTACCCAAGATCTCGTCCCATCCAGATGGTGTCGACGCCGATGCTCTCAACAGCGCTGAGGTATGTGCGCAAGTTCGTACGCCGGTATAACGCCGCATCGGTTCGGTCATGCACCGGGCACGTGTCCGCATACGGGTTGAAAACGTCTTCCAAGCTCAAACTGGCGAGGGCTTTAACGAAGGAGTTGGGGGTCATCACGCTAAGTTCTTATCGATAATCGGTTGGAAGGTCAGTTGGTGGTTGATCATGTCGACTACGACAGATCCTGATCGCGCGGAGCGAAGCTCTCTAAACACCTCGAATCCCCTTAAAATGGCCAACTCCCACTGCCATAACGGGCATTTATCCACCTCATACCCTTCCACCATGGAATGGATCTGCTTAAGCAGGCCGTACTCAAGCTCACCCTCTTTGATCCCCCTGTAGAATTTCCGGCGCTTGGCATGGTTGAAAATCCACGTGGCGATCCCCTCCTCAATGATCATCGCCCGAGCCCCATCCTCGTTCTCATCGATGGCCGGGTCAGATTTCCGCTTGAGCTTGAGCAACCCTCGCAGGACAGGGGACCATCCGAGATAGGCCATGTAGGCAAGATGAAATACATCGTGGAAACGATAGTCGTCGGGCTCGTTGCTATTATCCGTCAAACGGTCGCCGATGAAGACACCATTCAGCTGTTGAACGACAGATGGCCCGCTACGCCCTGGTAGCTCGATGAAGTCCATTTTGAGCGCCCTGGGCAAGCGCTCGTGGTCAGGAAACACCGATTCCGGATCGAAGAAAGGAATGTACTGCCGATCTTCGCCAGGCCAGCGACTTTTGGTTTTCTCAAGGTTGTAGCGCGCGACATCTTCAAGATGCAAATCAAAACTCGCACAGCTGAGTGCCAGCTCTGCCAAGAGCCCCCCCAGATGATCCCTCAATGTGGGGGTAGGCCCCGCTCGTAATTGAGCGTCTGGCATATTGCAGAAAACACCAGCTGCATGTGCCAGAGCGCCAAGTTGACCAGCCCTAAGCAACGAGCCATCCTCCTGGCGACGTGAATTGATCAGAGCATCGATGTGCCTAAAATTTACGGTTGCGATGGACGGAGAGGCACTCTCATTGAATCGCTGCCTCAGGATCTTCAGACAGCTTCCCCCTATTTCATCCGGAGTGATCTGCAGAACGGAGGCGGCCCTGATCAGATACCACAGTGCATCGCCAAGCTCTTCAGCCGCGACCTCGCTTTGAGTCTCCTCAAGCCGGTCACGCTCGGCCTTCTTCACCGATGAAAGAAGCCCTCCCACTTCGCCGAAAAAGCCGAAGCGCAGAACCTGCAACGCTCTTGGGTCATTCTTGAAACGGGAGCTGTTGCTGGCCTTTAGGGCGTATTCCGGCAGCGATAGTGGTCGCTCCTGCTGTCTGGCAATCGGTGCCATCTATTCCTCCTGAATCGAACAGCGACTGCTGTTGCATCCTCTGCGCTTGCAGCTGGGCCCGCATTTGCTTGCAGCACCCAATGATTTTCCGACGATCTGCGTGAACAGCTCCTAGCCGCATCGCCCGGGCTTTCACCGAGAGCGTGACGTCGTAATGCGGATAAAAACTTTGGCTTTGGAACCACTTACGTTGGAGACCTAATCGAGCCGCAAAGCTGTGGAGCTCGTCAAGCGAATCAGCGACCAAATGGCACCACACACGGCCTCTCCAGCGGATCTCTTCAGAATCGACGTAGACTGCCATGACTAGCTTCTCTGTGCATAATGTGCAAATATTATGCACAAATGGGCGAAAAACTCAATGCAGCATCCGCAACCAACCTCGCAAAAAGAATTCGAGAGGCGCGTATATTTCGTGGCCTAACCCTAGAAAAACTGGGGAGCGAGTGCGGAGTTCATCATTCTCAGCTATCCCGCATTGAGCAAGGGAGGATGGTGCGCGTGAGCAAAAATCTTGAGGCTATTTGCACATTTTTGCAAATTGAGATTTTCCCGAGTCAACGTGATCCCCAGCAGCTGCAGCTGCTGTTTTCACGCATCGAAAGATTAATCACATGCTCTAGCAGCAGTGAACGCGCAATTGAGGGGCTAGTTTCGGCTCTAGAGGAGCTTACGTTCGATTAGCTCTTATGGGGCAATCGGCAGGCGAGAACACTGCTAGGAAACCAGGGGCGATTCAAACTGGCCGCAAGCTCAACCTCTCCCTCCATGCCACAAATCTGCCACACTCGCCCCGCTAACCGGCGCGAAAACCAGCTAACCCCAGCTATCACAACCCATTGAAATCCCAGCTAATCCCCCGCTAACGTACTGATTCCAAACGCCGACTTTTAGGACTCCGAAGGCAGGGGTCGTGGGTTCGAATCCCGCCGAGTGCGCCATGAATTTCACGCTGTCAGCGGCACGCCTGTATCACTGACAGCACCCAGAAGGCCCCGCCCGGTTCACACCGGCGGGGCTTTTTTGTGCCTGCTGATTTGCGACTGAGCGCACATTGCCACCTCTCCCCCGCGAGCGGTCATTGGTGTTAGCGTGGGCATCTTCCGTTTGCGTAAACGGACATACTTCCCTCACTTGCAAAGGAATGCGCACGACCATGCCATTTACCAAGCTCTCCGCCGCATCGCTCCTGCTGGCCAGCGTGGCCATGTTCTCGATCCCGGCCCAGGCCAACCTTTCCCAGCAGCAGTCCGCCGCCATCATCAAGGCCTACGATGGCAGCGATCCGGCCGACTTCAAGCAGTTCCTCGGCAAGCTGGCCGGCAGCGACCTGGCCAAGGCCGACAAGCTGGACGACACCCTCAAGCTTTACCTGGCCGGCAAGCCGCTGGCCGCCGAGCAGCAGGACGAGATCAACCGCCTGCTGGGCCTGTACACCCGCATCAAGTACGGCAAGGCCGCCAAGGAGACCCTGCGCGAGCTGGTGGAGATCCCGACCGTTCGCAAGGAAGGTGTGCCGCAGCACGAGAACCCGGAGTTCCTCAAGATCGCCGACAAGATCAAGGCCCTGGCCGAGGGCTTCGGCCTGCAGTTCCGCAATATCGACAACCGCGTCTACGAGATCACCCTCGGCGATGGCAAGGAAGTCATCGGCATCCACGCCCATGCCGACGTGGTGCCGGTGACCCCGGAAAACTGGAAGCTCAAGGACGGCACCAAGCTCGACCCGTTCAAGGTCACCCTGGTGGGCGACCGCATGTACGGCCGCGGCACCGAGGACGACAAGAACGGCATCGTCGTGGCGCTGTACGCGCTGAAGGTGGCCAAGGACGAGAAGCTGCCGCTGGCCCGCCAGTTCAAGCTGCTGGTGGACACCACCGAGGAAACCACCGGTGACGCCATCCCCTACTACTTCGAACGCAACGCCACCCCCGACTACAACCTGGCGCTGGACGGCGGCTACCCGGTGGTGATCGCCGAGAAAGGCTATGGCACCGTCATGGCCACCTTCGCCAAGCGTGCCGGTGATGGCAAAGGCGCCGAGGTGATCAACCTCACCGGCGGCCTGGCCACCAACCAGATCCCCGGCAGCTCGGTGGCGACATTGACCGCCGACAAGCCGGCCGAACTGGCCAAGGCCCTGGAAAAAGCCGGCGCGGCCTACGTCAAGCGCCATGGCGGCGACTTCAGCATCGACGCCAAGGTCGACGGCAAGCAGGTACTGCTGACCGTGACCGGCGTCTCGGCGCACTCCTCCGAGCCCGAGTCCGGGGTCAACCCGGTGGCGCGCATGCTCGACTTCCTCAATGGCCTGGGCAAGGACGTGCCGCTCAAGCACAACCACATCACCGACGCCGCCCGCTACGCCGCCGACAACTGGGGCCTGGACTACTTGGGCAACAAGCTTGGCGTGGGCTTCAAGGACGACTTCATGGGCCCGCTGACCACCTCGCTGACCTTCGTCGGCCTGGATGACAAGGCGCTGAAGCTGGCGGTGAACCTGCGCATTCCCAAAGGCAAGTCGCTCGACACCCTCAAGGCTGAGATCTCCGGCAAGCTCGACAGCTGGGTTGCCAAGAGCCAGACCAAGGTGGCCTTCGACTACAGCATGGATGAGCCGATGTACCGCAACCCCGAGGGCGAGTGGGTCAAGGCCCTGCTGGCCGTGGCCAGCGAGAACCTGGGCATGAAGCATGAGTTCGGTACTTCCGCCGGCGCCACCTCGGTGCACGACCTGCCCAACGGCGTGCAGTTCGGCCTGGCCATGCCGGACGTGAAGTACACCGGGCACAACGACAATGAGTTCAAGACCGTGGAGCAGTTCATGCTCGACCTGCAGATCGTCAGCGAGATGGTGGCGCGGATCGGGCAGATGCCGAAGCTCTGATGACTCACCCGGGGCCGTATTGCGGCCCCTTGCCACGATGACGTTTTTCAATCACCTCGATGCCGTTTCCTGCATTGCCGTGCAGAGCGCCGTGCCGGATGCTTTATTTACTCCGACACCGCGCTTTTTCACCCACCGAGGCCTGTATGAAGAACGTCGAACAAATCCTCAAAGCCAAGTCCCAGCACCAGACCGTCTACACCATAGGCCCTGATGACTCGGTGCTGGATGCCTTGAAGCTGCTGGCGGAGAAGAACGTCGGGGCATTGCCGGTGATGGAAAACGACCAGGTCGTAGGCATCGTCAGCGAGCGCGACTATGCGCGCAAACTGGTGCTCAAGGGGCGCTCATCGGCCGCCACGCCGGTTAGGGAAATCATGAGTTCGCCGGTGGTCACCGTGGAGCCCAAGCAGAACCTCGAGTACTGCATGAACCTGATGACCAACCGCCATCTGCGCCACCTGCCCGTCGTGGATAACGGCAAGCTGTTGGGGCTTTTGTCGATTGGCGACCTGGTGAAGGAAACCATCGCCGAGCAGGCCAACCTGATCCTGCAGCTCGAGCAGTACATCCGCGGCGAATGATCCCGCTTAGTGGTAAGCGCGCTCCAACTCGTCCAGTTGATGGTCGAAGCTGCGCAGGCGCGCCGACCAGGTGTACACCAGCACTTCCAGATCGCGATTGAGCACGGCGGTATTGCCGCCCTCGCGCACCGGGGCATCGCACAGGTCCAGCTGGTAGCGTTCACGGGCCATCGCCGTGGCCACGCTGGACAGGTCGCGGGCATTGGCCAGCCAGTGATGGTGGTGGTCGTGCACCTCGCGGTCGAGCTCCCGGCACTGGCGCTTGAGGGCGTCGAGGCTCTGCTCCAGCGGTGTGCCCTTGAGCTCGCCCATCACCTCCTCGAAGGTGCGCCCGGAGTGCCAGTAGCTGCCCCAGAAATAGCGGTCGAACACCGTCTCGACCCGGCGCAGGGCGACCTTGGTGTTCCAGATGGTCAGCAAGGTTCGCCCTTGGGCCACCTCACGCTTGTTCAGCTGCAGATGCTGCCAGGCGATCCAGGCCAGGCCGCAGAGCGCCACCGCCGCGGTAACGGCGGCGGCGGCATAGAGAAACTGCACGGCCTGGCTCATCTGGTGGGTGTGCCGGATACCGTAGAAGTAGCCGGCGGTCAGGGTGCCCAGGATCGTCACGGTGCACCAGAATCCTGGTGCGTAGGGATCTTTCATTGCGCCCTCCCCTCTTGT
>Ga0209370_1002996_pt1 | contig 11268 bp, 12 predicted proteins | sample AgamicAtPrz_FD_187164 | JGI IMG/M metagenome (GOLD analysis project Ga0209370, IMG submission 187164) | Agave microbial communities from Guanajuato, Mexico - At.P.rz (SPAdes) (version 2) | ecosystem: Host-associated > Plants > Phyllosphere > Phylloplane/Leaf | place: Guanajuato, Mexico... | reverse complement strand
ACTGCTCAAGCGCGCTGCGCCGCGGCTGAAGGTCCTGGGACACAGCGAGATTCCTGAAACGCACACGATCCGCATCGGCTCCATCATCGGAGGCACGGCATGAACGTCAAACGCTTTACCGCCCGCAGTTCCCGCGAAGCCATGGCCCTGGTCCGCCAGGCCTTTGGAGACGACGCGGTCGTGCTCTCGAACAAGCCGTGCCCGGAAGGGGTGGAAGTGCTCGCGATGGCGCCGGAAGGCATGTCGCAGATCGAGCGCGTCGCCGCCCAGGCGCCGCGGGCCGCGCAGGCCCAGCGCCAGCAGCCGGCCGCCCAGCCGCAGCGCCAGGAGGCGCAGCCGCGCCAGGCGCTCAAGCAGCGTCTGGCCGGGTCGCCGCCGCCGCAGCAGCAGCGCGCGGAGCCGGGCTTCGGCGGCTCGCATGCCGGATCCAATGCAGGCTTGAATTCGGGCTCGATTGGTGACGACGTGAACGCGATGGCGATGAGCACGCTGTCCTTCCAGGACTACGTGCGCGAGCGCATGCTCAAGCGCCGCGCGGCCGAGATGAACGGCCAGCCCGACCCGCTGATGGACGAGCCGGCGCAGCCGGCGTTCTCGGCGGCGCAGATGGAGTCGGTGGCCTCGATGGCGGCGCAGCGCGACCAGCGCGCGCGTGCCGCGATGCAGACGCTGGGCGCGCGCCGCGTGGACGAGCGCGCCCATGAACCCGCGCCGGCACCCGCGCCGCGCGTCGTGCCGCCGGTGCTGCGCGACGAGATCCGCATGCAGCAGCCGGTGCAGGACCTGGGCGGTATTGGCGGCGGTTTTGGCGGCATGGGCGGCCATCCGCTGAACGACATGCCGTCGTCGCGCCGCGAGCAGGAGATGATGACCGAGCTGCGCGCGATGAAGGGCATGATCGAAGAGCGCTTCGGCGCGCTGGCCTTCATGGAGAAGCTGCAGCGCCAGCCGGCGCAGGCGCGGCTGACGCAGAAGCTGCTGGACGCCGGGTTCTCGCCGGCGCTGGTGCGCAAGCTGGTCGAGGGCCTGCCGGCCCAGATGACCGAGGAATCGGAATCGCAGGCGTGGGCGGCCAGCGTGCTGTCGCGCAATGTGCAGACGGCCGAGCAGATGGCGCCGCTGGAGGACCAGGGGGGCGTGTTCGCGATGATCGGGTCGACGGGCGTGGGCAAGACCACGACGACGGCCAAGATCGCGGCGGCCTTCGCGACCAAGTACGGCGCGAGCCAGCTGGGTCTGATCACGCTGGATGCCTACCGGATCGGCGCCCACGAGCAACTGCGCGCGTACGGCCGCATCCTGGGCGTGCCGGTGCACACGGCGCATGACCGCGCGTCGCTGGAAGACCTGCTGGAGCTGCTGGCGGGCAAGAAGATGGTGCTGATCGACACGGCTGGCACGGCGCAGCGCGACAGCCGCACCGCGGAGCTGCTGGAGATGCTGGCTCACAAGAGCATCAAGCGCATCCTGGTGGTGAACGCGGCGCAGCAGGGCGAGACGATCGAGGACGTGGTCGGTGCCTGGCGCGGCGCGCAAGCGCAGGGCGTGATCCTGTCCAAGCTGGACGAGGCGGTGAAACTGGCCCCGGCGCTGGACACCGTGATCCGCCACAAGCTGCGCGTGCTGGGCGTGACCAACGGCCAGCGCGTGCCGGAAGACTGGCACCGCCTGTCGTCGCAGGCGCTGGTGCAGCGTGCGCTGCGCAGCCACGGCCAGTCGGCTTGGCGGATGGACTCGTCGGACGTGAATCTGATCTTCACGGCGGGGTCGGTCGGTGCCTCGGGCGGCGCGGCCTCGCCGATGGGCATGAACTGACGATTTGCCAAATCACCGCTGAAGTTCTAGAAAAGGGGAAGGGCTCGGGCTCTTCCCCTTTCGCCGTTGGCGGCGCGTTCGCGCGCCATTCATCTCGCTGACGACGTCATGAACGAAGACTCCGGAGCCGCGGGGCCTGGTGACGAGGGCAGGGGACCGGACGAGAAATGCGGGGTGTTTCCCCCTTTCAATTCCGCGTCGAAGGGGGGCCCCCGGGGCGAAACTTCCGGTAACGGCTCCGGCATTGCGGGTTCTTCCGATGGAGGAAAACGCGTCCGGGGCGGATAACGAAAGACGGACACAGAGCAGCCCAATGCGCGACTTCAGCAATGCTCCCAAGGATCAGGCCGATGGCCTGCGGCGCTTGTTCGCGACGGCCCGCGTGCGCGTGGTGCCGGTGGTGAGCAACCCGCATGTGATGGGCAGCGGCGCGCTGCTGGAAGGCATGTGCGCGGCGTTCAGCGAGCTGGGCCTGCACACGCTGGTGGTGGATGCAGGCGAGCAGGCCTCGGCGCCTTCCGACCTCGCTGCGGTCGACCTTGCCGCCTGCGTCGAGCCGCTGTCCGCGAAGGTCTCCTTCCTGGCCGCGCGCGGCCTGCCGCTGCGCTACATCAACGCCAATGGCTCGGCGGCGCAATTCCTCGAAGCCGTCACCGACGCCGCCCCCTTCGCCGACGTGGTGCTGCTGCACGCCAGCGCTGCCGAGCTCAGCCGGGTGCTGGTCTCGCGCGAGGTGCGTCCGGTGCTGCTGGCCGACACCGACGTGCAGAGCGTGACCTGCGCCTACGCCGGCATGAAATGGTTGACGCAGCGGGCGGGCCTGATGGTCTACAGCCTGCTGCTGGCCTGCAACCCGCAGCTGCGGCTGGCGGAGCGGATCGCGCAGCAGCTTTCGAGCTGCGGCGATGGCTTCCTCGGCGCGGTGCTGCGGGAGTGGGCCTGCCTGGATCCTCGCCAGCCGGTGAGCGCGCCCCTGACGCACGAGATGCGGCACATGGCGCGTGAATTGCTGCTGGCGTCGGTGCCTGGCGCCGCGCTGGACAGCGCCGCCGAGGCGATGCCGCTGCGTCCGCGGCCGATGTGGCAGCCCAAGGCCGGCCGCGCCCCGCAAGGCGTGACCCTGGCGGCGCATTGACGCGGATGGGAGACGAGACGATGTACACCGCCAAGGGACAACTCGACAACAACTCGCTGATCCGCCAGTACAGCCCGCTGGTGCGCCGGCTGGCGCATCAGATGATCGCGAAGCTGCCGGCCAACGTGGAGCTGGACGACCTGATCCAGGTCGGCCTGATCGGTCTGACGGATGCGCTGTCGCGTTTCGACACGGCGCAGGGCGTGCAGTTCGAGACCTTCGCGACGCAGCGCATCCGCGGCGCGATGCTGGACGAGCTGCGCGGCAGCGACTGGATGAGCCGGGGCAACCGGCGGCAGCAGCGCTCGATCGAGAGCGCGGTGCACAAGCTCGAGCAGAAGCTGGGCCGTCCGCCGCAGGAGTCGGAGATCGCGGCGGAGATGGGCATCACGCTGGCCGAGTACCAGGAGATGCTGGGCCGGGTGCGCGGAACGCAGCTGGTGTACCTGGAGGACATCTCCGGGGGCGACGACAGCGACGACTACCTGGACCGGCACGTCGGCGACGAGTCGGCGGATCCGATGTCGATGCTGCGGGATCACCGCATGCGCGAGGCGCTGGTGGAGGCGATCAAGAACCTGCCGGAGCGCGAGGGCTACGTCATGTCCATGTACTACGAACATGACATGAACCTGAAAGAGATTGCCGCGGTGCTGAAGGTGACCGAATCGAGGGTGTGCCAGCTGCACAGTCAAGCGATTGCACGGTTGCGCGTGAAGCTGCGCGACTGGTAAAAGGGCCCGAGACGGCCGCTGTCCCTGGTGGTCGAAGAACCATGAGGGGAGTGGCTGATGTGGGACTCGTGGCGCGGGCGCGCCGGGAAGGTGGCGCCTGAGGGGCCGGCGGGGCGGGCCGAGGGCGGTCCGCGCGAACCGGCGATGCCAGGCAGGACGGAGACGGTGGTCCGGGAGCTCTCGGGCGGTGTCTCCAAACTGGGCCGCGACGCGGCCGAGGTGCGCGGGCTGCTGGAGGACACGCAGAAGGTCGTGACCTCGCAGGCGCAGGCGATGCAGGCGCTGGGCGGCGAGCTCGAGCACGTGCGGCACGCGCAGGACGCGATCAATCAATCGACGAACCAGACCCGCGAGGCGGTGGATCGCGCGCGCGCGGCGCTGGCCGGGGTGGGCGACGAGGTCGGCGGGATCGTGGCGACGCTGCGGCAGGTGAGCGACGCGGCGTCCGAGATCACGAAGATCGCGTTGCAGACGCGGCTGGTGGCGTTCAACGCGTCGGTGGAGGCCAAGCGCGCGGGCGAGGCCGGGCGCGGCTTCGGGGTCGTGGCCGATGCGGTGAAGGACCTGGCGGCGCAGGTGGAGGCCTCGTCCAAGGCGATCATGGGCACGGTGGGGACGCTGGACACGCGGATCGAGAGCTTCAGCCGCGAGCTGCGGGCCGATGGCGCGGGCGGGGCGGGGCAGAGCAAGATCCATCAGGCGTTCTCGGACGTGGAGGTCGATGTCGACCTGATCGCCAAGTCCGCGCGGGAGAGCCAGACGACGACGCAGCAACTGGCGGAGCGCTCGGGCGAACTGGGGACGGAGATCCAGCAGGCGATGCGCAAGCTGGAGGCGGCATTCGCGTGCAGCGACCGTTTCCTGCGGCTGAGCGAGCAGATGATCGAACAGATCGCCTCGAGCGGCGTCGAGGTCGAGGACTCGCCCTACATCCAGGCGGTGCAGGAGGCGGCGGGGGAGATCTCGCGGCTGCTGGAGCGCGCGGTGCGGGACAAGCGGATCGATCTGCCGTCGCTGTTCGACGAGCAATACCAGCCGATCGCGGGGACGGATCCGCAGCAATTCACGACGAGATTCACGCAGATCGCAGACCAGCTGTTTCCGGAGGTCCAGGAGCGGGTGCTGTCGTTCTCGAACAAGGTGGTGTTCTGCATCGCGGTCGACCGCAACGGCTATGTCGCGACGCACAACAAGCGCTACTGCCAGCCGCAGCGGCAGGGGGATACGGCGTGGAACACGGCGAACAGCCGGTATCGACGGATCTTCAATGACCGCACGGGGCTGGCTTCAGCGAGGAATCAACGCCCCTTCCTGTTGCAAACCTACCGCCGGGACATGGGCGGCGGGAATTTCGTGCTGCTCAAGGAGGCATCCGCCCCAGTCACCGTTGCCGGGAGGCATTGGGGTGGGGTGAGGTTGGCGTTTGGGTTCTGAGCATTGAGCCGGCCTGCAAGAGGGACTCGACTGATGAATTGAAGTGTTCCGGCCTCCGGTTTCCCACTGCAATGGTGGGAGCGGAGGCCGATTTGCGTTGATGCGCGGCGCACTTCATTCAATTGATCAATTCTGGTCTCGCCATGAAATTGACTTGTTTAAGGGAGTTAAATGCCCGAATTCAAGTCATGACATCGATTTTCGGTCTGCCTAGACTGGAAGCCTCAATTAGCGAACCGATAGCGCTGCTATCAATGTCCGGCGAAACGCAGGACTGATTGAGTTGCACGGCATTTACGGCACGGATCCCCGTGCCGGACGAGCCGGCACGCGTCTCCGTGCCTATATTGAAGGTAATTGAGTTGTCTGGACAGCCCCTGGATCAGATTGAATTTCAGTTGGATCCGGGGGCTTGCCGCATCACCAAGCTGCCAGACCGGGTTTGGCTGTTTGGCGGGCTCAAACTGGGGCGTCAAAAGATCCTTACTTGCGACAAGCGGCTTCATGCCGTCTTTGGGAGGGCAGCATGAAAATTTCCGCTACTCCCCTTTTTCAACGCCTGCGGAAGCGGACGCCATTTTCCCAATATGAGCTCGAACTTCTGATAGTCACGGCGTGTGCCCGCTACAAGACCCATCACATCGCCAAGCGGCATGGGCGGGGAACCCGGGAGATTGCGCAACCGCGCAGTGAGGTGAAATACATCCAGCGGATCGCGATGGAACTGGAGATGAACCGGCTGCAGATTCACGATGTCGCCACGGCGTATCGGCAGGGACATTCCATCCTGGATCACGCCAAGCCTCATGCGGAAGGGCGTTATCTGTTGAAGATGGACTTCAGGGACTTTTTCCCGAGTATTGGCATCGGGGCAATCACGCACCGTCTTGCCATGGAAACGGAATACTCGGAAGTGGAGCGCTGGATCCTCGGCAGGATTCTTACGAAATTCGATTCACAAAGTGGCCGGTTCCATCTTGCGATCGGGGCTCCCAGTTCTCCGCTGGTCTCGAACTTTGTGCTTCGCGAATTTGATTCCGTGATCGACCAATTTTGCTCCGGCCGAGGGGTTCGGTACACCCGATATGCAGACGATTTGGCCTTTTCGACCATGGAACGCGATGTATTGGGAACGGTCGAGGTGCAAGTGAAAGAGGAACTGCGCCGACTGTCGTATCTTGGGCTGACGGTCAATGAGGAGAAGACCGTGCATGTTTCAAGGAAGCATCGGCGATCACTGGTCGGGCTGACATTGACGAACGAAGGGGAGGCCTCCGTGGGACGGCGAATGAAGCGTGAATTTCGACTGCTATTGCACAAGGCGTCGACCGGAAATCTCGCTGCGGACCAGTATGCCACCTTACGCGGGCGTCTGGCATTTGCGCATGCTGTTGATGGCGACGCGGTTCAAATGCTCTTGGAGCGCTACGGTTTTAATAATATCAGCGAGGTTCAATCAACGGAAACCAGTAGGTGCGACTAGAGACTTCAGTAGGGAGGGCTGGGGTCGCTAGAGGTTTGAGTCATTTTCGGTTTGCGGCAGGGGGTCAATAATTGCTCTCAGGTGCTCAAAACACTCGATGTGACGCGCCGCCAGAGGGCGGTGTCTCGTTTTCCCGATTTTTGGGCGAGATGGACTTCTCCGCGAGGAAAGTCGCACGTTCACGTCGCGTGTTTTGACATCTCGCCCACCCTCTGTATTTGATGCTTTGGATGGGTATCCCTCAACTGCTGTTAATTGAAGGAACCTGATCATGTTGACCGAAGAGTTCATGGACGCCGTCGCAAGGGGCGGTACTGCCATCTCCGAGCAGCTTGCCAAGCAGAAGCACGAAATGGAATTGGAGAAGCGCGAGGCGGGCGATGAAACCCCGCGCGTTCCGCTCCTGGAGCGCAGGCCTCTCGAAACCTCCAGCGACGAAACCCTCGAGGTGCTTCGCGTCGCCGCCGGAAACCCCTATCGCTACGAATCGCCCCAGCCCGGCCGCGGCCATGCGCGGCCGCTCGTGCTCCGCCGCTCAACTTCGGTCGGCGAAGCGATGGCCAATGTGCGCAATCGCCTGACCTATATCACCGCGCTGGTGCAGGAGTTTGACGTCCCCATGGAAGTCCGCCTCGGCCCCCACAGTCATCTGCGCGATGTGGTCGTCGATCTGATTCACGAGGCGACCAGCTTCTACTCGGTGGTCGAGATGGCGGCTATTCAGGAGAACAGCTACCAGCTTCAAAGCTGCGCGCAGTCGAAGTAATGGTAGCGCGCAGACCTTTCTTCATACCAAATTGCCATCCGCGTCCGAAGAGACGACGAATCTGGCTGCGAAGAGAAAACGAGTGCCCACGCGGGAGCGTGAGGCACTCGTTTCATTTTGGGGTACGAGAAATTCAGCGCGTTTGAGAATCCTTGCTTGATGAGTGCTTCGGACGCATGACCAGGCGTTTCGCCTGAGCATCGAGTTCCGCGCTGTGGTACAGGTCCAGGCACTTCAGAAGGTTGAATTGCTGGCCTGGAGATTCGGCTTCGGCGAGCGGGTTTCGATAGTCTCTTGCTAGGAAGCGATCGACGAGTTGCTTCATTGCGTCAGGCGCATGGTCCAGGTCGTATTCGGTCCAATCGCGCAGCGCGCTGACGGTACTTGCAGCGTCAGACGCTGCTGCTGAATTCTGCCGATATGCCGTCGCCACGCAAGTGGCGAGAACCATATCCTTATAGTTTTGAAGATGACTCCGCAATGGCGCTTGAGGAGCGCTCGTCCGGGGAGTTTGCGGCTGGGCCAATGCAGAGATCGACGACAATAAAACTGCGCTGAGTAGCGAGCGGATGGCGATCACGGGAGACTCCAAAAGTTAGCGCGGTCGGTTCGGTAATTCACACCCGGTTCGTTGAAATAACAATGGTCATAGCACCGGCTGCCGTTGTACAGCGTTGCATGCCCTGCCGCATCGGCCCACCCAGAAACCTCGAAGAGGATGACGCCTTGCCGGCCGGCCAGTGCGTCGCCTCCGTAGGGCGGGTACTTGACGATCTCGGGATTTCCCCACTTCCGCTGCAAGAAGCTTACGAGGTTGCGGACGCGGAAGAAATATTGATGCTTGTCGCCGCCGGTCACCGTCTGGCCCGGAATTCGGGGAATTGGAGTTCCGGAGACATTGAGGATGTAGCTCATCCGGACCGCGCAGGTGTTTGTCCATCGTTGTTGGATCTCGGGATTGCGAATGTTCTTCTCGACATTGCCACCGATTACGGACGCGATCTTACCGCCGGGATCTTTGGCGTCATATATGCGCAAGGAAGCCATCCAGGCGGCAGAGAATGGGGGACGTTTCATGCTCGGGTCCTATCTGAAATGCGACGGATCTAGTCAATGTGTTGCGCCATGTCATCGGACGGCTGGTCGAGTGAAACCTTACGAGAGTGACCTGCGATACGCACATGACTTTCGTCGCCTTTTTGTGGTTCCCGAATGTGGTTTGGACGCCTTGAGTGATTTGCCCATCGAGCCCGTGCGTGAAGAGTTGCGACATTCAAGTCATTTTTAATAGCAACTTCCTGATGTCTGTTGGTAATTTGAAGTCAACTTCTGATTCGAATGATCTGCTTGGACCGCTGTATCGCCTTGACGAACGGCAAGCGAAAATCTCTGTCGGCATGTTTTTGCCTACTTCTTTGGGATCCCCTGCCTTGGGTATGCAATTGAAGTCGAAGTCAGTCTTCGATAAGCTGGCGCAGATTCTTGAGGTGACTTTAAGGGTGTTGCTCGTCCCTTCCCAGTGGATCTGCTGGGAGGATTTGTAGTAATGGATGAGCTATTAGGTGATACGAGCCATCATGGAACCGCTGATCAAGAGTGTTTTCTTCTACTTTTTACCCGGGCTCATGGCCGCCGGCCCATATTGGGCCATCTGGCCCATTCGTCGCAGCCTGATTGATGTGATCGCTGCTGTCGCTGGCTCGGCCATGTGCGTGCAAGGACTCGCGCGTATTGCTTCGTCCTTCTGTGAGTCTTTCCTGGGTGGAACGATGATGTTTGGCCAGTGGGGTGAGGTTGCATCCATCGGCACTCTGAGCCTTATGGGAATTACTCTCGGGGTATTGCTGGGCCGCCATTGTGATCGCTGCGGGCCAAGTTATTACCCGTTTAGTCCAATTCCGGTCCGTTGAGATGTCGTGAGGACATGCAAGCAGGTTCCAAAGCTGAAGGGCTCGCTGCTTTGGAGTTTTTGATGATTATTCGAGTGCTGGAGAGATGAGTAATGGAATTTGTTGATTCAGTCAAGGCGCTGATGCACTTCTTGCTGCCGGGGATGATGTTTGCCATTTCCTATTGGATTGTTTGGCCCGTTGCGCGTAGTTCCGGTGATTACATCGCCACGCTGGCATATTTTGTTTTGCTCATGCAAGCCTTCGGTGACATCGCCGCGGAAATATGCCGACTGTTTTCGAACTCCAATTGGATCTTCGGAGCCTACGGGGCTGACTGCAAGATGGTGGCCTTGTGTGGCTGTGGCTTGGTCATCGGCATTTGGGTGGGACGGTTCTGCAAAGGCAGGACCGATTTGGGGTATGACTATTACCCTTGGTTTCTCGAGTTCCGATGAGTTGCAGGGCGCCGCCGATTGGATCTTCGCCCCAGCAAGATGGGCGCCGACGCATATTGGATGAACTGACCCGTTCGCCGCCGACGTTGTCAACGTATCAAGCCGCTACAGCACTCGGAATGAATCCACGGTCTGTCAGCGCTTTGATCACACCTCGCAGCAGCGTGCTATTGCTGAATCCGATCGTGTATTGACGCGCCTCGGGGCGTGTCGGCTGTAACATCCCATTGGCCAACAGTTTGCGGATCTGATACGTCCGCTGTTGGCCGGTCAACCCGGGCATGGCCTCGGCCAAGTCTGCGGATTTCACGACCTTCGCGCTGATCGCCACCTTCAGAATGCTTTCCTCCTGCGCCGTGATCAGTTGGCGTGCCCGCGCGTGAGACAAGGCCGGCAACAAAATCTCCGTGGTCAGAATCTGGTGGTCAGCCAAACGGTCCACCTTGTGCATTTCATCCCGGACGCCCGCCAGTACATAGGTACACCACGCTTCGAGCGCTTGGTCCGTTCCAGTATCCGCCCGAGACAGCATGTCGTAATACTTCTCCCGATCGGCGCAGAACACCGCGGCTGGGTTCAATAGACGTCCGCTTTCGGCGCTCACCCGAAAACCGTACTTGACCAGCAAGGCATACGTGAACAGGCGCACGACGCGTCCGTTGCCGTTGCCAAACGGGTGGATCCACGCAAAGCGGTGGTGCGCCAGCGCGACCTTCATCAGGTCGTACTTGCGCTGGTCCTCGCGGTTGACGAAGCCGACCAACTCCCGCATGAAGGCGCCGATCTGGACGGCCTCGGGAGGCGCATGTTCCGATTTCGCGATGCCCACGGTTCCGGTCCGGTAGGCGCCGGGCGTCTTGTCGCCTTCCCGCTGCAGACCGTCGACGGTCATCGCATGCAGTCCGCGCAAAAGGTGTTCGGTGATGGGGACCCCTGGCGCGACCGCGCTTTCGATCTCGTCCATGGCCAGTTCGATGTTGGCGATTTCTCGCAACGAATCTGCCTCTGGCCCCGGCCGGCCCGCGCCGGAAGGTGCTGCGAACTTGGTCTCCACGTAGTCAGCCAGCGTCGTGTGGTTGCCCTCTATCCGGGCTGACGCCAAGCTCTCGAGGAGGTGGAACACCTGCTTGAGCTGAACGAACACTGTTGGATGCGTCGTCGCCCTGATCTCCAGTCGTCGCAAGTGCTCCAGATCCGTCAGCACGTCCAGCAGCGGCGATGAAAAGCTTGGATTCAGCAAGCGCAGCGGATGATCAACGAACGTCGCCATGATGTGTGGTGGAAGTGAAATCATGTCTGGTGATATGTTTAATGTATTTGGAAAATTCGTTTGCTGACAATGACTTGTCGACGTGTTGGTTGGTGGGGAAAGTTGAATTCCGATCAAAGGACATGTTGAACAGCCGCTTCCCGCAAGTTGAATGAGCCGGGCGTCGGCGCCCGCTCCGTTCGGCCCTGGCGGTGATACAAGCGCATTCACCGCCTGTCCGCCTGCCCAGGCACCGCGCCTGCCGCCCCGTCGCCGATGCCCCTGATCTCTGCCCCGGACCCCTC
>Ga0209370_1002995_pt1 | contig 11268 bp, 10 predicted proteins | sample AgamicAtPrz_FD_187164 | JGI IMG/M metagenome (GOLD analysis project Ga0209370, IMG submission 187164) | Agave microbial communities from Guanajuato, Mexico - At.P.rz (SPAdes) (version 2) | ecosystem: Host-associated > Plants > Phyllosphere > Phylloplane/Leaf | place: Guanajuato, Mexico... | reverse complement strand
CGGTGGTTGCCATGCCCCAGTGCGAGGCCAGCCAGAAGGCATGGGGCGCAAACACCAGCAAGCCCACCAGCGGAGCCAGCCACCAGCCCCTGGCGAAGATGGCGCGACGTACCTGCGTCACTGTCATGGAGGCCACGAACAAGGCGCCAATGAGCATGGCATAGCTGTATTTGGACAGCATGCCCAGACCGCAGAAGAGGCCGATCCAGACAAAATTGATGACTTGCGGCTTTTGAACCTGGCGCAGTACCGCCCACCACAAGCCCATGGTCATGGCCGTCACCATCACCGTATGGGTCTGGTCACGCAGCGAGTCCCAGCCGAAAGGCGGCATCAGCAGCAGACCTGCGGCCACCCACCAAGCGCCCTTGCGATCGAGCAACTCCCGGCCCGCCAGCCAGGCCAGGCAATAGGTCAGGGCGATCAGCAGATGTTTGAGCAGGGCCAGTGCCAGCACCGAGGGGCCGAGAACCTGGCATACCGCCCATTGCATCCAGGTATACAGAGGCGGCTGCGGGCCATAACCCAGATGCAATTGCTGGGCCCAGAGAATCTGTTCGGACTCATCCCATTTCATGCCCGCGGAAATGCTGATGCGGGAAACGATATGGGCACAAACTAAAAGAGCCAGCCATATCCATGGCTTGGCATATAGGGCTTGCTGCCAGTCGGAGCGAATAGAAGTCGAGGAGTTTGATGCCATAGGATTTGGCGAGTGCACATGTTTTGATAGTGCGCACTTACGATTGCGCTTGGCTTTGCAGGCCAAACAATGGGCCTGGCGCAAATGGCACCTGGGGTATTCAGTTAGTATAGGTGACTGTTATCCAAAATCATTGAGCATGACGTCCGTGCACGATTCCAATCCCGAAGTTTCCATCGTTGTTCCTGTTTATAACGAGTTCGATAATCTGCCCGACTTGGTGGCCCGTATTGACGAGGCCATGCGCACCCAGCCGCTGAGCTACGAACTGATTGCGGTGGACGATGGCTCGACGGATGGCAGTGCCAGGCGTCTGCGCGAGCTGGCCGAACAGCATCCCTGGGTGCGTGCCGTCTGTCTGGTACGCAACTACGGTCAGTCCAGCGCCCTGCAGGCCGGTTTTGACCGCGTGCGCGGCCGTTATGTGGTCACGCTGGATGCCGACCTGCAAAACGAACCCGGCGACATTCCGCTGTTGCTGGAGCGTCTGGAAAACGATCCCGATGTGGACATGATCTCGGGCTGGCGCAAGAACCGCCAGGACAAGGCGCTGTCGCGCCGTCTGCCCTCGGTGCTGGCCAACCGCCTGATTTCCAAATTCACCAATGTGCAGCTGCATGACTACGGCTGCGCACTGAAGGCCTACCGTCGCGAAATCATCGACCGCATTCGCCTCTATGGCGAGATGCACCGCTTCATTCCCTCGCTGGCGCGTGATGCCGGCGCGCGTATCACGGAGATTCCGGTGCGTCACCATGCACGCACGCGCGGTGTCTCCAAGTACGGCATAGATCGCACTTTCCGGGTGATTCTGGATCTGATCTTCATTGTCTTCTTCATGCGTTTTCGCCAGCGCCCGCTGCATGCCTTTGGCGGCATGGGACTGTGGATGGCCACGCCTGGCGTGCTGATTCTGCTGTGGCTGCTGGCGCAGAAGATCATGGGTGAATCGATTGGAGGCCGCCCCCTGTTGATGGCAGGGGTCATGCTGGTGCTGATGGGCATGCAGTTCATCGCGGCAGGTCTGATCGGTGAGCTGCTGACGCGTATCTATTACGAGTCGGGCAGCGGTCTTCAGTACTACGCCAAGGACTACGGCTCCGTCGAGTACAGGGCCGAAAACAAGGCTGCGAAAACCGAGACCACGCTCCTGTGAGCAAGACGCGTAAGGCGTTTGTCCGGGCCCTGATGGGCATCGCTTTGCTGGCCGCCGTTGTCTATTTCGCCAACCCCGTTCAGCTCTGGGGCCGGCTGCAGCAGGCCAACCCCTGGTGGCTGCTGGGAGGTTTCGGGATTTCCATCGCCTCCAACGTCGTCTCGGCATGGCGCTGGCGTGCCATGGCGCGGTGGTTGGGGGCCCAGATGCCGGTGGCCTCAAGCATGCGCTGGTACTTTCAGGCCATCGGCCTGAATGTGCTGTTGCCCGGCGCTGTAGTGGGCGGTGATGTCTATCGCGCTATAGCGCTGCAGAAGACCGGGCAGGCCAAGGCGGCCAGCAATCTCTCGGTGATTCTCGATAGGGTCAGCGGCCTGTGGATGCTGTGCGCGATCGGCGGTCTGGGTGCGGTGGCTTGCGCTTCCACGCTGGCCCCCTGGGTGCGCCTGAATACCGCTCTCTTCATCACTCTGCTGCTTGCCGTCACCGTGATCTGGCTGCTGCTGCCCTGGGCCTTGCTGCAGGGTTTGCGCAGCAACTGGTTCAGGCTGCCCGGCGCTTGGCTGGAGCCTGTGCGCATGGCGGCCGACAGCCCCGACTTTCTGTCCCAGCTTTGGCTGCAAGCCGCATCCTCGGCCCTGGTCCAATTGCTGTCCGCCGCAGCGCTGGCCTGTGGGGCCATGGCTCTGGGCCTGCATTTGCCGCCGGCTGCCTGGGGCTTCGTCATCGCCCCCATATTCCTGATGGCTGCTCTGCCTGTGAGTGTGGGCGGCTGGGGCACCCGTGAAGCCGCAGCCGTTGCGGCGCTGGCTCCGTTCGGCGTGCCTGCGGTTCTGGCCGTCGGGGTCGGCCTCTTGTATGGTGTCTTTGCGCTGGGCCAGGGGGCTCTGGGAGCCCTGGCCCTGGGCTTGCCGGGCAGGGCTCAGGACTGAGCCGGTGCGGGAGCCCGGGCTTCCAGTCTGCAGATACCGCCCCAGAGCACGGCCAGGCTGAAGATGTAGAACATGTTGCCGCTGTTGTGCGCGAAGAATACCTGGGTCCAGCCAAAGCCGAAGTAGGCCAGCGGCAGCAGGGTGGCTGCTGCACGCAGAGCCAGCAGCCTGGGGCGCTGAGCCGCATCGGCACGTGCCAGACGGCGCGGCGTGGGCCAGAAAATGGCGGCAGGTACGGAATAGAACGCCAGCAGCAGGATCAGACCAGGCAGCCCGCGCTTGACCCACATGTCCAGGATTTCGTTGTGCGCATGCCCATACTCCATGACCGAGGGATGGGCCAGGCCTTGATCGACCATCTGCTTCTTGGCCGCAGGGTAGCCGGCCAGTCCCCAGCCACTGAAGGGGCGCTGTTCAATCAGATGAATCGCAAGCCGCCATTGCTCCAGGCGCTGGCCGACCGAGGTCACCGCATATTTCTGGGGATCCTGCAGATACTGTGAGACTTCCCGGGCGGCTTCGGCGCTGCGTTGTTCCAGCTTTTGGTAGGCGGGCACTGCCACGATCAGCCCCAGCATGAGCATTGCTGCCGCAGCCATGCTGGCCAGACGCTTGTAGCCATTGAGCCAGGCCATCAGCCAGATGGCCGCGATCAGCAGCGGTATCACGACCCAGGAGCCGCGGGAGTCGGAAAGAAAGGACGCAAAGACACCGCATGCACCCAGCAGGCCCAGGACAGCGGCCCGGGACTTGCTCCAGCGGCCCAACACGGCCAGCGACAAGGTGGCGAAACCCAGGTACATGGCGATGCCGCCATATTGGATGGCATTGGTAAAGCCGGTTACACGCGGCATCTTGAGCACGCCGGTCTGGTACACGGCAATGGCCAGTGCGCCTGCGCAGCCCAGGGCCAGGCCCCAGACAATGGCCGAGAGCCGGACACCCGATTTGCTCAGATACCAGAGGCTGAGAGCGGCCAAGGCATATTTCGCGCCGTAGCCCCAGCCTGCCGCCGAGAACCAGCGATCAAAGGACAGGCTCCAGAGCAGTCCCAGCACCAGCATCAGCCCCACCAGCACCCAGGTTTCACGCCGAGCAGGGCCTTTGGGGCGAGCGGCGACGGAACCGGCCAGAGCCAGAAGAGCCAGGGCCGTGGATCCGTAGGAGTAGCCCGAAGGCACGCAAAGGCTCAGTGCAAAGAATGCAAAGCAGGCGGCATCCAGGGCATGAGCAAGGGCAGCCGCCCGCTTGCCGGGCTGGCCGGGTTGAGGCGCGACGGATGTAGGCACATTCATAGTTGTATCGGGTTCTTCTGCGAGGCAATGGGCTTCAACCTACACTGCAGGTCTTGTGTTCGGTGCAGAAGTGTATGTCGTCATTACCCATTGTCTTTATCAATTTGTCCAAGGACGCGGAGCGTCGCGAGCGCATGACTGCGCAGTTCGCGCAAATGGGGCTGGCGGCATCGCGCCTGCCTGCCGTGTGGTGGGCGGATCTGTCGCAGGCCGAGCAAAGACATTACTTCTGTGCCCCTCAAAGCCATGGTCGCTACTTCAAACCCCTGAGCAACGGAGAGAAGGGCTGCTACGCCAGCCATCTGCGGTCATGGCAGCAGCTATTGGATGGCGATGCGCCTGCCATGGTGGTCTTCGAGGACGATGTGCGGCTTCTGCCGGATTTGCCCCAGGCGCTGGCGGCGATCGAAGCCCTGCCCGCCGATGGCAGCTGGGACATGATCAAGCTCTATGGGCGCGAGCCGGAAAAGATAGCCAACCAAGGGCCGCTGGTAGAAGGGTCTTTGCAGCTGATCTCCTATCAGCGGGTGCCCAGCTTTGCCGCTGGTTACGTCATCAGCCGCTCCGGTGCCCGCAAGATGCTGGAGGCGCGCGTTCCCTTCGACCGGCCGGTGGATGTGGATATCCGCTTCTGGTTTGAAAACGACCTGCGTGTTTACGGTGTCTATCCCTCGGTCATTGCCCTGGACGACACCAGCGAGGTCAGCAGCATCTGGGCCCAGCAGGCGGCACCGACGAGCCGCCTGCAGAAAATGCGCAAATTCAAGATGAAGCTGGCATTGAACTGGGGCAATTTCCGGGCCGCAAAACCTCAGGTCTCGGCGGTGCTCAAGCCTTGACCGGCAGCAGTCCTTGATATTGGCCCCACATCTGCTCGCGCCCATAGTGGCTGAGTGCATGAGCACGCGCTGCCGAGCCCAGGCGCTGGGCCAGGTCTGGGTCCTGGAGCAGTCTTTGCAGTGCATCTGCCATGGAGTCGGGGTCTGACTCCTGCACCCGCAGGCCGTTCACCTCGGGGGTGACGACTTCCCGGGCTCCGATGACGTCGGAGACGACGCAGGCACAGCCTGCAGCCATGCCCTCCACCAGGGCCAGAGGCATGCCTTCCCAATGCGTGGCCAGAACAAAGATCTGCGTTCTGGACAGTCGCTGGGGCAGGTCCGAGACATTGCCCAGGAAGCGAACCTGCTGCTCAAGTCCCAGCTCGGCCACCAGCCGCTCGGCTCTGGCCCTGAGCGAACTCTTGCCTGCGCCGGCCAGATAGAGTGTGGGCGTCAGGCCGCGTTGCCTGAGAGCGGCCATGGCCCTGATCAGCGTGTCGTGATCCTTCTGGCGCGCAAAGCGTGAAGCCATGTAAATCGCCGGCTCGCGCTCCTGCCAGTGCTGGGGCATGGCATCTTGGGCAAAGCGCGTCAGATCGATGCCGTTGCAGATGGCAATGCATTTTTCGGCCGGGAAACCCCGCTCGACCAGACTGGTCCTGACGCCTTCGGAGACGCCGATATGGGCCTGGGTGAACGGCTCCAGCGCCAGGGCCTGGCGCAGACGACGCGGCGTGTAGCGCTCGCGCGAGTTGTGCTCCACATGAAAGATATGCGCCACGCCTTCGGCTGCGGCCGCGCGGCGGCCCCAGATATGGTCGCTGAAGCCATGGGCGAACACCGCATCGGGCTTGAAGCCGCGAATGATCTTGCGCAGCTCCCAGACGGTGAGAGCATGCAGCCAGTTGGACACCACGACGACCTGCAGGCCTTGCTGGCGCAGGGTCTCGATCTTGCGTTCATCCGTGCTGGGCTTGCGGCGCAGCACCAGCAGAACCTCATGGCCGGGCGTGCGCAGCGCGGCCAGGCTCAGGTCCACGGCGACCTGGGTGGCGCCGGAGAAGCCTCCGGTAACAAAGTGAAGAATGCGCATGGCTCGCTATCGTGGCTCGCAAATGAAAAAAGCATCTGGTCGTTCGCTGGAGCGACCAGATGCCTTGGGGCTCGGGGGAATCAATGCCCGCCGGCAAACACCTCGCCGGCCTTGAGGCGGTAGGTCGTGCCGCAATAAGGGCACTTGGCGTCGCCGGTCTTGGCCACATCCAGGTAGACCTTGGGGTGGCTGTTCCACAGCTTCATATCGGCCTTGGGGCTGGGGCAGAACACACCACCCTGGGCATTCAGGTCTTTGGCGGCCAGTTCGACGACGGCGTTCGTGGTCATTTCTCGTGTCTTTCGTGTTTTCAAAAATGAAGCATGGCCGGCAATGCGGGCGCAACTGAGGTCAGAAGCACCGAGCAAGGGCCATCCCTGAGCGACGATGCGCCTCCCAAGGGGGAAGCGGAAAAGCCGCTCAGGGGAATTCACACTCTGGTGAGCCAGTGTGCGTATTTGGGGTTGCGGCCGTTGACGATGTCGAAATAGGCCGTCTGGATTTTCTCGGTAATCGGGCCGCGGCGGCCTTCGCCGATCTGCACGCGGTCCACTTCGCGGATGGGCGTGACTTCTGCGGCGGTGCCGGTGAAGAACAGCTCGTCCGAGATATACAGCTCATCGCGGGTGATGCGCTTTTGCACCACTTCCAGGCCCAGGTCCTTGCAGATGTGCAGCACAGTGTTGCGCGTGATGCCGTTGAGTGCGCCGGCGGACAGGTCAGGGGTGTAGATCACGCCATCCTTGATCACAAAGATGTTCTCGCCCGAGCCTTCGGAGACAAAGCCCGATGCGTCCAGCAGGATGGCCTCGTCGTAGCCGTCGTCCAGAGCCTCGGTATTGGCCAGGATGGAGTTGGTGTAGTTGCTCACCGCCTTGGCCTGGCTCATGGTGATATTCACATGGTGGCGGGTGAAGCTGGAAATCTTGGTGCGGATGCCGCGCTGCATGCCTTCCTCGCCCAGATAGGCGCCCCAGGCCCAGGCCGCCACCATCAGGTGGATGGTATTGCCCTTGGGCGAAACACCCAGCTTGCGGTCGCCAATCCAGGTCAGCGGGCGCAGATAGCAGGATTTGAGGCCGTTGGCCCTGACCACCTCGACCTGGGCCTGATTGACCTGCTCCTGGCTGAACGGGATCTGCATGCGCAGGATCTTGGCACTGTTGAACAGGCGCTTGGTGTGCTCTTCAAGGCGGAAGATGGCCGTGCCTTGTTCGGTTTCGTAGGCGCGCACGCCTTCAAAGGCGCCGCAGCCATAGTGCAGCGTGTGGGTCAGCACATGGATCTTGGCATCGCGCCACTCCACCAACTGGCCATCCATCCAGATCTTTCCGTCGCGGTCGGACATCGAGGGAACAACAGGGCTCATAAAACCATCCTCTATGGGTTGTGTGTTCGGCGGGCGCTGCTGCCGGATAGGCGGCAGCGCTTGTCTCCTGAAGCTGCCATTTTAGGGGGAGGTCGGCTCCGATGTTCGGGCTGTTGCTTCCGTAGTAGTCGGGTTCAGCTCTTCCTTGGGTTCGGGACGCTGCAGCTCCCATTTCATGAGACGGCCGCCGACGAATTCGCAGGTCACATGGGACTGTGTGCCGTCGGTCCAGCGGTAAATCTCGGGGCTCTGGCCTTCTTCGGACAGGCGCTGGCCCAGGGAGCGGGTCATGGCCACCACATGGACCAGCGGGACCTTGGGCTTGAGCTTGGCATTGAGCATCACGGCGCTGCCCACATAGCCGATAGGCCGGTCCGACGCCTTCTTCATGATGGTCATCAGGCGCGTGAAGTGCAGCAACCCCCACATGAGGATGCCGCCTGCCACGGCCGCCACGCCAGGCCAGCCCGCAGAGTTGTAGGCCGCGATCATGAGCACGATCAAGCCCAGGGGAACCAAAATATTGCGCAAATTCATGGGCTTATTGTCTTACGAGGGTATGGGTTTGAGGTTGCGGACAGTGCGTATGCCCGTACAGGCTGCTGTGACCAGGGGGTTTTCAAAAACAGTAGCTGCATGCGTATTTCAATCAACGATTTCAGCTAATTTATTAGCTGAAATCTAGGGCTGAAAGGCACAAGCAGCTATCAAAATACATCAGCCAATGCCGCGCACGATGTTGATGGCCTCATCCACGCGCTCCACGGCATGAATGGTCAGGCCGGCGATGGGCTTCTTGGGGGCATTGGCCTTCGGAACCACGGCGATAGTGAATCCCAACTTTGCCGCCTCCTTGAGTCGTTCCTGACCGCGAGGGGCGGGACGCACCTCGCCGGCCAGACCGACCTCGCCAAACGCGATAAAGCCCTTGGGCAGTGACTTGCCGCGTAGGCTGGAAGTGATTGCCAACATCACTGCCAGGTCGGCTGCCGGCTCGTTGATGCGCACGCCGCCCACGGCATTGACGAAGACATCCTGGTCGGCGCAGGCCACGCCTGCATGGCGGTTGAGCACGGCCAGCAGCATGGCCAGCCGGTCGCGGTCCAGGCCGACCGAGAGGCGACGCGCAGCCGGGCCGCCCTGGTCCACCAGGGCCTGGATTTCCACCAGCATGGGGCGCGTGCCCTCCAGCGTCACCAGCACGCAGCTGCCGGGCACGGGCTCGCTGTGCTGGCTCAGAAAGATGGCGCTGGGGTTGGTCACGCCCTTGAGGCCTTTTTCCGTCATCGCGAAGACGCCGATCTCGTTGACGGCACCAAAGCGGTTCTTGATGGCGCGCACCAGGCGGAAGTTGCTGTGCGTGTCGCCTTCGAAGTAGAGCACCGTGTCCACCATGTGCTCGAGCACGCGCGGGCCGGCCAGCGCGCCGTCCTTGGTCACATGGCCCACCAGAATGATGGTGATGCCCGTGGTCTTGGCCGCACGCGTGAGATGGGCCGCGCATTCGCGCACCTGGGCCACGGAGCCCGGAGCCGAGGAGAGCTGGTCCGAATACACGGTCTGTATCGAGTCGATCACCACCACGGCGGGTTGGGTGGCCTCCACGGTGGCCAGGATTTTCTCGAGCTGGATCTCGGCCAGCACATTGACCTGGCTGTTGTCCAGCCCGAGCCGGCGCGAGCGCAACGCCACCTGGGCGCCGCTTTCCTCGCCCGTCACATAGAGCGTGGGCAGGCCGATACGGTGCAATGCATCCATGGCCTGCAAAAGAAGTGTGGACTTACCTATGCCGGGGTCGCCGCCGATCAGCACCACGCCGCCTTCGACCACGCCGCCGCCCAGCACCCGGTCCAGCTCCTCGATGCCGCTGGGGGTGCGCGCCACATCCTGGGCCTCGATGGCCGACAGCGGGGTGACGGGCTGGGCATTGGCCAGGCCTGCGTAGCCCTGGGGCTGGCTCAGGCGGTTCTTGCCGCCCGAGGCGGAGTCGGCCACGGTCTCGACCAGGCTGTTCCAGGCGCCGCAGCCCGGGCATTTGCCCAGCCAGCGCGGGCTGGTGCCGCCACAGGCGTTGCAGGTGAAAGTGGTTTTCTCTTTGGCCATGGGCGGCAACTATACCGACTGGCCCGGGCCGCAAATGCTGCCGCCCATGCGGGGCGGGCGACAAATTTCAGAGCCAGTAACCATGAAAAGCGCGCGTTTATATAACTGCTTCGCATGACAGGCCGATTTAGGCTACAATTGCGCCTATCGACACAGTAACTGTTGTTGAGAAACAAATTACCGCGCGATGGAGCAGTCTGGTAGCTCGTTGGGCTCATAACCCAAAGGTCGGAGGTTCAAATCCTTCTCGCGCAACCAACAAAAAAGCCTTCTGGAAACAGAAGGCTTTTTTCGTTGTGCCCGCACTAAACAGGTACATCCCAAAAGAGATGCCGAGCAACTGCCGCCTCGCGGCCCGGCTGCCCCGGCGAAGGCATCGCCCTCTCCGTTGGCGCGAAGCGTGTGGGGAGGGGGCGCCCGGCCAGGGAAGGCGCGTAGCGCCTCAGGGGCTGCTTATGGATACAGGCCGCGTGCTTCGCGGGCGTGGAGAATGCGCTTGCAGGCCACGATGAAGGTGGCGGTGCGCAGCGTCACCTTGTGCTCCTGGGCCACGGCCCAGACGCCGGCAAAGGCTTCCTGCATGATGCGCACGAGGCGGGCGTTGATCTCGTCCTCGGTCCAGAAGAAGCTGGAGAAGTCCTGCACCCACTCGAAATAGCTCACGGTCACGCCGCCGGCATTGGCAATTACGTCGGGCAGAACCAGCACGCCTTTTTCGTTGAGGATGTCGTCGGCTTCGGGTGTGGTGGGGCCGTTGGCGCCTTCGATCACCAGCTTGGCCTTGATCTGGCCTGCGTTGTCCTTGGTGATCTGGCCTTCCAGCGCCGCGGGGATCAGGATGTCGCAATCCACGCCCCAGAAGTCGGCTGCATCCATGGCCTCGGCGCCGGCAAAGCCGCCCACGCCGCCGGTGTTGCCCACATGCTCCAGCAAGGCCGCCACATCCAGGCCGTTGGCGTTGCGGATGGTGCCCGTATGGTCCTGCACGGCCACGACCTTGGCACCGGCGTCGGCAAACAGCTTGCCTGCCGTGCCGCCCACATTGCCGAAGCCCTGCACGGCCACGCGTGCGCCCTGCACATTCAGGCCAGTCAGCTTGGCAGCTTCCACACCCACGGTGAACACGCCGCGGCCCGTGGCCTCGACGCGACCCAGCGAACCGCCCAGGTCCACGGGCTTGCCCGTGACCACGCCGGTGGCTGTGGCGCCCGTGTTCATGGAGTAGGTGTCCATCATCCAGGCCATGACCTGGCCGTTGGTGTTCACGTCAGGTGCCGGAATGTCCTTGGTGGGGCCGATCAGCAGACCGATTTCGCTGGTGTAGCGGCGTGTCAGACGCTCCAGTTCGGCCTTGGACAGCTGGCGCGGATCGACGCGGATGCCGCCCTTGGCGCCGCCGTAGGGCACGTTCACGGCTGCATTCTTGATGCTCATCCAGGCCGAGAGGGCCATCACTTCGGACAGCGTCACATCCTGGTGGAAGCGCACACCGCCCTTGCCGGGACCGCGGCTCAGGTTGTGCTGCACGCGGTAGCCTTCGAAGTGGGCGATGCGGCCATCGTCCATCTCGATGGGCACATCGACGACCAGGATGCGCTTGGGGCGCTTGAGCGTTTCCACCCAGCGGGCCAGCGAGCCCAGATAGGGGGTGACACGGTCGACCTGTTGCAGATAAATGCCCCAGGGACCGAGATGATCGGGGTTGAGGTAGGAAGGCAGAGCATGCGCTGTGGACAGCGCTGAAGAGTCTTTGGCTTGCATGATGTAGGCCTGGTTGACTGAGTGGAGCAAGGTCG
>Ga0209370_1002992_pt1 | contig 11284 bp, 9 predicted proteins | sample AgamicAtPrz_FD_187164 | JGI IMG/M metagenome (GOLD analysis project Ga0209370, IMG submission 187164) | Agave microbial communities from Guanajuato, Mexico - At.P.rz (SPAdes) (version 2) | ecosystem: Host-associated > Plants > Phyllosphere > Phylloplane/Leaf | place: Guanajuato, Mexico... | reverse complement strand
CCAGGTCTGGCCGCGGCCCCAGACCTCCTGCACCGAGCTGAACTGCCCGGCGCGCGGGTCGCTGATGCGGTCGTTGGACAGGTTGCGGCCGCTGCGCTCGGTGATCGCCAGCTTGAACTCGGTGTCCTTCCAGCCGAAGATCTTCTCCAGGTCCAGGTGCGCGCCCAGGGCGAACTGGTCGCTGTAGCGCGCGGTCTTGTCGTCGTTGTAGCCACCGTGCAGGTTGCCGGCCACCTCGCCGACGTAGTCGAGGGTGAAGTCGTAGCCCTTCTCCAGCAGCTCGGTGCGGGTGCCGCCCCAGTCGCCGCTCATCCATTTCGATTCCGACGAGAAAGCCTCGGCGGCCTGGGCCCCGCTGCTGCCGACCACCGCCAGCAAGGCGAGCGATCCCAGGGTCTTGATGCGATTGCGATGTTCCATCCCTTTGCGTCCTCTTTTCTTGTTATGCATTGTTCTAGACGATTCAACGGCCTTTGAAGCGAGTCACGTTGTCCTTGATGGCAGTGCCACTGGCGGCGAGGTCGAGGCGTTCGCCGCTGCGGGCGTCGAACAGCAGCACCCGCGCCGGATCCAACTGCAGGTTGAGGCTGTCGCCCACCCGGCACGCCACGTCCGGCGCCAGGCGGCAGCAGACCTTGGCCTGGTTGAGGGTGACGAACACCAGCAGGTCCGGACCGGTGGGCTCGGTGACCTGTACTTCGGCGCGGATAGCGGGCATGCCGTTGCCCTCCGCGGCGCCCAGCGAGATTTGTTCAGGGCGCACGCCGAGAATGATCTCGCGCCCTTCCAGCTCGTCCGCCGCCACGCCCAGCGGCAGCTCGCAGCGCGCCTGGCCGCTGTCGAGCAGCGCCAGCACCCGCCCGTCCTGCTTCATCAGGCGCACAGGGATGAAGTTCATCGGCGGCGAGCCGATGAAGCTGGCGACGAACAGGTTGGCCGGGTCGTTGTAGATCTGCTGCGGGGTGCCGAACTGCTGGATGATGCCGTCCTTCATCACCGCCACCTTGTCGCCCAGGGTCATGGCCTCGATCTGGTCATGGGTGACGTACACCGTGGTGGTCTTCAGGCGCTGGTGCATCAGCTTGATCTCGGTGCGCATTTCCACCCGCAGCTTGGCGTCGAGGTTCGACAGCGGTTCATCGAACAGGTAGATCTTCGGCCGCCGCGCCAGCGCCCGGCCCATGGCCACGCGCTGCTGCTGGCCGCCGGACAGCTGCCCGGGCTTGCGCCCCAGCAGGTGTTCGATCTGCAGCAGCTTGGCGACCCGCGCCACCTCCTCGTCGATGGCGGCCTGGGACATCTTGCGGATCTTCAGGCCAAAGGCGATGTTGTCGCGCACGTTCATGGTCGGGTACAGCGCGTAGGACTGGAACACCATGGCGATGTCGCGATCCTTAGGGCTCATGCCGCTGACGTCCTCGTCGTCGATGAGGATCGCCCCGCCGCTGATGCTTTCCAGGCCGGCGATGCAGTTCATCAGCGTCGACTTGCCGCAGCCCGAGGGCCCGACCAGGATCAGGAACTCGCCGTCCTTGATCGCCAGCTGGATGTCCTTGAGCGTGTCCGGCAGGCCCGCGCCGTAGGTCTTGTGCACATTGCGAAGTTCGAGTGTTGCCATGACTTACCCCTTGACCGCGCCGGCGGTCAGCCCGCGCACGAAATACTTGCCCGCGACCACGTAGACCAGCAGCGTCGGCAGCCCGGCGATCATCGCCGCGGCCATGTCGACGTTGTATTCCTTGGCCCCGGTGCTGGTGTTGACCAGGTTGTTGAGGGCCACGGTGATCGGTTGCGAGTCGCCGCTGGAGAACACCACGCCGAACAGGAAGTCGTTCCAGATCTGGGTGAACTGCCAGATCAGGCAGACCATGATGATCGGCGTCGACATCGGCAGGATGATCCGCCCGAAGATGGTGAAGAACCCGGCGCCGTCCAGGCGCGCGGCCTTGACCAGCGCCTCGGGGATGCTCACGTAGTAGTTGCGGAAGAACAATGTGGTGAAGGCCAGGCCGTACACCACATGCACCAGCACCAGGCCGCTGGTGGTGCTGGCCAGGCCCAGCTTGCCGAGGGTGAACGAGGCCGGCAGCAGCACGGTCTGGAACGGCAGGAAGCAGCCGAACAGCAGCAGGCCGAAGAACAGCTGCGAGCCACGGAAGCGCCACATCGACAGCACGTAGCCGTTGAGCGCGCCGATGGCCGTGGAGATCAGCACCGCCGGCACGGTGATCAGGATCGAGTTGAGGAAATAGCCGTTGACCGTGGACCAGGCCTTGGCCCAGCCAATGCCGGTGAACGCTGCCGGCCAGCTCAGCAGGTTTCCGCTGCCGATGTCCTCGGGGGTCTTGAAGCTGGTCAGCAGCATGACCACCAGTGGCACCAGGTACAGTAGCACCGCCAGCAGCAGCACCGCGTGGATGGCGATGCGGCTGAGGTTCAGCGCGGGTTTGTCGACAGGACTAGTCATGGCGTTTGCCCCGCAGTTCGGAGTACAGGTAGGGGACGATGATCGCCAGGATCGCGCCCAGCATGAGGATGGCGCTGGCCGAGCCCATGCCCATCTGTCCGCGGCTGAAGGTGAACGAATACATGAACATCGCCGGCAGGTCCGAGGCGTAGCCCGGCCCGCCCGCGGTCATCGCCGCCACCAGGTCGAAGCTCTTGATCGCGATGTGCGCGAGGATCATCAGCGAGCTGAAGAACACCGGGCGCAGGCTGGGCAGCACCACGGTCCAATAGATGCGCGGCAGGCTGGCGCCATCGAGCTGGGCGGCGCGGATGATCGACTGGTCGACGCCGCGCAGGCCGGCGAGGAACATCGCCATGATGAAGCCCGAGGCCTGCCACACGGCAGCGATCACCAGGCAATAGACCACCCGGTCGGGGTCGATCAGCCAGTCCAGGCGAAAGCCTTCCCAGCCCCAGTCACGCAGCAGCTTGTCCAGGCCCATGCCGGGGTTGAGCAGCCACTTCCAGGCGGTACCGGTGACGATCATCGACAGCGCCATGGGGTACAGGTAGATGGTCCGGATGAAGCCTTCGCGACGGATACGCTGGTCAAGCAGCACGGCGAGGAACACGCCGATGACCAGGGTGATGCCGATGAACAGCCCGCCGAACAGCAGCAGGTTCTTGCTCGCCACCCACCAGCGGTCGTTGTCGAACAGCCGGGCGTACTGCGCCAAGCCCGCCCACTTGTAGGTTGGCAGGAAGGTCGAGGTGGTGAACGAGAGGACGAAGGTCCACAGGATGTAGCCGTAGAAGCCCACCAGGACGATGAACATGCTCGGCGCCAGCACCAGTTTCGGCAGCCAGCGCTGCAGCGCGTCCAGGGGTGAAGCCCGCAGGCGGGCGGTTGCTGTAGTCATGATCTGGATTCCCGATGCGGAGGTTGCCTGCGCGGGCCTCATCGCTGGCAAACCAGCTCCCAGGTACAGCTGTGCTCTGGCTGATCGCTGTACCTGTGGGAGCCACGGCTTGCCGGCGATAGGGCCGTCAGGCCCTTACTTGGCCGCTTTCACAGCTGCGTTCAGCTTCTTCGCCGCATCGGCCGGATCGGCCTTCGGATCGTTGATGTAGTTGGTCACCACATCGAAGAATGCCCCCTGTACCGCCAGGGTGGTGGCCATGTTGTGCGCCATGCTCGGTTGCAGGCCGCCGGACTTGGCGTCGGCCAGGAAGTCCTTGGCCGCCGTCTGGGCGCAACTGTCGAAGCCGTACTTGCCCATGTCGGCAAGCATGTCATTACGCACCGGGATCGAACCCTTGTTGATGCTGAACACCTTCTGGAAGTCTTCGCCCAGGACCTTGCGGGCGATGTCCTGCTGGCCTGCCGCGGTGCCCTTGTCCTTCTGCTTGAACACCACCAGCGAGTCGATGTTGTAGAGGAACGCCTGGTCGGTGCCGGGGAAGGCCACGCACTGGTAGTCCTTGCCGGCGGTCTTCTTCGCCAGGGTCCATTCGCTCTTGGCCCAGTCGCCCATGATCTGCATGCCGGCCTTGCCGTTGATGACCTTGCCCGCTTCAAGGTTCCAGTCCTGGCCCTTGCCGTCAGGGTCCATGTAGGTGGCGACCTTCTTCAGCTCAGTGAGCGCCTTGACCATCTCGGGGCCGGTCAGGGCTTTTTCGTCCAGCTCGACCAGTGCCTTCTTGTAACCCTCGACGCCCATCACCGAGAGCACCACGCTCTCGAACACGGTGCTGTCCTGCCACGGCTGGCCACCGTGGGCCAGCGGGATGAAGCCGGCGGCCTTGAGTTTGTCACCGGCGGCGTAGAACTCTTCAAGAGTGGTCGGGGCCTTGTCGATACCGGCCTCCTTGAACACTTGCGGATTGATCCACAGCCAGTTGATACGGTGGATATTCACCGGCACTGCCACGTAGTCGCCGTCGTACTTGACGGTGTCGGCGACCTTCTTGTCGAGCAGGCCGTCCCATTTCTCTTCCTTGGCTACGTCCTTGAGCACATCGGTATCCAGCAGACCGGTTGATGCCCACTCCTGGATATCCGGGCCCTTGATCTGCGCCACCCCAGGCGGATTGCCGGCCACCGCGCGGCTCTTGAGCACTGTCATGGCGGTAGAGCCACCGCCCCCGGCCACGGCACCGTCCTTCCAGGTGAAACCGTCCTTCTCGACCTGCGCCTTGAGCACGTCGACCGCGGCCTTCTCGCCGCCGGAGGTCCACCAATGGACGACTTCCACGCTGCCTTTGGAGTCGGCGGCCTGGGCACTGAGGGAGAACAGCGAGGCGAAGGAGATCGCGGCGGCGAGACGAAGCGTCGGATGCATGGGAATACCTTTCTTGTTGTTATGCGAGGCAAGACTGTCGCTTGCATGGCATGGAGTGTAGGGAGGTCGCGTCCGGCGCCAGGTAACGAACGGATGCGCGAATGTCATCGTCTGGTTACAAAGCCAGGGCCGTGGCCAGGCTCGGCGCCAGCGGCAGGCGTGGCAGCAGCAGGGCCTGGTAGGCGTGGTAGAGGTCGGGCTTGCCACCCCAGATGCGCGCACTGGGCAGCAGGGCCGGGTCGAGTTCGTGGTGCCAGCTGCCGTGGGCGCAGTCGATGAAGTGGCTGGCGATGAAGTCCCAGAAGCAGCGGTACCAGTGCTCGTACTGGGCTTCACCGGTACGCCGCAACAGCGCCGCGGCAGTGGCACAGGCCTCGGCATGCACCCAGTGCAGGCGCTCGCGCACCACCGGGCGGTCATGCCAGTCCAGGGTGTAGACCAACCCAGGCGCGCCATCTACCTGCCAGGCATGGCGACAGGCGCTGTCGAACAGGCCTCGGGCGGCTGGCAGCAAGGATTCTGGCGCGGGCAGTCGGGCCCTTTGCAGGGCCGCCTCCAGGTGCAGCACCAGACGCGCCCATTCGAAGGCGTGGCCGGGCGTGGTCCCGTAAGGACGGAAGCCATCGGCGGGGTTTTCGCGGTTGTAGTCGGGCAGCGCCTGCCACTGCGCATCGAAATGTTCCGTGACGCGCATACCGTCGGCAGCGGCGCGCGCCAGGATCAAGCGTTCGACAATCCGTTGGGCGCGCAGCAACCACTCGGGGTCGCCGGTCACGTCGGCCAGGGCGAGAAAGGCTTCGACGCCGTGCATATTGCTGTTGGCGCCCCGGTAGGCCTCCGCCTGTCGCCAGTCGCGGGAGAACGACTCGCGCAAGGCTCCCTGCTCTTCGCACCAGAAACGCTGCTCGATGACCTGGATCACCGCCTCCAGCAACGCCGATGCCTGGCTGATGCCCGCCACCACCGCCGAGCTGGCGGCGAGGGCGACAAAGGCGTGCAGGTAGGCGGCCTTGTCAGCGCCACCATGACCTTCGGGCTGCGCGTACCAACCGTCATGCTCCTGGTCACGCAACGGGCCTTGCAGGGCGACGACGCCATGCTCGACCAGCTCGAGGCAACCCGGAACGCCCTGGATATGGGCCAGGGCAAAGCTGTGGGTCATGCGCGCAGTGTTCATGGTCTCGGCCTGGGCGCAACGGGGCAGGCGGCCTTCGTCATCGAGGTTGCCGAACCCCTGGGGCAGGCGCGAAGCCCTGGCGAAAGCGAGCAGGCGCAGGGCCTCGGCGTCGAGCCAGGCATGGTGTGTCGGGGAGTCGAGCCAGCTGATGGCCATGGGTGCACCTTCCTTGTTGTTGTCCGCCGATTCTAGCCAGCGGTCCTGGCTGGCATGTCACGAAGCCCGGCTCGATTGTCACCACATCGTTACATCGAAGCCCTTACTGCGTGGGTGGGCTTGCCCCGCGACAAGAGCTCATTCGGCTGTACGCGGCAGGTACAAGGTCACCCGCAATCCACCCCCGCGCAGGTTCAACAGGCTTACCTCGCCGCCATGGCTGTGAGCGATGTTGCGCGCGATGCCCAGCCCCAGCCCATACCCCTGCTGCTGCCCGGACAGGCGGAAATGCGGTTCGAACACCTGTTCAAGGCGCTGCTCCGGCACCCCTGGCCCCTGATCGTCCACCTGCAACACGAAGCTCTCGGGGGTATCGATGATGCGCAGCTGCGCGCGCTCGCCGTACTTGATGGCGTTGTCGATGAGGTTACCGATGCAGCGGCGCAAGGCCAGCGATTTTCCGGGGTACGGTGCCAATGCCTGCCCCTCCAGGGTGATGCGCCCATCGCCGAGATAAGGCTCGGCCAGCATCTCCAGCAACTGGTTGAGATCGATCGGCTCGATGTTCTCGTGGATATCGGTGTCCTTCACGCATTGCAGGGCACCCTTGACCAGCAGCTCCAGCTCATCCAGGTCGCGGCTGAACTTGGCCTGCAGCTTTTCGTCCTCGAGCAGCTCCACACGCAGGCGCAGGCGCGTGATCGGTGTGCGCAGGTCATGGGAAATGGCGCTGAACAGCTGGGAACGCTCGGTCAGGTAGCGGCTGATCCGTTCACGCATGGTGTTAAACGCCCGGCCCACCTCCACCACCTCGCTGCCGCCGCCTTCGGCCACCGGAGCCACGTCGGCGCCCAGCGACATTTCCCGCGCCGCCCGAGCCAGGCGCTTGAGCGGCCGGCTCTGCCAGTGCACCAGCAGGCCGATGAACAGCAGCAACAGCACGGTGGTCAGGGCAATGAAGCCGATCTGCTGACGCGGCAGGCGTTCGGCCTCGAGGCTGGTGTAGGGCTCGGGCAGCAGCGAGGCGATGTACAGCCACTCGCCCTCGCCAAGGCGGATCTGGGTCACCAGCACCGGCGGGTTGAGCGGCTCGAGGGTGAGCGAATAATGCGCCCAGGAGCGGGGCAGCTCATCGAGTTTCAGGCCGCTGTTGAAGATGCGCAGATCGTCGGGGCTGACGAACTCCACGGAGATCTCCATCTGCTGGCCAAGACGCTCGTGCAGCACCGCCTGGAATACATCGATCACCGCCTGCTTGCGCGGGGTGATCGGCAACACCGGCATCTCCAGCGGCTTGACGTTGAGCGAGACGAAGAAACGCGTGCCGCCCATGCTGCGCAACTGGTCCAGCACCATGGGCCGGTAGGCCACCGGCAGCGAGCGGAAGTAGCTGACACTGGCACTCATCGAATGCGCGAGGCTGCTGGCGCTGGCGCGCAAGCCCTGCAGCTGGCTGGCGCGCAACTGCGCGACCCAGATCACGCTGGACAGGCCCTGGGCCAGCAACACTACCAGCAAGGTGAGCAGCAGCATGCGCCCCAGCAGCGAGCGCGGCAGCAGGCGCCAGCGACGTTCGTCAGGCCGGGCAGACATTGGCCGCCAGCAGGTAGCCGCTGCCGCGCACGGTGCGGATCAGCCGGGGTGGTTTTTCCGTGTCGCGCAGGCGCTGGCGCAGGCGGCTGACCGCCATGTCGACGATACGGTCCAGCGGCATCGGCTCGCGACCCCGGGTGGCGTTGCCGATGGTGTCGCGATCGAGGATCTGCTGCGGGTGATCGAGGAACAGTTTCAGCAGGGCGAAGTCGGCGCCAGAGAGGATCACCTCTTCGCCGTCGCGGTGGAACAGACGATGACTGATCGTGTCCAGGCGCCAGTCATCGAAGGCCAGCACCGCACTGGGCGGCGGCGCCTGGCCAAAATCGGCACGGCGCAACAAGGCCTTGATCCGCGCCTGCAGCTCACGCGGGCTGAAGGGTTTGCCGAGGTAGTCGTCGGCGCCCAGCTCCAGGCCGATGACCCGATCGGCTTCATCGGAACTGGCGGTGAGCATGATGATCGGCACCCGCGCCTGGCGCGGGTGCTGGCGAACCCAGCGACACAGGCTGAAGCCGTCTTCGTCGGGCAGCATCACGTCGAGGATCACCAGGTCGTAGGGGTTGGCGTCCAGGGCGCGGCGAAAGCCCTGGCCGTCAGGTTCGGCATGCACCTGCAGGCCGCAACGGGCCAGGTAGGTCTGCAGCAGTTCGCGGATGTCCTGGTCGTCGTCGACCATCAGGATCGATTTGCCGGCAGTGGTCACAATGGTCAGTCCTTTTGTAAACGCAGATCTTGGTGCCTGCTGTGGGGGGACGCTTTGCGGCCCCGACGATTAGAGGTCCAGCGCCTGCTGCAAAGCCACCCCGGCCCCCAGCAACCCGGAAAACTCCGCCGTCACCAGCCATACCGGCACCCCGGCGAAATACCCGCTCATGCAGCCCTTGTCGGCGAAGCTCGCGGCAAAGCCGCTACACAGGAACAATTCGGCGAAACGTGGAATCACGCCACCGACAATGTAGACGCCACCCCGCGCACCGAGGGTGAGCACATTGTTGCCCGCCACCCGGCCGAGGAACCGGCAGAACTGCTCGACCACCGCCAGCGCCCGTGGCTCCTTGGCCAGCGCCGCGTCGGTTATCTGCGCCGGGGTCTTGTGCGTCGGCGTTGCGCCATCGAGCGCACAGATGGCCTGGTACAGGCGCACCAACCCACCGCCACTGAGCACGGTCTCGGCACTGACATGGCCGATCTGCCGGTGGATTTGCTGATGAATCGCCGCTTCACGGGCATTGCCCACCGGCAGGTCGACATGCCCGCCCTCCCCCGGCAGTGCCAACCAGTGCTCACCGTGGCGCAGCAGGCTGCCCACGCCCAGGCCGGTGCCGGGGCCTATCACCAGCGCCGGGCGCGATGGATCGGGCTGACCTGCGCAGACTTCACGGCATTCGCCTGTGCGCAGACGGGTCATGCCCAGCGCCATCGCGGAAAAATCGTTGATCAGCAGCAGGCGATCAACCTGCAGCGTCTGGCAGAACGCGCTGCGGCTCAGCCGCCAGTGGTTGTTGGTAAAGCGGAATTCGTCGCCGTCCACGGGACCGGCCACCGCCAGGCACACCGCTGCCAGGCCGCCACGGGCGATCCCCTGGTCGGCCAGGTAGGCCTCGATGGCCTGCTCGGGGCTGGTGTAGTCGGCGGTGGCCAGCACCTGGACCGACTGCAGTTCATTGTCGCGCCACACGGCGAAACGCGCGTTGGTGCCTCCGATGTCGCCGACCAGCAAGGCCTTCATTCGAGGTTCTCCAGAGCCGAGGTGAAGGCGCTCGCGCCTTGCTCGGCGGAACTGAACGCCACACGCATGAAGCCGAACAGCTCACGCCCGCAGCCCAGGTCGTTACCCTTGGGTGGCGCAGGCAGTTCACGGGCGGCCAGTTCCTCGGCCGAGACCATGATCCGCAGCGTGCCTTCGGCACCATCGACGCGCACGATATCACCATCGCGCACCCGCGCCAGCGGGCCACCATCAAAAGCCTCCGGGCAGACGTGGATGGCCGCCGGGATCTTGCCCGAGGCGCCGGACATGCGCCCGTCGGTGACCAGCGCCACCTTGAAGCCGCGATCCTGCAGCACGCCAAGGAACGGTGTCAGCTTGTGCAGCTCGGGCATGCCGTTGCAGCGCGGTCCCTGGAAACGCACCACGGCGACGAAGTCACGCTCCAGCTCGCCGGCCTTGAACGCATCGGCCAGCGACTGCTGGTCGTGGAACACCCGGGCAGGCGCCTCGACCACCCGGTGCTCGGGCGCCACGGCGGAAACCTTCATCACGCCACGGCCAAGGTTGCCTTCCATCACCCGCAAACCGCCCTCGGCGGAGAACGGCCGCGCCACCGGGCGCAGGATGCTTTCGTCAAGACTGTCCTGCGGCCCCTCGCGCCACACCAGGCGGCCATCCTCGAGGAACGGCTCCTGGGTGTAGCGGCGCAGGCCATGCCCGGCCACGGTGTTGACGTCCTCGTGCAGCAGGCCCGCGTCGAGGAGCTCGCGAATCAGGAAGGCCATTCCGCCGGAGGCCTGGAAGTGGTTGATGTCGGCCTTGCCGTTGGGATAGACGTGGGACAGCGTCGGCACCACCTCGGACAGGTCGGCCATGTCCTGCCAGGTCAGCTGGATGCCGGCGGCCTGGGCGATGGCCGGGATGTGCAAGGTGTGGTTGGTCGAGCCACCCGTGGCGTGCAGGGCGACGATCGAGTTGACCAGCGCCTTTTCGTCGACGATCTCGCCAATGGGCATGAAGCTGCCACTGGCCTTGGTCATGCGCGTGACCTGGCGCGCGGCCTCGGCGGTGAGGGCATCGCGCAGCGGTGTGTAGGGGTTTACGAACGAGGCGCCCGGCAGGTGCAGGCCCATCACCTCCATCACCAGCTGGTTGGTATTGGCGGTGCCGTAGAAAGTGCAGGTACCCGGGCCGTGGTAGCTCTTCATTTCCGATTCGAGCAGCTGCTCGCGGGTCGCCTTGCCCTCGGCGTAGCGCTGGCGCACATCGGCCTTCTCCTTGTTGGAGATGCCCGAGACCATCGGCCCGCCCGGCACGAAGATCGTCGGCAGGTGGCCGAAACGCAAGGCGCCCATCATCAGCCCGGGGACAATCTTGTCGCAGATGCCCAGCATCAACGCGGCATCGAACATGTTGTGCGACAGGGCGATCGCGGTGGACATGGCGATCACCTCGCGGCTGGCGATGGCCAGTTCCATGCCCGGCTCGCCCTGGGTGACGCCGTCGCACATGGCCGGCACGCCGCCGGCGAACTGGCCGACCGAACCGACTTCACGCAGCGCCTGTTTGATCTGTTCGGGGAAGTGCTGGTACGGCTGGTGCGCCGAGAGCATGTCGTTGTAGGCCGAGACGATGGCGACGTTGGCCGCGTTCATCAGCCGCAGTGTCTGCTTGTCGTCCCCACCGCAGCCAGCCACGCCATGGGCGAAGTTGGCGCACTGCAACTGGGCGCGCATGGGTCCGTCACTGGCCGCCCCACGGATCAGCTCAAGGTAGCGTTCACGGGTACGGCGGCTGCGGGCGATCAGCCGTTCGGTGACCTCAAGGATGCGCGGATGCATGTACTGGACTCCA
>Ga0209370_1002990_pt1 | contig 11291 bp, 6 predicted proteins | sample AgamicAtPrz_FD_187164 | JGI IMG/M metagenome (GOLD analysis project Ga0209370, IMG submission 187164) | Agave microbial communities from Guanajuato, Mexico - At.P.rz (SPAdes) (version 2) | ecosystem: Host-associated > Plants > Phyllosphere > Phylloplane/Leaf | place: Guanajuato, Mexico... | reverse complement strand
AGGGCTTCGTGGGCCAGGGTGTTGAGGCCGCTGAGCACCACCACATGGCCGAGCTGGCCAAGGCGATGTTGGTGGGTCAGGAACATCAGCAGTTCCTGGCTGGCATTCAGCCCGCAGCCGGCCAGGCTCAGCCAGACTTCGCCGGTAAGCATCGACAGGTGCGAGGCCACCGTGTGTCCGTCGGAGCTGGCGCCGATGCCCAGGGCAGCGGAGCCGCCGACCAGCAGGTTGATGCGTGATGCGCCCCCGCGTTCGGCCACCGAAAAGCGCTTGCCGGCGCAGTGGCTGTAACGCAGGCCCAGGGCATCGGTGTTGATGGTGCCGGAGCGGTAGCCGGTTTCGTGCACATGCACGGTGTGCGGGGCACGTCGGCTGCCCAGCAGCAGAAAGCGCTGGTAGTCCTGTTGCAACGGCGAAGGCGAAGGGCTCGTGTCAGTCGCGGTCATGGGTTCTCCTTCTGTTGCAGCGGGCGCTTTGCATCACATTCAGGCCGCCAGCTCCTTGACGTTGTACAGCAGGCCGCCAGCGGCGATCAGCAGCAGGGCGACCCCCGAGGCCAGGCTGATCATACGGTTGCTGCGTTGCGAGGCGATCTTGCCGATGGCGAAGATGTAGAGGCTGAGCACGGCAAAATCGATGGCCACCCACAGCAGCGACAGCACCACCATGCTCTTGCCGAACGACTCGGTGATCTGGATGAACTGCGGGAAGAAGGCGATGAAGAAGATGATGTCCTTCGGGTTGGAGATGCCCACCATGAAACCTTGCAGCAGCCCGCCGCGGCCAGGCTTTGCGAGCTCGCCTGGCGCCTCGGCTGCAGGCGCCTGCAGGGCTTCCCGCAGCGTGCCGACGGCGATGTAGCCGATGAACAGGCAACCCAGCAGGCTCATGGCGCTGAGCCAGGCCTTGTCGATGGCTGCACTGGTGAGGATGATCCAGGCCGCCGCGCCGATCAGCACCAGTGATGCCCAGTTGGTGCCGACAGCGGTAAACATGGCCTTGCGCGAGCCCGAGGCGGCCGCGGTGTTGACGATCAGTGCCACCACCGGGCCGGGGGTGGCGATCAGTAGCAGGACGGTGAGGGCATAGGTGGCGGTGAGTGCGGTATTCACGGTCAGGTCTCGATCAGTATGTCGGGTGTTGCCGAGTGTGCGGCATGGGCGTGGAACGGGCAGCGGGACGGGTTGAGCGACCCTGCCTCCTGCAGTTGGTACTGCTTCCACTCGAAGTTGTCGGCATCGCCGAAGAAGCCAAGGGTGTCGGGCATGACGCCGTCGTTGTAGTGATGCACGCGCTCGCGGATGCGTTCGCGGATACGCTGGCCGCTTTCGGTGTTGGCATTGGCCACTTCGTCGAAGTTCGCCCGCGGGTTGATGACGAAGGTGATGTGTGACCCGAGGTTGCGGCTTTTCATCTGCTGGTGACCGGGGAAGTTCATGTTGATGAACAGCGGCATGCCGGCAAAGCAGAATGACCAGGCGTTGTCGTCGGGGTCGGTCGGGATGCCCTGCGGCCAGGGCTGCGGGTCGCGCGCGTGCACGCCACGCAAGACCTTCCAGGCCAGCGCCTGTTGCTCGGCCAGTGTGCAGTCGGCGGCGGTTTCGAGAAATACCACCAGCGGGCTGCCGATACGCTGCTTGGGTGGAATAGGTGCGACGATGCGCACGTAGTCGGCCAGGCCCATGGCGATGTCATCGGCCAGCTGCCCGGCGCGGGCGAAGAGGATGTGGCAGGTTGCACCGTTTACCGCTTTGCGGCCGAACAGGCAGGGAAACTCGGGGTTTGCGAGAATACTGCGAAAATGTTCTACGGCTTTGAAGGTCCAATGTCGCGTGTTGCGAACATGTTCAGCGGCCAGCTCTAGCGCATCCAGGCGATAGCAAGTTCCATAACCCGTCGACATGATTTCCCCAGGCGTAAATTGATGAACGTTCCAGTCACATGCAGGCAGGATCTTGGTTAGGTTTATTATTTACCTGCATTTTCCGAGACGTCCTTGACGTTGTAAAACGCGTGGAACTATGACCTACTATTAGTCTTACTCATGCTCGGGGCGTTGCCATGTCGGAACGGATTCAGGCCTTGCACGCACTGCGTGCCTTCGAGGTGGCCTCTCGCTATGGCTCATTTACCCGTGCCGCAGAAGAGCTGGCCTTGACCCAGGGCGCCGTCAGCCATCACATCAAGACCCTCGAAGCCATGTTCGGGTGCGACCTGTTCGAACGTCGCGGGCCGAAACTGGCCCTGACCGAGCACGGCCGCCTGCTGGCGCAGGAGCTCAAGGTTGGCTTCAAGATCATCGAGAATGCCTGCGCCCTGCTGCGCCAGGACCGCTACGGCCTGCGTCTGAAGGCGCCGTCCACGCTCACCGTGCGCTGGCTGCTGCGGGCGCTGGATGCGTTCAAGAAGGTCGAGGACAACTGCAGCGTGCAGCTGTCCAGCGTGTGGATGGACATCGACAGCGTGGACTTCTATTCCGAGCCCTACGACTGCGCGATCCTCCTGGCCAACGGGCGTTTTCCCGCCGATATCGAGAGTTTCAAGCTGTTCGATGAATGGCTGATCCCGGTGTGCCACCCCGACTACATGGCCCAGCCGCAACCGGACCTGGCCGACCTGGCCCAGTGCGAGTTCCTGCACCCGTCCCCCGACCGGCGAGACTGGCGGCGCTGGCTGGCTCGCATGGACGCGCTGGACATCAGCATCGACCACGGGCAGGTGTTCGATACCCTCGACCAGGGCATCTCGGCTGCCCAGCAAGGGCTGGGTATCTCGGTGGTCGACCTGGTGCTGGCCAGTGCCGACCTGGCCGCCGGGCGGCTGGTCACGCCGTTCAAGCACGCGGTGGCCACCGGCGACGGTTATTACATGACCTGGCTCAAGGCCAGCCCCAAGGCGCGGCAAATGCACAAGTTGCGCGAGTTCCTGCTTGGCCAGGTGCCACCGCTGGTCTGCAAGGACATCAATTACCTGTACGGTTGAACACGCGTTCGAGTAGGCGGCCGGCCGACGGCAAACGCCCGCTGGCCTCAACAAAACGCGCTGCGACAGTGCATCAGCGGTAGAATCGCCGCAACCAGCACAACAACGATTCAGAGGTCGACGCGGTGGAGTTGCAGCAGGGCTTTGTCCTGACCCGACATTGGCATGACACGCCCGAAGGCACCTGCGTGGAATTCTGGCTGGCCACCGACCAGGGGCCACGGCAGCTGCGCCTGGCGCCACAGGTATCGGTGGCATTCATCCCCCAAGCGCAGGAAGCGCACGCACGAGTGCTGCTGGCCAATGAGCCTGGTATCGAGCTGCGGCCGCTGCAACTGAAGGACTTTGACCAGCGCCCGGTGCTGGGGCTGTACTGCCGCCAGCACCGGCAACTGATACAGCTGGAGCAGCGCCTGCGCACGGCCGGTATCGATGTGTTCGAAGCCGATATTCGCCCGCCCGAGCGCTACCTGATGGAGCGCTTCATCACCGCGCCGGTGCAGTTCACCGGCCAACCGGATGCCCAGGGCGTGTTCTGCGATGCCCAGCTCAAGCCTCTGGCGGGTTATCGGCCGCCGCTGCGCCTGGTGTCGCTGGACATCGAGACCAGTGAGCGGGGCGAGCTGTACAGCATTGCCCTGGAAGGCTGTGGCCAGCGCCAGGTGTACATGCTCGGGCCGGCCAACGGCACGGCTGAGGGCCTGGACTTCGATTTGCACTACTGCACCGAGCGCGCCGACATACTGGCCTGCCTCAACCAGTGGATGGCCAAGCACGACCCGGATGCGATCATCGGCTGGAACCTGATCCAGTTCGACCTGCGCCTGTTGCATGAGCACGCCAAGTTGCTGCAGGTACCGCTGGCACTTGGGCGCAATGGCGCGCCGATGACCCTGCGCAGCCAAGCCGGTGGTGGCCACGTATTCGCCGATGCCCCGGGGCGGCTGCTGATCGACGGCATCGAGGCGCTGCGCTCGGCGACCTGGAGCTTCCCGTCATTCAGCCTCGAAAGTGTCGCCCAGACCCTGCTCGGTGAAGGCAAGGCCATCGACACGCCGTACCAGCGCATGGATGAAATCAACCGCCGTTTCGCCGAGGACAAGCCGGCGTTGGCGCGCTACAACCTCAAGGATTGCGAGCTGGTGACGCGCATCTTTGCCCACACCCGCCTGCTCGAGTTCCTGCTGGAGCGGTCTTCGGTGACCGGCCTTGCGGTGGACCGCAGCGGTGGCTCGGTAGCTGCGTTCTGCCACTTGTACATCCCGCAGATGCACCGCCTGGGCTTCGTCGCTCCCAGCCTCGGCAGCCGCCCCGACGAAGCCAGCCCCGGTGGTTTCGTCATGGATTCGCGCCCGGGCCTTTACGACTCGGTGTTGGTGCTGGATTACAAGAGCCTGTACCCGTCGATCATTCGCACCTTCCTGATCGACCCAGTGGGGCTGGTCGAAGGCTTGCGCCAGCCCGACGATGAACACTCGGTGGAAGGCTTCCGGGGCGGGCGTTTTTCCCGTAGCGAGCATTGCCTGCCGGCCATCGTCGAGCGGGTATGGCAGGGCCGGGAGGCGGCCAAGCGCGAGGGCAACGCGCCGCTGTCGCAGGCGCTGAAGATCATCATGAATGCCTTCTACGGAGTGTTGGGTTCGAGTGGCTGCCGCTTCTTCGACCCGCGCCTGGCTTCATCGATCACCATGCGCGGCCACCAGATCATGCGCCAGACCCGTGCGTTGATCGAAGCCAGGGGGTATGAGGTGATCTACGGCGATACCGACTCCACCTTCGTCTGGCTCAAGAGCCCGCATGACGAAGCGGCTGCGGCCTCCATTGGCCGGGACCTGGCAGCGCAGGTGAACGACTGGTGGCGCCGCCATCTGCGCGAGCAGATGAACCTGCAAAGCGCGCTGGAACTGCAGTTCGAAGTGCATTACCGGCGGTTTCTGATGCCGACCATTCGGGGTGCCGAAGAAGGCAGCAAGAAGCGCTACGCGGGCTTGGTGCGGCGCGCGGATGGCACCGAAGAAATGGTCTACAAAGGGCTGGAATCGGTGCGCACCGACTGGTCACCCTTGGCTCGCCAGTTTCAACAGGAACTATACGGTCGGATCTTTCGTGGTCAGCCGTATAGTACTTTTGTACAGGGGTTCGTGCGCCAGACCTTGGCAGGTGAAATGGCCGCGCTGCTGGTGTACCGCAAACGCCTGCGTCGACCGCTGGCAGATTATCAGCGCAACGTGCCGCCGCATGTCCGCGCTGCGCGGCTGGCGGATGAATACAACCAGCGCCTGGGCCGCCCCCGGCAATACCAACGAGGTGGCTGGATCAGCTACGTGATGACCGTTGCCGGGCCAGAGCCGCTGGAGAATTGCCCGTCTCCAATCGACTACGAGCATTATCTGACCCGCCAGTTGCAGCCCGTGGCAGACGCGATCCTGCCCTTCGTGGATGATAGCTTTCAGGCGTTGACGGGGCGGCAAATGGCGTTGTTTTGAGGGCGGTGCTAGTTATGTAACCCACTGCAGCGTCATTGCGAGCCTACTGTCCTGGTTTTTCATCGCTACCCAGGTACAGCATGACCATACCGACGCAGCACGACCCCGCTATCGACACGTTAGCCGCCGAGCAAAGTTATCAGGACAGCCTGATCGTAAATCGCATGCCACTTTGGATGCGAAGATTGAAGATCGCTTTGCCAACCGACCAGAACATTCCCGCCCATGGCTTCTTCCAGTCGGAACACGATGCGCTGTGTGATGCGTTGAAAGCCAGCCTGGAATGTCGGCAGTGGCTGAAAAAGACGATGGCCCGCATTGAGCAGGTCGATACGTTTACCTTGCGCAAGCTGGACCAAGCCATGCGCGATACCTTCGGCATCGATCAAGCCTCGGGCCTGGCTCTGCGAAAGTGGTACACCTACTTCGATCCTGCCCCAGGCATCAGCTGGGGGCGATACCCGCTCCAGCAAAAAGGCCACTACGATGTCCCTTTGCATGATGCGGCGCTGGAAAATTTCACCGAGGGAGAGGGCAAGACGGATCAGCACAAGGACAACTGCATCGTTGACGGGCGAGAGCGCACGATCAAAGCAGTCAGTGCGCCAGCCTTTGCCCGGATGTGTCGGACGTTGGATCTTGGTGCCCAGTACCAGCGCCATCTGGACAGCGTGCTGAACGCGCCCGCGAGCGAACGCACGCAATGGCAGAGCGCCGTCTCGACATTCGCCCGCCTGTACCGGTCGCAAATGTTGATCGATGCGTGCAAGGCCAAAAGCGAAGGTGTGCTCAGCCCATCCCAGTTTCGAATGGTCCTGGCGTTATGCAAGCAAGGCCGAGCGGGCCTGCTCGATGAATCGCGGGTGGAGCTGCGACAACTCACGGCGTTCAACTGCGTCTTGCAGCAGATCGTGGTCTTTGACGTGATTCAGCAGGCCCCGCTGTGGGATTTCACTCGCCAGATCCTGGTATACATTCCGGGAGACCCTCATGGCCCTTGGAGCGTAAGCACCAATCTGGAGACGTTCATCCGCAAGGTGTTGGGCTATCGATTGCGGAAAAACTCATATCTGCAATTCTTCCAGCGTTTTGTGCTGCGGCGAAACAGGCAGGATTTTTTCAGCAAGGTGCAAGAACGGCTGGGGGACCTGACAGACAGCGCCACCCGGGAGATGGACCAGAGCCTGAAAGATTATACCTTGCCATTGTTCGAGCAACTTGCGGCGGACAGAGTCGCGCAAATCAAGGATGACGCGGCCATGATCGCCACGCCAGTGGCCATGCTGGACCGCGAAGCGCAGGAAAAACACCGCGAGCGGATCAAGGCTGAAGGATGGACACTCATCACCTTGGCGGGGGCGTTCATCCCTGGGCTGAACACCTTGCTGCTGGCAGTGATGGCGTGGGACATGTTTGGCGAAATTTTTCATGGGCTGGAAAGCTGGCTTGAAGGCGACACCAGGGCGGCCATCGATCATTTCACGACACTGTGCAAGGACGTGGCAATCCTTGGGGTCACGTTCGCGATCGTGCGCGGAGCGAGTCGCGCGTGGGCAGCTGTGGACAACTGGATCCCGGCCCGGCTGGAAAACGGCAGCCGTAAACTCTGGAATGGTGATCTACAACCTTTCCGCAGTGAGGCCCCACCCGATGGCGCGGTAGCGGATGCTGCGGGCGTCTGGCGCGCAGGCGACAAGAAATGGATCGTAATGGATGGTTATTACTACCAGGTCGTCGAGCGCGTCGATAGCGAGTGGCAACTGCGCCCACACGCGGGGCACGCGCCGCTGCTGAGGCATAACCAGGCCGGCGCCTGGCGGCTGTGGTGCGAGCAGCCGGCCAGCTGGACCGACACGCATCGAATGTTCCATCGCCTGGGCGAGCCATTTTCGCAACTTGACCCCGCGCAAATCGACCAGGCCCTTGCGATCCATGGTATCGAACCGGATCACCTGCGGGCGCTGCACGTGTATGCCCGGCCCGCTGAAGCCGAGCTGGTCGACACGGTTCAAAGGTTGTTGATCGATCGCAGGATCGCCACGCTGCTGCAGGGCCTTGGCACCGGCCGCGGGGTTGATGATAGTGAACTGCTCGACCTTGCGCGGGCATTGCCCGGGGCAGCCGACCACCAGGAGGCGGCACTGATCACGCAGGTGCGCGCTCAGCGGCGTTTCTTGTTCCAGCAGTTGTACCAGGCGCAGCAGGCTCAGGGTGCTGATGAGCCTGCCGTGGCGATACTGCGCAAGGCGTTTCCACGCCTGCATCGGCTTGCAGCACGACAGTTGCTCGATGCAGCGACCAGCGAGGATCGAGAGTACCTGAACACGCACGGCAAGATGTCCTGGCAATTGACGCGCAGGGCACGCCAGAGCGTGTTGAGAATCCGCGTGGCCCGTGCGTGTGAAGGGTTGTTCATCGAAACGCCGCAGTCCCTGGACCATGCCAAGGTCGTGCTGACACTGCTGGACACGCTCCCCGACAACGCAGGCCGGCCGCACTGGCGCTTGTACGATGAGGATGCGCTGCGGCCGATATTCAGCTCAGGTGGCAGCGGGCGCAGCTACAGGCTAGTGCATCGCTCCGGCCAGTTCGAAGTCGAGGATGCCCTGGGCGTTCCACTGGTCGAGGCCAGCACGTTATGCGAAGCCTTGACGGATGTGCTCGACAATGAGGACCGCCTGGCCCTGGGCTTGAGCGAACCCTATGCCGAAAGTTTACGCGCGGCATTGGCCCGACAGGTAGCCGGACGTAGCGAACTGCTTGCTCAGGTTTTGGGCAAAGAACTCGACTCGCGCTGGTTGCAGCCCCCTCAACGGCTGGATGAAGGCCGGATCGGCTACCCATTGGGAGGCAGTGTAGGAGGTTTTGCCAGGCCCTTGTCGCGGCCCCGTGGGTTGGCGGCGCGCCTGCGCGATTTGTATCCGGCCTATTCGGATCAGCAGATCGATGCCTGGCTGGTTAAGCTGCGCAACCGAAACCTTGACGCGGAACTAGGCGCACTGGAACGACAAGTCGAGCAGTTGGGCGATCACTTGCGCCAGTGGGAGAGCGGGGCGCCGTTGTTGCAGAGATCGCAATACAAGGAATTCAGGAAAGGTTTACTGGAGTGTTGGCGCGAGCTGATACCTGGCCGAGCGTACCCAGTGCGTTCGGATGACATGTGGGAATGGGGCTATACGACCCGTCATCTTCGCTCGTTGCCAGCGTTAGGTGCGCAGTTTCGCTTCCCCCATGTGCAGTCATTGGCATTGCGCGAGCTGCGCCTGAAGTCGATTCCCGATCAATTCCTGTTGAGTTTCCCAAATCTCAAAAACTTGGAGCTGGCACATAATCGGCTGACCAAGGTGCCTTCGTATCTGGCATTGCTGGATTATCTGAAGTTTCTTGATTTATCGCACAACCGGATTGCATTGGACGACGATCAGGTCCTCGGCCTCGCAGGCTGCCGGCATCTGCATTACCTGAACCTTTCAGATAATCGGCTGGGTCGCACGTTCTCCGTTCGCTCGATGACGCAGTTGCGAGAGCTGCGGTTTGCCGGAAACGGTTTGAACGCACTACCAGACGGATGGCGCAGTTGTGAAGAGCTTTATTACCTGGGCGCTGGAAATAACAGCATCGCAAACCTGCCAGATGAATTTTTTGAGTCTGATGTTTGGCAAACCGGGTACGTCGTATTGCGCGGTAATCCCACCGCCCACCAGCAGACGGCTCAGTACCAGGATGCCTGGTTGCTGCCCGACTTGAGTGAGGTGCCCGCCAAGCTGAACTGGCTTGATCGATTGGACGAGAACAAGGAAGATTTTTCCAACCTCTGGATGCAGGTGCGCAACAAAAAGAACTCTAGCGGTTTTCTGGAGCTAATGCGCGGACTCACTCGCTCTCGAGACTTCAGCCATGACCGTCACGTGGAGATATTGGCTGCTCGTGTCTTTGACTTGATGGAAGATATTGTCGATAACGAGCCGCTGGGCGAGCACATCTTGAGCGTGGCCCGGCTGGAGAACTGCGCGGACAGTGCCTCTGTGTGGTTGAATCAACTGGAAGTCAGTGTGCTGGAGTGGAAGGCCGAGCAAGAAGCAGCGGACGACGGTATTGAAGAGGAGCTGATTGTGCTAGGTCGTCGCCTGTGGCGCTGGCACCAGGTGCGCCATGAAGCAGTATTGGCCGCACGGGCAGTAGGCGAGGAAAACGAGAGCGTAGAGTGGGCGCTGGCCTTGTCCATTGAGTTGCGTGAAAGGCTGGACTTGCCGTTTGGCGGTAGGTCGATGCGCTTTCCAGCGATGGCCGCCTATGCGCCTGGGCAAATCGACGCCATTTTCGCAAGTATTCGGCTGCGCGAGACAGAGGACAACGTGGCAAGGTTCATGCTCGATCATCAATTCTGGCGCACTTATGTGGATACCCACTGGGAAGAGGATCGGGTCATCCCTGCTCGTTTTCATGAACAACTGGAGGTACTGTTGGCGCGCGATCCCGAGGGACCCGAGGTAACCGCGCTTCAGCGAGAACAGAAAGAATGGGTCGTGCAGAACGACCTCCAGTTGACGGTCGCGGCTTTGCAACGACATATGCAAGCGTAGTCTCATCGGACTGGGACGTCCGGGCCTGGCCCCCTTCCAAGCCACATTGAACTATGCTCAAACGCATGTCCGAGCGTGGGAGCGTTGGGTTGTGCATCCGGCAACAGCGATCAGGTAACGGCAAGTTACCTTTCGCTCACACCTTTTGCCGGTAGCTGGTTTAACCTTTGCCGTCGGATCTTTCTCCCTGATCTGTAGTCTTTGGTTTGTCGAGAGAATAAGGAGATACGCATGCTTGTTCGGTCAGTGACCCTCGCCACATTGCTCGCTTTAAGCTGGCCCCTGCTTGCCGCCGACAGTGATGCGCCATTGGCGAAGGAGCTGGGCAAGGCCAGGCCTTTGGTCGTCATTGCGCCCAGCAGCGCCGACCCGACCTTGCGTGGGTTGAACGAGGCCCTCAAGGACCCGGCCACCCAGGCCGCCTTCAAAGAGCGCAACCTGGTGGTCTACAGCGTTGCTGACATGATGGGCAAGCGTGAGGACAAGAACCTCGAGCAGCAGACCACAATGGCCCTGATCCGCGAGTTGAAGCTGGGCGCGAGCAAAGGCACCAAGGTGATACTGGTGGGCAAGGACGGTGAGCGGCACATGCTCAAGGACGACGAGGAAGGTGGGGCGATCGACCCGCAGGTGATCCTCAAGGCGGTCGATGAGCTGCCTGCCAGCGAAAAGGCCGTGACGGCACCTGAGCCTGTGGCTGCGGCAGCACCGGAAGCAAAAGCCAAGGACAGCAAGCCTGCCAAGCCCGCCAAACCTGCCGCGCCGCCCAAACCGCTGGAAGACTGACCCCGCACAACGGCCCCGAGGCACCTTGGGGCCGCCGTGTATCCCACTGTATCTGCCCACGCCGCAGACCCATTCCCATACAAAACCGCACCCCGCGCGATACATCCACGACATACCGCAACGGCCTAATGGCTCCACATTCCAACCACAGTGGAGCGACACCATGACTCAAGTACGAAATACCCTCGGCCTGCTCGGCGCAGCCCTGATCGGCAGCATGGCATTGAGCAGCAGCGCCTTCGCCGTCGAGCCGTTGGCCCAGGGTTACCAGCTGGCTTCGGCCAAGGTGGCCGGCGAGGGCAAATGTGGTGAAGGCAAATGTGGTGGCAGCGCCAAGGCCGGTGCCGAAGGCAAGTGTGGCGAGGGCAAGTGTGGTGATGCCTCGTTCGCCAAGACCGACAGCAACCACGACGGCAAGGTCTCGCGCGACGAGTTCCTGGCGGTGGCCAAGGAC
>Ga0209370_1002989_pt1 | contig 11293 bp, 5 predicted proteins | sample AgamicAtPrz_FD_187164 | JGI IMG/M metagenome (GOLD analysis project Ga0209370, IMG submission 187164) | Agave microbial communities from Guanajuato, Mexico - At.P.rz (SPAdes) (version 2) | ecosystem: Host-associated > Plants > Phyllosphere > Phylloplane/Leaf | place: Guanajuato, Mexico... | reverse complement strand
CCCGAACCGCCTGAATCAAATGCGAGGTCAGCTCGAAACTTGGCCCAAGGCGCATCGCCCGGTGGGGCAGGGCATGGTGGGAAAACCACTCGCCCCAGGCATGGGGGTTGTTGGCGACGTTGAGCAGCACTTCCTCGCTGATCCTTTGCGGGCTCCATTGACCATCCGCGTTGGCTTCGGGCGGCAGGATCACCACCAGTTCCTCGGCATGCAGGCGATGGCAGATCAGCCCGGGCAGGTCATGGCTGGCGACGCCGATGGCCGCGTCGATCTCGCTGGTGTCGAAGTTGATGGCTTCGATACGTGAATGAATGTGCACCAGCATGCCGGGGTGGGCGCCGTAGAAGGCATGCAGACGCGGCAGCAGCCATTTCGAGCCGAAGGTCGGCAGCGTCGCCAGGCGCAGCGTGCCGACACCGGACTGATAGGCCAGGGCCTGCAGCGTGGCACTGCGGATACGCCCCAGGGCCTCGCTGAGTTCGCGCTGGTACAGGCGGCCGACGTCGGTCAGTTGCACCTGACGCCCTTCGCGGCGGAACAGGGTAAGCCCCAGCTGCTGCTCCAGTGCCTGCACCTGCCGGCTCACCGCGCTCTGGGTCAGCGACAGTTCGGCGGCGGCGCGGGTATAGCTTTCATGTCGCGCGGCGGCCTCGAAAGCCAGCAGGAGCGACATCGAAGGGGTAAGGTGACGGTAATTCATTCGTAAAGCTCATCGATAGCGGCAGGAATATCCATTTGCCCCTGGCGCGAAACTACAGGAACATTGACGCATTCGAAATCCTCCCATGAGCCATTCATGCCGGAGTGACAAGATTTCCGTGAATTAGCCCGATATCAAAGAGGCATCCTTCGATGATCGCCCAGCTGCCGCCTCGCGCGCCCGCCGCCCAATATCCCGAATTCCTCGACGCCCTGAAGGCCAGCGGCTTCCGTGGCCAGATCAGCGCCGACTACGGCACCCGCACCGTGCTGGCCACCGACAACTCCATCTACCAGCGCCTGCCCCAGGCGGCGGTGTTCCCGCTGGATGCCGACGACGTGGCGCGGGTCGCCACGCTGATGGCCGAGCCGCGTTTTCGTGACATCAAGCTGACCCCGCGTGGCGGCGGTACCGGCACCAACGGTCAGTCGCTGACCGACGGCATCGTCGTCGACCTGTCGCGGCATATGAACAGCATCCTCGAAATCAACGTCGAGCAGCGCTGGGTGCGGGTGCAGGCGGGCGTGGTCAAGGACCAGCTGAATGCCGCGCTCAAGCCCCATGGGCTGTTCTTCGCCCCGGAGCTGTCCACCTCCAATCGCGCCACCGTCGGCGGCATGATCAACACCGACGCCAGTGGCCAGGGCAGCTGCACCTACGGCAAGACCCGCGACCATGTGCTCGAATTGCACAGCGTGTTGCTCGGCGGTGAGCGCCTGCACAGCCTGCCGATCGACGATGCGGCGCTGGAGCAGGCCTGCGCCGCCCCCGGCCGGGTCGGCGAGGTATACCGCATGGCCCGCGAGATCCAGCAAACCCAGGGCGAGCTGATCGAACGTACCTTCCCCAAGCTCAACCGCTGTCTGACCGGCTACGACCTGGCACACCTGCGCGACGAGCAGGGCCGCTTCAACCTCAACAGCGTGCTGTGCGGGGCCGAGGGCTCGCTGGGCTATGTGGTCGAGGCCAAGCTCAATGTGTTGCCGATCCCCAGGTACGCCGTGCTGGTCAACGTGCGCTACACCAGCTTCATGGACGCCCTGCGCGACGCCAACGCACTGATGACGCACAAGCCGCTGTCGATCGAGACCGTCGACTCCAAGGTGCTGATGCTGGCGATGAAGGACATCGTCTGGCACAGCGTCGCCGAATACTTCCCGGCCGACCCCGAGCGCCCGACCCTGGGCATCAACCTGGTGGAGTTCTGCGGTGACGAACCGGACGAGGTCGACGCTCGGGTCCAGGCCTTCGTCGCGCACCTGCAGGCGGACAAGAGTGTCGAACGCCTGGGTCACACCCTGGCCGAAGGCGCCGAGGCGGTGACCCGCGTCTATGTGATGCGCAAGCGCTCGGTGGGGCTGCTGGGCAACGTCGAGGGCGAAGTGCGCCCGCAGCCGTTCGTTGAAGACACTGCTGTGCCGCCGGAGCAGTTGGCCGATTACATCGCCGACTTCCGTGCGCTGCTCGATGGCCATGGCCTGGCCTACGGCATGTTCGGCCATGTCGATGCCGGCGTGCTGCACGTGCGCCCGGCGCTGGACATGAAAGACCCGGCCCAGGCCGCGCTGGTCAAGCCGATCTCCGATGCCGTGGCGGCATTGACCAGAAGCTATGGCGGCCTGCTCTGGGGCGAGCACGGCAAGGGCCTGCGCTCGGAGTATGTGCCGGAGTACTTCGGCGAGCTGTACCCGGCGCTGCAGCGTCTCAAGGGCGCGTTCGACCCGCACAACCAGCTCAACCCGGGCAAGATCTGCACCCCGCCGGACAGCGCCGAAGGCCTGACCCCGGTGGATGGCGTGACCCGGCGCGGCGACCTCGACCGCAGCATCGATGAGCGCGTATGGCAGAGCTTCGGCAGCGCCGTGCACTGCAACGGCAACGGCGCCTGCTACAACTACGACCCCAACGACGCGATGTGCCCGTCGTGGAAGGCGACCCGTGAACGCCAGCACTCGCCCAAGGGCCGTGCCTCGCTGATCCGTGAGTGGCTGCGCCTGCAGGGCGAGGCGCACATCGATGTGCTCGCCGCCGCCCAGCGCAAGGCATCCTGGTTGAAGGGACTGCCGGCGCGGCTGCGCAACAGCCGTGCGCGCCAGCAGGGACAGGAAGATTTCTCCCACGAGGTGTACGACGCCATGGCAGGCTGCCTGGCGTGCAAGTCCTGCGCGGGGCAGTGTCCGATCAAGGTCAACGTGCCGGATTTCCGCTCGCGCTTCCTCGAGCTGTACCACGGCCGCTACCAGCGTCCGCTGCGCGACTACCTGATCGGTTCGCTGGAGTTCACTATTCCGTACCTGGCCCATGCGCCGGGTCTGTACAACGCGGTGATGGGCTCGAAGTGGGTGAGCAGGCTGCTGGCCGACAAGGTCGGCATGGTCGACAGCCCGCTGCTCAGTCGTTTCAACTTTCAGGCCACCCTTACCCGTTGCCGGGTTCAGGTGGCGAGCGTGCCGGCCTTGCGCGAGCTGACCCCGGCCCAGCGCGAGCGCAGCATCGTGCTGGTGCAGGACGCCTTCACCCGCTATTTCGAGACACCATTGCTGGCCTCGTTCATCGAGCTGGCCCATCGCCTGGGGCACAAGGTGTTCCTTGCACCCTACAGCGCCAACGGCAAGCCGTTGCACGTGCAGGGCTTCCTCGGCGCCTTCGCCAAGGCTGCGATCGGCAACGCTACCCAGCTCAAGGCCCTGGCCGACTGCGGCGTGCCGCTGGTGGGGCTTGATCCGGCGATGACCCTGGTCTATCGCCAGGAGTACCAGAAGCTCGACGGCGTGGAGTGCCCGACGGTGCTGCTGCCCCAGGAATGGTTGGTGAACGTGCTGCCCGAGCGGGCGCCGGTCAAGGCCGACAGCTTCCGCCTGCTGGCCCACTGCACCGAGAAGACCAATGTGCCGGCCAGCACGAAACAGTGGGAGCAGGTGTTCGCCCGCCTGGGGCTGAAGCTGGTGACCGAGGCCACCGGCTGTTGCGGCATGTCCGGTACCTATGGCCACGAGGCGCGCAATCAGGCCACTTCGAAGACCATCTTCGAGCAGTCCTGGGCGACCAAGCTGGACAAGGCGGGGGAGGCGCTGGCGACCGGCTATTCATGCCGCAGCCAGGTCAAGCGCATGACCGAGACGCAACTGCGCCACCCGCTGGAAGTGGTGCTGCAGTACGCCCAGCGCTGACCCGTCGGCCCCTCGCGGGGCAAGCCCGCTCCCACGCACTTTGAGCGCTGCGTGGGGGCGGGCTTGCCCCGCGATCCTTTCACGCCTCGCGCGACCGACGTGCCTGGCGATACAGATGCCAACTCAACACCAGCCCGCATCCTGATGCCGCCGCCGCGAACAGGAATATGGAGGTAAAGCCGAAGCCTGACGCCACGGCCCCCACCAGCGGTCCAGTGATGCCCAGCGACAGGTCGATGAACAGCGAATAAGCGCCCACTGCCGCTCCTCGGTTGGCAGCCGATACCTGGCTGACCGCCTCCACCCCCAGTGCCGGGAATACCAGCGAGAATCCGAAGCCGCTCAAAGCCGCGCCGGCCAGGGCTAGGCCGGGCGTCGGCGCGAGCCAGAGCATCAGCAACCCCAGTGTTTCCACCGACAGGCAGGCGATAGCCACGCGAAAGCCGCCGATACGGTTGATCAGGTTACCGAACAGCAGCCGCGCACAGATGAAGCTGGCACCGAACAGGCTCAGGGTCAGCGCGGCATCGGGCCAGTCGCGGCTGGCGTAGTACAAGGTGATGAAGGTGGCGATGGTGCCGAAGCCGATCGAGCCCAGGGCCAGCCCCGAGCCGTGCGCGAAGACCTTGCCCAGCACCCGCAGGAACGGCAGTCGCACGCCGGCGACCACCGGCGCGGCGCGCTTGGGCCAGGCCAGCAGCAGGCCAAGGATGCCGAGCAGGATAATGCTCGCGCCCATGCTCCACAGCCCCAGGTGCTTGACCATCAGTACCCCAAGCGGTGCGCCGATGGCCAATGCGCCATAGCTGGCGATGCCGTTCCAGGAGATCACCTTGGCGGTATTTTCCGAGCCGACCCGGCCAATCCCCCAGCCGATCGAGCCTGAGCCCACCAGGCTCTCGGCGCTGCCTAGCACCAGGCGGCCGATGAACAGGCAGATCAGGCTCAGCCAGGGCAGGTGGGTGAGGAAGCTGCACGCCAGCATGAACACGCCGCTCAGGCCACAGCCGAACAGGCCGTACATGACCGCCTTCTTGCTGCCGAGGTTGTCGATGATGCGGCTGGCGGTGGGGCGGCTGAGCAAGGTGGCCAGGTACTGCACGCTGATTACCAGGCCCGCGACCACGGCGCTGAAACCCAGGTCGTTGTGCACGTAGCCAGGCAGCACGGCCAGGGGGATGCCGATGTTCAGGTAGCCGATGAAGGTGAACAGGACGATGGTGATCACCTGGGTGGTGATCGCGAGGGATGAACGGTGCTGCTCGGGCATGAAGGATTCCGGTAATGCTGAAGCGAATGCTCGCTCATCATAGCCTCGCAGGGCGCGGCTGTGGGTGAAGGTTGCGGTGGCAGGTGGCCTGTCGAGCCGTCAGTTGTTGTTGTATGGCAGTAGCCAGCTGACGCTGAAATCGGCGTTCGGATAGTCCAGGCGCAAGCGGGGCAGTACATACCCGCCACAGGAGCGGCAGGTATCCATCAGCGTGAAGACCCTGATGCTGGCGATCTCGTCAGCCTGGGCGAGCCAGTCCTGGTTGATCGTCGAGGCGATCAGGCGTTCGGAGTCCAGATGGCGCCGGTGGTTCTTGACGGTCAGCCAGTTGGCGCGGCGCAGGACGGGGAGGTGGGTGAAGCGAGGGTCCGGGTCCAGGTCCTGCATGCGGGCGCGGGCGTCGATGTAATCGATGGGCGGCTGTTGGCCGGACGCGGGAGGCTGGACCCTGATCCCCCGTCTGGCCCGCCCGCCCGACAATGCGAAGTACACGCGGCGGCTGCCGTCCCTGAAGGTGACGGTGGCAAAGGCGAAGTTGGCGCCCGACAGGTGCTGGCGCAATTGCGTCATGCCGCTGTCGGTCAGCATCTGCGCAACGCTCAGCGGGGTGTATGCGGTGCGTGTACCCGAGGCAGGTAGCAGCAGGTTGAGCACGCCGTTGACATGCAATTGCTCCACGGCGTCGACCCTGGCCAGGTTATGAAACTCGGGGATGATCGTTTTGTTCAGCCCCGCCACATCGTCAAGCGAGAAACCGGCCAGGCCATCCTGCGCCCGAGGCGAGGTCAGGATGTTGCGGGCGAAGTGCGGGTATTGCGTCTCCTCCAACTGGTCGAGTGCGTTCTGCAGGGTGGTCGGCGTGCTGGGGGGACTGCTGCGTCGCTGATAGCGGACCCAGTCGCGCAGCAGGCCGGCGAGGTTGTCGATGTCCTGTTGCAGGTTCGGCCTGGCGGCGACGATGCGATAGGTTTCGCTGACATCGAGGTATTGGGCGATGGCATTCAGATCGGTGACCCGGGTGAAGGTCAGGCGGGTATCCTGCGCGGGAGTGGGGTATTGGTTGGGCCCCAGCGTGCCCTGGCGCAAGGCGGCGGTCTGGCTGCGATGCCAGGCTTCGAAGTCGAACGGGGCGCCGTAGAACACCCCGGTATCGGCCTCGACCAGCAACCAGTCACGGTCCAGGTGCTCGACCCGCGCTCCGCGCAGGGTGCGACGGTCGGCAAGGCCTCGGGTCAGCCGGCCCAGCCGGACCGCTGGGCAATGGCCGGTGAACAGCGCGACCTGGTCGGCCGTCATGTCGGCCGGCAGGCCGAACCAGTGCTCGCTCAGCGGGTATCCCAGCACGCCGTCATCGTAGTAGTGGGGCGGGTTGAGCAGGCCCATGGCATCGGCCTCGTCATCGCTCAGTGGCTTTAGGATCATGCGACTGCTGGCCGGCTGGCGCGCCCTGCCGGGAACGCGTTCCTGGGTGTACTGCACCAGGCGATTTTCGCGCACCATGACGTGCGCCACGCTGTCGCTGTTCGCGCCAGGGGGGCGGTAGGTGATCGGCTGCGGTTCGATGCGCACAGTCTCGAAGGCGCGGCTGACCTGTTGGCCGTAGGCGGGCGTGCCGGCCTGGCTGGCGAGCGGCTCCAGTTGGAGCGCGATCCCCTGCGTCGGGGCATCCGGATAGGGGGGCGGCATGGGCATGGGGTCCTGCGTCCACATTAGCGGCGTCTGGCGCACGCGCTGGGCCATGCCGGCGGGTTGGCCGATGCGATGGCGATAGGCGATACCGTTGACGATCGCGTCGACATGCTCTGGGTCGCGGACGATGAACAGCGGGTAGACGACTGGGTTGGACGCCTTGTCCCAGGCCCTGGTGATATCGCCGCCCTCGCCCAGCAACAGGCTTATGGCATCCGGTTTGTGGCCGGGCAGCACCTTGTTCTGCGGAATCGCAGCGGTGAGCTTGGCCCGAGCGCTGGCGCTGGCGCTGGCGCTGGCGCTGGCGGTGCCCGTCCAGCCGATGGGGCCTGGGCCATGGCGATGCAGCCTGGTGGGCAAAGTCTGACCTCTCCAGTGCCTGGCGGCATGCAGCATGCCAAGGCGCAGGGCCCTGGCGTTCTTGCCAGCGGCGCCATGGAGCCGAGCCATTGGCCTGATGATGCGCCCGCCCAGGGCAAATGCACTGCCCAGGGTGCCGAGTGCGTCCAGGCCGCAGCTCAGCGCATCTGCACCGTTGCGAACGGCAAGGCAGCCCAGGCCTGGCAGGAGGTTGGAGAACAGCCTGAACAGGTAGCGACCCATGCTGTCCTTGCGTCTTTCGGCAAGAAAATGTTCATGCGGTGTGGCACCTTTGCAGATGCTGTACAGCGCGTCGCGATTGCCCAGGGCGACGGATTCGGCATAACAGCGGGCCAGCGCCTGCAAGCGATCTTTACTGGGGGCAGCGGTCAACCGAAGGGTTTTGGGCCAGGGGCTGACATGCCAAGGAATATCGACTTCGTTGTAGTCCCGGTATTCGAAGGCAAGTACCTCGGCCCAACGCGATCGCTGTCCCGCAGTAAGCCGATGGCGACGCCACGTCAGCTTCTCCGGGAACAGTTCGTACGCGATATCCGATTGCTCGCCAGGCAGGTAGACCACCAGGCCTTGGGTGGCGGTTTCAGCCTTCCAGTCCGACGCCGGTGAGTTTGCATGGCTGGGGATGGGGCCATTGGCAGGGCCGAGGTAGGCCGGCCAGGCAACGGCGTGGCAACTCCAGGCTCTGTCGCAGAGCTGCGTCTGGTCCGTGTGTGGGAGGTGGCGCAACAACCGCAGCATCACCTCTTCGTAGGTCAATTGGGCGCGTTGCTGCCAGGCCCGGAACGCGCGGTCGTAGAGTGCCGTGGCATCTGGCAGCTTGCGGTGCTGGTAGCCAGCGCCATGATCCAGGTAGGCGTTGAGATGCAATTGTTTGTCCACATTGCTGCCTTGCGGGGTAATGCCCGCCTGTTTCAGCTTCCACCTGGCAAGGTCGAGCCGATCAGGCAGGTCGCGCAGGCTTTCCCGGTCCCAGGCGGTGAGGTAGTGGTCATACGCCAGCCGCCATTGTGCTTTCGACCAGGGTGGAGGCTGCTGGAGCTTGCCGTGCAACTGTGCCCATTCGGCGAGGGTCGCGGCCAAGGCGCTCTCGAATACCGGAGTATCCTGCGGCGCAGCACTGGCCTGCTCTGCGGCGGCGAATGTCACTGGCTTGCGTTGAGCCAGCAGCAGATAGGCGCCTTGGCGCAGGTTGGCCCAGCGCACATCGGGGTCGTAGAAATAGTCGTCGGGGTCATCGCCGATCAGCAGCTCCGGGGCAAAGCGGCGCAGCAGCAGTTCGGCGGCAAGCTCGGCCATTGCCGGCAGGCCGCCGAGATGATCGTGCAGGCTATTGATCAGGTCGAGACGAATTTCGCTCAGGTGTTCGTACTTGTTGTGAGCATTGAACAGCTCGAAATCGAGAATATGCCCCGGGCGGCGCTTGCTCGGAGGATAAACCGCATCGACCAGGGTTTGTTCGGCCAGCGCGCGACACATCGGAGCATTTGCCGGCGAGGTATCCCATTGCACGGCAGCCGCCAGCCGCTGGCCCAGGTGATCGAATGTGCAGGCGCCAAGCAATGCGTCGAGCACCTGGGCGGCGGGGGCGTCAAGGGCTGAGCCATCCAGCGTGATGCGCCCATGCTGGTTGGGCTGTTTGCCCGCCTTGCGCTCCCGTGCGGTGGGGGGACGGTAGCGCAACCCCTGATAGTAGAAGCCGGCCTGCAACTCATGGAGCAGCTTGGCGAAAAGGTTGTGGCCGGGTGTCTGCCTGAACAGGTGTTCGGCCAGCGTGGGTAGATCAAGCTGGTCGCCGAGCTCCAGCGCGGGTTGCCATGGGCGTGGGCGGGTCGGATTCAGTTTGCCGCGCAGTAGCAAGGTTGCCGTGACATAGGCGTCCGCGCGCCTGAGGCGTGGGTAATGATGCCAGAGCGCTTGGGCAAGGCTGCAGACTGCATAGGGGGCGTCGCGGTGCGATTGAGGCAGTAGCTCGGGGAACCTGCGGGTGTCGGCTGCTTTGAGAAGCTGCCCGGCCAGGGTGCCGTAGAACAGCGCGCAGTCGTCCACGGTCGCCGGCTTCGACGGAGCGCGGCGCAGATAGCGATTGAGGTACGTCCTGGCGCGTTCGCTGCCCAAGGCTGTATCCAGGGTGCTGTGCAGCTCCAGGTCCGTGAGTGTTGTCGGGTAACGTGCGCTGATACTGAAAGCGCGGGCAAGATGGTCGCCCAGTGAAGTCGCTATGTCCTGCGGGCCGGAAAGCTCGCTGATCAAAAGCACATCTTCAGGGGTGAGCGCGTGAATGCTGGCCTTTTCGGCAGCGCTCAGATTGGAGCGACGGGACATGGGGAGCCTCCATTTTCGGAAGGCAGCAGTCTGTCGAGTCAGGGTGGGCCGAGGCGGTAACGGGGTATCGCGCAAAAGGGGTTGTGGACGGTGTGAAAACGCGATGACGGGGAGCTTCGCGCAGGTCAGCCGTTTTCACACAGTCGAAGGGGGATGCGCGGCTATTCCTGGTCGGCGCTGGATTGATCGTCAGCATCCTGCTCGACGGCGGGCGTCGGTTCAGCGTGGGCGGCAACGGATTGCTCTTCGGGGTTCAGGCTTGGGAAGGGAAGATTCGGGATTTCATGCATCTCGTCGTTCCTCGCAAGTGTGAGTGAAAAGGCAGCGCATGGCGCATGTGAGGCTTCGAAAAGCTGGGGCAGGATACAGCAGTCTGGATGACAGTTTGGGATTTTTCCCGGGCGCTGGTCGGTTTTAGCGGGCGGCTATCGGACAATGGGGGCTTAGGAGCGCGTGGGAGCGGGCTTGCCTTTGATAGTGCTATCGCGGGCAAGCCCATGCCCCATCGGCTAGGCGTCAGCGGCAGACGTCAGCGGCAGACGTCAGCGATGGCCGCTGCCAGCTGTTCCAGGCGCTTGGCGTCCGCTCCGGCGATGTTCGCCCGGCCAGTACCGACCATGTACACGCTGTGTCGCTCGCGCAGCAGGCGCACCTGCTCGGGGTTCAGGCCGGTGTAGGAGAACATCCCGCGTTGCGCGGCGATGTGCGCGAAGCGCTCGGCCAGGCCGTGGGGTTCCAGCGCTTTCACCAGGCCGACGCGAAGCTCGGCGATGCGCTGGCGCATGGCGTTCACTTCCTCGATCCACAACGCCTTGAGTGCCGGGTCACCGAGAATCTCGGCGACCACCGCCGCGCCATGATCCGGCGGCGTCGACCACAGGTTGCGCGCAATGAACGCCAGCTGGCTGCGCACATCCTGCAGTTTCTCGGCGTCGTGGCTGCACACCAGCAGGGCGCCGGTGCGCTCACGGTACAGGCCGAAGTTCTTCGAGCAGGAGCTGGTGATCAGCAGTTCCGGCAGTTCGGCGGCGAACAGGCGCACTGACCAGGCGTCCTCCTCCAGACCGTCACCGAAGCCCTGGTAGGCAAAGTCGATCAATGGCAGCAGGTTGCGCCGCTTGACGATGTCGAGCACCGCGCGCCAGTCGTTCTGGCCCAGGTCGAAGCCGGTGGGGTTGTGGCAGCAGGCGTGCAGAAGCACCACGTCGCTTTCGGGCGCCTGTTCCAGCGCGGCGAGCATGCCGTCGACGTTCAGGCGGTTGTCCTTGCCCACATAGGGGTAGTGGGACACCTTGAGCCCGGCGCCGGCGAAGATCGTCTCGTGGATCGGCCAGGTCGGGTCGCTCAGCCAGATACCGCGGCCCGGCAGGCACTGGGCGATGAACTCCGCCGCCAGGCGCAGGGCACCCGTGCCGCCAGGGGTCTGGGTGGCGCCGACGCTCTGGCTGGCCAGCAGCGGCGAGGCGCTGCCCAGCACCAGCTCGCTGACCAGGCGGCCGAACGCCGCGTCGCCATGGCCGCCGACGTAGCTCTTGGTGGCCTGGCGTTCGACCAGGCGCTGCTCGGCCTGCTTGACCGCCGCAGGAATCGGCGTCAGGCCCTGGGCGTCCTTGAACACGCCGACACCCAGGTCGAACTTGGCGGGGTTGTCGTCGCGGGCGTAGGCCTCCATCAGCCCCAGGATCGGGTCGCCAGGGACCCGACCGATGGCCGCGAAGTGCATCACTTGCGCCCTTCGGCGGTCTTGGCGACTTCGTCGGT
>Ga0209370_1002987_pt1 | contig 11301 bp, 9 predicted proteins | sample AgamicAtPrz_FD_187164 | JGI IMG/M metagenome (GOLD analysis project Ga0209370, IMG submission 187164) | Agave microbial communities from Guanajuato, Mexico - At.P.rz (SPAdes) (version 2) | ecosystem: Host-associated > Plants > Phyllosphere > Phylloplane/Leaf | place: Guanajuato, Mexico... | reverse complement strand
CAGAAGGTGGCGCAGGCGACCGACGAGTTGCGCAAGCGCAAGGAAGAGGCCGAGCTATTGGCTCGCATGGACTCCCTGACGGGAATTCCAAATCGTCGCGCCTTCATGCAGGCTGCCGAACAGGAAGTCCTGCGTGCCCAGCGCTACGGCAACTCGCTGACCGTGGCGGTGCTTGACCTCGACCACTTCAAGACCATCAACGATACGCATGGACACGCAGCAGGGGATCAAGTGCTGATCAATCGTGCCAACCTGCTATTGGCATCGGTACGCGAGGTCGACACGGTGGGGCGCCTTGGCGGCGAAGAGTTTGCCATTCTCATGCCGGGGACTCCGCTGGCTGAAGCCATCCAGGCGGTCGAACGCATTCGTCAGGCCTTTGAGCAGAACCCGGTCAGCGACGGTGGTCAACTGATACGCGCGACGGCTAGCTTTGGTGTGGCTGAGTATCCGGGCGTAGACCCTACGGTAGACGGTCTGCTGGCCAAGGCAGATGGTGCCTTATATCTAGCCAAGGCGCGCGGCCGCAATCGCGTTGAAACCCCGGCACAGAAAAGCATAGACGGTGTCTAGCGCAAGGCAGAGCAGTCGCGAGGACTATCGTCGCCGCGCTGCCAGCACTTGCCCTCTTCGGTAGCAGGGCGGGGCACCCCTCGTTGGTCTATGGTGGCGATATGGGTACGCCAGTTGAGTACCCCTTCTTTGTCTACCTCTATGCGCAGCAGCCAGCCTGTGTTGTTGGCTACCTCGTCAAAACCGTCGAAGACGAAATTACCCAGGCTGTAGATAATCGGCTTGCCACGATAGAGCTCAATGTCCTGCGTGACATGGGGATGCGTGCCCACTACAGCGTCGGCACCAGCATCAATCATGATTTTCGCAAGGCTGCGCTGGCGTGCGCCAGCCTGACGCTCGTTTTCCCAACCCCAATGCATGAAGGGGATGACCAGATCGGCGTGATAGCGCTGGCGTGCTTCTGCAATATCCCGCCTGACCTGTTCGTCTTCACTCCATGCAATGCCAGGCTTGTCGGCATCGGCTTCAAAGCTGCGTGGAAAGAACTCGTTGTATCCCAGGAAGGCAATACGCAAGCCCTTGCGCTCAATCAGCAAGGGAGTATGCGCTTCGCTCAGGTTGTGGCCGCCACCAAAATAGGGAATGCCCTGGCGTTTGAGTAGCCCCAGCATTTCGCTGAAGGCTTCTGGGCCGTAATCGCCCGAGTGATTGTTGGCGAGACTGAGGGCATCGAAATGGCGCTTCAACAAGGATAGGGTTCTTGGGTGAGCGCGAAAGGTCCAGATCTTTCCTGGCTCCGGACTACCTGTGGTGGCGATCACGCATTCGAGATTGCCGACACGGATGTCTGCCGTATCCAGTAGCGGGGCGAAGGCCGCGAATGGGTTGCCGCCACGCTTGATGAGGCGCCCGGGGCCATCGTCGAGGAGGATGTCGCCGACCAGGGCGATGGAAACGGTTTGCGCGGCACTGGCTACGGCGAAAAGGCTCAGCAGAAGTGCGCAAGTCGCGCGCTTCACAACTGTTCCCCTTGTAAGGCACAAGTGTATTTGAGCTCACGTTCCAGTCGGGGCGAATAGAGGTAATGGGTGCCGGTCACGAAGCCGGGTTGCGGTGCGATGTAGCTGGCGCTATGCAGCAGCACGGGCTGACGTGGCGTGCGGTAATAGGCATAGGTTTTGATGTATTCGATCCGCTGCGCATCGCCAATGACGACCGCCTTGAAGCGGAAATGCTCGCCGATATCGACCGCTTTGACAGTGTAGGGATCCGCCTGGGGAGCAAAGTCGAAACTGAAGGGCGTGCCATTCATCTCCAGCGTACAGCGGAAACTAGTGGCAGATGCTGGCTGCCACATCACCACGAGGCCGAATGCAATCAGCGTGCGGGTGATGTGGCGCATGTGCTTACCTTCAGCCTGCCTTGACCTTTTTCTTGGCCAAAGGCTTGCTCGCCAGCACCTTGGCCAGGTAACGACCTGTGTGGCTTAGCGTGTTTGCAGCGACATCCTCGGGGCTGCCGGTGGCGATAATGCGTCCGCCACCATCGCCGCCCTCTGGGCCTAGGTCCACTAGCCAATCAGCGGTCTTAATGACATCGAGATTGTGCTCGATGACGACGACGGTGTTGCCGTCGTCGCGCAAGCGATGCAGCACCTTGAGCAGCATCTCGATGTCTTGAAAATGCAGGCCGGTTGTCGGCTCGTCCAGAATGTAGAGGGTGCGGCCGGTATCGCGCTTGGAGAGTTCGAGCGCCAGCTTCACGCGCTGGGCCTCACCACCGGACAGCGTGGTGGCCGATTGCCCCAGAGTGATATAGGACAAGCCGACATCGACCAGCGTCTGCAGCTTCTTGGCAATTACCGGCACGGCATCGAAGAACTCGCGTGCCTGTTCCACCGTCATCTGCAGCACTTCGTGAATCGTCTTGCCCTTGTAGCGAATCTCCAGCGTCTCGCGGTTGTAGCGCTTGCCGTGGCAGACATCGCAGGGGACGAAGATGTCAGGCAGAAAGTGCATCTCCACCTTGATCATGCCGTCGCCCTGGCAAGCTTCACAGCGGCCGCCCTTGACGTTGAAGCTGAAGCGGCCCGGGCCGTAGCCACGCTCACGTGCGGCGGGAACGCCGGCATAGAGCTCGCGGATCGGCGTCAGTACACCGGTGTAAGTGGCGGGGTTGGAGCGCGGTGTGCGACCTATCGGTGACTGATCGACGTTGATGACCTTGTCGAAATACTCAAGGCCAAGAATGGCGTCGTGTGCTGCGGGCTCGGCCGAGGAGCCGTAGAGATGGCGTGCGGCTGCGGCGTAAAGCGTGTCGTTGATTAGTGTGGATTTGCCCGAACCCGACACACCGGTGATGCAGGTGAGCAGTCCAACCGGGAGGGTCATATTGACCTGCTTGAGGTTGTTGCCGCTGGCGTTGTGCACGACCAGCTGACGCTCGGGATCAGCCTGGGTGCGCTTCTTCGGTACGGCAATGCTGCGGCGGCCGGACAGATAGGCGCCCGTCAGCGATTCAGGATCGGCTGTGACTTCCTCAGGCGTGCCGTGCGAGATGATGCGACCGCCATGTTCACCGGCGCCCGGGCCGATGTCGACCACATAGTCGGCGGTCTCGATGGCTTCCTGATCATGTTCGACGACGATCACGGTATTGCCAAGGTCGCGCAGGCTGGTCAGGGTTTCGAGCAGGCGCGTATTGTCGCGTTGATGCAGGCCGATCGAGGGTTCGTCGAGGACATACATGACGCCGGTCAGACCGGAGCCGATCTGCGAGGCGAGACGAATGCGCTGCGCCTCGCCACCGGACAGAGTTTCCGCCGAGCGATCCAGCGACAAATAGTCGAGTCCGACATTGATTAGGAAGGACAGTCGGCTGCTGATTTCCTTGACGATCTTTTCCGCCACCTGCGCACGATGGCCATCGAGCTTGAGCTCATCAAAATAATTGCGCGTATTGACCAGAGAGAGGTGGCTGATCTCCGAGATGTTCTTGTCGCCGATCAGCACATGACGCGCTTCCTGGCGCAGACGGGTACCGCAGCACTCTGGGCAGGGTTTGTTGTTGAGGTACTTGGCCAGTTCCTCGCGCACCATGACCGAGTCGGTTTCCTTGTAGCGACGTTCCAGGCTGGGGACGATGCCTTCAAAGGCGTGAGTCTTTGTGGTGCGTTGGCCGCGCTCGTTGAGGTAGGTGAAGCGCAGTTGATCCTTGCCCGAGCCGTGCAGCACGATCTGCTGTGCCTTAGTCGGCAGCTCCTCAAATGCCGTGCCGACGTCGAATTCGTAATGTGCGGCCAGGCTCTCGATCATCTGGAAGTAGAACTGATTGCGGCGGTCCCAGCCCTTGATCGCGCCGGCGGCCAGCGACAGGTGCGGAAAGGCGACGACGCGCGAAGGGTCGAAGAACTGGATCTGGCCCAGGCCGTCGCAGGTCGGGCAGGCACCCATGGGATTGTTGAAGGAGAACAGGCGCGGCTCAAGTTCGGGCAGCGAGTAACTGCAGATCGGGCAAGCGAACTTGGCAGAAAACAGGTGTTCGGCGCCGCTATCCATTTCCAATGCGATTGCACGACCTTCGGCATGGGTCAGCGCGGTTTCGAAAGACTCGGCCAGGCGCTGGCGCTGGTCGGCGCGCACCTTGAGGCGATCGACGACAACATCGACGCTATGCTTTTGTGTCTTGGCGAGCTTGGGCAGTGCGTCGATTTCATACACCTCGCCGTCTACGCGTAGGCGCACGAAGCCCTGGGCGCGCAGTTCGGTGAACAGGTCTTGCTGTTCTCCCTTGCGGCCGGTGACCACGGGCGCAAGGATCATCAGCTTGGTGTCTTCGGGCAGAGCCAGCACGTGATCCACCATCTGCGCCACGCTCATGGCCGAGAGTGGTTGACCGTGCTCGGGACAATGCGGCGTGCCTGCACGCGCGTAGAGCAGACGCAGGTAGTCGTGAATCTCGGTAACGGTACCGACGGTGGAGCGCGGGTTATGGCTGGTGGCTTTCTGTTCGATCGAGATCGCAGGCGAGAGGCCTTCGATCAGGTCCACGTCCGGCTTCTCCATCAACTGCAGGAACTGACGCGCATAGGCCGACAGCGACTCAACGTAGCGGCGTTGGCCTTCTGCGTAAAGCGTGTCGAAAGCCAGCGAAGACTTGCCGGAGCCGGATAGCCCGGTAATCACGGTGAGCTGGTTGCGCGGGAGGTCGAGATTGACGTTCTTGAGATTGTGCGTGCGTGCGCCGCGAATCTTGATGTATTCCATGGTGCCGGAGCTGAAAGTAGTAAGGCCGGAAGGCCGTCAGGGCAATCCGCTAATATACCCCCAGTCGCATGACAAACCCAGCAAAGCATTGAATGGGCTAGCTCACGCCGTATAATGCCCCTTTGCGACTTGCCGCCTGCCGTATATTCCCCGTGTTGCCCCGCAGTTCCGACCCCATGACGCGTGACGAAAAGCGCGCTGCCGCTTCTCTGGCAGCGATTTTTGCGCTGCGCATGCTGGGTTTGTTCCTGATCCTGCCGGTCTTTTCCATTTACGCCCAAACGATTCCAGGCGGAAATGACCTGACGCTGGTGGGTATTGCGCTCGGCGCCTACGGCCTGACCCAGGCCATCTTTCAGATTCCATTTGGCATGGCTTCGGATGCCTTTGGTCGTAAGCGCGTCATCATCATCGGCCTGTTGCTGTTTGCCTTCGGCTCTGGCGTAGCGGCATTGGCAAGCGATATATGGGGTGTTCTGATCGGCCGTATCCTGCAGGGCGCAGGCGCCATTTCAGCCGCTGTAACGGCCCTGGCAGCCGATTTGACCCGTGAGCAGCACCGGACCAAGGTCATGGCGGCGATTGGATCATCCATCGGGCTAGTGTTTGCGCTGTCGCTGATCGGTGCGCCAGTGCTCTATGAATACGTTGGCATGGCCGGCATATTCTGGTTAACGGCCATTCTTGCGCTGGGCGCCATTGGTTTGGTGACTCACGTTGTGCCCGAGCCGCCGCCACCGCATCCCGGCCCCAAAGTACCGTTCCGCGAGGTTCTGTTTAATACCCAACTGCTGCGTCTTAACTTCGGCATTTTTACCCTGCATGCGGTGCAAATGTCCATGTTCGTGGTCATTCCCAGCATGTTGGTCGCTAGCGGCAACTTGCCCCTCGGGGGGCACTGGAAAGTCTATCTGCCTGCTGTACTGGCCTCCTTTGTACTGATGGTGCCGGCCATTGTCGCGGCGGAGAAGTACAACAAGGTTCAGTCCGTGTTTATTGCTTCCATCGGGCTCCTGCTCGTAACGCTGCTGTTCTTGTGGCTGGAAGGCAGGCATTTCGGTGGCGTGGCTGGAGGACTGCTCAGCTTCTTTGTTGCATTCAATATTCTTGAAGCCATGCTGCCCTCGCTGGTTTCGCGGGTGGCACCGGCACGAGCCAAAGGCGCAGCACTGGGGGTTTACAACACGACCCAGGCTTTCGGCCTGTTTCTGGGTGGTTTTCTGGGTGGCTGGCTGACCAAGAATCTTGGCGCCGACATGGTTTTTCTTGCCGGCGCAGGCCTGGTCGTGCTGTGGCTGGCGGCTGCAGCCACCATGGCGGCCGTTCCGCTACGCCGGACCCCGGCGCCAGATGCCGGACATGGCATACTAGACAGTCAATAAAAGTTTCGCGCAGGGCCCGCCCCTGCAAATCAAATCTTGAGGAGAGGTACGGATGGCTTCGGTCAATAAAGTGATTCTTGTCGGCAACCTGGGCGCAGACCCGGAGTCGCGCTACATGCCGAACGGCGATGCCGTCTGCAATGTACGTTTGGCCACGACCGAAAGCTGGAAGGACAAGTCCAGCGGTGAAAAGAAGGAAATCACCGAGTGGCACCGCGTGGTGTTCTATCGTCGTCTGGCCGAAATCGCTGGCCAGTACCTGAAGAAGGGCACCCCGGTCTATGTTGAAGGCCGCATCCGCACCCGCAAGTGGACCGATAAGGATGGCCAGGAGCGCTATACCACCGAAATCGAAGCGACCGAGATGCAGATGCTGGGCCGTCGTGAAGGCATGGGCGATGCGCCGCGCGAAGGTGGCAGCAGCTACGGCGGCGGCAGTTCGGGTGGTGGGTATGGCGGCGGTTCCGGTGGCAGCGCCCCGCGCAAACCTGCTGGTAACAGCAATCCAGGTGATTTTGAGGACGATATTCCGTTCTAAGCCCCTGATTATTGCCATGTCATGACGGGGCGAAAGCTTGACAGCCCTGTCAGGTGGGCACTAGTATAGAAAGTCTCCGGACCGGCTTGGCCGCGACGGGACATACCGAATGGACGAGTCCCAGGCTCGTACCCGGCCACCTAGAGGAGTTAAGGTGGAGTTTTCACTTCCTGAAGCAAACAATCCCCAGCGGAAGCTCGTTTCAGGAACCAAGTTAAACGATTTACAAGGAATGTATCGATCATGAGCGTTAAACCTCTCGAAGGCATTAAGATCATCGACTTCACCCACGTGCAAGCCGGCCCCGCCTGTACCCAGCTGCTGGCTTGGTTCGGCGCTGACGTTATCAAGGTCGAGCGTCCCGGTTCCGGCGACGTGACCCGTTCGCAACTGCGCGACATCCCCGATCAAGACGCGCTGTACTTCACCATGCTGAACAGCAACAAGCGTTCGCTGACCCTGGACACCAAGACCCAAGCCGGTAAGGAGGTTCTGGAAAAGCTGATCAAGGAATCCGACGTCATGGTCGAAAACTTCGGTCCGGGCGCTCTGGATCGTATGGGTTTCTCCTGGGAACGCATCCAAGAACTGAACCCGAAGATGATTCTGGCTTCGGTTAAGGGCTTCTCCGACGGTCACCACTACGAAGACCTGAAGGTTTACGAAAACGTTGCTCAATGTGCTGGCGGCGCTGCCTCCACCACCGGTTTCTGGGATGGTCCTCCGACCGTTTCCGCTGCTGCTCTGGGCGACTCCAACACCGGTATGCACCTGGCCATCGGCATCCTGACCGCCCTGATGGGTCGTCAAAAGACTGGCAAGGGCCAGAAGGTTGCTTGCTCGATGCAAGACGCCGTGCTGAACCTGTGCCGCGTCAAGCTGCGCGACCAGCAACGTCTGGACAAGATCGGCTACCTGGAAGAGTACCCACAGTACCCGCACGGCAAGTTCTCCGACGTCGTGCCGCGTGGCGGTAACGCCGGCGGTGGCGGCCAACCGGGTTGGGTTCTGAAGTGTAAGGGTTGGGAAACCGATCCGAACGCCTACATCTACTTCACCATCCAAGGTCACGCTTGGGAACCGATCTGCCGCGCTATCGGCAAGCCGGAATGGATCGACGATCCTGCCTACAACACCCCGCGCGCTCGCCAAGACAAGATCTTCGACATCTTCGCCTACATCGAATCGTGGCTGGCTGAGAAGACCAAGTTCGAAGCTGTGGACGTCCTGCGCAAGTTCGACATCCCGTGCGCTCCGGTTCTGACCATGAAGGAAATCGCCAACGACAAGTCGCTGCGCGAATCCGGTTCCATCGTTGAAGTTGAGCACAAGGCCCGCGGCGAGAAGTACCTGACCGTCGGTTCCCCGATCAAGTTCTCCGACATGAAGCCGGAAATCAAGGCCTCTCCGCTGCTGGGCGAGCACACCGATGAAGTTCTGAAGGAACTCGGTTACTCGGCTGACCAGATCAAGGCCATGCACGAAGCCAAGGCTGTCTAATCGACGCTTTAGCGTAATGCATACGAAAACGGCGCCTTCGGGCGCCGTTTTTCTTTTACGGTACAGCCCTGCAAAGAGCGTGTCGTTTCTTATTCTTCCGGATTTTTATTAGACTAGTGCCATCTTTCGCATAGCCTAGCGCCGATGAGCAATCTGACCAAACGCCAAGACCTGATGCGCAAACTGCGCCTGCGCGAATATTCACCGCGAGACCTGATCGCGGTCGCCGTGCCCGCTGTGGCGATTATTGCCCTGGCATTTTATGCGGCGGCACAATTCATCAAGCCTGCGCCCCCGCGCCAAATGACTTTGAGTAGCGGCGCTGCCGGCGGTGCTTATGAAAGCTTTGCGCTCAAGTACAAGGATGTGCTGGCGCGCTATGACATTGAATTGATCATTCAGCCTTCCGCCGGCGCGATTGAGAACCTAGAGCTTTTGCGCAAGGGTGAAACCGAAGCGGCCTTCATTCAGGGCGGCAGTGCAGACGCTAACCCCGAGGAAACCATACGTTCATTGGGCAACCTGTACTACGAGCCGCTATGGGTCTTTTACCGCGCCGAATCGGAGCAGAGGACATTGTCCCGCCTCAGTGAGCTACGTGGCCGGCGTATCGCCATCGGTGCCGAAGGCAGTGGTACTCGCCATCTCGCACTTGAGCTGCTGCATGCGAATGGTGTGAACGAAGAAAATAGCCGTCTGCTGCCACTGGGGGGATTGCAGGTTGCCGAGCGTTTGCGCAAAGGGCAGCTCGATGCGGCGCTGGTCATTGGTACGCCGACGTCTGCCCTGGTGTGGCAGTTGCTGTACACCGATGGCGTAAGCCTGATGAGCCTTGCCGAGGCCGAGGCCTATACGCGCCGCTTCCCCTATCTTTCGAAGCTCACACTTCCGGCGGGCAGTATCGATTTGATACGTCATATGCCCGCTCACGACGTGCAGCTGGTGGCGCCGGCTGCCACGCTTGCCGTGAGTGAAGAACTGCATCCGGCCTTGATGGGGCTGCTATTGCAGGCGGCGAGTGAGATCCACGGTGAGCCCGGCATTTTCCAAGCGCCTAAAGAATTTCCCAAGGCGAGCAGCGTGGATTTTCCGCTGGCGCCGGAGGCTGAACGCTATTACAAGTCGGGTAAGCCCTTCCTGCAACGCTACCTCCCCTTCTGGGTGGCCACGCTGGTTGATCGTATGGTCGTCATGATCATTCCGCTGCTGGCGATTCTGCTGCCCGTCTTTAAACTGGCGCCTGGCCTGTATGGCTGGCGCATACGCTCACGCATCTACAAGCGCTATGGCGAACTGAAGTTTCTGGAGGCCGATGTGGAGAGGGATCCGGCCGCGCATAGCCAGGAAGAATGGCTTAAGCGACTCGATGCCATCGAGATTCGCGTCAATCACCTACCGACGCCTTTGCCATTTTCAGACATGCTCTACACACTGCGCAGCCACATTGGATTGGTACGCACAGCCATTCTGCATCGCACCGAGAGCTGCAAGCGGAAGGCCGATGCTGAGCCAGCGCCCTGAGGGCTGAGCGCTTAAAGGCTGCGTATCTTCTGCAGCAGGGCGGTAGTGGAGCGTTCGTGAACAAAGGGGATGGACACGACCTTGCCACCCCAGGCAGTCACTTCCTTGCTGCCGACAATCTTGTCTACGGGCCAATCGCCGCCCTTGACCAGCACATCCGGGTGGGATTCGAGAATGCGCTGAATCGGAGTGTCTTCCTCGAATGAGGTCACGAGGCTGACGCACTCCAAGGAGGCTAGCAACGCCATGCGGTCAGCAAGGTTGTTGACCGGACGGTCATCGCCCTTGCCCAAGCGCTTGACGGAGGCATCGCTATTGGCGGCAACGATAAGGCTGCCGCCCAAGGCGCGAGCCTGGGCCAGATAAGTCACGTGGCCGCGATGCAGGATGTCGAAGCAGCCGTTAGTGAAAACCACCGGCTTGGGCAGCGCCGCGACGCGTTCAGCCAACTCTGCTGGTGTGCAGATCTTGTGCTCGAAACCGAGTGCGTCACTCATGACTTCGCGGCCGGCTTGCTCTCTGCAGGCTTGCCACTTAACTGGCGGTCGATCTGCTTGGCCTGTTCATCGCTGATGATTTCAAAAACACGAACCACGCGCTGTACGCCACCCGTGGTGCGCGCAATCTCGACCGCCGCATCGGCTTCTGCCTGGGTTACGAGACCGAGCAGATAGACCGAACTGTTTTCGGTAACCACCTTGACATGGTTGATCGAGAAGCGTGCCGCATCGAGGAAACGTGCCTTGACCTTGGAGGTCAGATAGGTGTCGTTGCTACGCGTGCCGTAACTGCTGGGAGCAGCAACCTGGAGCTCGTTAGTGATGCGCTTGATTTCGCTGCTGTTGGCGATCACGACTTTTTCCACTTGCTCCTTCGCTGCGGCATCGGGCACTTCACCGGTCAGCAGCAGCATGCGGTTGTAGCTGGTGGCATTGACATGCACCTTGTCGCTCATCTGTTGGCCGATCGCATTGGTGCTCCGGATTTCGATCGCCTCATCGGCGAGATAGACCTCAGAAATGCGGCGGTCGGTGGCCATCAGCGTTCCAGCACCGGCACCTACTGCGACTGCACCTACACAGCCGGCCAGGGAGGCAGCTGCGGCGAGTAGAGACAGGCTGGTGGTGATGCGGGAGGAGATATTGCGCATGAGCTTTCCTTACTGTTCGATGATCAGGTGGTCAATGCCGTCGCACAGGCAGTGCAGGACGACAAGGTGAACTTCCTGGATACGGGCTGTGCGGTCGGCGGGAACGCACAGATGGACGTCGCTTTCCTTCAGCAAGCCGGCCATCTTGCCACCCTGCTTGCCGGTCAGTGCGACGACATGCACGCCGCGTTGGTGGGCGGCATGGATGGCTTCAATGACATTGGGGGAGTTGCCGCTGGTGGAGATGGCAAGCAACACGTCGCCCTTGCGGCCGAGGCCGAGCACCTGCTTGGAGAACACTTCTTCGTAGCGATAGTCGTTGGCGATCGAGGTCAGCGTCGAGCTATCGGTGGTCAATGCCAAACCGGCCAGCGGCGGACGCTCCATCTCGAAGCGATTGAGTAGTTCGGCCGCAAAGTGCTGGGCGTC
>Ga0209370_1002985_pt1 | contig 11309 bp, 11 predicted proteins | sample AgamicAtPrz_FD_187164 | JGI IMG/M metagenome (GOLD analysis project Ga0209370, IMG submission 187164) | Agave microbial communities from Guanajuato, Mexico - At.P.rz (SPAdes) (version 2) | ecosystem: Host-associated > Plants > Phyllosphere > Phylloplane/Leaf | place: Guanajuato, Mexico... | reverse complement strand
ATCCATGGCGACGACGCCGACAAGATCAGCGACATCCAGGTCAGCAAGGCCCTGTAGCTACTCTGGATCCCACCGCACTCAAGGAGTCGCCCATGAGCACCTGGCAAGACCGCCGCATCCTCGATCTGCTGGACATCGAGCTGCCCATCCTCCAGGCGCCCATGGCCGGCGCCACCGGCTCAGCCATGGCCATTGCCGTCGGTAATGCCGGGGGCCTGGGCGCCCTGCCCTGCGCCATGCTCTCCAGCGAACAGCTGCGTGGCGAAATCCAAGCCTTCCGCGCCGCCTGCCAGGGCCCGCTCAACCTGAACTTCTTCTGCCACCAACCGCCGGCGCCCGACCTCGAGCGGGACGCTCGCTGGAAACAGGCACTAAAGCCCTTCTACGAGGAAGTCGGCGCGGACTTCGAGGCGCCGACGCCGGTGTCCAATCGCTCGCCCTTTGACGAACAAAGCTGCAAGCTGGTGGAGGAACTGCGCCCGGAAGTGGTCAGCTTCCACTTCGGCCTGCCAGCGCCGGCGCTGCTGCAGCGGGTCAAGGCGGCAGGCGCCAAGGTGCTGTCCAGCGCCACCACGGTGGAGGAAGCGATCTGGCTGGAACAGCACGGCTGCGACGCGATCATCGCCATGGGTTATGAAGCCGGTGGCCATCGCGGCATGTTCCTCAGCAACGACATCACCAGCCAGATCGGCACCTTCGCCCTGGTGCCGCAGATCGTCGATGCGGTGAGCCTGCCGGTGATAGCGGCAGGCGGCGTGGCCGATCACCGCGGCCTGCTTGCCGCCCTGGCCCTGGGCGCCTCGGCCGTGCAGATCGGCACCGCCTACCTGTTCTGCCCCGAAGCCAAGGTGTCACCTGCGCACCGCCGCGCCCTGGACAGCGCCCCCGCCAGCGATACCGCGCTGACCAACCTGTTCACCGGCCGCCCGGCCCGCGGCATCAACAACCGCCTCATGCGCGAGCTGGGCCCGATGAGCGCCCTCGCCCCGCGTTTCCCGTTGGCCGGCGGCGCGCTGATGCCGCTGCGCGCGATCACCGACCCGCAAGGCAACAGTGATTTCAGCAACCTGTGGTCCGGGCAGGCATTGCGCCTGGGAAGGCATATGGGCGCAGAGGAACTCACCCGCGAAATCGCAGGCGAGGCCCTGAAACGGATCACTCGGTGAGCTCTGCATGCCCATAGCGAGGCTCCTGCCGCAATAAACGGACGTGCGGCGGTATACTCGCCAGCTTTCGAACCTCGCCCGGGAAACCGCCATGCAGCAAGTCCTGCTCATCGTCGATGTGCAATCCACCTTCAGCCCCTCCGAGAAACTGGTGGATGGTATCCGCGTGCTGTCGGCGCATATCCCCACCATCGCCTCGATCGAGCTGCACGACGAGCAGGTCACGCCGTTCCAGCGCCAGCTCGGTTGGCACCCGGCCAGCGAGGACGTGGCCCTGGTCGAGGCGGACAAGGTGTTCGTCAAGCATGGCTACGGCCAGACCGCCGAGACGCTCGACTACATCAAAAGCCTCGGCGTCGAGCGCGTGCTGGTCTGCGGGCTGCAGACCGAGACCTGCGTGCTGGCCGCAGGCTTCGCCCTGTTCGATGCGGGGCTTACCCCGACACTGGTCACCGACCTGACCATGGGTTCCTCGCTGGACCGCTCCGGGCAGTTGGGCATCGACCTGTGGAAACACCATTTCGGTCATGTCACCACCGCCGCCGAGGTGCTGGCCGGGCTGCACGATCAGCGAGAGGTTCCAAGCCCCTCGAATACGCAGTGATCGTTGTGCAGCCAGCCCGGCCTGGCTTCGCCCGTTATCCGCAGCGCAAGCTCGCGCCTGACGTCTCAGGCGGCCATGGGATCAAGGACACTCGCAGGTGGAAGGCCCGAACACAGGCCCCGCGCAAGGGTCTTTACCCGGGCCGAACACCGGGCACGACGCCTGGGCCGTCACGGAAAAGCCCCACAGCAGCAGTACAGCCAACATGACTTTCTTCATGGGTAACCTCCTGGTCAATGATTGATGCTTCCCTGCACTTTCGCTGTGATCAGCGCTCGCACACGCAGGTCGTCGGGCCCAGCACCGGGCCGGCACAAGGGTCCTCCCAGGGTCCCAGTACCGCGCAATCGGCCTGCGCCGTCATCGAGCACATCCACAGCAGTATCGCGCCAGCCAGCATTTTCCTGTTCATCCAACCCTCCTTGGGCCTATCCCTGACGATCCTTCCCCGACGAGCGACAACCGCTCGCCGGGCCCGCAACAGCTAAGACCAACCCCGCTCATTGCGCCACTGTGGTTCATCGTCGCACCAGGGCCACGGCTCAGTGCGTCGGCGCCTTGCGCCAGGCGCAGCACACGGTCGCCAGCACGATCAATGCCGCCCCCGCAGCCATGCGTGGTGATGGCTGTTCAGCGAACAACCACCAGGCACCGGCGATGGCATACACCGGCTCCAGGGCCAGGATCATGCCCGCCGTGCGTGCCTCCAGGCCGTCGAGGCTCTTGACGAACAGGAACTGCGCAAGCCCGGTGCAGAACACGCCCAGCAAGGCGAGGTTGACCCAGTCGGCGCCATCCAGGCGGCCCCCTTCCAGGTGGTTGAACGCAAGCGGCGCCACCAGCAGTGCCACCACCAGGTTCTGCCAGAACGCTACCTGCATCGCGTTCATGCCGGCCGGGCGACGGCGGTTGGCCACCGCCAGCAAGGCGAACGACAGCCCCGAGGCCAGGCCCCACAACAAACCCTGGGTACCACTGTCGAGCAGATCGAACGACGGCACCACGAGTACCAGGCCGGCCGTGACCATCAGCAGCAACAGCGTCTCGACGGCACCAATGCGTTCACGGAACACCAGCACATCGATCAGTGCGATAAAGGCCGGGAAACTGGCAAAGCCCAGGGTGGCCACCGCCACACCCCCGGCCTTGACGGCCACGAAGAAGGTCAGCCAGTGCGCCGCCAACAATGCGCCGGTCAGCACCAGCACCGGCAGGTTGCGCCGCTTCAGCGCATCGAGCAGGCGGGTGCCCTTGAGCCCGGCGACAAAGCCCAGGGCAATGAAGGCGAAGGTGGCGCGGCCAACGGTGATCAGGCTGGCATCGGCCTGGATCAGCGCGCCGAGGATGCCGGTCAGGCCGAACAGGATCGCCGCGAGATGGGCGACAAGCAACGCATTGCGATGGCCGCCCGATGTATCGGCGGCTGAAACGGAAGTAGCGATCATGGCAGTCAAGTCTCACAAGCGCGCACGTCGCTGCCGTGGCCGGCCGCGGGTGCGCCATGGGTTTCTGGGGCTGTAGTTGTGGGGCGCCGCAGCGTTGGAATTGTGAGGCGAGGCTGCTTACTCGAATCTGTTGCGCCAGCCAGCCCTTGGCGCGGGGTTGACCGATGGATCAATTATTCAGGTCCAAGGGCCAAGCAAGCAGATTGGCGCAGACAGGTGCTTGTCTGATTGCGACGTATCATGCGACGGGAAACGACAAAGACAATGCGCGCCTGCAGAGAACTCCGTTGTAAATAAAAAGGGCCGCTTTACGCGGCCCTTGGCATTCAAGACGTGATCAGCTGTTTAACCCGGCCGCCCTCGCCCGTGCGGCGTGCAGCTTCTTGTAGCTCTCGACCAGGCGCAGGTGGCGGTCCAGCCCATCGAGCTTCAGGCTGGTCGGGGTCAAGCCATGGAAACGCACGCTGCCGTCCACCGAGCCCAGCACGGCGTCCATCCGCTCGTTGCCGAACATGCGGCGCAAGTTGGCCTCGTAGTCGGCCATCTCCAGCTCATCGTCCAGCACCACTTCCAGCACCACGTTCAGCGCCTGGTAGAACAGCCCGCGCTCGACGGTGTTGTCGTTGAACTGCAGGAACATCTCGACCAGCTCCTTGGCGTCCTCGAAGCGCTGCAGCACCAGGTGAATCAGCAGTTTCAGCTCGAGGATGGTCAGCTGGCCCCACACCGTGTTGTCGTCGAACTCGACACCGATCAGCGTGGTGATGGTGGTGTAGTCATCCACCTCGGCATTGTCCAGACGCTTGAGCAGCAGCTTCAGCGAGCGGTTGTCCAGCTTGTGCAGGTTGAGGATGTCGGCACGGAAGCCCAGCGCCCGGTTGGTGTTGTCCCAGATCAGGTCCTCGACCGGGTAGATTTCCGAATAACCCGGCACCAGGATGCGGCAGGCGGTGGCGCCAAGGTCGTCGTACACGGCCATGTAGACCTCCTTGCCCAGGTCCTCGAGGATGCCGAACAGCGTCTGCGCCTCCTGCTGGTTGGAGTCTTCACCGTGGCCCGAGAAGTCCCACTCGACGAATTCGAAGTCGGCCTTGGCGCTGAAGAAGCGCCACGACACCACGCCGCTGGAGTCGATGAAGTGCTCGACGAAGTTGTTCGGCTCGGTCAGCGCCAGGCTGTCGAAGGTCGGCTGCGGCAGATCGTTCAGGCCCTCGAAGCTGCGGCCCTGAAGCAGTTCGGTGAGGCTGCGCTCCAGCGCCACCTCGAAGCTCGGATGGGCACCGAACGAAGCGAACACGCCGCCGGTGCGCGGGTTCATCAGGGTCACGCACATCACCGGGAACTCACCGCCCAGCGACGCGTCCTTGACCAGCACCGGGAAGCCCTGCTCCTCCAGCCCCTGGATGCCGGCGACGATGCCCGGGTACTTGGCCAGTACCTCCTGCGGCACGTCCGGCAGGCACAGCTCGCCTTCGAGGATCTCGCGCTTGACTGCCCGCTCGAAGATCTCCGACAGGCACTGCACCTGCGCCTCGGCCAGGGTGTTGCCGGCGCTCATGCCGTTGCTCAGGTACAGGTTCTCGATCAGGTTGGACGGGAAGTACACCGTCTCGCCGTCCGACTGGCGCACGAACGGCAGCGAGCAGATGCCGCGCTCCTTGTTGCCCGAGTTGGTGTCGTACAGGTGCGAGCCGCGCAGCTCGCCGTCGGGGTTGAAGATCTCCAGGCAGTGCTCATCGAGGATCTCGGACGGCAGTGCGTCCTTGGGCCCAGGCTTGAACCACTGCTCGTCGGGGTAGTGCACGAACGCGGCGTTGGCGATGTCCTCGCCCCAGAACTGGTCGTTGTAGAAGAAGTTGCAGTTCAAGCGCTCGATGAACTCACCCAGCGCCGAGGCCAGCGCCGCTTCCTTGGTCGCGCCCTTGCCGTTGGTGAAACACATTGGCGACTGCGCGTCGCGCACGTGCAGCGACCAGACGTTGGGCACGATGTTGCGCCACGAGGCGATCTCGATCTTCATCCCCAGCTCCGCCAGCAGGGCAGACATGTTGGCGATGGTCTGCTCGAGCGGCAGGTCCTTGCCGGGAATGTAGGTGGTGGTGTCCGACACCGGCATCAGCAATGCCTGGGCATCGGCGTCGAGGTTGTCGACCTCCTCGATGATGAACTCGGGGCCGGTCTGCACCACCTTCTTCACGGTGCAGCGGTCGATGGAACGCAGGATGCCCTGGCGGTCCTTCTCGGAGATGTCCTCGGGCAGCTCGACCTGGATCTTGAAGATCTGGTTGTAGCGGTTCTCGGGGTCGACGATGTTGTTCTGCGACAGGCGGATATTCTCGGTCGGAATGTCGCGGGTCTGGCAGTACAGCTTGACGAAGTACGCCGCGCACAGGGCCGACGAGGCCAGGAAGTAGTCGAATGGCCCCGGGGCCGAGCCATCGCCCTTGTAGCGGATCGGTTGGTCGGCGATCACCGTGAAGTCGTCGAACTTGGCTTCGAGACGAAGGTTGTCGAGAAAATTGACCTTGATTTCCATGCGAGGGGGTACCAGGAAGCGGGGCGGAAAATGGCGGGTATTATCCGGGATTCGCTGGCGAATGTCTTGGCATACCGGCAAACGAGCCGCAACGGGTCGCGCGAGCCTCTTTCATGGCTTGGCCAGCCCCTACTCCGCCCGAAAGCTCCACACGATCTCGACCACCCGCGAAGCCAGCACCAGGTAAAGCACGCACAGGATCACCTGCAGCGCCGTGTGATAAGGCAGCTTGGCCAGCCGGTGCAAGGTATCGCTGACGTTCAGCAGCAACAGCAGCGCCGACACCAGGATCAGCCCCCAGCCGGTAAAGCTCGACACCCACAAGCCCAGCAGGATCTGCTGGTCACCGTGAATCGCCTCGGTGCCTGCGGCGAACAGCAGCGCGCACACCAGCAGGTTCTTCAGGTTGTCGAACACCTTGGCACTGAGCTCGGCGTCGAGTAGTGCCAGGTACTTTTGCCAGAGTCTGCGCATGGGCCTCTCCCACGGATACAGGTGATGTGCGCAAGTCTAGACCTTCGGACTACCCGTTCACGGCGCCTTGGCCTGGCGCTTGGCGTTCTTCTTGACGATAGCCTTCATCCGCGCCGCCGCGCGCTGCACGGTCGCCATCTTTTCCGGACGCTTCATGCCGCGCCATTTGCGGATCTCGTCCCGAGTCCGGCCACAGCTGACGCACAGTTCGCTGCTGAGCTGGCAAAGCGAGATACAGGGATTGTCGATGTCTTTGGCCATGAGGCGCTCCGCTGACGGGTGCGTATCATACCGGCTTCGGCCCACGGGGTGCAGGCCAGGGCACTTGCGGGTTGTGGCGGATATGGCGCTGGGCGCCGTAGCCTGGACCTCAAGTCATACCCTGATGGCTGAACCAAGCGCCTCGCGCAGCAGTCGGAATAGAAGGCCCTCATGGAAGACGCCCAATGGCCGTATTGCTCACCACCTTCATCACCCTGTTCATGTTGCTCGCGGGCGCGATGGCGCAGGCTTCGGAAGGCTTGCGTATCGAAAGCCTGAAACGTTGCGGTGACCTGCTGGACGCCCGGCGCCAGGACTGGTGTCTGAGCGTCCGCGGGCTGAGCGCCCAGCCGCCGATACTGAAACTCGGCAACCAGACGATCTCCTCCAGCGCGGTGGCGCGCGAAGGCGATCAGCTACGCCTGCGGCTGGACAGCAGCGAGCGGCAAAGCGGTCCGCTGTGGCTTGAATATGGCACCGGTAGCAGCAACGCCGTATGGCTGACACTGCGCAACAGCCACGTCCTGGCCGCAGGGCCGGACGAGGTGGCCAGGAACATGGACGGCCTGACCACATATGTGAACCTGGTGAGCCTGTTGATCGAGGAACGTCATGATGGTCGCCGGGAGGCCGAACGCCTGGCGGGAAAATACGGGGCCAGCGTCGTCGGCAGCATTGCGCCGCTGAATCTCTATCAGTTGCGCCTGCCGGCACGCGATCTGGAGCAACGCGATGCCCTGGTGCTGCGACTGGGCAGCGAGGCCAGCGTGGATGCGGTGGTGATCGAAGAGTCGGCGCCGGAACAGGCCGAGCGGGAGCGCACGCGCGCGCCGCCCGAGGACTCTGACGAGTGGGCGGCAAACCGCTTCCTCGACGCGGTCGATTTCTACCGCCGACGCCTGCCCGGGCAGCAGACTGTCATCCAGCCACAACCGCTGCGCATTGGGCTGATCGAGCGCGATGTCGACTTCGACAGCCCGGACTTTGCCGATTACCTCGGTGCCTGCGCCAATCCCCGCACATGCCTGTATGCCCGCGATGCCGAGCAACCCGGCACGCATGGCACCACGGTCGCCGGCATACTTGCCGCCGGCTGGAACAATGGCGGCAACACCGGCTTCCTGCGCGGCCTGGAACCGGCCAGCGGCGGTTTCGAGGTCATTGTCGAGCGCAACTCCGATGCCGGCATCACCGCCAATATCGCGGCCTCGGTCAACCTCGTCGAGGACGGCGTGCGCGTGCTCAACTGGAGCTGGGGCATCCACCGTGTCGGCACCCACAACGCCGAGGGTGAAGAAGTCGACTCCTCGTTGCACTCTGGCCTTGCCATGGGCGGCTATGAGGAATTGCTGGAAGAATTCTTCCTCTGGCTGCGCAAGTCGCACCCCGATGTGCTGGTGGTGAACTCCGCCGGCAATGGCGGGACCTTTGCCGGCACCGACGAATACCGCCTGCCCTCCTCGTTCATCACCGAGCAGTTGCTGGTGGTCGGCGGCCACCAGCGCGCCGAGGGTGTCGAGCGCGCCGTGGACGACCCGGCCTTTGCCGTCAGGCGCAGCAGCTCGAACATGGGCATGCGTGTGGACATCACCGCTGCCGCCTGCACGCACGCCTCGACCCGCGAAGCAGGGCAGCCCGGCGCGGTGCATTGCGGTACCTCCTATGCCACGCCCATGGTCACGGGCCTGGTAGCGGCGATGCTGTCGATCAACCCGCACCTGCAGCCCGAGCAAGTGCGCATGCTGTTGCGCCGCAGTGCGATGAGCATCGGTGCCCAGCACGATTTCGAACGGATGGATGCCGAGGACCTCACCACGCCCATCCTGCCGTCGGAGCGCAACTATCAGCTCGATGACAAGGATGTCGGACGGTCGGCGCGCCTGGACATGCGAAAGGCCCTCGACCTCGCGCTGAAGAGCCGTGAGCGGGTGCGCTGACAGGATTTCGATGGACAGGTGCACAGGCGTCATCGGGAACACGGTGGCTCAAGCAGCAGTGCCACCTGGCAACATTTGGACGCAAAATGTTGACGCATATCTTCGGCCGCATCGCTAGAATGGCCGCCTGGCGTGTGCTGCGTGCGCCCGGGAGCCTTCCCGAATACGGAGAACATTCATTTGTTTTCCGTGAGATCCGTCCATGTTGCACGCATGCCCCCATTCCCCATGGCCCTTCCTGCCCCGTGTCTTCACGGCGTGGGTTGCTGCGCCGCATTCCCCATCCTTCTTCTCGCCCTTCGCCGCAGCGGCCCGTCCAGCCCGGAGCCAGCGTCTCGCCGTGCCCGTTGCCCGCCGCGCCGCTGCCATTGCGAGGGTGATGCCATGAACGAGGACCGTTACATGACTGCACCCCTTCCAACCGTCAAGCCGCGCTCGATGCTGCGTCACCTGCTGGCCACCGAAGCGGCCGGCGGCGTATTGCTGATGTTCACCGCCGCGCTGGCCATCGTCATCGCCAACAGCCCCTGGGCCAGTGCCTACCAACACTTGCTGCACCTGCCCGTCGGCCCGGTACTGACCGACAAGCTCGGCCCGATGACCGTGCACATGTGGATCAACGATGGTTTGATGGCGATCTTCTTCCTCCTGGTGGGCCTGGAGATCAAGCGCGAGCTGGTCGATGGCCGCCTGGCCAGCTGGGAACAGCGCCGCCTGCCGGCACTGCCGGCGCTGATGGGCATGGCCGTGCCGGCGCTCATCTACCTGGCGGTGGCAGGCGGTGAACCCGGGCTGTCCAACGGCTGGGCAATCCCCGCCGCCACCGACATCGCCTTCGCCGTCGGCGCCCTGGCCCTGCTCGGGCGGCATGCGCCACTGTCGCTCAAGGTGATGCTGGTGTCGGTGGCGATCATCGATGACATGGGCGCGGTGGCGATCATCGCGGTGTTCTACACCTCGTCGCTGAACCTGCTGGCACTGGCTGGTGCCGGCGGCATCATCGCCATCCTGCTGGCCTGCAACCGCCTGCGCGTGGTCAGCCTGTGGCCCTACCTGATCGGCGTGGCGGCGCTGTGGTACGTGACCCTGCTGTCAGGCGTACACGCCACCATCGCCGGCGTGGTAGGCGCCCTGTTGATCCCGTACAGCACAGGCAGCAGCGAGACCCGCGAGGCCAGCCCATTGCTCAAGCTGGAGCATGGCCTGGCGCCGTGGGTCGGCTTCCTCATCGTGCCTGCTTTCGGTTTTGCCAATGCCGGCGTCTCGTTCGGCGACCTGGGCCTTGACGACATCTTTGCCCCACTGCCGCTGGCCATTGCCCTGGGCCTGCTGCTGGGCAAGCAGCTTGGGGTGTTCGGTGGCGTGCTGCTGGCGGTCAAGACCGGCCTGGCCGGCAAACCCCAAGGCGCCAGCTGGCTGCAGATCTACGGCGTGGCGATGCTCTGCGGTATCGGCTTCACCATGAGCCTGTTCATCGGCGAACTGGCCTTCCCGGGCCAGGCCGAGAAGATCGATGCAGCCAAGATCGGCATCTTGTTGGGCTCGTTGCTGTCGGCAGTCATCGCCTGCCTGATCCTGCGATTTGCGCCCAAGCAGGCGGCTTGATGTAAGCGCTCGGGGCTGCCGGACAGCCCCGTTCAATTTACTGGCAACTGAACCCGCAAGCGGTTCTGCAAACGCCAGGCAAAACCTGCAGCCCACCTCACCCCCGCACCACCGACACCCCGCCATCCACCACCATGGCCGCCCCGGTCATAAAACTCGATGCCTCCGACGCCAGGAACAACGCTGCCTCGGCGATCTCCTGCGGTCGGGCCAGGCGCCTGAGGGCATGCAACCCTTCTATGTGGGCGCGAGCCTCGGGGCTGCTCATCGCACTACGGCCCATGGGTGTATCGGTACCGCCGGGCAGCAGCGCGTTGGCGCGTATGCCCACGCTGCCCTGCTCCGCCGCGATGACCTGGACCAGGCCGACCAGTCCGGCCTTGCTCGCCGCATAGGCGGCCATGCCCGGCATGCCCACGCTGTGGCCGACAAAGGTAGAGGTGAAGATCATCGAGCCACCGCCACGGGCCAGCAGCGCCGGGATCTGCGCCTGGGCGCAGAGGAAAGCGCTGGTCAGGTTGGTGTGCAAGGTATGCTGCCAGGCGTCCAGCGTCAGCTCAGGAACAGCAGCCAGCTCACCGAGGGTGCCTGCATTGTTGAAGGCGATGTCCAGGCCACCGAAGCGCGACACCGCCGCGTCCACCAGCTCCCTGGCCAGCGCCGCGTCGGTGATGTCACCGGCCACCGTAGAGACCCGGCCGTGTCCGGCCGCCGTGATGTCCGCCGCCAACTGCTCGAGCTCGGCCTGGCGCCGCGCTGTGAGCACCAGATTGGCGCCCTGCCGGGCGAACAGTTTCGCCGCCGCACGGCCGATGCCGGAGCTGGCACCGGTGATGATTGCCACTTTGCCTGCCAGTTGCATGATCTGTACCTCGTCCTGAAGGTGATTTGCCGGGTGGGCGGGTACTATCGGGTGCGGTACGGGGGGATGCTCTCCGTTTCTTGCGGACTGTGGCGCCCTTGCTTATATGACGCGGGGTGCCTCGATGATGGCAGGGAGACAAGACAAGCCATGGAGGCACCTTGATCGAAGGTGACCCCGCCTGGCTGATCGGATAGGGTTTGTGCAGTGTGGCAGGCCAGAGTCGTCTAGCATGATCATCATGAGAGGCGCCACTGTGGCCGGCCAAAATGCTGGAATACACCTGCAATCGCCAAATCCCAGGCACAAAAAAAGAGGCCTTTCGGCCTCTTCTTTGTGATCCCAGCGACGCACTGCGGATCGAATTTGGAGCGGGAAACGAGACTCGAACTCGCGACCCCGACCTTGGCAAGGTCGTG
>Ga0209370_1002983_pt1 | contig 11318 bp, 14 predicted proteins | sample AgamicAtPrz_FD_187164 | JGI IMG/M metagenome (GOLD analysis project Ga0209370, IMG submission 187164) | Agave microbial communities from Guanajuato, Mexico - At.P.rz (SPAdes) (version 2) | ecosystem: Host-associated > Plants > Phyllosphere > Phylloplane/Leaf | place: Guanajuato, Mexico... | reverse complement strand
GGTAATATATAGTTTTCCTTGTTCTACTCCACTGCCGGTAACCACTGGTTTTTTAGACAGAGATTCCATAAGATTCTTTTTCGTTCTTTCAGAAGAGACTCCCGCCCTTTCTAATATGGCAGAAATAAGACTATCTTCTTGCTCCATTAACGATATAAATAAATGAGGTTCATCAATCTCTTGATGATTTTGCTTAACGGCTAACGATTGGGCATCCATCAATCCTTTCTGTAACCGTTCTGTCATTCGGTTCATATCCATTTTTCAACACCCTCTTTGACCATTTTTGACCTTTTTCTTTATTATAAAACAATCGCGTCTAAAAAGAAAATTTTCTCATTTAGAAATATAGTCTATAGTCGAGAGTTTAGACAAAAGAAAAAGCCACCCAATGGATGACCTTTTCTGTATTAAACTTATGGTTTTCGCTGATATGTCCAAACTCGTTCATCATTGGAAGTCTCAGGGAATGCATCCCCTGCTTTTAACTTGATTTTTTTCGGATTATTGACATTGCTTCCCGTATCTCCCACTTCAATATATACACCATTATTAGGTGCTTTACTCCCAGATTTAAACTGGCGATTTTGACCCATTCTTTTTCCCTCCTTTTCTTCACAATGTTATTATTTCCATTTCAGGCTCTGTCATTATTGGCATTTCTTACAAATTCCTATACTATTCGACATTATTTCCTAAGAAATAAACAAAGTCGGCACGAAGTTATGACGATTGTATGAACTTATTGCTCATTTATTGCTAATTATTCTTTGTTAACAATATAATTATAGTATTATCTTGTAAATCTAACCTTGACTGTCAATTTTTTAAATCAAATTTTTGTACCTTTAAAGGTGGTTATGAGTATGCAGTCAGTAAGAGAAATGCCGGTAACACTGTCCCATCTTTTTGATACAGTTCACCATATAAAGAAAGTTGAAAAAGGTACTTTTCTATTTCAGGAAGGATCTACAGCTGATGAATTGTACATAGTTCAAAGTGGAATTCTTCAAATCAGCAAAATCATTCCTGATGGGAGAGAACTCACATTAAGAATGTGCTCGCGTGGTGATTTTGTCGGTGAATTAAACTTATTCTCCCCATCTTCACGATATTTATTAAGTGCTCGTGTTATTGAAAGTGGAGAGGTAGCAGTAATTATGAAAGATACTCTCGAAGAAAAACTTTCGCAAAATATATCACTATCTTTCGAATTCATCAAGTGGATGAGCCAGCAATATCGAAAAACTCAAACTAAGTTTCGTGATTTGGTTCTTCATGGTAAAAAAGGAGCTTTATACTCTACACTTATTCGAATTACCAATAGTTATGGAATAAAAACCAATAATGGAATATTAATCGAGCTGCCATTAACCAATCAGGAGTTAGCAAATTTTTGCGGTACTTCACGCGAAGTTGTAAATCGTTTGTTAAGCGATTTACGCAAGAACGGAATTGTATCCATCGATAAGGGCACGATTACCATTCATGATTTGGACTATTTAAAACGGGAAATCGATTGCGAGGACTGTCCAGTAGAAATCTGTAAAGTGGATTAGATATTCTTTAAGTGAAAAAAATCGGTCATTTGACCGATTTTCAGGTTATCGAAACTTTCGATAGCCTTTTTATTTTAATATTTTGGCTTTGCGACAAGTCTGTTGATTTGCGCTCCAGATGCTTCGCTTTCCGCGGGCGTGCCGGGAAGCCTCCTCGTCGCTGCGCTTCTGCGGGATATAGAGGTCACTGTCACTGGAGACCCCGCAGGCGCCAATGCGCCGAGGAGGCTCCAGGACCTCCCCGCGGAAAGCGGGTGCCCGGAGTGGAAATCAACAGGCCAATAGCAGGGACAATATCAAAAGATTGTTTTAAATAAAGAAAAAAATTGCCGGGAAAAGATCCCTTTCTCCACAATCTGTATCGGTCATTTGACCGATTTTTTTATGTTAATAATCCTATTTGTATAGCTGATATCGTAAAGAATATCGCGGAGTTAATGATTTCGTAAATACCAATTTGTTTCGGGGATAAAGACCTGCCATAAAAAACAATCGCTCTTAGTAAACTAGGGATAAATGCTAAGGCAACAATCCAAACACCAAAACTGAAGCAAGAAAATACTAAGATGATATGGTAAATCCATGAAATCCATTTAAATTGGTTGTTCTTCTTTTCCCTAATCATTGTTTTTACATAAAAGGTACAGCCAACAAAAAATAGTACCGATGTTAAAAAGGTGAAAACAATTGTTTCGAAGTTTATTTCCCCATTTGTTAAATAACTGCTTGCTAATCCAGCTATTGAAAAGGCAAAAACGGCACTGAGATCATTCATAAACGCCCGGTCTTGATTCTTTGAAGTATAAAAAGCATTTATCATAAAAAACGGCAGCATCAGAAGGCCAAAATATATAATTGATGGTCTTTCCAACAGAGGAAAAAGTAAAAATAGTAACGATGGAATCATATATAAAAGAGTCCATTTTGTATAAAAAGAGATTTTTTTTCTTTTAAATAAGAGGAGCATCGGGTAGGTTGCCAAGTATAACAAGAGCCAGCCGATGAAAAATGGGATATGCCGCCAAATAAATCCTCCCTTAATGACACCAAGCCAAAAAGGGATGATTAGCATTGCCCATGCACCATGTTGCTTCGGTAAAAATAACTTCATTATTTTCACTCCTTTTTCCTGACTAGCCTAAATATACGCTAGCTTAGCAAAAATATAAGTGAAACACATCACATAATTCCATAAAAAAGAAGGCCTTCGCCTTCTCTTTGTGACATCTTCTTAACTTTTTTGATCCATTTTATGAACAAGCTCTTGAAGTAATTTCAGAGTCCATGTTATCGCCCTTTTATCATCAATATGAAAACAAGGAATATCGGTTTTCAACTTGATTACCTTATCCATTTTGTCTTTCCAGTATACTATAGCAGCAATATTGGACACGCATTTTAATAAAGAAAGGTCATTTTCATCTCTTAATAACAGCAACTTTGGAAAAGACTCTAGTTTGTAGCCTTCTATTAAAATCACGTCTGGCTGAAAAAATGTCATCAATTCAATCTGGTCTTCAAGTGAATAATAATGGTTTTCGGCTTGGAGGAGTAAACTCCCATTTCCTTCGACGATTGATGCAAGTGCTCCTGCCTTTACATGTTTTTCTGTATCTTTCAATGGTAGATATTCTGGTCTGCCACCATGTCCGTGATGCTTTATGGTAACTGTTTTTACCCCTTTTTCTGCTAACAGGTTAATCAACTTTGAAGTGATTGTTGTCTTTCCACTATTTTGATAACCGACCACTTGAAAGATGACAGGAGTTACCAAGGCCATTCACTACCAACTTGATCTTCAAGCAGCAGGACATCGATTTCACTGCCAGCTGCATAGCCTCTAGTACCGCCTGGAAGAATCATCAGTGAATTAGCCCCAGAAAGGCTCATAATGATGTTAGACTTGTCGAGTCCACTCGGTGTGGCCATTAGTCTTCCCGCATCAATAAACGTTGAACTTCGAACAAACCTAGTGAATGGATTTGCTTTAGGAAAATCCACCTCTAATAGAGCTTTTTCAATACGAAGATGCGGTTTTTCTGAAAAAAGCATTCTTCGGATGATTGGGCGGGCAAACAATTCAAACCCTACATAACATGCTGATGGATTTCCCGAAAGCCCAAATAGAAGCTTGCGATTATACTGTGCCACTGTCGTCACACTTCCAGGACGCATGGCAACTTTATTAAAGAAAACCTCCGCACCAAGCTTTTTATAAATAGCCGGCAGATAATCAAAATCACCCACTGAAACCCCGCCGGTTGTAATTAACAAGTCAACATCGTTTAAAGCATTCTTCACTGCTTCAAAACAGGTATCAAACTCATCCGGAAGCTTGCCTAAATAGCGGACAATCCCTCCGGCTCTTTCTATTTGCGCTGCAATCATATGGGAATTACTGTTACGAATTTTCCCAGGAACTAGTGGCTCGTTCACCTCTAACAGTTCTGTCCCTGTAGCAAATAAACCTACAATAGGTTTTTTTGCTACGGCTACATGTTCATAACCAAATGTCGCAAGCATGGCTTGTATCCCAGGATTGATTAACGTCCCTTTTCTTACCAAGACTTCACCTTGCTTGGCATCCTCTCCACTAAATGAAACATTATCACCTTTTTTAAAACTGCGTTTAATTGACATATAGGGAATTCCATTCTTTTCGTATCCCTGTGCAAGTTCGAACATAACCACTGCGTCTGTACCCTCAGGCATCATTGCTCCAGTCATAATTCTTACAGCTTGGAACGCACCAATTACTTTTTTTGAAACCATTCCAGCACCAATATGATCGATAACTTCAAACTCAACTTTATTCGTTTGTGCGGCATCACGGGTATCAATTGACCTTACCGCGAAGCCATCATAGGGAGCCCGATCAAAATGAGGAACATCGCTTGTTGCAATTAAATCCTCTGATAAAAAGCGGCCATAACTTTCATTTATTGAAACCTTTTCGGTCACACCCGGTAATTGATATTCCATAATTTTTTGGACAGCTTCCCCAATTTGTATTGGTTTTCTTCTTTCAAACAAAATCATCAACTCCTGCTATAAACATATACCTGTTTTTGATATATACCATTAATCATTGAATAACCTTCATTATAAGCTTATTAGAAACATAACAACATATCAAATGTCACAATTTAAAGGAATTCAGACATAAAAATGTAAATCATATCGAATGTGTGATTCAGGTCACCTAATTTTTTGCTTTTATAAATTATGATTAACGTAGATTTACTTAATAGGATTTTTTTAAGGAGGAAATATACGATGAGTTTCACTATTACTACAGATTCATTAGTTAAAGATATTGTAAATGAATTACCAAAAACAAGTGATGTTTTTAAAAAGAACAGGATTGATTTTTGCTGTGGAGGAAACATTCCATTAGCAACTGCTGTCACTCAAAATAATCTTAACCTCGATACTTTATTAGAGGAATTAAAAGAAGTATTTGAAACATATGAAAATGCCGAAAAAGACGTTGAAGTTTGGACTAACTCTGATTCAACTACGATTATTAATCATGTCATCTCCAATTACCATCGTGTATCAGAAGAAGAATTAACGATGCTTAGTCCATATGTAACAAAAGTATCACGTGTCCACGGTGATAGCCACCCAGAATTATTACAGGTGAATGAACTCTTTTATGAATTCAAAAAAGAATTGATGGAACATATGGCAAAAGAGGAAGCAGTGGTTTTTCCTTTAATTAAGCAGCTGGCAGATGGTACTGTCGAGAACCGTGAAGAAGCTATTGCAATGATTGTTGAATTAGAAAAGGAACATGACCATGCTGGAGAAATTTTAAGGAAAATTCGTGCTGTTACATCTGACTTTACTCTCCCTTTAGATGCTTGTGGTACGTATCGTCTAGTTTATGCACGTTTAGAGGCCTTAGAAGGATTAACTTTTATGCATGTGCATCTTGAAAACAACATTCTATTTCCAAGATATATATAATAATTACTACAGCCTGATAAACCAGGCTGTTTTTCCATATAAAAAATAAACCTCTCTTCTCATGAAGAGAGGTTAACCGCCGATATAAGACATTTCTATTTTTTTTCGATTTTTGTACGTTTCTGCAGTTCTTTCGTCTGAATACCGATCATCTCGACCATTCCAAATTGCAGTCACTCTTGCCCGGATCTCTTCATCAGTGGCACCATTTCTCATAAAGTTCCGAATATCATGCCCATTCCCATTAAATAAACAAGTAAAAATCTGACCATTGGCTGATAAACGTGAACGTGTACAGCTTGTGCAAAACGACTCAGATACAGATGTAATGAACCCAACATTCACATCTTTATCCTTATAACGATACAGTTTTGCCACTTCCCCATAATAGGCAGGGTCGACTGGCTCGAGCTCAAATCGCTCTTTTAATAGATAATAGATCTGTTTTTTTGTAATGACATCATCCATTTTCCAGCCATTTGTAGAGCCAACATCCATAAATTCGATATAACGCAACTCCAGTCCATTTTCTTTGCAATATTCTGCCATTGGAATGATTTCAGTATCATTTAGACCCTTTTTTACAACCATATTAATTTTGACCCCAAGCCCAGCTTGTTTGGCGGCTTCAATGCCCTCCAATACAGGTCCAGTGCCTACTCCTCGACCGTTAATCTCCCCAAAGAGTTCATCGTTCAAGGTATCAAGGCTGACATTAACGCGTTTAAGACCAGCTTCCTTTAACTCTTTTGCTAATTTCGGGAGGAGTACACCGTTAGTCGTTAATCCGATATCAGGTAAATCCTCAATAACTGAAAGTTTTTTAACAAGAATAGGCAAATCCTTACGAAGAAGAGGCTCTCCCCCAGTTAGCCGAATTTTTTCCACACCCAAACTAACAAAAATTTTCGCAAGGCGTTCAATCTCCTCGTATGATAGCAAGGCGCTTTTTGGAAGAAATTCAAAATCAGGCCCGAATTGATCTGCTGGCATACAATACTGGCAGCGGAAATTGCACCGATCGATTACAGAAATTCTTAAGTCATGCAAGGGTCTATTTAATTTATCTTTAATAATGGTTTTTTCCATTAATCTCAACTCCATTATTTTTAAGGAACCTATTTTAAGTGTATCAGTAATTCGTAGAAAAGACTGTTACATTATTCACTATTACAATACTTATTACTTTAAGTCTTATCTTAGCAGAAGTTTGCCAATCAAGAAATACTTTTAGGTCCGTATAAGTTTTCACTATATTGTCATTGTTTACTTCTATTTTATGACTTCTAATAAGATAAAATATTACTAACAAACAAATCATGAAGTTTAGAAAATAAATGGTTATTAAAAAGATGCCTAGAGGTGAATTCGATGACAATACCAATGAAACCAACTCATTCCATTGAAATAAAAGAATTACTTAGATTTGCAGATCGGAAATTTAAAAGTGAAAGAGGAAGCTTTTTATTTCAAGAAGGAATGGTTGCCGAAGAACTTTACATTATCATTTCTGGAAAAATTCAAATTAGTAAAATCACATCGGATGGTCGTGAACTTTCATTAAGAATTTGTGGAGAAAATGATATTTGCGGAGAATTAACCCTTTTTACGGATAATCCTAGGTATTTATTAAGTGCAATGGTTCTTGAAGAAGGAGAAGTTGTTGCAATAAAGAAAGATGTAATTGAAAGCGAAATTTTTCAAAATAGTAAACTTGCCTTTGAATTCATGAAATGGATGAGTGATCATTTCCGTAAAACGCAAACAAAGTTTCGCGATCTTGTCCTAAATGGAAAACGCGGGGCACTATTTTCAACTCTTATCCGTATGTCAAATAGTTATGGTATTCAAATAGATAATGGAATCCTCATTGACCTTCCGCTTACAAACCAAGAACTGGCTAATTTCTGCGGTACATCTCGTGAAAGTACCAACCGAATTTTAAGCGAATTAAAAAAAGATAAAATTATTTCTGTTAAAAAAGGAAAAATATCCATTTTGGATTTACAATACTTAAAAAATGAAATAGATTGTGAAAATTGTTCTGCAGTCTATTGCAACATTGAATAGGATGGAAAGCCATCCTATTTTTTATTTTCCTTAAGTAACGACTCTGACAAGGCTGTCTCACAAAAATGAGGCAGCCTTGAACTATTTTTCTAATTTTTCTGTACTTGCTTTTCTCTTAAAGCTTTGGGGATATAAACACAGAATGGCTCGCTTTCCAGATAATCTCCAGTCATCGCATAGGCTCTGGACCTTGATCCTCCGCAAACATGACGGAATTCACATACACCGCATTTTCCTTTAAAGAGATCAGGGTTCCTTAATGATTTAAATATGGGTGATTCACGGTAAATTTCTGCTAATGGGGTTTCACGAATATTACCCGCTTTAACTGGTAGTAGTCCACTTGGATAAACATCCCCAATATGGGAGATAAACACAAATCCATTACCATCATTAACACCTTTTGGAGCACGTCCCAATCCATCAATGGAGCCGGTTAATCCTTTTTCTGTTAATGCACTTAAATATTCGATTTCATCGGTTGTTTCTTTTGCTTCACGCATTTTTTGTTGAATCACAACCCGACGGTAGTGCATTGCTTCTGTCGTTTTGATATCAAAAGAAACCCGCTTACTTAAATCATATAACCATCTGAAAACTTTTTCATGTTGAACAGGAGAAATCATATCCGATTCTTGACCTCTTCCAGTTGGAACTAGGAAAAAGACACTCCATAACACGCAGCCTAAATCCTCTACCATTTTTGCCATTTCATCGAGATAGTCAATATTGTAACGGGAAATTACCGTATTTATTTGAATAGGTAACCCAACCTCATGCAAATATTTTATTTTTTCCATGGTAAGGTCGAAGGAACCTGCCGTTCCTCTAAAATGATCATGAATCTCGGCTTTGGGACCATCAATACTAAATGCCCAACGTGCTAGACCTACTTCTTTTGCCTTTTCAATAGCTTCTTTGGTTACATTCGGTGTCGCACTTGGCGTCATTGATACCCGTACACCTTTTTCAACTGCATATTTTGCAATTTCAAAAATATCTTCTCTCATCAACGGGTCTCCGCCTGTAAAAACAAGCATTGGATTGTTCATTTCATATATTTGATCAATTAAATTTTTTCCTTCTTCAAACGATAATTCATGTGGATCTCTTCTATACTGGGCATCCGCACGGCAGTGCAGGCACTTTAATTGGCAAGCTCTAGTAAGTTCCCATATAACGATAAATGGGTCTTTATTAAAATCTCGGCTAAAATTCATATTGAATGTGCCTCCTAATACTGGCTTTTAAATCAAATAGCCTTATTAACCTGTATTATAAAGGTGTTTATGTTCGAAAAAAGTGAACTATCTCACATTCCTAGCAAATATATATGTCAGAAAAGTGAAGGATAAAAAAACAGCAGAAAAGTTCTGCTGTTTTTAGCGAATTCCTAAGGCAATTTTCGCATAGCGTGACATCATCTCTTTATTCCAAGGAGGATTGAAAACAATATTTACTTCTACCTCTTTGATTTCTGGAATATCAGCCAATGCTCGTTTAACTTGGTCCACAATCGTACCAGCAAGCGGGCAGCCCATTGATGTTAATGTCATCGTTATGGTTACATTCCCTTCATCATCCATTTCCGTATCATATACTAACCCTAAATTTACGATGTCCACTCCAAGTTCCGGGTCAATAACTAACTCTAACGCGCCTAATATATTTTCTTTTAACTCTTCATTCATTTTTATTCCACTCCTCAAATGTCTTTGTCCTAAATTTATTATAGCAAATAACTTTGTTTTCCTTATAATTGAGACTTCACAAAAAAAGTATATAGTTTTTTTATACTTATTGGTGTGCATTTTTTTACAGTTTCGTTATAAAATTGTTAACATAGTTAATATAGAAATAATAAAAGTTACAGGAAACAGCTATATTTATATTAGAGTGTATCACGAATATAATTTTTTTCCTAAAGCAACCATCATTATTCGTGATGAAATTATTATTAGAAGGAGTTCTTATGGCAAATAGACACTTAATTGCATTAGATTTAGATGGAACTTTATTGAAAGATGATAAGACGATATCTTTAAAAACAAAAGAAATTATTAAAAAGGCAAGAGAATTAGGCCATATCGTCATGATTGCAACGGGCAGGCCTTTTCGTTCCTGTGAAATGTATTACCGTGAATTAAATTTAGACACACCAATTGTCAATTTTAATGGAGCGTTTGTGCATTATCCCGGAAAGCCTGGCTGGGGTTATCACGAACCACTTGATATTAAGGTTGCGCACGAAATAGTTGAAGCGTGTAGAAGCTTTCATTTTCATAATATTATCGCGGAAGTAATCGATGATGTCTATTTCCACTATCATGATGAAAAGCTTTTAGACATTTTTAATTTTGGAAATCCTAACATCACAACAGGAGATTTAGCCGATTATTTAAAGGATTCACCTACAAGTTTGTTAGTTCATACAGAGGAAGATCAATTAAATTTAATACGTGATCATTTATCTGCAGTCCATGCGGAAGTAATTGACCATCGCAGTTGGGCAGCACCATGGCATGTGGTTGAAATTATTAAGTCTGGCTTAAATAAGGCTGTTGGATTGAAAAAAGCTTCTGATTATTATGGTATCCCTGCCGAAAGAGTAATTGCGTTTGGCGACGAAGACAACGATCTAGAAATGCTTGAATATGCTGGTCATGGGATTGCCATGGGAAATGCCATTGATAAAGTTAAAAACATTGCGAATGACGTTACTTTAAGTAACGAAGAAGATGGAGTGGGTCAATATTTGGCAAATTTGTTAAATATAAAATTATAACATCCTTTCGCCATTGTTTACCTAAATGAACGTCCTCATTTTTGTACATACTATATTCTGAAGCAGCAATACTGCTTCAAAATGAGCCTTGAGCATATTGGAGGGATTCGAATGGGTAAACGAAACAAATCAAAACGCTTTGTCCAGCAAGGAGTGGATACGGTCAGTAAACATGCCGAACGTATTCCCTACCACATGACCTATGCTGAAGCGGAAGCTCAGAAAATGGCCAATGTGCAAGAATCCTCGCTTGGAGGAATATAAAATGGGAAACCAATTGTTCCAAGAAGCACGAAGATTTGTTGAAATGGCGAAATCGGCCAACCCTGCTGAACTTGATTCTGCTGTGGCGAAAGCAAAAAATGCATTAAGTTCTGCTTATGCAAATTCCACCGTAGCAGAGCAAGCACAGCTCCAACAAATGCAACAAGAGCTTGATCAACTGTAAAAAGAAAAGCGGAAGCGCCAGTGCGCTTCCGCTTTTCTTTTTACTCTTTGCGAAAAAATCCATAGATATTAGTCGTTTGGATAATATTAGTAAATGCATTTGGATCCACTTCCTTAAGGATTCTTTCCAAATCAAAAAGTTCGTATCGTGTAATGACAACCATTAACATTTCTCTAGCTTCGTTTGAAAATGCCCCTTTGGCAGGGAGAATCGTAATTCCTCTTACAAGTTTTTCTTGTATGGCTTTTTTCATTACATCTGCCTTTTTGGTAATAATTATTGCAGTGAGTTTTGCATGCCTAGTATGGATGGCGTCAATCACCCTAGTCGAAGTATATAAAGTTACAAGCGTATAAAGAGCTTTTTCCCAGCCATACAAAAATCCTGCTGTTAAAATAATCACTCCATTTATGACCAACATATAGGGTCCAATCGGCTTGTCTTTCATTCTCGATAAAACCATTGCAATGATATCTACACCTCC
>Ga0209370_1002982_pt1 | contig 11323 bp, 10 predicted proteins | sample AgamicAtPrz_FD_187164 | JGI IMG/M metagenome (GOLD analysis project Ga0209370, IMG submission 187164) | Agave microbial communities from Guanajuato, Mexico - At.P.rz (SPAdes) (version 2) | ecosystem: Host-associated > Plants > Phyllosphere > Phylloplane/Leaf | place: Guanajuato, Mexico... | reverse complement strand
TTTTTTCAATAATGCGATTGCCAAATGAATGATTAAACGTTTCTAATTCTTTATAATAGGTTACTAACTGGTTTGAAAAAATGCCATTTTTCAAAGCTTCTTTTGCTTCACTGTAGGCTTTCTTTATGTCCGAAATATTCTCATAAACATTGCTGATTCCAACATTGGGTCTTATTTTAATATCATGAAAAATCAATGACTCAAGGTCCTGAACCACGTCATTCCCAATCTCTAAACCAAAGTTTAAAAACATAACAACGATTTCACTATCAATCGTATAGATAAAACTCTCAATCTTCCTGTTTTCCAATAAGTTTTTTAAACGTTCTAAGGATACTTGAGTTTTTTCCGTGTCTTTTGAATCTTCCCAGGCAAGCCCCTTCAATCCGATGTTTAAAAAAGAAAAACTTTTTAGCTTTTGGTCTTTTTCAGGGGCAGCAAATCTCTGTCCTAAGATATAATCAAGAAAACGCTTTTCTTCTAAAGCCATTTGATATTCATTAATCCGCTCAGTTGAATGTTTTTGATTATTTATTTTTTCTAGTTTGAAAATGGCGTTTTTAATAGAATCAATAATTTCTTCTACTTCAATAGGTTTGACTAGATAGTCGATTGCCTCGAGTTGAATAGCCCTTTTGGCATAATCAAATTTTGAATATCCGCTTATAATGATAAAAACAGTATCTAGATTAAGATCCTTTGTTTCTTTAATTAAATCCAATCCATTTAATTTTGGCATTCTTATATCTACTAACACAATGTCAGGCTTCTTGTTCATAATTTCTTTAAGGGCTTCTTCTCCGTCTAAGGCAGATCCTACAATTTCAATGTGATGCTCCTTCCAGTTAGCTGCTGATTTTAAACCTTCAATTACAATTTTTTCATCATCAACAATTAAAAGTTTATACATATTAGAAAACTCCTTAAAGATTGATATGGATAATTCCGTCGTTCTTTAGGCCAACTTTAAGATAAACGGTAGTTCCCTTTCCTATTACACTCTCAATCTTTAATCCATATTCTTTTCCATAATAAAGTTTCAATCGTTCATTAATATTTTTCAAAGCATAGCCCTTTTTGTTAATATCTACTTCATTCATGTCAAATCCTTTTCCGGTATCTCGAATAATGAAAAGTAGACCAGCCTCGACCTTAGTGCCTGCAATCATGATGGTTCCGCTTTCCTGATGTTCTAACCCATGGTAAACAGCGTTTTCTACAATGGGCTGTAACAGCAATTTAATGATACTTTCTTCCATGATTTCAGGTTCAATCGTAAATGTGTAGTGGATTTTATGGTCAAAACGAATATTTTGGATATCCATATAACTCTTCACTTGATCCATTTCATTTTTTACGGAGGTAATATGACTTCCATCATTTAAGGTAAGTCTAAAAATTTTTGACAAGTTAATCGCAATTTTTGCTATTTGTTTTGCTTTTACTTTCTCTGCCATCCAATAAATAGTGTTCAAAGTGTTATATAAAAAATGTGGATTAATGTGGCTTTGCAAGGCTAATAGCTCTGCTTCCTTTTCCTTAATCTGTGATTTATATAACCTTTTAGTTAAATCATTATTCCAATTATAAAGATGAACAATCTGGTTCCCGATTTCTCCAAGTTCATCCTCATTATTAAAATGAATACCTACTACAGTCTCTCGTTTTCCCATTTTTTCAGTAACCATGCGCAGCAAACTTAACTGGTTTGTAATCCTCCTGGTAATAAATAAGGCAATAATTAAGGAGAACATTAACGCCATCACTAATAAAGAAATTGTTACTAATCGAAGTTGATTGACCTCGCGAACAATATTTTTATAGGGGATAATACTGACAACATCCCAATTTGTTTTTTTGTTTGTATGATAATTAAAGAAATATTGCGTTCCATTCATTACTTTTTTTATGGTTCCGCTTTTCTCACGCCCTTGAATGATTTTGGCTACCTGAGATGAAGAGAAACTATGATTGCTAGAGAACAAAATTTTATCTCCATCCAGTATTAAAATATCTCCTGGAGGGTTACTATTATTAAACATATTATCAAAATAGGCTGGATCAAGATCAATCAGAACCAGCCCCATTTGTTCCTTCGTTCCAAGATCTCTAATATTTCTTCCGTACAGTAAAGATTGGTTAGCACCTTTAACAAGTTTTAAATTACTTCCATTTAACCATTCACCCTGCCATTTGCTATGAAGTAATCTCGGATAGATATTGGACCTTTTTATCGTTTGATAGATATCATTCTTCAAATTTTGTTCCCCGCGGTTTACTTTCAAAAAGCCGTGATTTTCATTCCCAACGTAGATGGCATTAATAAAGGGATTGTTTACCACCGTTATATTATTCAAGTTTTCAAGTGATGACGTCTCCAATCTGTATAACTTTGCATCTGTTTTTTTATAGGTTAAATAGTCCTGAATTTCATCCGAAAGAAAAATGTCGTTAGATAGATTCTCTACATTGCTTCCAAATGCGTTAATATTCCAATCGACAATAGTTAAAAAGTTATCAATCGTGGAAGATACTTTATTTTCTATTACTTTATTAAAATAAATGAACGTAAAAGGACCAATAACAAGTAAAGGGATTAGGGCTGAAAACAAAGCTAATAAGATAATTTTACGCTTAATTGGAGAATCGATGAGTCTCATTAGTTTAGCCATTATGTTTCTCCAGTTTATAAATTTTGTCCATGGTCATACTTACTCTGGTGATAGAATACTTGATTGGTTCACTGTCCATCGGTCAAGCCAATCCACCACAAAAACATAGTTGAATATTATTTATGCTCCTGGCGTTGGAGTGGCTCTGAATGCATTTACAGTCTTGTCCATAACAACCTGAGCATCACTTCCCGAATCAAGAATCGTATTTTGAAGCGACTCTTTTTCTACCAATACTGTTGTTACGGTAAGCGGCTCTGATGCTTCGGTAGTTAACAAAGCTTCTACTTGCGCAGAGAAACAAGAATCACTTATCTTGGCATGAACCTCCGTGGCAACAACATGATTATTAGAAATGTAATTCCCATTACCCGAAACAATACGTATGATTACAGGTGTTGCCCCTACCGGCTTGATGTTCTGAGTATTAATTACCGCAGAAAAGTGATTAGCAATTACAGAATTATTATTGCCACTGATATAGAGGAGACCATACAAATCATCTAAACCATTGTCTATTCCCAGAAAAGGAGTCCAAGGTTCATGGTCACGTAAAAAGTGATTTGAAGAAACCAAATTTTCTGAACAATTACCCCTGAATACCACCATTCCTGGATAAAATGAATGAAGTCTATTATTTGTGATACTAGAGCGAGTCACACCATCAAAATAGATACTGCTCGCACCTCGTGGAAAAACATTATTTGCTGTAATCAAAAGTCCACCAAAATTTTGAGCGTAAATTGAATATCCTTTAAAACCGGCTCCTATCAAGTTATCGGTTATTTTTGAAGCCTGTCCCCAACCTCGCAGCTCTATACAGTTACCACATTCAGCTATGAAATTATCATGTATAGTCAGTGCATCTGCATGATAAATAGTAATTCCATGCTCTAAATACACAAACCCCATGCCTGTAATCCGAAATGAGTCACAAGCACTTGCAACGTAAATACCCGTTTTTCCGTTAGTGTATGTGTTTTGCGGATTTGTTTCTCCTGTACCATCTTCAATAAAATGCAAACCATCAATACAAAAGTCAGAAAACTCTACCGAACTTATTCGGGGATTTCCACTTCGTTCAACATAAAATGCAGCTCCTTTATATTCCTCGTCAATTACTTCTAGGGGAATATCTACGAGAATGCGACTTCCTCCCGGCCACAATTCATGCAAATCCGCCCATTCATTCTCAGAAGTATTAAAACGAATACTTGAAGATGTAAACCCGTGTCCAGAACCCATAATTTTAAGATAACTGATGTCTATAACTACTTGACTGCTAAGATGATAATCACCCGGTGGAATATAGATAACCGCACCCGGCTTTCCGCCTTTATTCACATCAGTGTCCGTTTGCCTACTTTTAATATCTGCTATAATGCTATTGATTACCTCACCAATATCCTCATACGGATTACCGACAGGCCACTCTGTTATGTCGTAATAATTTTTACTAACCATAAATAAATTCTCCTATCAATTTAGTTTAAGAATTTTGTTCAGAGCCTTGGACACATTACTTTAACCGATAGACATCCAGAGAGAGTAGTTTTACATTTCCGCCATTCGAAAACAACTCAATACCCTTACTAAATGAGTCTGGAAGGATCAGACTTGTCATGGTAATTTCTCCATTATTTGCAAAAAACTCAATAGAAGAACGATCCACAAAGACATGGAATTTTATCCGATGGTTTGGAGCTTTTACCGCTGCACAATCGATAGATGAAAAGAATCCATTAAAAGAGGTTTCACCCGGGTTTCTTCGATCAATGTACATTTCCTCTTTTTCAACATTATAACCTATCACTGTTTCTTTTTTGGCTGATTTTAACACTTTCATCCCAAATTCCTTCGCTGCTTCAAACTCAAATTCTACAATTATTTCGCAAATCGTTCCCTGAAGGTTCCCTAGGAGATCTTTATCTGGTGCCAGCAGTTGATTCCTAATGTGGATATGTTCATTACGGAGATTTTCCAACTCTTTTATTGGCTTTTGGATCAATAGGTCCTTAGATGTCAGAAATAGTTCACGTTGGTTTGTTTATGCCATAACACCTTGGATCACGAAAATTATATTCTCCTCATTAACTAAAACGACTCCTTTGGACAGTACCTTGAGAAGGTGTTAATAGATAGTGGAATTAACTCTCCAATAGCTGTTACATCAAACATACGTTTACCTCACTCCACCATTTGCCTTTTTTTCATTCAAGATCAAGTCGTTATTCCTTTACTGCTCCTAAAGTCATGCCACTTACAATATAACGCTGTACGAAAAAGGAAAATATCATAACAGGCAGACTAAATGAGATGGCAGCAGCTGTCATTGGCCCTAAATCAAGATTATAGGCGGTTAAAAATTCTGAAATCCCTACTGTCGCCGTTTTGGCATTCGTACTGGTCATGAGTAGCGAGAACAAGAAATCATTCCATGCTAACATAAAAGTAAAGATAGCCGTCGTTGCCAGTCCAGGGAGTGACACCGGAAGAATAATTCTGATAAAGGCACCGATCCAGCTGCATCCATCCACCCTGGCTGCTTCATCAAATTCTTTTGGAACTGAGTCAAAAAAACCAATCATTAACCAAATTGCAAAGGGGACATTTAAGCTGGTATACACCAAGATTAACGCAAAATGGGTATCAATTAAGCCCATACTTTTTACAATCATATATATCGGAATTGCAATACTAATCATTGGTACCATTCTGATCACTAAGGTAAATAACAAAAAGTAGCTTCCTGTTATGGAAGAAAACCTGGAAATTCCATATGCAGCCATGGCCCCAAAAAACACACTTAAAATGGTGCTGGTACCCGCTGTAATTAAGCTATTTAAAAAATATTTTCCTATAGGCAAGTAATCGAACATTTTTAAATAATTTTCTAGTGAAAATTTCGAGGGCCATAAAGTTGGCGGCGCCGTAACTGCCTCGGCGGATGGTTTCAATGATGTTAATAATAGATAGATATACGGACCTAAGAATAGTAAAGCCAACAAGCAAGTGGTCAACAATACAATCAGCGTCCATATTTTATGTTTAACATGAAAATTTACAAACCAAACTGGTTTTTCTGCAAACGTTTCTTTTAATGGTATATGGGCCATTTCTATTTCACCTCTCCTATCATCATGAATGTCTTCTCCTAGGTGACCACATTTTTGTAATGAAGAAAGAACTTAGAACCAATAAAATGATGATAAAGATGACTGCCATTGCGCTAGACTGCCCAACCTCTCCATAACGGGTCAATGTCTTATACATATATGTACTTAGCAATTCGGAAGAAAAACCTGGTCCCCCTTGCGTAAGCACCCAGACAATATCGAATGTTCTGGCAGCATCAATAATGCGAATTAATAATGCTACTGTTGCTACTGGGATAAGAGAAGGGAAAGTAATGTAACGGAACCTATGCCATTTATTGGCCCCATCCATTTCAGCTGATTCATATAAACTAATAGGAATTCCTTTAATACCTGCTAATAGAACGAGCATAATGAAAGGTGTTGTTAACCAGATGTCTGCAATAATCGTAGAATAGAGTGCAAAACGGGAGTCTGATAACCAGAGTATTTGATGAGGATCAGAAAGGATTCCAAGTTTATAAAGCCCCCAGTTGATAATGCCGAATTGATCATTAAGCATAAATTTCCAAATTATCCCTGTTACTAAAGGTGCCAGCATAAGTGGGCTTAATAATAGTGTCCGAATAAATTGGCTTCCTTTAAAAGCATTACTTAGAAGCAAAGCAAGGATAAGCCCTAAGATAAACTCGAACCCCACCGCTATTCCTATATATACTACTGTGTTCCAAAGGGCTTTTAAAAAACGTTCTGAAGTCAACGAGTTTGTATAGTTTGCAAAACCGACAAATTCTCGTAAGGAAGGATTAATGATATCAATCTTATAAAAACTGTCTCTAATTAAAAGAAAGATTGGATAGACCAGAAATACCAACATAAAGATCCCTGCAGGAAAGAAAAAGATAGTCGATAATGCTCCATTTTTCAGTCTCAAGAAAACCGCTCCTTTCTATCAATATATTTTTTAGAACCCCTTCATGGATTATATATCTGCATGAAGAGGTTCTATTAAGTACGTTTCAGTTTATTGTGGCGGCAATAAATCTTTGATTACATCTGCTGCCCAATCTAGTGCTTCTTGAGGTGTTTTTTCTCCAGAAAGTGCATATTGCACGGCTGGGATGAGTGCTTCACTTTCGATTTCTTGCCATTCCTTAATAGCAGGTCGATTTTGCGTTTGTGGTCCGCTTAATGTCGTCATAAGCGGTTTCAAATGTTCATAGCCCTGCTGTGTACTATAACTTTCAAAAACGGATTTTCTCGCTGCTACCCCCAATGATTTCATAAATAGTTCATTCTTTTCATAGATGAAGTTGAGGTACTCTTTGGCAATCTCTTGTTTTTTGGAAGAACTAGGGATAACCTGGTACCAAGGACCTGGGACAGCACCTATTCCTGCTCCGCCGCCAATCATTGGAGCACTTCCAACTTTTCCTGCTACCTTTGATTGTTTAGGGTCATTTGAAGGGACATAGAAGTGACCCCAAGCAAGCATCATGGCAGATTTTCCATTCCAAAATAGCTCAGAAGTTTCAGCAGATGCCATTTCTAGTGCACCTGATGGAACCGATTGATCTTTTTTCAAAAGGTCAACTAAAAATTGCAAGGAATCAACATACGGTTTTGTATTAACAAGAACTTTGCCATTATCACCAACAACCAATGGTTTCGCACCTGCTTGAGCTGCATGATCTAGCCAGCTGGCTACCGCATCCCCATTGTTCGCACCAAATACCGTAGTTCCGTACATATCTACTTTTCCATCATTATCTGTATCTCTAGTAAAAAACTTGGCTGCATCACGATATTCATCCCATGTTGTTGGCGGATGTAAATCATATCCATACTTTGCTTTGAAATCGGCTTTATTCTTTTCTTCTTCGAAAAGATCTTTACGGTAGATTAAATTTTTGGCGTTCGTCCATACAGGCATTCCATAAACCTTATTCTGATAACTTCCGCCTTCTACTAATCCTGGGAATAAATCATTTTTAAGGTCATCTGTCATGAGATCTTCTAACGGTAAAAGTCCGCCAGCTAGAGCAGGAAACCAAAGTATATCGATGGTTGCAACATCGAATGCTCCTGCCTGTGAAGCTACCTCAGCCTTAAGTTTGTCATAGACTCCCGTATAGGGAACGGATTCAATTTTAACGGTATAGCCTGTTTCCTCTTTAAATTCCGCAGCGGTTTCTTTTGCTACCTTAAAGGCCGGGCTTCCCCCTTCAACAAGAACCGTAATCGTTTTGTTATCACCTTTTGCTTCGGAACTTCCTGTTTTTTCTCCCGAACAACCCGATAAAAAGATAGATAATACTAAAAGTAATGAAACTACCGTTATGATTCCCTTTTTCTTCACCTTAACCAGCCTCCTTGATTTTTGACTGCATTCTTAATAAATAGTAATCCCCCTAATGGGCTATTAGGCTACCATACATTCATTGATAATTCTCCTCTAATGTATCTATTCTTTTTCAAAAACTTGATAACGGTTTCATTTTTTGAAGTAATTATCTTTTATTTCCTTTTGCCTCCTCTAACGTTTTTGTAAACTCTCTTTACACTTTTATTGTAATAATTAAGGGGTTTTAATAAAATCCTAACTTTTTTAGAAAAGGTTATGTATATTTAGAACTTTTCAATAACAAACATCCCAGAATAATTAGAAGCTTGTTCCACTTTTTTCGATGAGGTGACAGGCACAGGGCATAAGAGATAAAGGAAACACGTAGAACAAAAGCAACCACTTGCAAAACAAATGATTGTCATCTTTGAAAAGACATCATGGACTTTGCAACAAGCTTAACAGCTTCTTTAATAATGGAATTAAGAGAAAGCCGAGAAAAGATAATGGAAAGATGAAAAATACCCTTGAGAAAATATGAGGGTAAGCATAGGCAACCTTTGGTCAATTATTGAATGGTTGTCTGAGAAAAATATTGAAAAAAACCCGGATTCGTATTGGAACAAACCCGGGTTGGTATGGAGTCAGGACTGAAAATCGGAAATGTTTATTTTAGTTCGGAAGAGTTAATTTTTGGGTTACCTTTTTAAAACCAGCAGTGAACAGCACTCCACATGTGCCGGGTGTATGGGGCAACACATGAGATGTTAGTGTGTTTAATTAATAATAAATTATTGTATATATTCTGCTTATTTATGATTTATGCTTTTTGCATTAAAGCCCCCGCTTCTTACAAATTTTATTTCCTTGATTTTGTTCTGTTACCTAAAGATGTCCGGATGAAATTGATGTGTCAGCGGAGAAACACCATTCCGGGTGACATTGGTTTGATGGCAAACTTTTTGACAAAAATACATAAAAACCGATTAAAAATAGAAGCCTAACATTTTAAGTACATTTCTGTAAAACTTGTCGGTTATTAGCATGAATTAGATTTTAAAAATTTTGGAGGATTGCAATGGAGAAAAAAATAGTTGCACTCGATGTATCGAATTTATGGACTCCTTATATGAATAATACGATGGCTCTATGCGTAAACAAATATGCATTGCAAACTATTCAAGATCCAGAAATTAAAGCTATTTTTGGCAAAGCTTTGAATTTATCAGAAAACATTGTTCAAAAAATCGCCGCCATATTGAATCAGGAACAATTTCCGATTCCCCATGCATTTACAGAGGAAGATGTCCATTTAGATGCACCGAGATTGTTTTCAGACGAACTCTGGCTGTTCTATTTGCACCAAATGTCGACACACGGATTGACTTCTTATTCTCTTGGGATCACCGCTTCCCGCAGGCTGGACATTCTTCAATTCTATTTCGAAACGTACAAGGGATCTTATGAATTATACGAAACTACATTGGGAATGCTGCAATCGAGAGGTCTCCTGGAACGTCCGCCCACCATCGTGCTTCCAGAAAAAATTGAATTTGCGGAAAAGCAAAGCTTTTTAACCGGATGGTTCGGGGAACGCCGACCATTGAACACAATAGAAATATCTAGTCTTTATTTTAATTTGCAGAAAACCATCTTGACTAAAGACTTGGCTCTCGGTTTTAGCCAAACCGCTAAATCGAAAGAAATCCGCCGGTTTATGGAGGAAGTGGTAAAACTGGCAGCAGAACATATTGAAATTTTTACTACCATCCTTCATGAAGACTTCATTAGTTCTGCCATCACATGGGACACTCATGTTACAGATTCTCAGATTGCACCATTTTCGGATAAATTGATGATATTCCATTGCGCATTTTTGATTCAAGCAGCAATGGCATATTATGGAACTGCCTTGTCCGGCTCCATGAGGCGCGACCTCGGGCTCAAATATTCGTCTGCCATCGCAAGGGATGTAAAGCTTGCGGAAGACTGCGCAAACATCATGATTTCCAATGGATGGTTTGAAGAACCGCCGAGTTCCGTTGATCGACGAGAATTATCTTAGTGAAACTTCACCATAACTGTGATTTTACGAAGTAGACAAAACCCCTTGAGCACCAAGGGGTTTTAACTCGCGTTCTTATCAATTATCCAAGCAAGTACATATTGCTGAAATTAATGTTTTAGTGCTGAATGAATTTTCTCCACCTCACAAATATCCCAAACATTCAAAATACTTTACTTATCTTTTTAAAAAATTTTAGAATGTTTCCTCCTATACTAGGAACAATACCATTGTAGTAAAAAGGAGGGTAATTAGAAATGGATATTCAAAAATTAGCCGATCATGAGTCATTGGATCTACATGAAGTTATTAATTTTAAAACCCTATGCTTAGCGAAATCAAAACTAATGCAAGGACTGGTATTTGATCATGATTTGAGAGCATTAATGCAAAAAGATGTTGAACAATCCATGCAAGCGCTTGGAGAATTACAGGCAGTTTATCAACGTGCACCTTTTCAAGCGCCTGTTCCTCAAAACCGGCCAACACCAATAATAAATTGAAAGGAAGGCAAATTCATTGAACAATGACTATTTAGACCCTATAAACTCGCTACACGTACCAGAGTTAGCAGATACCACATTTGCGATGGATTTACTTCTTCGTGCCAAAGAAGGTGTGCGTAATATTGCGGTTGCATTAACGGAGTCCGCATCACCTGATGTTAGAACCCTCTTACGAAACCAGTTAATGCAAGGGATTGCCATGCACCAAGAAATTACAGAATTAATGATTAGTAAAAAATGGTTCCATCCATACGAATTAAGTGAACAATATCAATTAGACCAACTCTCTGCCAACAATACATTGATGATTGGCAAAATGAATCTATTTCCTGTTGAGACCAATAGAAAAGGTATGTTTGACCGGACACCTGATGAACACTAACACTGGAGGCTGTAACCAATGAAGGCGGTAACGTATCAAGGTATTAAAAATGTTGTAGTCAAAGAAGTTCCAGACCCAAAGATTGAAAAACCAGATGACATGATTATTAAAGTAACGAGTACAGCTATATGTGGGTCTGATTTACATTTGATTCATGGCATGATTCCTAACCTGCAAGAAAACTATGTTATTGGACATGAACCAATGGGAATCGTCGAAGAAGTTGGTCCAGGCGTGACTAAGCTAAAAAAGGGAGATC
>Ga0209370_1002980_pt1 | contig 11332 bp, 9 predicted proteins | sample AgamicAtPrz_FD_187164 | JGI IMG/M metagenome (GOLD analysis project Ga0209370, IMG submission 187164) | Agave microbial communities from Guanajuato, Mexico - At.P.rz (SPAdes) (version 2) | ecosystem: Host-associated > Plants > Phyllosphere > Phylloplane/Leaf | place: Guanajuato, Mexico... | reverse complement strand
CCGGTCGCTGGCCGCCGGCGACATGAGCATCCGTGTTCCGAGCACGCGCGCCGACGAAATGGGCGATCTGGTGAATGCCTTCAACGCGATGGCCGACGATCTGCAGACCAAGGCGGAGCACGTGGCGCGAGCCAACGATGCGCTCGAGGCGCGCGTGCGCGAGCGCACCGCCGCGCTGAGCGCGGAGGTGGCCGAGCGGCAGGGCGCGGAGGCGCGCCTGCAGGCGCAGCTCGAACGGCTGCAGCTGCTGGACCAGATCACCGCGGCGATCGCGGAGCGGCTCGATCTGCCCAGCATCTATCAGGTGGTGATCGGCAGCCTGGAGGACCGGCTGCCGGCCAGGCTCGTGAGCGTGCTGACGCTGGATGCCGAGCGGCGCATGCTCGCGCCGGTGCGCACCGGCACTGGCTTCGAGGCGCTGGCGGGCGCGCCGGGATCGGGCGATGGCGCGGTGCCGGTGGGCGGCACCGACGTGGCGCGGGCGCTGGAAGGGCAGTTGGTCTACGAGCCGGATCTCACGGAGCTCTCGCTGCCGCTCGCGCGGCGCCTGGTCGATCACGGGCTGCATTCGATGGTGCTGGCGCCGCTGCGGGCTGGCGACAGCACGTTCGGCCTGCTGCTGGCGGCCCGCAAGCCGAGTCACGGCTTCACCAGCGCGGAGTGCGAGTTCCTGCGCCAGCTCAGCGCGCACGTCGCGCTGGCGGCGCGCCAGGCGCAGCTGCACGGCGACCTGCAGCGCGCGTACGACGAGCTGACGCAATCACAGCAGACGGTGATGCAGCAGGAGCGGCTGCGCGCGCTGGGGCAGATGGCCAGCGGCATCGCGCACGACATCAACAATGCGATCTCGCCGATCGTGCTCTACACCGATGAGCTGCTCGAGCGCACGCCGGGCCTGGACGAGCGCACGCGCTCGCGGCTGGCGGTGATCGCCCGCGCCATCGACGACGTCGCCGCGACGGTGGCGCGGATGCGCGAGTTCTACCGCCAGCGCGATGCGACCGCGCGCCACGGTCGGCTGCAGTTGAACGAGCTGGTCCCGCAGGTGGTGGAGCTGACGCGCGCGCGCTGGAGCGACATGCCGCAGCAGCGCGGCGCGGTGATCCGGCTGGTGAGCGAGCTCCACCCCGCGCTGCCCGAGATCCTGGGCGGCGAGAGCGAGTTGCGCGAGGCGCTGATCAACCTGATCTTCAACGCGGTCGACGCGATGCCCGATGGCGGCGTGCTGACGCTGCGCACGTCGATGCGGCCGGCGGCCGACGCTGGCGCCGATGCCGGCCCGGCGGCGCGGCGGCATCGGGTGCTGATCGAGGTGTCCGACACCGGTGTCGGGATGGACGAGGCGACGAGGCGGCGCTGCCTGGAGCCCTTCTTCACGACCAAGGGCGAGCGCGGCACCGGCCTGGGCCTGGCGATGGTCTACGGCGTCGCGCAGCGGCATGACGCGGTGCTGGAGATCGACAGCCGCGTCGACGGCGGCACCACGGTCCGTCTGGCGTTCGCGGCGCCGGAGACCGTGATGGCCGCCGCGGCTGAGCCGGTGGACCTGGCGCCCGCGCGGCCGCTGCGTGTCCTGCTGGTGGACGACGATCCGCTGATCCTGCGCTCGCTGCGGGAATCGCTGGAAGGCGACGGCCATGCGGTGGTGACGGCCGATGGCGGGCAGGCGGGCCTGGACGCGTTGCGGGACGAGGCGGCCGGCGGCTTCGACGCGGTCGTGACCGACCTCGGCATGCCCTATGTCGACGGCCGGCGCGTGGCCCTGGCGGCCAAGGCGCGGCGGCCGGGGCTGCCGGTGATCCTGCTGACCGGCTGGGGACAGCGCCTCATCGCGGATGGGGAGACGCCGCCTGGCGTCGACCTGGTGCTGGGCAAGCCGCCCAAGCTGCGCGAGCTGCGGACGGCCCTGGCGCGGCTGGTGCCGCAGCCGGCCTTGAAGGGAGAGCACGCATGAGTCCGAACGGTCCCGCGGGTCCAGCGAGTCCCGCGCCGGTGCGTCTGCTGATCGTCGATGACGAGGCGCGCCACATGGAGGCGCTGCGCGACACGCTGAGCGGCCATGGCTACGAGGTGGCCGGCCACGCGAGCGCCGCGTCGGCGCTGTCGGAGCTCAGGCGGCGGCCGTTCGACGTGCTGCTGACCGACCTGGTGATGCCTGGCATGACCGGCATCGAGCTGCTGCGCGCGGCGCTGCAGATCGATCCGCAGCTGGTGGGCATCGTGATGACGGGCGAGGGCAGCATCGCCACCGCGGTGGAGGCGATGCGCTCGGGGGCGACGGATTACGTGCTCAAGCCGTTCCGGCTGGCGTCCATCCTGCCGGTGCTGGGGCGCGCGGTGGAGATCGGCCGCCTGCGGCGCGAGAACACCGTGCTGCAGGCCAGCCTGCGGCAGCGGGCCGACGAGCTCGAGGCCAGCAATCGCGAGCTGGACGCCTTCACGCGGTCGGTGTCGCATGACCTGCGCACGCCGCTGAATGGGCTGCTCGGTTTCTCGGTGCTGCTGCAGCAGACGGTGCAGACGCTGTCGCCGCGTGAGCGCAGCTGGCTGGAGGGCATCCAGCAAGCGGCGGAGCACATGACGCACCTGATCGAGGCGCTGATGCGGCTGTCGCAGATGGGGCGGCGGGCGCTGGCGCTCGCGCCGGTCGATGTGGCGGCGCTGGTGGGCGAGGTTGTCGATGAACAGCGGCGCGTGGCGGGCGCGGCGGCGGTGCGTTTCGTCGTCGGGGAGATGCCGCCGGTCGTGGCGGACGGGCCGATGCTGCGCCAGGTGTTCGCCAACCTGATCGGCAACGCGGTGAAGTATGCGAGCCGGAGCGAGCCGCCCCGCGAGGCGACGATCCGCATCGGCGGCGAGCGCGATGGCGCGGAGGCGGTCTTTTTCGTCAGCGACGACGGTCCGGGCTTCGATCCGGCGGATGCGGAGCGGCTGTTCGATGCCTTCATCCGGCTCAAGGGGGCGGATGGCGTCGAAGGCCACGGCGTGGGGCTGTCCATCGTGCAGCGCATCGTGCAGCGGCACGGCGGACGGGTCTGGGCGGTGTCCGCGCCAGGGCAGGGCGCGACCTTCCGGTTCGCGCTGCCGGCGCAGCCGCAAGGGTGAGTTCATTGCCAATCAGATGGTGGGATTCGAGCCCTTGTGGGGATTGCTCAATTCCCGAATCGCCCATGAGGCCAACACGCAACGTATCCGGGCGCCGCTGAAATCGACCCTCCCCGAACGGGCCTTTAATGACTGCTTGCCGTGGTGTTGAAGGTGGTGACGAGATGGGGACGAAGGACGTGGCTGGAGAACTGGAAAACATCGCCGCCTCCATCGAGGTATTGCAACGGCGGGCGATGGCGGTGCAGCAAATGCGGCATCTGATGACCGCGCACTATCGCGACGTGCTCGAAACGCCGGATCTTCAGCGGATCATTGAAAACAATACGTGGCTTTTTGGTCCGCGATACGAAACGCTGGGTGCGGAGGAAGACCGCTTCACCGACATCGTGCGCAAGTTGCGCGACCAAGTGCAAGGGCCCACCAAGGACGAGGATGGCGATGGCGCCTGCGAGATTCCAGGCGGGAATCGGCAAGCTGATCTCTTTCTCGCCCGCAAGTTCCCCACCTTCGATTCATTTGGCCAGCAGATCTACAAGTGCATCGTCGTTGAAATCAAGCGTCCCGCGGTTTCGCTGAACAAGCGGCACCTGCGACAGCTCGAGGATTACGCGGAAATCATCAAGAGCGTGCCCGAGTTCCAGTCCGAGCGCATGCATTTCGAGCTCATCCTCATCGGGCGGCAGTTCGCGTCGAACGACGTGCTGATCAAGAGCCGCCTCAACGGCGCTGCCGGTCGAGGAGAAATGGGATTGGTGTCGGATGATCCCCGCATGAAGCTTTACGTGATGAATTGGTATTCGCTGCTGGACAGCTTTGATCTGACCAACGGCTTCATGCTGGAGAAGCTCAAGATGAAACGGGCCGAACTGGAATCCAAGACCAAGAGCCAGTTGGTTGCCGAGCTACAGGTGGCTCATTGAATGGTCACCGCGGCCACATGCAACTCGATACTTGCTTACATTCCTTGGCCTCAATGACGAGGCGATCCAATGGTGACCTCCCTGCTTCGGGCCGTGGTGCCCCCTTTTCTGATTCTGGGCTCGATGACGGCATGCGCCGCGCCGGAGCCTTTTTCGTGCCCAGCCGAACTTGGTCCGACCGAGCAAAAGGCGCTCCAAACCCCGGCCGGGTGGAGTGCGACTGTCGAGGGTTCCGGCCCGGCGCGCCACGCGTTGACGGGATTCATGATCAATCTCGGTCCGGTGACGAAGTCGGATGGCGCCATCTATGACGATCTGCGCCAGAAGAAGGATGGACAGGGCGGCGTGACGGAAACAGCGACCTGGAAAGTTGACGCACTCGACGACGCCTATGCGGTATGCACGTACCACCGCACGGCGGTGGTGCTGAGCCGGCCGCTGAAGGGCTATACCGAGTGCAGGATGGTCCAGGAGCGCAAGCGGGATTCGGCCTTCCGGTTAAAAGAAGCCGGCTGCCGCTGAGAAAAAGAAAAAGGCCTCGAATGAGGCCCTTTGGAATCTCTCCGGATATTCGTCCCGGATCAGACGTTGAACAGGAAGTTCAACACGTCGCCATCCTTGACGACATATTCCTTGCCTTCCGCCCGCATCTTCCCGGCGTCTTTCGCGCCCTGTTCGCCCTTGAACTGGATGAAATCCTCGAAGGCGATCGTCTGCGCGCGAATGAAGCCGCGCTCGAAATCCGTGTGGATCACGCCCGCCGCCTGCGGCGCCGTGTCGCCGATGTGGATCGTCCACGCCCGCACTTCCTTCACGCCCGCCGTGAAATAGGTCTGCAGCCCCAGCAGCTTGAAACCCGCCCGGATCAGCCGGTTCAGGCCCGGCTCGTCCTGACCCATCTCGGCCAGGAACATCGCGCGGTCCTCATCCTCCATCTCCGAAAGCTCCGCCTCGGTCTTCGCGCAGATCGCCACCACCGGGCCGTTCTGCGCCGCCGCGTATTCCTTCAGCCGGTCCAGGAAGGGGTTGTTCTCGAAACCATCCTCCGCCACGTTGCCCACGAACATCGCCGGCTTGGCCGTGATCAGGCACAGCGGCTTCAGGATCACCCGCTCCTCCTTGCTGAAGTCGATCGTGCGCACCGGCTTGGCCTGGTCCAGCGCCGCCTGGCACTTCTCCAGCACCTTCACCAGCGCAATCGCCTCCTTGTCACCGGCCCGCGCCACCTTGTTGTAGCGGTGCAGGCTCTTCTCCACCGTGCCCAGGTCCGCCAGGCACAACTCGGTCTGGATGACCTCGATGTCGGCGATCGGGTCCACCTTGCCGTTCACGTGGATCACGTTCGGATCCTCGAAGCAGCGCACCACGTTCACGATCGCGTCCGTCTCGCGGATGTGCGACAGGAACTGGTTCCCCAGGCCTTCCCCCTTCGACGCGCCAGCCACCAGGCCCGCGATGTCCACGAACTCCACGATCGCCGGCACGATGCGCTCCGGCTTCACGATCTCCGCCAACTGGCCCAGGCGCGGGTCCGGCAGCTCGACGATGCCGACATTGGGCTCGATGGTGCAGAAGGGATAGTTCTCGGCGGCGATGCCGGCCTTGGTCAGCGCGTTGAAGAGGGTGGACTTGCCCACATTGGGCAGGCCCACGATGCCGCATTTGAGGCTCATGGTCGACTTTCGGAAAAGCTGATGTCTTGTGTGGGCCGGCGGCGACGCGCGCAGGCGAAGAAGGCGGCATTTTAGTCAACCCGCAATTCCTTCCAGGGAGCACCGCCGCCGCCCCTGCCTACAATCCCCGCCCATGGAAAAGTACGACGTCCTGGTGCGCGGCAGCGGCTGCGTCGGCCGCAGCCTGGCGCTGGCGCTCGGCGCCCGCGGCCTGCGCGTGGCCCTGCTGACCCGTCCGCCCGCCCCGGTGACCCCAGGCGCTTCGGGCGCTTCGGCCGACGTCCGCGCCTACGCCCTCAACGCGAGCTCCGTCGCGCTGCTGAGCCGCCTGCGCGTCTGGGAAGGCCTGGCCGAGGACGCCCGCACCCCCGTCCACGACATGCGCATCCACGGCGACCGCGCCGGCGCCGAACTGCATTTCAGCGCCTGGCAGCAGGGCGCCGGCGAACTGGCCCACATCGTCGACGCCGCCGCGCTCGAGGACCAGCTCGACGCCGCCTTGCGCTTCGCCCCGCATGTGCAGCGCGTGACCGAGCCGGTCCCCGCCACGCTGCAGGCCCTGTGCGAAGGCCGCGACACCGTCGCCGCCCAGGAGTTCGGCGTCCATTACGAGCGGCACGACTACGGGCATCTGGGCGTCGCCACCCGGCTGACCGCCAGCAAGCCGCATCAGGGCCAGGCCTGGCAGTGGTTCCGCTCCCCGGACGTGCTGGCGCTGCTTCCCTTCGACCGCCCCGAGCCCGGCCACAGCTATGGCCTGGTGTGGTCGCTGCCGCGCGAGGAGGCCCGCCGCCTGCTCGCCGCCGGCCCGGCCGAGTTCGAATCCGCGCTGCTCGAAGCCACCGGCGGCGCGGCCGGCACGCTCAAGCTGGCCGGCGAGCGCCAGGCCTGGCCGCTGCAGCTGTGCCGCGCCGACACGCTCTGCGGCCCCGGCTGGGTGCTGCTGGGCGATGCCGCGCACCTGGTCCATCCGCTGGCCGGCCAGGGCTTGAACCTGGGCCTGGCCGACGTCGAGGCCCTCGTCGACGTCATCGCCGCCCGCGAGTCCTGGCGCAGCCTCGGCGACGAGAAACTGCTGCGCCGCTACGCCCGCGCCCGTGCCGCGCCGACCTGGGCCATGGGCGAATTGACCGACGGCCTGCTGCGCGGCTTCGCCAGCCAGGTGCCGGTGATCGCGCGGCTCCGCAACGAGGGTCTGCGCCTGGTCGATCGCGCCGGCCCGCTGAAGAAATGGCTCACGGCGCGCGCGCTCGGCCACTGAACGGTCCTGTCCGTTCGTCCCACGATTTTCGAAAGTCCCCCATGAAGTCCTCGATCCTCCCCCGCAAGTCCCTGGCCCTGGCCGCCGCGATGACCGTGCTCGGCCTGATCGGCTGCTCGGCGCAGGCCAACGAGGAGACCATCCGCAAGAACCTCGCCGCCGTGATGCCCAAGGACATCAAGATCGACGAGGTCCGTCCCGCGCCCATCCCCGGCTTGTGGGAACTGCGCATCGGCAGCGAGATCCGCTACACCGACGCCACCGGCCAGTACCTGATCGAGGGCGAGATCCTCGACCTCAAGAACCGCCGCCGTCTGACCCAGGAGCGCATCGAGAAGATCACCGCGATCGAGTTCGCGTCGCTCCCGCTGAAGGACGCGATCGTCTGGAAGAAGGGCGACGGCAAGCGCCGCATCGCCGTCTTCGCCGATCCGAACTGCGGCTACTGCAAGCGCTTCGAGAAGTCGCTGCAGGAGGTCGACAACATCACCGTCTACACCTTCGTGATCCCGATCCTGGGCGGCGACTCGCCCGCCAAGTCGCGCGCCGCCTGGTGCGCCAAGGACAACACACTGGCCTGGCGCAACTGGATGATCGACGGCACAGCGCTGCCCAAGTCCGAGGCCAGCTGCGACGCCACCGCCATCGACCGCAACCTCGCGCTGAGCCAGAAGATCCGCGTCACCGGCACGCCGGCCATCCTCTTCGAGGACGGCACCCGCGCGCCGGGCGCGATCAGCCCGGAGCAGCTCGAGCAGCGCCTGCAGGCCGTCCAGAACGCGGACAAGGCCCAGAAGAAATCCTGATCCGGCCCGGATCGCCACGGCCCCGCCCACTTCGATGAACGACCGCTCCGCCCACACCGCCCCGGCTCATGCCGCCTCGGCCTCCGTCAACCCGGTCGCGCTGCGGCTCGGCTACGCTGGCCTGATCCCGTTCGTGCTCGGCGCGGCGCTGGTGTGGCTGGTCCGCGAGGACGCCCATCCCTACGTCACCGACGGCCTGTCGCGCTACGCGGCGGTGGTGATCTCCTTCCTCGGCGCGATCCACTGGGGCCTGGGCTTCCGCCAGAACATCCCGTCGCCGGCGCCCTTCATCTGGGGCGTGGTGCCGGCGCTGCTGGCCTGGATCGCCTCGACCATGCCGGCCTACGCCGGGCTGGTCGTCGAGGGCGCGCTGCTGATCGCCTGCTATGTGTGGGACCGCCGGACCTATCCGGCGCTGGGCGCGTCCGCCTGGCTGACCCTGCGCTTCCGGCTCAGCGCCGTGGCCGCGCTGAGCTGCTTCATCGCCGCCCAAGGCACGTGATCGAGAACCGCCCAGCCGCGCGCCGCGGCCGGGCAAAAGGCTTGTAGGCTGCCCTCATGACCGCCCGCCCCACGATCCACTACCGCATCGCCGCCGCCGATCCGCACGCGCACCGCTTCGAGGTCACGATGACCGTGCCGGCGCCTGATCCGGACCAGGTCCTGAGCCTGCCGGTCTGGATCCCCGGCAGCTACCTGGTGCGCGAGTTCTCCCGTCACCTCGGCGCCATCACGGCGCGCCAGGGCACGCGCGAGGTGACGGTCACGCAGATCGCGAAGAACCGCTGGCGCTTCGACTGCACCGGCCGCGCAGCGCTGGTGGTCAGCTACCCGGTGTACGCCTTCGACACCTCGGTGCGCGCAGCCTTCCTGGACGCGCATCGCGGCTTCTTCAACCCGACCAGCCTGTGCCTGCGCGCACAGGGCAAGACGGAGCTGCCGCATCGCGTCGAGCTGGCCGGCCTGCCGGCGGGCTGGGACATCGCGACGGCGATGACACCGGTCGAGGACGCGAAAAGCCAGTTCGAGGCGGCCGACTACGACGAGCTCGCCGACCATCCGTTCGAGCTGGGCCCGTTCTGGCGCGGCGAGTTCGTCGCGGGCGGCGTGCCGCATGAGTTCGTCGTATCGGGCGCGCTGCCGGTCTTCGATGGCGAGCGGCTGCTGCGCGACGCGCAGAAACTCTGCGAGACGCAGATCCATTTCTGGCACAACGGCAAGGGCAAGCCGCCGATGGCGCGCTACGTGTTCCTGCTGAACTGCACCGACGACGGCTATGGCGGCCTGGAGCACCGCGCCAGCACGGCGCTGATCGCGTCGCGGCGCGACCTGCCGCGGCTCGGGCAGACCGAGGTCAGCGAGGGCTACGCGAAGCTGCTCGGCCTGATCAGCCACGAGTACTTCCACACCTGGAACGTCAAGCGGCTGCGGCCCGATGTCTTCGAGCGCTATGACTACGAGCAGGAGAACTACACCGAGCTGCTGTGGTTCTTCGAGGGCTTCACCTCGTACTACGACGACCTGTTCCTGGTGCGCGCCGGCCTGATCGACGAATCGCGCTACCTGAAGCTGATCGCGCAGACCTTCACCCAGGTGCTCGGCGCGCCGGGCCGCAAGCATCACAGCGTGGCGCGCTCCAGCTTCGAGGCCTGGACCAAGTACTACCGTCAGGACGAGAACACGCCCAATGCCGTCGTCAGCTACTACGCCAAGGGCGCGATGGTGGCGCTGGCGCTGGACCTGTCGCTGCGCGGCGCGGAGAAGGGCGACAAGCCGGCCTCGCTCGACGACCTGATGCGCGGTCTGTGGAAGGACACCGGCGGCGGCCTGGTCAGCGAGGCCCGCATCCTGGCCAAGCTCGCGGACCTGGGCGGCGAGGCGATCGCGCAGACGCTGTCCACCTGGGTGCATGGCACCGACGACCTGCCGCTGCCGCAGTTGCTGGAGAAGTTCGGCGTGCGCTGGTCCCATGACAAGCCGACGCTGGCGCAGCGCCTGGGCCTGCGCGTGGCGGAGGCCGATGGCGTGGTGACGATCAAGAACGTGCTGCTGGAGGGCGCCGGGCTGGCGGCCGGCTTGAGCGCGGGCGATGAACTGATCGCCTGCAACGGTTGGCGCATCCGCAAGCTCGAGGACCTGCCGCTGACGCTGAACCACGTCGATCCGCAGCAGCTCGAGCTGCTGGTGGCGCGAGACCAGCGGCTGCTCACGCTGATGCTGACGCTGCCGACCCAGGACAGCGCCGCGCGGCCGGTCTGCCTGGGCCTGCTGGACAAGGCGCCGGCGCGCGCGCAGAGCCTGCGGCGCGCATGGCTGGGCGGCTGAGCGCCGTCCGCGGCGAGCCCGGCAGAGCCCGGCGCCGCGGCGCTGTCGCGCTGGCCGCCCTGACGCTGGCGGTGCTGGCGGTCCACCTGTGGCTGCTGAGCGGCGCGCGCGATCTGCATGACCAGTGGATGCCGGCAACGCCGGAGCCCGAGCGGCTGAAGGCGGCATTCGTCCGCGAGCTCAAGCCCGCCGCGCCCCCGCCGCCCGCGGCGGCGGCGAAGCAGGAAGGACCGCCAGGCGCGCCCAAGCGCGTCGTGCAGACGCTGCCGGCGACCGTGGGCGCCGGCCCGGCGCCGCTGCCCCCCGATCCCGCCGCGAGCCAGCCGCCGCCCGAGTTGCAGGCGCTCGCGATGCCGCCGGCGCTGGCCGTCTCCGAGGCGGCCGGCGACTGGATGCCGGGCATCGAGTGGCCGCTGTCCACCGAGCTCGACTACAAGCTGACCGGCGACTACCGCGGCCCCGTCTATGGCGATGCCCAGGTGCAATGGCTGCGCGAGGGCTCGCACTACCAGGTCCATCTGGAAGCGTGGATCGGGCCGAAGATCGCGCCGTTGATGTCGCGCCGCCTGAGCAGCGATGGCGAGATCACGCCCATCGGCCTGGTGCCGCGGCGCTTCGATGAGGTGACCGGCGGCCTGGCGGGGGGGCGGCACTCGACGCTGCGCTTCGACATCGGCGGCGTGATCATGGCCGACGGACGCCGCGAGCCAGCGCCCGACGGCACGCAGGACGCGGCCAGCCAGTTCGTCCAGTTCACCTGGCTGTTCCTGACGGGGCGGCAGACGGTGGCGGGGGACACGCTGATCCAGCAGCCGCTGGCGCTGCCGCGCAATCTCCATCTGTGGCGCTACCGGATCGTCGCGCTGGAGGAGGTCGCGACGCCGCTCGGGCCGATCCCGGCGTGGCACGTGGACTCCGACATGAGCGACACGCGCGGCGACATGCAGGCCGAATTCTGGCTGGCGCCGTCGCTGCAGTACCTGCCGGTGCGGGTGCGGCTGTGGCAGAACCGCGCGAAGGATCCGCGCACGCAGATCGACCTCGTGCTGAAGGCGCCGCCCCGGCAGGCGATGCCGGCGGCGCCGTCGCCGGTGGCGCCGGCATCTTCGGCGGCGTCGGCGCCTCTATAGTTGCCGCCATTCCAGCTGAGGAGACATCCCATGATCCAGGCCCTGAGCGGCGTGAGCTTCGAGAACATCCTGGTCGAGGTCGCCGGCACCGGCGAGCGCAAGACCGGCG